>Ga0116184_10003929_pt1 | contig 11955 bp, 7 predicted proteins | sample AD_JPNNA5_MetaG_FD_89886 | JGI IMG/M metagenome (GOLD analysis project Ga0116184, IMG submission 89886) | Active sludge microbial communities of municipal wastewater-treating anaerobic digesters from Japan - AD_JPNNA5_MetaG | ecosystem: Engineered > Bioreactor > Anaerobic > Digestate | place...
AATCCCCTGGCACCCGATATGTTCGGAGACGTATGAGTATACGCCCTCATTTTAGTGCGTATCAAGTCCTCGTTAGGGAACGGCCACATTGAAATGCCTGTATCAGTATCATATCCGGCCTCTCCGTATATGGTCCCGGAAGCACCTATCAATGTTTTAATGTTTGCACCTATATCAGAACCGCTCTCTCCTTGCCCGGAAAGCGTAGATCCGGTTTCTATACGGGTTAAATACTTCAATGCCCCATTTGGATTTGTTGCAGCGTTCCATATGGGATTTATTGCAGTTTTGTCGTGCGATCCGGAATTATTATTGTTAGTATTGGCGTAATATGCATTGTAATCCTGAGTTTCCACATCATAAAGCACAGATGAACCAGTAATACTATACAATATAGAATTCTTCAATGTAGTGCTTCCGCTAGAACCACTATCGTAAGACCACAAATATTCCTCAAGCAATCCAGAAACCTTGCCTAATGTGCATTTGTTTATTACCGTGCGCAACCCTCTTAGGATATTCGGAGTGTAATTACCCGGTTCTTTACAATCCCATTCAACGCAGTTTGTAAATGTTGTGTCTCCCGCGCGGTAATATTCGTTCCCCGTAACACAGAATCCTCCCAACTTGACATTCAAGGCAATGCAATTCTCAAAATCCACATAATTAGAGTTCATATCGGTGGAAGGAACAGCAAATCCACCCGCATATTGAAGAACATTAGACCAGGCAGCGGTCTGGTCAGAATCAATCGCGATACAGTTCTGGACTTTACAATAATCAACAGAATAAATGGAGAATACCGCGAGCGGTTCTCCTTCGCAATTATTGCTATCCATCCTGGCTACACATGATCTAAAAATAATATGATCGCTCTGATAAGCCATAAACTTATATCTGCCGGTTCCCCAGGCATAACAGTTCTCAAATAGAAAATAAGAAACCTGCCGCCCCACGTCGAAGTTCATGCAACCGCCACCAGCATCGTATGCACCACAGCGCAGAAACTTCACGTAATTATAATGAGAGAAACTTATATTACTTGCTGCTGAACGACATAATATCAACCCTTCAAATTGATAATAAAGATTGATATTAGCTCCGCCATTTTGCATATCGATCATTGTCCTGGCATTTTGCCCATCAAAGATTGCTGCTCCGTCATTCTCCGCTTTTATCACTGTCCAGTTAGCGCTGGTACCGTAAGGCGGATGCTGATCGGCAGATATGCGGTTATTTTCACCGGTATAAGTCCCATCCTTACATATGAGCGTGTCTCCACCCGTCATTGACGAACAAGCCTTGCTGATAGTCGCCCATGGGTTCGCATTGCTTCCATTTCCCGTTGTATCATTACCTGTAGGCGATATATAATATGTGGAAGCATAGCAATACTTGCCAAACAATATAATTACAAGAATTGTTAGAATATATATCGCTCTTTTCATATTACCACATTATTTATTGCTTCATTATAAACAAGCATAGTTATAGCAGAACAGGCGGATTATTTAACCAATACGAGAAACAACTATTTTAAAGGAAGGTTATTCCCCAAATATTCCCAGATGTACTTCGTTAAAGTTGTCCCGTCCTTGCAAAAGCCTCTCTTTCCAGAAATTCCTCCTTGAACATACTCTCCCATCTTTAATTTTATCAAATCCTGGTTGGGAAACGGCCACATACTTACATTCTGTATCTCATTATAACCAGGATCTCCCCAAAGCGAACCGGAGCGCCCGACCAAGTTCAGCGCAGACGCACCTATATTCATGCCGTTTTCCCCTCGTTTGAACAAATTAGAGTGCTCTTCAACGCGGCATATATATTTCAATCCCCCTAAAATATTAGTCTTAGCATTATAAACAGGATTTACTGACAATAATGTATTTTTACCTTTAGCGGTGCTGCTAAAGTTCTTAGAGTTTCCGAAAAAACAATTAAAATCCTCATATTCAACATCATCCAAAACAGCATGTCCCCCCTTAATATTGTAAAAAATAGAATTTTTTATAGACGTGTTATTATCATACCCTATTCCATCCCACGATAAATAATAAGGCTCCCTATCACTTTTCCCGTCACCGAAAGTGCAATTCCTGATTTGAGTATTCAACCCTCTATCGCGGTTAACGCACGATCCGTCATCAGTGTTACAATCCCAGATAATACAATTAACAAAGGTAATATTCTTAGCCTTGTAACTTTCATTTCCTGTTACACATAACCCACCCAGTTGATTATTAAGTGCAATACAACCAACAAAATTAATTCTCTCAGCATCCATATCCGTTGAAGGCACGACAAATGTACCAGCCCTTTGAAGTATATTGTGCCATAGCTTTGGTTGATCAGAATCAATTCCGATGCAATTTTGGACCTCGCCATCGGTAACAGAATACATCGAAAATAGTCCAACCGGCTCACCCCCAGCATCCTCATCATCAAGTCGCGCAACGCATTGTCTGAAAATAATATATTTTGATTGATACGCCTCAAATTTGTATCTGCCCCTGCCCCAGGCATAACAATTTTCAAAAAGGAAATATTCGGCATTTCTCCCGGCACAAAAATTAGCCCCCTTGCCATTTCCCGCTCCAGAACTTCCACAATAAAAAAATTTGACGTACCTGGCATTAAGTATTTGCACTCCGCTATCTTTCCAAATTAATCCTTCGAATTGCCAGTACAAATCTGTCATGTCCCCTTTGTTTGTCCAAAACATACTGGTATTTGTTTGACCATCAAAAATAGCCGCTCCAGGATGTTCGGCCTTAATTATTGTCCATGCATTAGCAGATCCATAAGGAGGAAAAGAATTATTATTAATTGCATTCTCTTCGCCTCTATAAACACCGTCCTTAACAATCAATGTATCTCCTGACTGCATTTGCTTCATTGCATAGGAAAGGGTCTTCCAGGGGGTATCATACACTCCGTTATTTCCATAATCATCGCCATCCGGAGATATATAATACGTCATCCCGTAAACATTAACCGCCAGGGACAAAAGGAAAAAAAAGACGGTCGAGAAATTACTAGCTTTTAGTATCAACAATTTCTGATCCTCTTTCAAAGTTCTTAATAATGTTATACATTTCTCTGGCATTAACATAATACAATCTGTACTTTTTGCCATCATTATATTTTTTTTCAAGATAATCGAACATTCTATCCAACTGTCCTCCGAACATCATTTCCATGTTCCCTTCCTGACATCCGTGAGTATGGACTTTTACGAATACCGCATTCGGCATACCTGAAATCCTAATCTTGGTTTTAATCCAAAGATCGACTCTTGCTTCAGTCGGCGGATTATCAGCGCTAATATCACTATTTTCAATTCTAGGGAAAATACCCCATTTCCTATTCTTCCAATTGAGGGTTAAAGGACCTTGAATGATCATCAAATCGCCACTATCCTGTTTCCCAACCTGTACATCAATACCGGTATTATGAGATTTAGGCTTATGCGGATTATCCTTGGCATAATAGATACTGTTTATTTTTTTTGTCTGTGTTTCGCTAGGAGCGGATGGCAAAGTAAAATCAGCATAACAACCGCAATCTTTTAGAACTGTTAATTCATTATTAATTCCGCAACATGCTCCTAAACGAGCCGAATTATCCAACGCCCAGTTACCGTGTATAAATCCAAACCTTATTTTTCCGTCAGAATCTCTTTTTATTAGATTATAGTCGATTAGCATTTGTGTGAATTTTTTAAGGGTATTCTTCATATTTCCTTCCGTATCCCTCTCGTGATGCAGATGTATTTCTATAGCGCCATATCCTTTCTCGCATAAAGGAGCCAACATCTTGAAATAAAAATCCTCCGGCCGTTCAGCAGGGATAAAAAAAGTGTGTTGCGGACACTTGCCTCTTGCGTCATGATGGTTGTTAGCAAGCTCAGGATAATGCTTGATCCATTTCTCCACCCTTGTTAGTTGCGTCTCAAAAGATGCATTCTGCCACATTGGCTCAAAATGATCCACAAAACAAAAAATAATATCAATAGGCTTTGAATGATCAAAATCAGCTTGCTTTAAGAACAATGATCTAATATAACTCCATAACCAGATATAGATGTTCCTTCTCGCAATTTCAACAATAATAGAAATTGAACATATTATGACACAAACAATAAGTATAATCATCGTTTTACTGGCAGTTAACCATTTTTTTATAAATTTCAATCACTAAACGCGCATTCTTTTCCCACGTGTAATTATCGACTATTGTCTGACGCGCATTATTGCCAATGCTTTTAATCTTTTCTTTATCACTAACGATACTTATGACTGCGGAACTAAAATCAGCTACATCTCCCTGCTGAAAAAGCAACCCGTTTTCCCCATCAGCAATAACGGCTCTTATCGGTTCAAGATCAGGAGCTATTACCGGCTTAGCCATAGCCATATATTCGAACAACTTAATCGGAGAGCGGTATTCATTAGAATGAGGTATTATACATATATCCATTAAATTTATATATTTGCTAATATCCTGATGTTTAATTAAGCCTGTAAAAATAACTCGTTTTTCTATGCCGAGGTCTCGAGACAATTTCTGGATATATTTTCTTTGCGCTCCATCTCCTACAAGCATAAGGACAATATCTTTTTTAGGGGATAAATCCAGAATCTGCTTAAAAGATTTAATGAGAAAATCAAAATTATGCCAAGGCACAAAACTGCCTACAAAACCAAGGACAATTTTATTCTCCAAATCAAATTCCTTAATAATAACCTGGTTTTTATCCTCATGAATAGTAAAATCAACAAGATTGACTCCATTAGGCACAACATAAATCTTATCTTCGTTAATACCTCTTGCGGCAATTTGCCGTTTCAAGAAAGGTGACACAACCACAATAGCAGATGCGTCGATAAAGTTTCTTCTCTCAATCCTGTGAGCTATAAAACCCAACAACAATCCCCTTACCCTTTTGATCCCGCTGATTTCGTTTACCTCAAGTATTATAGGGATCTTGTGCTTTCTGGCAATTGCAACGCCAGCCCAGCAAAAAAAAGCGTTCCGTTCATAGACAAAATCAATATCTTTTGTCTTGATAAAATTATCAAGCATACTCATTGCCGAAAAATTATAGACGATTTCTAACAGTTCAAAGAGAAACTGGGGTAAGTGTCTGGCTAAAAATTTCCACAAAGTTGCTATTCTCAGTTTTCTTTTAACCCCGGTATCAGAAAGATTCTCTTCTGATATATCGACTCCGGGCGGAGATGCAATATAAACTCGATTGTTTAATCCTTTTAAGGCTTTAACGATCTCGCGTATATGCACCCCTTCCGCGCCTTTGGCTTGTGTCCTATGATGATAAACAATATTCATATCGCTCAATCCTGTTTTAAGCAAGTTGACTGTATTTGAGACAATAACAGCTTGGCATGTTCTGCCCAACTAATTACACTTTTATGCTGACAGCGCGTTATATTACTTACGGGGAAATTCAGTATATCTATAAACGCATTGCATAAATATTCAGCGCTCTCCGGAGGCACCAATACACCTAGCTTCGGATCTGTAATGATCTCTGGTATTCCGCCAACAGTTGTCGCAACAACAGTTTTCCCACAGGCTAATGCCTCTAAAATAACGTTGGGCATTCCTTCTCTAATGCTAGGTAGACAAAATACATCACTTGCATTCATCCAATTAGGTATATTATCATGTTTAACTTCTCCAACCATCATTATATTTTTCTGCAGTTCTAAGTATTCTATTTGCTTTTTAATTTCATCTTCAAGGGATCCTTTGCCAATGATGACTAACTTTACATTTTTAGCATATTTTTGTTTTAATAAATGAAAAGAACTAATTAAAAATTCAATTCCTTTTACAGCTTCAAGGGAACCAACAAAAAGGATAATTTTCTCATTTATGTCCAATCCTGTCTTCTTTCTACATTCCTGCTGATTTAACGGCTTGAATAAATTCTTATCAATACCATTGGCAATAACGCGAATTTTTCCTTCAGGGACTCCCAACCCCAGCATTTTGATTCGTATGGCATGGCTTACGGAAATAACCAAATCCGCATGTCTCAGGCTCCATTTGATAAGCTGCCTTCTTAAAAAGAACTTTGTGTATTGGTTTACATCACAACCCAAAGCATGTAGAATAACGGGTCTTTTTAATACTTTGGCGATAAGAACAGACGCAAAACCATCTGGATATACCCAAGGAGAATAAATTACGTCAAAATTCGATTTTCTCTGAATTCTTTTGCACAACGGAAGAATGGACAAAAAGAAATAGAACCCGTATAGAACCCTGCCTATTTTCGGTATAACAAGCCATCTAGGGTGATATGTTTTAATGCCATCCACTGCTTCTTCCCTAAGTATATCCGAATTGAGGCCCCTGTAAGAAAAACTTTTCAGAATCCGCGGGAACCAGGGAACCGGTGCTATCACTTCCAGATAAGATAGTTTAACCATCTCCAATAACGCTTGTTTCATAAATACACCTTTATTGGATTCTTTATGATTCGGAAATAAATTGGTAATAACAAGTATCCTGAGTTTTGTATTATTTTCCATCTATAAACACCTTATGCCACATTTCTAAAACTATCAACGAGAATAGCTGCTTGCTGTAATCCTCTTTACCTTCTTTATGTTTTTTTATAATTTGAGCTACATATTCGTTGTCAAAATACCCCCTATTTCTGCCATTTAAAAGCGTGTCTTGAGCTTTCTCGCTAAAATCGCCTTTAAACCATGCGTTAATAGGGACTGGGAAACCTTTCTTCCTTCTATAAATTATCTCTTTTGGCAATAAATTTCGGACAGCCTTTTTTAATAAATATTTCGATGTCCATTTTTTTATCTTATATTTTGACGGTACAGTCGCCGCAAACTCTACTAATTTATGGTCAAGAAATGGAACGCGCAATTCTACCGATGCAGCCATGCTCATCTTATCGGCTTTTATAAGCAGATCATCGGGAAGCCACACTTTAGTGTCAACATATAACATCTTGCCCAAGGAATCTTTATTGGAAGCTTTGTTGTAATACGGCAATAAATAATCCTGAACGCTGGCCTTATCATCAATAAAATTCCTGAAATCATGTGAATACAACTCGCCTTTAAAACTATCCGTTAATTCAGCCGATACCCCGAAATATCTTTGCTCCAAAGGTAACTGAGTCCAATCAAGGTACTTTGATCTCTTTTTCCTTGAACTAATAAAGCACTTTATAATTTGATCAAAGAAATACTTACGAGCATAATGCGGTATTTTTCTGTATTTATCAATCATATTCATGTATCTATAGATAGGATATCCTGCGAATAGTTCGTCCGCGCCTTCTCCGGACAGCAATACCGCAACATGTTCCCTGGCTAGTTCTGATATAAAATAAAGAGGGATGGCCGCGGCCTCTACAACTGGCTCATCAAAATGCCAGACTAATTTCGGAATAAATTCATAAAAGTCTGTAGGTTCAAGCAAAAATTCATGGTGATCGGTCCCAAACCTCTTTGCCATAATTTTGGCATATGCAAGTTCACTCGCCTGTTTATCTTTATATCCTACGCAAAAAGTCTTTACGGGCTTCGTCTTTGACAACTGACTCATCATTCCAGTGATAGTGCTTGAATCAATACCGCCGCTCAAGAAAACCCCCAAAGGAACATCGCTCACCAAGCGCATCCTAACACATTCATCCATTAAGCCCAGAAATTGATCAATGTAAAATTTCTCCCCCTTATCTTCGACGCAACCGATGGAATCAATATCCCAATACTGCTTAGTCAGAAACTCGTTTTCAGAGAATATCAGCATATGCCCGGGCAACAGCTTATATATGCGTTCGAACATTGTTTGCGGAGCAGGAACATAACCAAGAGTCAGATAAAAATCAATTACATTTCTATTGACATTAGCATCAATCTTTCCCGATTTCAGGATAGATTTAGCCTCGGAAGCAAAAATCAGCATATTATTATAAACATAATAATAAAACGGTTTCTTACCCAATCTGTCCCTGGCAGCGAATAAAACCTTATTCTTCTCGTCCCAGAGCGCGAATGCAAACATCCCTCTGAAATGATCGATACATGAGGTGCCAAATTCTTCATACATGTGAATGATCACCTCGGTATCTGTATGAGATTTAAATATATGTCCTCTGCCAATCAATAACTCCCTTAGCTCAAGAAAATTGTATATCTCACCGTTGTAAACAATCCAAATAGTTGCGTCTTCGTTAGTCATAGGCTGATGTCCAAGAACGGATAAATCAATAATACTTAACCTGCGATGCCCCAAACCAACTTTAAATTTATTATTACCGAGGATTGCTCCCAAATAAATGCCGGAGTCGTCAGGCCCGCGATGTTTCATTAAATCATTCATAGACACCAAAACATCTTTGTCGATGGTATGATTATTGTTAAAGCTAATAAAACCGCAGATTCCGCACATGTCTAATGGTTCCCCTTACTTTACTATCATTTAATTTCAGAGGCATCAATAAATTTCCTATGCCATAATTCCAAGGTCAACAAGGCAACTATTCCGCCAGAGCTAGGATAGAAATAATCGCCTTTATTTTGAATAAAATCTTTGATGAAATTCCTCAAATACTCGCTATTGAAATAACCTCTGCTTAGCGAAACCTTATCTAATAAAATAGATTGAATAAACGACCCATTATCATATCTGAGCCATTTATCTAGTGGAATGCCGAACCCCTGCTTTTTTTTATATAAAATCGACGGGGGGAATCTTTTCTCGCAAATTTTTTTGAGGATGTGTTTTGTCGAAATCTTATTTTCAGAAGTAACATCGATTTTAAAATCGCTCGGCAACCTGTTAACAATCTTCGCCAACTGAATATCCTGAAAAGGAGACAACGTTTCTAATCCATGAGCCATGCACATGCGGTCGACCTTAATCATTAAATCGTCCGTAATATAGAATTTTATATCAGCATAAAGATATTTATTTATATCGCCAACATCTCCGGCTTCCTTAAACCAAGATTCCGGATGTCTATATGGATTGTGTTTATAGTGCGTGCGAAGAAGATCATTGGTACAAATGCGAGTTTTTATTATATCAGGGAAAAATGATCGTAAATCATAAGCTGCTGATATTGGCGAAAGAGAATCTCTATACAATTTCCTGGCTGCCTTAGAGAAAACAGACGTGCCGGGATTCCTTCGTAGATTAAGCAGAATACCGCTCATAAGCTGTGAGGCTTTTTGCCGTAGAATGCTTCTCGAAGCAAAAATATTGTTTTTTACTGCAAAAACATGATGACTGCTACCGCCCATTGTTTGATCTGGACCATCTCCTGTAAGAATTATATCTGTTAACGAACAGCCCAACTTGCCGGCATAGTAGGACGGATATGCTGACGTATCAGTGAATGGTGAATCATAATGAAAAACGAGAGTATCTAGCATTTCCAGGAATGAGTCCGGCCTTGCAACAACATAATGCAGTTTCGCACCGACATGATCCGCCATAATCTTAGCGAATTCGAGCTCGTTCACTTCGTCTTCCTGAAACCCGATGCAAACGGCGTTAATCGGTGCACTTGACAACTCTGAAGCAAATGCTACTATCGCACTGGAATCTATTCCTCCGCTTAAAAAACAATAATGCTCATTTCCTATTAAACGTTTTCGGACGGAATCTTTAACTGCACAACCAACCTCATCTATTGCTTCCTCTAAACGCATAGAATTATCAATATTCATGCGAGGATCCCAATATTTACTTAACATAACATTACCATTAGAAACGGTGATTATGTTACCGGGCTCTACCTGTTTAATGTCTTTAAAAATAGTGCTCGGGCACGGAATGCAGTTTAAAGTTAAGAAATCGCTCAAAGATAGAAGATCCATTTCCCGAGGTACACCCGCCGTCAGAATACCTTTGATTTCAGAAGAAAAAATCAATGTTTTACCATCCGCATAATAGTGAAGAGGTTTATGCCCATATGGGTCTCTGATTAAAATAAGTCTCTTCTCCTTGTCATCCCAAATGGCGCATGAAAATTCTCCCTCAAGATGCTTAATAAAATCAATCCCCCATTCCTTATACGCAACTGCGATGATCACACTACACAACGGATTTTTGATTATATATCCTTTGCTCTCAAAGTATGACTTGTGCTTTAATACATCCAGAACAATTCCGTCTATAAAAGCAGATACGCCGCCATAAGTACCCGAATAATTCATGCCGCTTACCCTTGGCACGGATCTGCAATATACGTCGTCCTGACTGTTGGCCATCCCGAAAGCATAATTCGTTCCCGAGATAACTTTCGGTATTCCCTTGTCTCTGTGTTTTTGGATAGCCAGAATACGGTCCAACACACTTAAAGGATATTTCCCATCTTCTTTGAATTTTAAGATGCCTCCGATCAAACCCATGTTCAGCCTCAATTCAGATTTTGCGGGACATTTTTTTCCTTAAATAAGATCTATACAACTCATCGTAGCGACTTATCATTCTTTCCATGCTAAATTTTTCTCTTATATTCGCTGCGCCTGCTTTGCTTATTGCTTCAAACAGCTTGCCATCTAATAAAAGACTGCGGATAGCTAAAGTTATCTCTTGCGGTTTCTGCGGTGTTATAAGCATGCCAGTCAGTCTATCAGTAATAATCTCGCGATTACCTCCTACATTTGTTGCTATAACAGGCTTTCCTGCGGACATTGCTTCTAGGATAGTATTGGAAAGTCCTTCGTCGATAGAAGGCAGAACGAATATATCCATCGCATTTAAAAGATTAGGAATATCATCCCTCTGACCGGCAAATATTACTTTTTTCTCAATTCGATGTAATACGGCAAGCTCATGCAGATTTTTTCTCTGATCGCCATCCCCGACCAGTAAGACTTTTATATTCTGGCCTGCCTTTATGAGTAAAGCGCACGATTCTATCAGCGATTTGTAATCTTTAATCTGCACCAATCTGCCTACTGATCCAATAACAATTTCATTATCTGCAAAACCAAACTCGTTCCTTATCGACTGTCGCATTACGACATCGCTCTTGAACCTCTCCGTATCGACCCCGTTTACAATCGGCAATATCTTATCTGGTCTTATAGAGAATATTCTGATAATATCTTTTTTAAGATCCTCGGATACCGATAAAAGCACATCTGTCATTCCAAAAAGAATCTTTTGTGCCCTGATCTGACGTTTTTTGAGGCTGAATACCCCGTGTTCTCCGTTTATTACGCAATCTACTGCTGCAAGGCGCGCGCCGATTACACCTGCATACAACCCGCCTGCCCATCCATGGGTATGGACAATATTTATTTTATTTTCTCTGCATATCTTTGCGACTGAAAATGGGATAAACGGATTAAAACCGTCTTTTTGTCTAAGACATATTACGCGAACATGAGGTTTAAGCCTGCTTTTTAATTGGCCTTCCCTCCTTATACAGCAGATTGTTGTGACATATTCTGTAGCATCGAGGCAGTTGGCTAGATTAACAATGCCATTTTCTAGTCCGCCGACTTCTATGCTATCAACTATGTGTAAAAGATTTATCATTTCAGGTTTTTGATGATTTGAGCCGGATTGCCTCCGACTATGCAGTCTTCAGGTACGTCTTTAATAACCACTGCCCCTGCCCCGATAATGCTCCGGTCCCCTATATGAACGCCCTTCATTATATATGCGTTTGTCCCTATCCACGCATTGTTGCCTATTTCAACAGGCTTAACCTGATTTTCATCAGGCGGCATATTATCTTTTCTTTTCCTGTGATCTATAGGGTGTCCGTCATTGTCAAAAATACATATACCACTGGCAAAAAGACAATCATTGCCTATCTTGACACTTTTAGCTATCATAAAACTTGTGTTGTGGCCGAGAAACGTATTGTCTCCAATGGTCAGCTCCGGCTCATTACATATCTTATTGCTGAAAATGACATGAATTCTGCCG
>Ga0116184_10003932_pt1 | contig 11950 bp, 10 predicted proteins | sample AD_JPNNA5_MetaG_FD_89886 | JGI IMG/M metagenome (GOLD analysis project Ga0116184, IMG submission 89886) | Active sludge microbial communities of municipal wastewater-treating anaerobic digesters from Japan - AD_JPNNA5_MetaG | ecosystem: Engineered > Bioreactor > Anaerobic > Digestate | place...
AAATATATAGATATATATATATTATTAAATATTGTAAATGGATTAACTTTCTCAATCTTTATTAAGAAAAAACATAATCATGGGATTATTGACATTACTTGTTTCTATATTTGGATGTAATTATCCTATATTCACATTCATTAAACGATAAGGAAATGAAAGAAATTCAGATGGTCGACCTCCGCTCGCAGTATCAGCGTCTGAAACCTGAAATTGATGAAGCAATAAACTCCGTTCTTTTATCCGGGATATTTGTAAAGGGACCTGACATAAAGAAATTTGAAGAGGAACTTGCACGATACCTTTCAGTTAGTCATGTTATTTCATGCGGCAACGGCACCGATGCTTTGCAGATTGCAATGATGTCGCTCGGCCTTAAACCTGGCGATGAAATAATAACCCCTTCCTTTACTTTTATTGCCACAGTCGAGGCTGCAGCCCTGCTCGGACTTAAGCCTGTGTTTGCAGAAGTTGATGAAGGCACTTTCAATATTTCTCCGGAAAGCATAAGGAAAGCAATCACTCCGGCAACAAAAGCCATAATTCCCGTACATCTTTTCGGACAGTGTGCACAAATGGATGAGATAATAAAAATAGCGGAAGAAAATGGTCTTTATGTCATCGAGGATGCTGCACAGGCTGCCGGTGCAGAATATATCTTCAGAAACGGAGCAAAAAAAATGGCAGGCACTATCGGAAAAATCGGAATAACTTCATTTTTCCCTTCCAAGAATCTTTCATGCTGTGGTGACGGCGGAGCACTCTTTACTGACGATGAAAATCTCGCATCAATAATAAGAAGCATAGCAAACCATGGCATGAAGGTAAGATATTATTACGAACGTATAGGAGTCAACTCGAGACTCGATACTCTTCAGGCAGCCATTCTAAGCGTTAAACTGAAATACCTCAACGGTTTCAACGAATCAAGAAGAAAAGTTGCGGATGCTTATGATGAAGCTCTGTCGAAATGTCGTGACATCGTTATCCCGGCAAGGACGAAATATTCGACACATATTTTTCATCAGTACACAATCATGGTTCTTAACAGAAAACGCGACAAGCTGAAAGAATACCTGCAGTCGCTTAAAATTCCTTCTATGATATATTACCCTGTGCCGATTCATCTCCAGAGAGCATATCAGTATCTGGGTTATTCAAAAGGTGATTTTCCGGTAACTGAACGATTATGCGACGAAGTCCTTTCTCTGCCTATTTGTCCTGAGCTCGACAGGGAACAAACAGATTATATTATTTCGTCGGTTTTAAAATTCTTCGATTAATATTTATTATTATGGAAAAGGAATATTTCGCACACGAAACAGCCGTAATAGACGATGGCTGTATAATAGGCAAAGGGACCAGAATATGGCATTTCAGCCATATAATGACAGGCTGTGAAATAGGCGAGGGGTGCAGCCTCGGGCAAAATGTAGTGGTATCTCCAGGAGTGAAGCTCGGTAAGAATGTAAAAGTGCAGAATAATGTCTCTATTTATACCGGCGTTATCTGTGAGGATGATGTTTTTCTGGGGCCTTCGATGGTCTTTACAAATATTATCAATCCAAGAAGCGCAATAGTAAGAAGGGACAAATATATGAGCACTATTGTAGAGAAAGGGGCAACAATAGGTGCAAATGCTACAATTATATGCGGTCACCGTATTGGCCGATATGCTTTTATAGGGGCAGGAGCCGTTGTGACCAGAGAGGTGAAACCATACGCACTGGTTGTCGGTAATCCTGCCCGTCAAACAGGGTGGATGAGCGAGTACGGCCATAGGCTCTCATTCGACGCCGACGGCATTGCAGTTTGTCCAGAAAGCGGCGAAAAGTACAGACTCGAAAACGGCAATGTTTCTAAAATTATTTATTAGTTTTACGGGCTGTAATAAGCCTTATATAAATGGTAAACAATGGTGAACATAATCCGAAAAATTTTGGTCTTATAGGTGTTGCTGGTTATATAGCTGTCCGCCACCTTAAAGCTATAAAAGACACAGGCAATATTCTTCTTGCCAGTCTCGACAAATTCGATAGCGTTGGCATTCTCGACAGTTATTTTCCTAACAGTGATTTTTTTGTGGAGTTCGAACGTTTTGACCGCCATTTCGAAAAGCTTAAACGGTCAGGAACATTTATTGATTATGTAAGTATCTGTTCTCCAAACTATCTTCACGATTCACATATCCGGTTTGCTCTCAGACATAAAGCAAATGCCATCTGTGAAAAACCTGTAGTGCTTAATCCATGGAATATTGATGCCCTCGAGGAAATCGAGAAAGAAACCGGCAAGAGAGTCTTTACCATTCTCCAGTTACGTCTTCATCCACGAATCACCGACTTAAGAAACAGAATCCTTAACGGACCGAAAAATAAAAAGTACGATATTGACCTTACCTATATAACAAGTCGAGGTAACTGGTATTTTTTTTCATGGAAAGGCGATGTGCATAAATCAGGCGGGGTAGCTACAAACATAGGTGTTCATTTCTTCGATATGCTCGGGTGGATATTCGGAAAAGTCATAAACAGTACAGTTCATCTTTCATTGAACAATAAGGCGGCAGGATTCCTCGAGCTTGAAAATGCAAGAATCAGATGGTTCCTCAGCCTCGATATTGACGATATCCCTGCGGAAATTCGGGCAAAGGGGAAACGAACATTCAGGTCAATAACTGTTGATGGCGAAGAGATCGAATTCAGCGAAGGCTTTACCGAGCTTCACACTATGATGTACAAAGAAATTTTGAATGGAAACGGATTCGGACTCGAGGATAGCCGCAAATCAATTGAAATCGTTTATGATATACGCAATGCAACACCTGCAGGCATAAAAGGTGATTATCATCCAATGTTGAAAAATGTTTTATAAGTATATGATATATAATAGATTAATAAATAAAGAAACAGGTTTATCGGTTATCGGGTTAGGATATGTCGGGCTTCCTATTGCCCTTGCATTTGCCAAGAAACTAAAAGTTATAGGTTTCGATATAAAACAAAATCGTATCGAGCTAATGAAACAGGGTATTGACCCTGCCGGCGAACTTTCTCATGAAGAGTTTAATGGTTCCAATATTACTTTCACAGACAACCCTGATGACCTCAAAAACGCATCATTCCATATAATTGCAGTACCAACTCCTATTGACCGACATAATCTTCCGGATCTCGGGCCGCTGAAAAAGGCAACCGAAACAGTAGGACGTATACTCAAAAAAGGAGATTATGTAGTTTATGAATCAACTGTTTATCCGGGTTGCACTGAAGAGGATTGTGTCCCAATTCTTGAACGATTCTCAGGATTGAAATATCGCGATGATTTTAAAGTGGGCTTTTCACCTGAAAGAATCAATCCGGGAGATAAAAATCATACTCTTAAGAAGATTGTTAAAATAACAAGCGGATGTGATGCAGAATCGGCTGAAGAAATTGCAAAAACATACGAGCTTATTATTGATGCTGGAGTATATAGGGCAGGCTCGATAAAAGTTGCAGAATCGGCTAAAATAATCGAAAACACTCAACGAGATATTAACATTGCTTTTATGAATGAACTTTCGATTATATTCAACAGGATGGGCATTAATACTTATGAGGTTCTCGAAGCAGCCGGCACAAAGTGGAATTTCCTCAATTTCCAGCCGGGCCTTGTAGGTGGGCATTGCATAGGGGTCGATCCTTACTATCTCTCTTACAAAGCCAAAGAGCTTGGATACCATCCACAGATGATCGATTCCGGAAGATTTGTCAACGACAGTATGGGGAGGTATGTTGGGAAGCAGACTATAAAAAAGATTATTTCAACCGAAAAAAACCCGCGCGATGCAAAGATACTTGTGATGGGGATTACTTTCAAAGAAAATGTTACCGATATCAGGAATTCCAAAGTGGTTGATATGATAGATGAAATGGCTGATTTCGGTGCCACAGTCGAAGTTATTGATCCGGGAGCCGACCCGATTGAAATCAAACAGGAATATGGGCTCGATTTGAAAAAAGAACCATCCGGACCTTATGATGCTGTGGTAGTTGCAGTAAACCATAAAGAATATGTTAACCTTGATGAAGACTATTTTTCATCTCTCCTCGTGCCTGGTGGGGTGTTGGTAGATGTTAAGGGAATTTATAGGGGTAAGATAAAAAACTTAAATTACTGGAGCCTTTAGAATGAAACCTAAAGTACTTGTAACAGGAGGAACAGGATATATCGGTTCACATACTGCAGTTGAACTGATTGAAAAAGGATTTGAAGTTGTTTCAATTGACAATCTCTATAATTCGGAAGCATGGATAAACGACCGGATAGGAATGATTACGGGTATAACACCTATTCTTGAAGTATTCGACCTTTGCGACAGGGGCAGACTCGATGATTTTTTCTCAAGGCATACCGATATAAAAGCAGTAATTCATTTTGCGGCTTTCAAGGCAGTAAGCGAGTCGGTCAGGAAACCACTTGAATACTACCGGAACAATATCCTTTCAACTATCAACCTGCTGGAAATGATGCGAAAACATGGTGTCGCTCCGTTGGTTTTCTCATCGTCATGTACTGTTTACGGGCAGCCCGATGTTCTGCCGGTTACCGAAGACGCACCAATCAAACCTGCTACATCGCCTTATGGCAATACGAAAAAGATATGTGAGGACATAATAAGAGATACTGTTTTTGCCGACGGAATAACATCTATCTCTTTAAGATATTTTAATCCGATAGGCGCTCATCCGTCAGCCCTGATAGGAGAACTTCCACGTGGAGTCCCGGAAAATCTGGTGCCTTTTATTACACAAACTGCAATAGGCCTGAGAGATGAACTTAAAGTCTTTGGGAACGACTATAATACTCCCGATGGCTCGTGCATAAGAGATTACATTTATATTATGGATCTTGCACAAGCTCATGTGAAAGCTCTGGAAAGGCTTCTCGAAGGCAAAAACAAAAATAAATACGAGGCATTCAACGTCGGAACCGGCAAAGGTGTTTCAGTTTTTGAAATCATTCAATCATTCGAAAGAGTTTCGGGTATCAAGCTCAAATATAAGATAACAGGGCGCAGGCCTGGTGATATAGAAAAGATATGGGCTGATCCTTCATTAGCAAACAGGGAACTTGGCTGGAAAGCTTTATATTCTCTCGATGATGCTTTAAAATCAGCATGGGAATGGGAAAAAAATTTAAGGAAAATGAAATGAAAAAAAGCAGAGTCATCCTGATCACAGGTGGTGCAGGATTTATCGGTTCTCATGTGGTGAGACATTTTGTGCTCGAATACCCTGAATATACGGTTGTTAATGTGGATAAACTAACGTATGCCGGAAACCTTGAAAACCTTACTGACATTGAAAACTTAACAAACTACAGATTTGAAAAAGCAGATATTACCGATAAAAAGACAATAAATGAACTTTTCAGGCAGTATGGCTTTGATGGTGTTATTCATCTTGCTGCCGAATCACATGTTGACAGATCAATTGAAAATCCCGACGATTTTGTTATGACAAATGTTATCGGTACGGTTAATCTTCTTAATGCTGCGCTTTCATTATGGTCGGAAAATTTTGACGGAAAGCTTTTTTATCATGTATCCACCGATGAGGTTTACGGCTCACTTGAAAAGGAAGGGCAGTTCACAGAAGAATCACCTTATAAACCAAAGAGCCCCTATTCGGCTTCAAAAGCAAGTTCGGATCATTTTGTCAGAGCATATTTCAATACTTACAGGATACCTGTTGTTATTTCGAACTGTTCAAACAATTATGGTCCAAACCAGTTTCCTGAAAAACTTATTCCCCTTTTAATTAACAATATCAAAAACAATAAACCTCTGCCTGTTTACGGTAAAGGGGAAAATATACGCGACTGGCTTTATGTTGAAGATCATGTAAAAGCAATAGACCTTATATTTCATCATGGCAGGCCAGGCGAAACTTATAATATCGGCGGAAACAATGAATGGAAAAACATAGAACTGGTTAGGTTACTATGCCGTATTATGGATAGAAAACTCGGCAGATCTCCCGGAACATCGGAGAAACTTATAACATTTGTAAAAGACAGACCCGGGCACGACCTCCGATATGCAATTGACTCTTCGAAGCTTCGCAAAGAACTTGGATGGGAACCTGCAACCGGGTTTGAAGAAGGGCTTGAAAAAACTATAGACTGGTATCTCTCCAATACAAAATGGCTCGAAAATGTTCTATCAGGGGAATACGAGAAGTATTATGAAAGAATGTATTTGAACAGATGATGTAGTTAGTTTATTCCTTCAGGCTGCTTCAATAATTTTCAACATTGTATATTTTTAAGAACTTGTTTTATTTCTCTGGCAAGTGAAATATCGTTCTGAAATTCTTCATTTATCAGTCTGACAAAAGAGTTCGAATCGAAATTTCCTCTTACATGTTCATAATCGGCCATTTTTTCTTCTTCACCAAAATCTGCTCCGAAACCTGTCATGGAGCAATGCGAAAATTCTTTTCGTGCATCATCGAGCTTCTTTTCGTAAATATCGGTTGCACTTTCCTGCCACTTCTCTATAAATTTGATTATGTCGGTAACATTAAATGAACTTATATTTTTCTGAATCAATTTTTCAAGTTGCCATGCCAGCCACGACCATTCCCATTCATCATAGCCTTCTGCGAATGTAGATATATAATCAGAAATATCTTGCAACGATTCGAACCTGTCTGATTCTATATTATTCAATAGCTCCTCAACCTTACTTCGTGGAACAATCAGCCCTGAAAGGTCAATCCATTCTTCCTGCCCTGTTGAGCCGACAGGTGTAAGAAGTCGTATCAGGTCTTCGTTGCTTTCAATGAGTTTTCCTGCAAGTCTTTTCAGGATTTTCCCTCCTATATAACTATAAATTCCGGAATTGTACAGAGTTATTCCGTTTTCAACAGACGATCGGCTTATCTTAGCATTTTCAATACAATATTCTTCGTCCGGACAGCCATTATTTTTTATTTCTTCCAGAATGGATTTTCCTTTAATCATTCGGTTAACAGTAAAAGGAGTAAAAGGATGGAAGTTCAGGGAATCAATGTTTTTTCCATTTTTTCTTCTGTCGCGTTGAGGCCATTTGAGTGAATCCCTGGCAATTCCTACATTTCGCAAGTTTATAGCAGGATAAATTATGCTTTCACCTTTTTTTTCGACTACATAAGAAAAAGGGAACATTGAAGTATTGATATTCTTCATGTGATGTCCTGCCACCAGGCTGAATGGCCCAATATGTGATGGCCAGAGTAGGTATGAGTCGCTGGCAGTCTTTGTACCGCGTTCAATTATCCCTTGATGAACCGGTCCCAGCTTGTACATGTGATTACTCTGGTTTGAGCCGCTTCCTGCATTCATAAAAGAAAATATTCCTGCAATAAGTAGCGTGGATTTATGATGAGTGACTGTATAAGGGCCTGCAAACACCGAGAATACTTCGCCGTGATATCCCTGGCAGTTCGCAAAAAAAAGAGAATCATGTGCCGAAAAGTGTTTTGCCAGGATACATCCCTGACCAATAAAGCATCTCTCGACCATTGCCGATTCAGAGATAACCGAATTGGAACAAACAATGAAATGATCCATTATTATCCCAGGGCCAAGAAAGACAGGAGCAGATGAATTACTGTTAACAGATCCTTCATTAAGGCTAAGAGCTCCCTCTAAGTGTGCAAATGGGCCGATTTTTACATTTCGTATGTGGCCGCAATTGAAAATCTTTGTTCCCTCACCTATATAACCTGTATCAGATTTAATTGAAGAAGAATATTCCTCTACGAGGTCGTTTATTTTATCAATAACCGTTTTACGATGTCGGTAAAGTGTATAAATATAGGCAAGATGGGACGAAAGTCTGTCCCATATCTTCACGCTTCTACCTCCTGTCTCATTCATCACTGCCACTTCTGTACCGTTGCCGAAGGTAGAAATACCTTCCAGATGAATTCTTCCGCAATTTCGTATTACAACGTTATCAGCTATATTGTAATTTGCGATATAATCATGAATATTGTAAATGGAAGCATTGTCTCCGATAGTGCAATTATGAATTACTGCATTTGAGATTCCGGATATAATCGTTACTCCTGAATCGTCAAGATAATTCTTTTCAAACAGTCCCATTTTTACTTTGCCTGAAAACTGTACATTCCTGCATCGCGAAGGATTGAAGCCCTCTTTGGCCTCTATACTATTCCATTCAGAAGCCGTGCATCCGTTGTTTATGAGTATTTCTACTTCTTTCTTGGTTAATGGCCTGTATTTCATTGTATTTATGAATGAAAATAATTATTCAAGATATAAACTTCATTTGTTAATACTCCGGAATTCGATTCTTTTTAAGGTATTTATAATTTATGTTTTAGCATGTAGAAAGTAAATGTAAGCTACAATCCCGTACATAAAATGTGACTTATTAAAAATTTAAACAAAAATAGCTTATAAAATTAATACTATTAATAACGGGTGTAGGTAATTTCAAATTTTACAGGGGAGAAATTATTGTTTGCTTTAAGGATTATATTTCTGTATTCTACATCGCTAAGAGAGAGTGTCAGCTCAGGTTCAGGGATTTTGCCTTCCAGATAATATTGTGTAAACGATGCTATATTGAAAGTAAACTTGAGTGTTGTTGTATTCAAAGAGCCGTTATAGAATTTAGTACTCATATAGTAATCCGGAACTATGTATGTATAACCTTCGGAGTTTTTATATACAAGGAAGATAAATGAGGGTATTGATGAACTCTGGTAAATATCGCCGTCAATATAAACAGGTATTGTAATTCTTGCTTTATTAACCGACACCGGCATAGAATCGCGAAAAGATGAAAGTCCCGGGAATCTTATTTTTGTATAAACTCCATAAAATGATTGTAAATAGCTCAGAGTATCTTTATATCCGTCGTTTATATGTTTAATTCTTTTTTCAGGTTGGGCAGTGCTAAAATCGTGATAGTATCTGTTATATCTTACACTATTGTTGTTTATTATGAAGCTATAAGAAAGGTTTGAAGTTAAAGCGGTATGGTAAAATACTGTGATTACAAAAGGTATATAATAGCTATCGCGGTCGAACGAAAGAATTAGAAGCCTGGGGCCGCCGCTGATAATTCCTTTGCCTTCCTGACTAATACTTTCACTTACTGTAACATAAATACCTTTGAAAAAACTACGGAAATCATTTTCAATGTTTCCCTGAATGAGTCTCGTAGTATCACGAGTAAGATATTCTCCCAAAGAAGCAGGAAGATTAATTATAAGGTCTTGAATCGTATCTTTCTCAATAACCGGAAGAGGATAAGTGCCGAGGTCATTTATAATATGAGGATCCCTTGTGGAATAATAAATTGAATCGGAACTAAGCTTCTCAGATATTTCATAAAGGCTTATTGTCTGATCAATACCTATTTGGCCTTTAGCCCCTTCAATATGGATATAGAGTTGCACAGAATCAACTGTAAATGAAACTCCACCGCTTGGCCATTTCTCAGTAAGCCTCAGTTGGGCAACAAAATCGGATGATACACTGCCGAAATATGGGTCATAAAGCCCTCCAAGATAAGAATACGTTTTATTCATAGCAGGTACACTGTCGCGATATTCAGTAAAAGATTCAACATTTATGGTATCGGTAGAAGATATTTTAAAAAAATCACTATCGGGCAATAACTCGATACCTGCTATAATTGCTTTTTCACTGCAGGAACTTAATGAAATTAAAAATATGAATATTATTCCGGAAATAAAGTAATTAAAAAATTTACAGCTGGTACGATGGCTGAAATTTTGTGTCTCCTGATAAAAGTTTGTCATAAAATTCATTATAGGCATCAATGTAAACTGATTCATCCTGATAGCCAAGCACAGGTTTGCCTGATGCTTCGATATATTTCATTAGCTCAGGGTTTATATTTTCACTGCCGATAATAATTCCGTCGGAATTTCTGATAGCAAGTCGTGAAATATTGATATAGTCGGGTTTCTTGATCAATTTAAGATTTTCGCTGTTAATTCCGTCATACCGGAGTTTATCGGCAAACGTTGTTCTAAACGGAGTTTTAAACTCATTATTATAGACTGAATAGATAATTTTATAATTACTGAACAGCGGGTCATCATGATAGATATCCCTGAGATAAACAGGTACAAGTGCTGTCATCCATCCGTGGCAATGAACAATATCAGGCGCCCATCTTAATTTCTTAACTGTCTCTATAACTCCGCGTGCGAAAAACAGTGCTCGTTCATCATTATCCTCGAACTCTTTGCCTGTATTATCAGCGACAACGAATTTACGCTGGAAATAATCTTCATTGTCTATGAAATAAACTTGCATTCTGGCCGATTGTATTGAGGCCACTTTTATAATCAAAGGATGGTCGGTATCGTCTATAATAAGATTCATCCCGGAAAGTCGTATTACTTCATGAAGCTGATTTCGCCTTTCGTTGATACAACCATACCTTGGCATAAATGTCCTTATCTCCTTCCCTCTTTCCTGAATGCCTTGCGGAAGATATCTGCCAATTTTGGATATTTTTGTTTCAGCTAAATATGGAGTAATCTCCTGTGAAATGAACAATACCTTCTTGTTTTCCATCTAACTTGCCCCGATAATTCACTTCTTTTTGAATTGCAAAGTTAGCAAAAAATTATTGAAAATAAGTATTTTTATTATACTTTGATTCTGGTAAGCTTATTTTTGTATGAGAAAATAAGCTTCGTTTTTGTTTCCCTTGTAGAGATTATTAATATTGTTGTTAAATAAAATTATCTTCGAATAAAAATAATCGACGGATTATGAAAGTATATTCTACTGTAAAGGAGTTACAGGAATGCCTCGATGAAAGAAAAGCCAGACCAATTGGATTTGTTCCCACAATGGGGGCGCTTCATAAAGGTCATATTTCCCTTATTGAAGCATCATTGAAGGAATGCCCTGTAACAGTTGTAAGCATATTTGTTAATCCGACTCAGTTTAATGACAGACAAGATCTCGAGAATTATCCACGTATGCCTGAAAATGACAGAGCTCTTCTTTCAAAAATACTCAGGGAAGAAGATATAGTATTTATTCCTTCTGAAAAAGAAATTTACCCGGGGGATGAAAGAGAAGTAGTGTTTGAATTTAGAAATCTCGACAAGGTGATGGAGGGCGTTCATAGGCCAGATCATTTCAAGGGAGTCGTGCAGGTTGTAAGCAGGTTGTTCGACATTGTTAATCCCGATCTTGCATTTTTCGGTCAAAAGGATTTTCAGCAACTGACAATTATCAAAGAACTTGTTCGGCAGCAGGGGAGGAATATAAAAGTTATTTCATGTCCTATTGTCAGGGAAGCTGACGGTCTGGCCATGAGTAGCCGCAACCTTTTAATCGAGCCTTCAATACGGGATAAGGCAGGGATTATTTATAAAACTCTTTCTGAGGCTGCCTTAATGATAAACACTCATGAAATCAGTGAAATAAAGGACTATGTAAATAAGTGTATAAACAACACTAATAATTTCGAACTTGAATATTTCGAAATTGCAGACGATACAGAACTGAAGCTTGTTGAAACACGAAGTGAAATGGAGCCTGGTAAAAGATATTTCGGATGTATTGCTGTACGCGCTGGTAAAATAAGGCTTATAGATAATATAGAATTCAATTGTCCGATTTCAAAAGGTTAATTAACTTTGTTGCGGAATTATAAATAAATATGAGATATGCTAATAGAGATTGTTAAATCTAAAATCCATAATGTTTCCGTCACGGAGGCAAATCTCAATTATATAGGCAGTATAACGATTGATGAGGAGCTTATGGATGCTGCCGGAATCATCGAGAATGAAAAGGTACAGGTTGTCAATATTAATAACGGGGAACGTCTTGATACTTATGTTATAAAAGGTGAAAGAGGATCGGGCAGTATTTGTCTTAATGGCGCTGCAGC
>Ga0116184_10003934_pt1 | contig 11941 bp, 11 predicted proteins | sample AD_JPNNA5_MetaG_FD_89886 | JGI IMG/M metagenome (GOLD analysis project Ga0116184, IMG submission 89886) | Active sludge microbial communities of municipal wastewater-treating anaerobic digesters from Japan - AD_JPNNA5_MetaG | ecosystem: Engineered > Bioreactor > Anaerobic > Digestate | place...
AAGGGGAGATCCAGCGCAGGTCGATGACATCGGCGGACACCTCGCTCGCGCCATCCGTGAGCGCCTCCTCGACCAGCGCTCGGCCGGTGCCCCAGGTGACCACGGTGACATCGGAACCACGTCGCAACGTCTCCGCGATCCCGATGCCGAGGTCTGGCGTGCCCGGGGCGACAAGCCCCTTGGTGGGATACAGCTTCCGCGACTCGAAGATCATCACTGGGTCATCGAGCTGGATCGCTGTGCGGAGCATCGAGTACGCATCGCCCGGTGTGGCGGGGATGCCCACGCGCAGTCCTGGCACGTGCGCGAAGAGAGCCTCCAACGACTGGCTGTGCTGCGCACACGCACCGGGTGTGTGTCCCTGCTGCGTTCGGATCACCAGGGGCGCCGTCAACTGCCCACGCGACACGTACCGCGTGTTTGCGACCTGGTTCACGATCTGGTCCATGGCCACCAGCAGGAAGTCGGCGTACATGATCTCGACCACCGGACGTAGCCCGCCCATGGCGGCGCCCAACGCGGTCCCGATCATCGCCGTCTCGGAGATGGGGGTGTCGATGACGCGTTCGCCGAAGGCGGAGAACAAACCCTTGGTGGCACCGAAGGGCCCGTTCGGTATCGCGACGTCCTCGCCGAGCACGACAACGCGGGAATCCTGCGCTAGCGCATCTTCCAGTGCCAGGTTGACGGCCCGGATGTACGTCAGCTCGCGCGAGTCAACTGCTGTAGACATGCGTTCCCGCCTCCTTCGCGCTGGGCGCCTCCACGTTCAGCGCGGCCTCGAACGCCTCCTGCACCAACCGTTCGACGTCCGCGTCGATTGCGTCTGTTCGCGCGTCGGGCAGGTGCCGCCGAGCGAGCAGGAGAGGGTCGGACTGTCGCCTCTGGTCCAGTTCACCTGCCGGCCGGTAGACCTGGGCGTCTCCCGAGTAGTGCCCGGCCAGACGATGCGTGTGCGCCTCGACGAGCACCGGCCGTTGCGTCGCCAGGGCGGACGAACGCGCTGCGGTCACGACGTCGAAGACGGCCGTCGGGTCGTTGCCATCGACCTCCACGCCCTGGATGCCGTACGCGGCTGCGCGCACGGCGGCCGGGACGGCCGTGAGCATCGACGAGGGCGTCATCTCTGCATAGCCGTTGTTCTCCACCACGACGATCAGAGGGATGCGGAGGACGGACGCCATGTTGAGCGACTCATGCACATTGCCCTGGTTCATCGCGCCGTCGCCGATCGACACGATGGGAAGACGACCATCGGCTGCGGAACGACATGCCAGACCCAGGCCAACGGCGATGGGTACGCCGCCGCCGACGATGGAGTTCTCGCCGTAGACGTGATGCGCCGCAGCAGACATGTACGCCGATCCCGCCCTGCCTCCGTTGAGGGTCGACTCTCGGCCCAGGATCTCGGCGAAGAGCTGAGTCGGCTCCACACCCCGAGCAAGCAGCCATCCGTGACCGCGATAGGTGGCGATGAGCGGGTCGTCGTCGCGCATGGCTTCGCAGGCGCCCACGGGCACCGCTTCCTGCCCGATGCACAAGTGTGTGGAACCGCTGACGAGGCCTTGTGTCAGCGCCTGCATGACACGGTCCTCGACTGTGCGAATGAGCAGCATTCGCCGGTACCGGCCTTCGAGCACGTCCGTCATGTGCTCACCTCCTCGTCTCGACTGTCACCAGGCGCTGATGGGGCACGCATCTCGTGATCGCTCACCGCTTCGTGAGCTGCCGGGTGCGGTCGGGCTGCGTACGCCAACTGCTCGGCGAGGAATGCGGCGGTCGCATGGGTCATATGCGCGGTCCAACGCCCGGGACCGCCATCCGGCGGATCGAGGTAGTGAACGCTCAGCCGTAACGACCACGCTCGGATCCAGCGGGACACCGCGTCCATGGACGCCGTCACCACCTCGTCACAGGGGTCTCCCATCGTGACGGAGGGCACCACCCGCCACGCCTCGGCCTCCGAGAGCGCGACGTGACCGAGCCGTGGCGCCACGAGCGCTACCGCGCAGACCGGCGCAGGGTGCACGCCGTACAAGAGCGAGCACGCCGCACCAGCTGCGACTGCTGCGACGGCGGGGTGCAGCGAGCGGCACTCGTCGAGCGCGCGCCGAACCGCACGCATACCGTCTGTGTCCCAATCGCCGGCGCTGAGACCGTCACCTGGCAGATCCAGAAGAACGGTTGTGAGCCCGAGGGATCGCAGCGGGGCCGCGAAGGCCCGCATGGCGTCCAGGTCGGTCCCCCGGTCGTGCAGCAGGAGGACCGCCCCGTGCGCATCGTCGACCTCGAGCACCTCGCCAAACACGGACACTCCTGGCGAGACCTGGAGCTCCAGGGACCGCGCCGGCATCAAGGACCGTCCTGGATGGGCAGGCGCGGGATGGATGCGACGAGCTTCTGGGTGTACTCGTGCTCCGGCGACGTGAGGATCTGTGTCGGGTCGCCGCGTTCGACGATCTGCCCCTGAGACATCACGACGACCCTGTCGCAGAACTGTCGGACGACGCCCAGATCGTGGCTGATCAGAACCACAGTGAGGCCCAGACGGACCCTGAGGTCCGCGAGCAGGTTCAGCACCTGGCCGCGCATCGAGACGTCAAGTGCGCTGACCGGCTCGTCGGCGATGAGAACCCTGGGATCCATGGCGAGCGCGCGGGCGATCGCGACGCGCTGCCGTTGACCGCCGGAGAGCTGGTAAGGGTGCAGGGAGGCGTAGCGGCCCGGGAGGCCGACAAGCTCGAGAAGCCGCTCGGCCTCGGAGAGGCGGTCCCCCCGATCTACCTTCGCACGAACGCCCTCGAGGAGGATCCGCTCGATGGTCATGCGGGGATTCATGGACGAATAGGGGTCCTGGAACACGACTTGGACGAGACCGGGCAGTTGTTTGCGCTCCGCGCGGCTGCTGTTCCAGACGTCGATGCCGCAGACGCTCGCGTTGCCAGATGTGGGCGCAACCAGCCCGAGGAGCATGCGGGACACGGTGGTCTTGCCGCTGCCGCTCTCGCCGACGATCCCGAAGGATTCACCGTCATCCACGGTGAACGACACCTTGTCCACGGCAACGTGGACTCCGGAGCCGGCACGTGACTTGAACTCCTTGGTCAGGTCACGAACCTCCACGATGGCGCTCATGCCGACCTACCTTCACCGAGTGGGTGATGGCATCGCACCCCGCGGTGCTCGGATCCGACGACGTCCGGATGCTCCGCGCACACGGAGTCCGCGCGTGCGCAGCGGTTGGCGAAGCGGCACCCGTGCAACCACTCCGCCGGCTCGGGGACGACTCCGTCGATGTAGCCGAAGGGCACGCCCCGCTCGCCGTGGCTCGCGCAGTCGAGCAGCCCACGGGTGTAGTGGTGCCGCGGCCGAGCGAAGATCTGACCGGTGTCGCCCGTCTCCACGATCTCCCCCGCGTACATGACGGCTACACGGTCTGCCAGCTGCGCAACGACCGCCAGGTCGTGGGAGATCCACAGCACACTCATGTCCAGCTCCTCGCGGAGCCGGTGAACCAGCCGAAGGATGCTCGCCTGCGTCGTCACATCCAACGCGGTGGTCGGCTCGTCGGCGATGAGGACCTTCGGCTCGAGCAGGAGCGCCGTCGCGATCATCACGCGTTGCCGAAGGCCACCGGAGAGCTCATGGGGGAAGGCGTCGAACCGGTGGGCCGGGTCAGGGACGCCGACGTGTCCCAGGAAGTCGACGGCCCGCTTGCGCGCCGCTTGCTTGGACACGTTCTCGTGCTCGGTGATGGCTTCGACCATCTGGCGACCGATCCGGAAGCAGGGATCGAGACTGGTCATCGGATCCTGGAAGATCATGCCGATCCGCGGTCCTCGCATGGATCGCAGATCAGACTCGGTCGCGGAGACGACGGAACTCCCGTCGAGTGATATCTCGCCGTTCGTGACGCGAACACCATCGGGCAGCAGACCCATGCAAGCGAGCGCCGTCAGGCTCTTCCCGGAACCGCTCTCCCCCACCAGGCCCACGATCTCGCCGTCGCCGACGGTCATGGTGACGTCGGTGACCAAAGGCCGATAGGTCCCGCCATTCACGATCGAGATCTCCAGACCCGCGATCTCGAGGGCACGGCTCTCAGCCCCGGCCAGAAGCGCGTGCGCAGTGCTGAACTCGGTCATCGCGAGCTCCGGTTGCGCGGGTCGAACCGGTCACGGAGGTTGTCCGCGAGGGCATTCATGAGGAGCACCAGGACCGTGAGCGCCCCGCCGGCGAACACCACGGGCCACCAGCTCCTGCTGAGGTAGTCGCGCCCCTCGGCAAGGATGACGCCGAGACTCGGCATGGGCGGCTGCGCACCAAGTCCCAGGAAGGACAAGCCCGACTCCGCAACGATCGACGTGGACACGAAGAAGACGCTCATCACGACAGTGACCGGGAAGAGGCTGATGAGCAGGTGGGTAAGGCTGATCCGGATCCGGGAGACGCCCAGCACGCGTGCCGCCGACACGAAGTCGCGCTCGCGTAGCGACAGCATCTCTCCGCGGACGATCACGGCGAAGCTTGCCCAGCCCGTCAGAGCCAGAGCCAGGATCACCGCTGGGAGTCCAGGGCCCAGCCAGCCCGCGAACACAATGGCCAGCAGGATCGCGGGGAATGCCCAGGTCACGTCGACCACCAGGGCGGTGCCCACGGCAGCTGCACGTCCGAAGAAGCCGCCGAAGACGCCGAGAACCAGGCCGAGCACGATCGAGATGACTGCAACGCCGAGACCGACGCAGATGGACACGCCGAGCCCTCCGAGAATGCGCCACATGAGATCACGGCCAAGGCTGTCGGTACCCAACGGATGCCCTGGTGTGAGCGGCGGTTTGAACGTGGCGGACAGGTCCTGGTCGGTCATGAGGTGGCTCAGGCTCGGCACAATCAGCGCGATGATGCCGATCAGACCCGCGATCGCGTAGACAGCCAGACCTCCGACGACCCAAGGGTTGATCCGCGCCCTCCGTCGGTCGTGACCGACTGCTGTGTATACGGCGCCGCCGGCGGTGACTGGCGTAGGCGAGGCGGTGGTCATGCGGCCTCGGACCCGGTGAGCCTGACCCGTGGGTCAGCCCACCTGTACACAACATCGGTCACCGCGCTCGAGATGATGACTACCGCCGCCAGCAGCAGTGCCAGAGCCTGAGCCACGGGGTAGTCCCGGTGCAGGATGCTGTTCACCAGCTGAGTGCCGAGACCAGGCCACCGGAAGATGACCTCGACGATGAGCGTGTAGCCCAGCAGCGTGCGGATCTGGATGGAACCGAGGGAGATGATCGGGGACAACGAGTTGCGCAACACGTGTATCCAGTGGATGCGTACCTGTCGCACGCCACGTGCCCACAGCGTGCGCGTGTAGTCGGCCGTCAGCTGCTCGAGGACGGCCGTGCGCCCCACGCGAACGGTGAGTGCGCACGGTTCCGCCGCGAGGATGAGCGCAGGCAGGATCAGGTGCTTGAAGGACCCCGATCCCGACACGGGCAGCCAACGTAGGTAGAGCCCGAAAGCGAGAACTGCGACGAGGGCTAGAACAAAGTTGGGAATCGCGAGGAAGAAGCTCGCCAGCGCCAAGGACAGCCGGTCGAACCAGCCACCCTTGTTCAGCGCGGCGACTACACCGATCGGCACCCCCAGCCCGAACGCGACCACGAACGCCGCCAGGGCAAGGACCACGGTGTAGAGCGCCGAGTTCGCGATGAGGGTGGTGACGGGGAGCTTCGTGACCAGGGAGACGCCAAGGTCGCCGCCAAACATGCCAGTCAGGTAGTTCCAGTACTGCTGCCAGAGCGGCAGATTGAGGCCAAGCCTCTCCTTGAGCTGCTCGACTACCTCCGGCGGCGTCGTCGCGGGGTTCACGATGCTCGCGACGACGTCGCCGGGGGTGACTCGCAGGGACATGAAGGTGACGATCGAAGCAAGTACAAGAACCAACACCGCATAGGCGAACCGCTGCAGTACGTACCTCAACTGACCCGCACTCCTCGCATTCTCGGCGTCACCTCGGGCATGGATCGACGGCTAGGTGGCCAGCCACACGTCGTTGTAGAAGGGGTAGAGGTTCGCCTGGTTGGGCGTCCAGCCGATGACCTTCTTGTTCGAGGCCCACACCGTGTTCGGCGTCACCAGTGGGATCAGCGCCAACTGCTCGGCGAACACTTCCTGGTAATTCTCGGCCGCCGTCTTGAGCTGGCCCTCGGTGGCCGCCTCGACCCACGGCTGGTAGGCGGCCAGCGTGGTCTTGGCGCCGGCTGCGTCGGTCGGTTGGTAGAACTGGACGAAGAGCGCGCTGACGTCGACCACGCCGGACCAAAGCCACTTGAAGGCATATGAGTCGAGGGTGTTGGTCAGCTTCGGGAAGAACGCGGCGCCCTCGAGTGCCTCGACCTTCATCTCGATGCCGACCTTCTTGAGCATCTCGACGACCGCCTGCATGACCTTCTCCTCGGTCGACTCGGCCATCTGCAGCGTCGTGAACGAGAGCCGCGTCCCGTTCTTCGCACGGACACCGTCAGATCCCATGGCCCAGCCGGCCTCGTCGAGGAGCTTTGCCGCCTTGGTCGTGTCGTAGGCATTCATCGGCTCAACGGCCGGGTTGTACCACTTGAACCCGGGCGGGACGGGGCCGTAGGTGGCCGCCGCGTGACCCAGGTAGATGGAGTCCACGAGGGCCTTGCGGTCGATGGCCGCCGAGATCGCCTGACGCACCTTGACGTCATCGAACCCGAGCTTGGTGTTGCCGAGGTTGACGCTGAGGAAGAAGTTCGACAGTTCCTGGAACTCCACCACGACCAGGTCCGAGTTGGACTTGAGGCGGTCGACGTCCTGCGGCGGCGTGTTCTTGACCGCGTCTACGTTGCCGGACTCCAGTTCGTTGGCCCGCTGCGATGCCTGGGTGATCGGCACCCACTTGATGCCGTCGAGGTATGCCTTGCCCTTGTTCTGGAAGAACGGGGTGATCGACCCGGGATACTCCTCCCACCGCGAAGCGACACAGCTCTGCGGCGAGAAGGAGTCCATCTTGAAGGGGCCGGTACCGTCGATGACCGACGCCCCGTACTGCGCTCCGGCCTTCTCGCGCGCGGCAGGGTTGAGGATGTAGGCGTACTCGGTCGTGATGGTCTCCTGGAATGCGCGGTAGTCGCTCTTGGTCGCGCACTTGATGACCTGCCCACTGCTCGTGATCGCGGTGATTGGCGCCCACCAGGGGAAGTTCTGGCCTGTTTTGGGATTGGCGAAGAGCTTGAAGTCCGTGACCACGACGTCAGGAGTGACAGCGGCGCCCGAGTGGAACTTGAGGCCGTCCCTCAGCGTGAAGTCCCAGCCCGTGGGTCCACTGTTGTAGCTGCTCGCGAGCATCGGGACGGGACTGCCTTCGGGATTGCGGATGATCATCGCCTCGTAGAAGGCGTTGAACGTCGGGTCGGCCCATGCGTTCTGAACTGGATCGGGCGGCGTGAGTTCGCGGTCGTAACCTTCACGGAAGGTGCCGCCGGGCTTCGGCGACCCGGTAGGACTCCCGCTCGCGGACGGATCAGCGCTCGGGGAAGAGCAGGCAGCGAGGAACGATGACGCGAAACCCGCGGACACGCCGAGCGCGACCGCACCCTTGAGGAACCCGCGTCGTGACACACCTGAATCGGCGAGCTCTTGCAGTCGTGCCTCGTGACCACTTCCCTGTTCTGTCATAGCAGACCTCCTTGAGCGGGACGGTGGAAGTGAACCTAGACAAGCGCTTGTCTGACGTCAATGCCCCGGACTAACTTGTGTCCTCGGTGGAGTTCGACGTCCGGCACACGCTAGGGCGTGAGTCACGTGATGTCACGTAATTCTCGCAATTTTCTCCCTTTCGCGACTCAATCGAGACCGAGGGCACGTGACCGAACCTGGAGGGCATATGCGCGCAGCACGACTGATGCCCGGGGCGCGCGGTGTGCAGGTCGTCGACGTGCCGATCCCCGAGCCGTCCGGGACATCGGTACGCATCCGTGTCGCGGCAGCCGGTGTGTGCCGCTCAGATGTGCACTCAGTCGATGGTCACTTCGATCACCTGCTCCGGCTCCCCGTGACTCTCGGCCACGAGGTCAGTGGCGTCGTCGACGCCCTTGGCCCTGAGGCGGCAGGGCCGGCTCCGGGCACGCCCGTCGTCGTGATGGTGGGGTGGGGTTGCGGAACGTGCCGGTGGTGCCGTGAGGGGCGGCACCAGATCTGCCCCGAGGGCGACGAGGCAGGGGCAACTGTGGACGGCGGATTCGCGGACTACATGCTCGTCCCGCACCCCCAGTACTTGGTGCCGCTGGGAAGCATCGACCCATTGACCGCCACACCGTTCGGCTGTGCTGCCCTGACCGCCTTCGCGGCCGTCACGCGTGTACTTCCCAACTTGAGGGAGGGCAGCTCACTCGCCGTGGTGGGCACGGGCGGACTCGGGACCTACGCCGTCCATTACGCATCACGCCTTTCCAGCGCGAGCATCGTCGCGGTTGACGAGCGTGCCTCGGCGATAGAGCGGGCACTCGACGCCGGTGCCCACGAAGGCCTCGTCGCCGACACGGCGACCCACGAGGCGGTGCTGGCCGCGCTCGGCCGGGCGAGATTCGATGCGGTGCTCGATTTTGTCGGCAACGACCAGAGTCTCGCCCTCGCGGCCCAGATCGTGGCGCGCCGAGGCACCGTGGCCCTCCTCGGGCTCGCGGACGGTCAGCTGCCCTTCGGATTCGGGACGCTGCCGCCCGAGGCCAGCCTCACGACCGTCGTGGCTGGAACCATCCGAGACCTGCACGATGTGGTGCGGCTGGCGCAGGTGCGCGTTCTCCACGTACCGCAAGTGGCGTTCCCGCTCGAGGAGGCGGATCGTGCGATCGCACTTCTTCGCGCGGGCCAGATCGACGGAAGAGCTGTACTCGTGCCTTCAGGAGGAGCGGCATGATGCGCGCGGTGAAGAGCCGGATCAACCAAACTGAGTCAACTGGGAGGACCCGGTGGGGAGCGAGAAGCGAGCCCGCCCGAGTTACAGCCCAGGCACGACGAGGTTGAGACCATGAGCAAATCGACCAAGCGCGCAGGGACACCGCGATTCGGAGTCACCTTGGTGGACGTCGCCCGCGACGCTGGCGTCGACCAATCGACGGTCTCGCGCGTCCTGCGCAGCGACCCTGGCGCCAATGTGACGGATGCGACTCGAGCACGCATCCGGGAGGCGGCCACCCGTCTGGGATACGTGCCCAACGCGACCGCACGCGGACTGGCCATGCGCCGGACGTCCACGATCGGTCTACTGGTCCCCAACGCCGTGAGCCTGGTCTTCGCCGACATCATCCGGGGCGCGACTGATGCGGCACTGGAGCTCGGCTACGTCCTCGTCCTCGCTGACGCATCCGAGCTGGGGCGAGCGAGCGATGCGGTCCGCAAACTGGTGCTGGAGGGTCGCGTCGACGGCCTCCTCATCGCGAGCGGCACCATCACGGACAAGATCACCAACGACCTGATCGAGGGTTTCCACAACTGCGTTGTCTTGAACCGTCGGATCGGCAGCCGCCTGCCGAGCGTCATCGAGGACGACGAGCTCGGCATGTTCTTGTGCGCCCAGGAACTGATCGATCGCGGCCACTCCGAGGTCGCCTGCCTTGCCGGGCCGGAGGACATCGACACGTCTCGGCGGCGCCTCGCCGGATACCGACGCGCCATGCGCGAAGCGGGACTGCCAGTACGCCGAGGGAGCGTCGTGCACGAACCCTTCGACGAAGCGGGCGGCTACCGAGGCATGACGAGGATCCTGCAGCTTCGCAGCCCAGCGACGGCCGTCGCGTCGGCAAGCCTGGCGGCCGCGGTCGGTGCGATGGCTGCTGCGCGCGACCGTGGGATCTCAATCCCAGACCAGTTGTCTGTCACGGCCTTCCACGATGCGCCGATCGCGAACTACCTGTCGCCTCCGCTCACCACAGTTGCGATGCCGCTGACCCAGGTGGGCCGGGAGGCCGTCCTGATGCTGGACCGCCGCCTCCGCGGTGAGGGTGGCGCCTCCCACCTGACGGTGCGGGAGCCAGCGCCGCAGATCATCCGACGCCGTTCGGTCGGCCCACCGCCCGTGACGCCGTGAAGGGATCCACGCTCCCATCCGGGTTGTTGCTGTAACGATGCAACAATGTCGCGATCTTCACGGCATTCCCACCGGTCGGCCCAAGATCAACATTTCTGCTCCGTCCGCTCGAATTGACCGCTCTCGTGGAACTCGCTGTACTTCGGACGTGAATGTCGTATCCGCCAAGGCGTCACGGGCCCCGCGCGCCGAGGGATCCAGCCGCACCGACGAGGCCTTCCAGCGACTGCGCGCCGACATCCTGCACGGCCGGCTCGAACCGGGATCTCGACTGCGGGTCGAATCGCTGAGCAAGGACTACGGCGTCAGCAGCGGTGTGATCCGCGAGGCGCTGCCACGCCTGGTCGGCCAGGGGCTCGCGGTCGCCGTTCCCCAGCAAGGCGTTCGCGTCGTCTCGGTGGACCTGGAAGACCTTCTCCAACTGACCGACGCCGAGGTCGAGCTCGAGACGCTCGTGCTCCGTCGATCGCTGGCCGAGGGGACGGTGGAGTGGGAATCCACCGTCATGGCCGCGCACCATCGACTGAGCCGGCTGGTGCTCCGCGACGACGACGGCTCGATCAACGACGACTGGGCGACCGCCCACAACCACTTCCACATGTCGATCCTCGACGGGTGCACCAACCGTCGGCTCACCGGTCTGGCGGCATCGCTTCGGGACGCGGGCGAGGTCTACCGCCGGTGGGCCGACCGCCCCGCAGCGATGACAGAGCAGCAACACGTCGACAACCACCGTCGGATCTGCGATCTGGTCGTTGAGCGCAATGCCGACGCGGCCGTCGCTGAGCTTCGCCAGCACATCGAGCTCACGACGCAGCTCATCCTCGCCGCGCGTGCGGCCGACGGTCCGGACGCATCATGAGATATTTGGCTATTTTTGCGAGATTTTCTCGACACATCGCGATCTGACTGGCTAGTCTCCCGGCTACTTGGATGGGGCGCCCCGCCCCGACTGCGGCCACGAAGGAGACGGCATGTCCAAGATCGTCGCGCTCGTGCGGAGCGAATCCGGGATCGCTACCGAGGCCGACCGAGCGGCTGCTTGGCCCCTGATCGAGCAGACCGCGCGTACGGCTGCAGCCGACCGTGCAGCTTTGACAGGGCTTGTGCTCTCGCGCGTCGTGAAGCCCTTCGTCGACGAGGACCCGACCATCGCACTCGTCGCCGCGTGGGGCGATGACCTCGATGCCGAAGATCTCCTTCAGCAACTGCTCCCTCAGCAGTTTCGGGCCGACGCGCATCTCACCGTCCACGGTGCGACGTGTTCGGAGATCGTCTTCCGCCGCGTGCAGGACTTCGCCCGCGACGGATCGACCTGGACCATCAAGCTGGCCGGCACCGCATTCCGCCGGGATGACTTCGAACCCGACGCCTTCTTCGACTACTGGACCAACGTTCATGCGCCCATCGGCGGGCACCTGCCTGGCCTCGGCGGGTACACGGTCTCGCGAGCGCTGACCGGCTCGCTGGGAGAGGAGTCTGCGGACGCCATCATCGAGCAGTGGTATCCGGACGAGCAGGCCTTTCAGGATGCGCAGGGAACCGAGATGGCGCAGGCGGCGTGGAATGACGTGGGCAACTACGCCAAGACCACGGGAACCGCCTTCTGGCTGCTCACCGAGACCGTGATCATCGAGCCTCCGACGACCGGTCCAGGCACTCTCGAGGCCGCACATGCCTGACGTACGACCTTGGGTGCTTGACACACCCCACTCTGGAATCCGTCGGATGCTCGAGCACGCCCGTGATGTCGAGTCGCCTGTGATGCTCATCAACGGCGACCCGAACTTCACGACGCCCGCGCACATCATCAACGGCGCGATGGAGGCAGCGCGGGAT
>Ga0116184_10003936_pt1 | contig 11937 bp, 6 predicted proteins | sample AD_JPNNA5_MetaG_FD_89886 | JGI IMG/M metagenome (GOLD analysis project Ga0116184, IMG submission 89886) | Active sludge microbial communities of municipal wastewater-treating anaerobic digesters from Japan - AD_JPNNA5_MetaG | ecosystem: Engineered > Bioreactor > Anaerobic > Digestate | place...
ATCAGTAAAAGTAAGGGAGATATTGTCGGCAACTTTGAATTTTTGCCCGTATGAAATGCTGACAAAATAGTTCATACACTGTTGGGCATCGCTGGCTGTATAGATAGGTTCTACGGGGGGCAGGTTGTTACGGGCCAGTTTTTTATTGAATGTCCTGGTGTCCAACTCCTGTATTCTGCCAGAATCTTGTAGCATAACAGCGCATAGGTCGCGTGTGGCATGGGTGCAGATAATCATTCCTTCGAAACCGTTTTTAACCAGGTAGGGCAACAACCCGGAGTGATCTATATGAGCGTGCGAAAGAATTACGTAATCAATGTCAGGAGGGTTGAATCCTAACGAACGGTTCATCTGGTCTGTTTCAAGGCCTTTACCCTGAAACATGCCACAATCCAACAGGATTTTTTTGCCGTCGTTAGTTGTTATCAGGTGTTTGCTTCCGGTTACTTCTTTGGCGGCTCCATAGAAAGTTATTTTCATATATTTAGTGTTTTATTGGCAAAGGTAACGAATAAAAAAAACCCGATATTGTGTATCGGGTTTTTTTATTAAGAAACAGAAGTGTTATTTAACGATAACTTTTTTGGTTATCCTTTCGCTGCCTGCCTGAATTGTGAAGAAATAAATTCCTGAATTCAGGTTACTCACGTTAACAACTAATTTTTGATTTCCTGAAGCAAGATTTCCGTATGTATTGGTGAAAACGGTTTGTCCAACGAGGTTGGTAACGGTTAAATTAACATTTGAACTCTTGGTCAGATTTATGTCAATATAAGAATATTCATCAGCAGGATTAGGATAGATGTTCATGGTAACAGCGGTGTTATTTTCTTTTACGCCGGCAAAATCACTTTTGGGGAATGCAATATAATAAATGCTGTTGTCGCCATAAGCAGTTTTATCGCCTCTGACAGCCAGGCCAGCGATAGGGTCGGCCTGATATAAAATGTGCAGGTTGTCGTCGCTGGTTTGCGATAAAGAACCAAACACACATTCATCATAATCGTGCATAATGTCGGATGTCAGGTCGATGCCATCAGCCCATACGCCACCATCTAATTTTGTTACAAACAAATGTCTAAGTAGTTTGGTGCTGGTAGCGTCGATTTTGTCTTCGCGCAATTGTGAGTAGGTAACATAAACTACATTGCCATCAACAAGAACTTGCGGGAAACTGGTTGCCGATGCAAAATATTTTCCAAAAGGCAGTTCGTTTGCTGGAGGGGTGGGGTAGTTTATTGTAGTGTCGCCATTATAATCCATCATGCTGGCAACCCATTGGCCGGCTGTGTATAATCCGTCTACATCACCAAGTTGTGTGGTATCTAAAACAGGCATGTTTTCGTTCCAATAAATCAGTCCGTCGGTGTAAGGATAATAAAATGATGAGTCGAGATCCTGAACTGACATATTTACTCTCATTCTGCCAAAGGCCACATGAGCTTTTCCCTGGTCATCGAGTGCAACTGAGCCAAATCCGTCGGTGGTGCAGAATTTGGGAGTAGGCCATGCGGTGGGTGCAGGAACTGAAAAAACATTAACTTTTGTCCAGGTGTCACCGCCGTCGTATGATTTTTCAACGAACATCCCCATCCATCCTTCATTGACAAAGAATGCAATGGTATCTCCAACTGGATTTGCCCATCCGTAAGAATCGCCACCAAAGCCGGCATTTACAAAATTAACTATTGATGCAGAATCCATTCCCGGAAGAATGCGGGGGGCATCCCATGTGGTACCGCCGTCAGTTGATCTGATATAAACCAATGCGAGGGCGAGGCCATCATAGTACCATACAGCAGGAGATTCTGCCTGGTCGGTGCAGGCAATGATATGGATAGTATTACCTGTGGTGATCATACGGGGCCAAAGCAGGGCTGTTGTGCCGCCAGTGGTGGTTGGTCCAACAAGTACTGACTGTGTCCAGGCGCCGGTACCTTTGGGATCGCGTTTGTTGATTAAAAGACCGGTACTGCCGTTATGAGAAACTACTACTTCGCCGGTGGCTCCCAGTGGGGCGTATGAAGGCCAGCCACTTCTATTGGCTTCAAGGCGTGCTGTTGGCGTAGAACCCCATGCGGAACCGTCATAATAATTATAGCCCGAACCTCTGTCAGCAAAACCGGGTTCTGTAATACCATAAGTAAAAGTAGTACCAATAGTACCATCACTGTGCAAATAAATCCTGTTAGCAACGCTTGAATTGGATTGCAGGTCGTAACGGGTGGTCCCGACCTGATATTCGGAAACGCTTTTTGATGGAGCCGGAGCTACTGCCTGGTTAACTTCTGTACTGAAGTTCATCGTTTCGTGAGTGGCTCTTGCCGGTTTAACGGCTTTTACATTTCTGTATTCATTAGAAATGTGTGCAGGTTTTAATTGTGCGAAAGCGGAAAACCCAAACGCCAATGTTGCTGCAAATAATAAAACTTTTTTCATAAATCTGGATTTTGGTTAATAATTAATCTGATTGGGTTAATATTTCAGTTGACAAATATATAAAATTTTTTAACTGAAAAAAAAACATTTTAAAACTGTCCTTGAGAGACAGCTTTTAAATGTATGTTAATTTACATCCGGGAGAAACGAGTAATTTTTGGAGTAGTCCATCATCTGTTTGGTAAAGTCTGTTGGGTATTCCAGTTTTATATCAATAATTTCGTTGTTTTTCATCACGGGTACCAACACAGGGTTGATAAACCCGGCATAGGGCGCCAGTTTGAGTTTGTCGTACCTTACCTTCACTTCTTTGTGTAAGTCCTGGTCGACTTTTATGGCATATTTTTCCACCAGTTCTTTTCCGGCGGCATAGTCACCTTCGGATTTGATACGTTGAATTTCTTTAAGTAGTTCTCCAAAAAGTACACGAAGTTTTAAGTAATCGTTGACAACAAAATAAGTTTTTTCTTCTTTAATCTTTTTTTCTATTACGTTGTCTTTTTTACCTTTTTCGTAAACCCATTTAGCAATAAGCTGGCGGTTGCGCATATGCGCCTGTTCGATGTCTTTGCCCTGTTCAATTCTGACGAGTTGTGTCATAAGCCCGTTGCGTATATAAGTGTCGTATTCTGCTTTGGCTACTTCGAGGCTGGGAACAAGGCCCAGGTCAATCATTTTCTGATCCATAGTGAAGTACAAAGCAAACAGATCGGCACGCGCTTCTTCCAGAGTTGAATGATAGTTTTTCAATGCTTCGGAACTGACTCCCGGCAGTAGTTGTCCTGATCCATGTCCTACGCATTCGTGAAGGTCGGTGTTCAGGTTACCGGCCAGATAACCATATTTTTTTGCACGTTCAATTTCTTCCTTGGAATAACAGAATTCTTCGAGTGAGCCGCTTCCCAATGAGGATTGGTCGTATGAATACATGATGTTGTCCATGGTTACTGATTTGGATCCGTGCTGTTTTCTGATCCAGTTGGCGTTTGGCAGGTTGATGCCGATGGGCGTACTGGGATGGCAATCTCCGCCAAGTTGCACTACTGTAATGACTTTTGCTGAAACGCCCTTAACTTCTTTCTTTTTAAAGCGCGGGTCAACAGGGGAGTTGTTCTCAAACCATTGGGCATTCTGGCTGATAGTTTCTGCTCTTTTGGTTGCTTGGGCATCCTTGAAGTTGACCACAGATTCCCAGGTGGCTTTCATGCCAATGGGATCACCATAAACTTCAATAAAACCATTCACATAATCTATTGAAGAAACCAGGTCTTTAACCCACAAAACATTATAATCATCCCAGGTTTTGAGATCACCGGTTTTATAATATTCTATCAGTTTTTTAAGTCCGGCTTTCTGATTTTCATTTTCCGCCACTGTTTTTGCCTGTTCAAGCCAGTAAACTATTTTTTCGATGGCGGACGAATATAGTCCGCCGATTTTATATACTTTTTCAACTATTTTTCCATCTTCTTTAATAAGTTTTGAATTCAAACCATAAGAGATGGGTGTTTCATTTTTCTTATCAATGATAGTTTCATAAAATTTTTCAACTTCCTGTTGAGTTATGTTTTCGTAAAAATTGCAGGCCGAAGTGGCAATAAGGTCTTTGGTTGGGTCAAGATTAATCCGTTTGGCATATAATCCGGGATCGAACATCACAGGAATTATCTTTTCGAGTAACTGCTCAACGGATTCGCCTTTTTGGAGCGGGAATTTTCCGTTGGGAGAGTTTTGAATAAGTTGTCTGAAATATTCCTGCGAAAACTCAGGTAAAAATTTGTCGCTTGAGTAATGGTGGTGGATGCCGTTGCAGAACCATACACGTTTGGTATAGGTCATAAATTTGTTAAATTCTTCGGTATTGCGATCCCCCTTATATTTATCAACAATGGCTTCGAGGGTGCGTCGAATAATCAAATTATACTTGAAATTCTGGTCATAAATGATGTCTCTGCCGCATAATGCTGCCTGACTTAGGTAATATAACAGTTTCTTCTGGTTTAACGATAATTCGTTGAAACCCGGAATCTGATAGCGCAGAATTTTTACATCGGCAAACTGTTCAGTTTTGTATTTGAATGTGTCCGGCTGTTCATCGTTCTTAGCTTCTTGTTTGTTGCTGCTGCATGAATCGGCTAATATGGCAATAGCACCCATAAATAATAAATTTCTGATTTTCATAGTAATGAATTAGTATTTTAGGACAAACATATGGAAAAAAATTATAGCTTACAAGCAGGCAGCGACTTTTAACAATATTTTAGTATGTATGTCGTTGCAATATGCGAAAAAACTAAAAATTATTGTATCGAAGACTGGAGCATTCGTCGTTTTATCATACATCAATCCGGATCGGGCCGGCCAATGGGTTTGCCGGTTTCCCACATTTTTTCGGTTTCTTCCAGTTGTTTCTTATGTTCTTTGGATATTTCTTTGTTTTCCAGCCGGCTCAGGTCGGGTTGCCCGGCGTTTACCCAGGCTGTGAACCATAGGCTTGCAACAGCATAAACCGCCCTGCGCATACGCCTTTCCACCTGATTATTGGTGCGCTTGTTAAATTCGTCGCAATACTCTTTGGAATATTGTTTTTTTATTACCGTACCTTTTTCATCGTAAACAAAAATCCTGTCCTGCGGATAGTTTAGCCGCAAATCGGTTTCAACAACAAAAATTGAATCCACGCAGGCATGGCTTTCTGCCACTAATTGCCAGATAAACTCGTAGGGTTTATCAATGTATTCTGCCCGACCTATCAGGAAGTTGAAGTTGTCGCTGTAAAGTTCGGGAAGGCGTGTTTCCCAGAATGCGTGTACTCCTTTTTGCTCAAGGATTTTGCCGTCATAATATGTACTGGTGTGCAGGGGTGTGCACGCATCGGCAATATAGTGTCCAAGGTTTGCCGCGTTGAAAAGGATTTTGTCGAGATCTTCATCTTTGAAAGCCAGTATAAGGTTGTACACCATTTTGCTGGTCCACCAGGGATTGATGCCAATGGCCCGCAGCGTATCTTCCGTAAATTTCTCGATGGCTGCCTTCCAGAATTTTGGAATCTCCGACAAAGAACTGTCGCCATATAATTCTACATCAATATAGTGTTTTTCTGCTTCTCCAACCACTCCCCGCGAACGTTTGTCGGGATCAATAGCGTGATCTACAATATAGTCGATATGCTTTTTGAAAAAACCGATCATCTCGGGCGGAAGAGCAAAAACCGCCATGCGGTTGATTTTTTTGTGGGCATAAAATCCAAAAGAGAATGATTTCGTTGGAAGGCCTGCAAACAATAAAAAGGCGATGATTATTGTGATAATTTTTATGTGCTGTTTCATATGCAAACAATTGCGTTTTTTTGAAGAAAGGGTACTTTGTCTGTTGTGTCAAAGGTATGACAATATTTTATATCATCAACAAAACCCAAGTCGATAAGGCGCTTGTAGTGTGTACCTTTTTTTATATAGCACAGCAGGTTATTTTTTGCCTGATTCCATAGATTCATTGCGGCCATTGCAGCATCGTCGCATAGGCGGAATTTTTTTCCAATAATGAGTTTGGTGCACAATGCTCCTGCGAAAAGGGTGTCTTCAAGGCTGAAGTTATTGTTCCATCCCGAACATAATAATACGATGTCATTATTATTTTTTTCGAGAAAGGCTGTCAATGCTGAAAAATTGAGATAGGAGCCAAAAATAAGCCGCCTGGCCTGAGCTGCCGCACTAACGGCTTTGGTGCCATTGGTAGTGCAAAAAATCATGGATTTATCCCTTAGTTCAACAGCCATCAAACTCAAAGGAGAATTACCGTAATCGGCAAAGGGTAAGGTTTTGCCGTTCTGTTCTCCGGCAACGATATGCCCGGATTTTTTATATTTCAGAGCCTCATCCACCGTGGCAACAGGAATAATCTCTTTAACACCCCGGGCAAAGGCTGTACAGATGGTGGAAGTAGCCCTTAGGATGTCAATAATTACAACATTTTTTGCAGCGATATCAAAGTAATTGATCAGGGCAGGAGAGAAGCAGACTTCAATGCTTTTTTTTGTGGTACCAGACATTATATAGTTGTCATAATAGACAAAATTATAAAAAAAGTGACAAGTGTTTGAGAAATGAATACTTTTCTTATGATGAAGGTTCTCATTTGAAAACTTTAGTTCAATAACAATTGTTGTTTTGAAAGTAAAATATAAATGCACAGGTTGCAAACGCGCGTGCATGAGCATTTAAGAATATACATGAAATTTGTAGTCAGACTTACAATAAACATAGGAGTGCGTCGATAGTAACATTCTGATTACTCTCCGGAAAGATGAATTGAGCCGGTCTCGTTTTTTCAGGCATAAATTGATGGTCGGTATCAATCTTATTTTACTGATAAGCCGTATTGATTATCGCGTTATGTATTTTAAGATTTTTTTGTTTAACTCCTCCGGGTTAATAGGTTTGGCGATATAATCATTGCAGCCTGCAGCAATTGCTTTTTCTTTATCGCCTTCTAAAGCATAAGCCGTTTGTGCAATAATAATAATATTTTTGTTGAACATGCGTATTTGCCTACAGGTTTCATAGCCATCCATTTCGGGCATTTGAATATCCAAAAGTATCAAATCTAAGTCAGTGTGTTTTTTGCATAATTCTATTGCTTCAATGCCGTTAGTAGCCTGAAGCACCTTTTTACCGAACTTCGATGTTAATTCAATAAGAAGTTTTTTAGAAATTTTGTCATCTTCAACAATTAGGATATTTAGTCCAATTAATTTGTTTTCGTTTTTAATTTCAGATTTCAATATGCTGTCAATCATGTTGATATGATTTTTTGAAATATCTGTGAGCGGAAGTGTGAAATAAAATGTTGAGCCAAAGCCCGGCTTGCTTTCAACCCATATTTTACCACCAAGCATTTCTATATATGCTTTTGATATAGATAATCCCAGCCCTGCTCCTTCAAATTCTCTATCAATTGATTCACTGACTTGTCTGAATCTTTCAAAAATAACTTTCTGATGTTTTTCCTGAATGCCTATTCCTGAATCTTTTACAAAAAATTCAAGCATGTTGTCCTTTATTTCATAACCGAATTCAACAAATCCTGATGGCGTATATTTAATAGCATTTTTCACAAGATTAATAAGTACGGCCAATACTTTTTCTTTGTCGGTATTAATTATGATCTCGTTTGATGACGACTTTGTATTTCTATATAACAAAAGGCATTTTTTTTCGGCTTCCGGCAAAAAGAAGGAGTAAAGGTATTGGAGCAAATCGTTGGGGTTTACCTCAGACAAAGAAACTTCCGTTTGTCCTGATTCGATTTTGGAAATACTGATAATATCATTGATAATATTAAGCATTCTGGCTCCGCTTTCTTCAATAATACTGATATAATGTTGTTGTTCCTCTCCACTTAGTTTTGGTTCTTTCAATAAATCGGCAAAACCCAGAATCCCATTCATGGGCGTTCGTATTTCATGGCTCATATTAGCCAAAAAAGCTGATTTTAGGCGGTCACTTTCTTCGGCTTTTTCTTTTGCCTGAATAAGTTCTAATTCAGCTCGTTTGCGTTCAGTAATATCGGAAAAGAAAATGGTAACATGCATGGGGCTAGTCTGAAAAGCATGTATCTCAAAAGATCCTGCAATAACTCCTTGTTCGAAATTCAATTCTTCTTCATGATATAATCCACCATGCCTGGCTATTTTACGGTATGTTTCCGGAATGTGTGTTTGTGCCAGAGAAGGAAATGCTTCTTCAATGGGTTTCCCGATAAACTGAAAATTTTTTATGCCTAATATGATATCCGCAGCAGGATTGGTCCCCGAAAAGATCAGCTTGTTGTCATCTGTTAATTCATAATGATGAACCCCGAAAGGTGCATTTTCGATAATTTGTTGTGAAAAAAGTTCTTTTTCTCTAAGTGCGTATTCTGTTCGCTTTCTTTCAACAAGTTGCCACATTCCCTCCATGAGCAGGGTAAGTTGTTCTACATCACTTTGATCATAATTTTCAAATTTATTACCGACTCCGGCTACTAATACAATTTTCGAGTTGTCAAAAACGGGAATGTTCATGTGGCGTATTAATTTGACATGACCCTCTGGATGGCCTTTTTTTAAAGGGTTTTCAGCCGCATAGTCGTTGGTGATGACCGGTCTGCGTTGTCTTACACATTCACCCCATAAACCTGTCTTTTCAACAAGGTATTCCCGGGGCTGTTCAGTGGTGGCGCATTCCATCATTGCTGTTTTTGGACCAAGAGTACATGGTCAGCATACTTTCATCTTCATTGAGAAAAGCAAGATACCCGATTTTACTTTGGGTAAGTCGGACAGCTTCTTCCAATACATAGTCCATAATCTCATGAAGCTTGAATCCTTTCATCTCATTTAGTTTCAGCAATGCTTTGTTCCTTTCTGAGTATAAGATGAGCGCTTTTTCTGATTGTTTCTGCTCTGTAATATCAATAAAAAATACATTAACTTTTTCCAGAATACTACCTGCATGAAATACTGGTATGGCATTTATATTTACCCATGTAATAGCTTCTTTGTCAGGACGTATTAATCCGATCACATGATTGATTAATGGTTTTTTTGTAGTGATGACTTTTTTTACAGGATAATCCTCTGATTTTATTGGGGATAAATCTTCATGTACTGCCCTGAATTGCTGATCATCCAGGTCTTTGCCCGACATCAACCCGGTTGTGATACCTAATATGTTGCTGGCTTCCTGATTGCTATATAAAACACGTGAATCGTTGTCATATACAACTATGCCAACATGCAGATTTTCAATAGTTGACCAGTATTCTTGTTTGCTTTTTTCGAGATTTTCTGCCATTTGCATTTCTATGCTTATATCGCGGCAGTTTAGTAAGATTCCATTTATGTCAGCGTCGTGTAAAAGATTAGCATAAGTAATTTCTGCCCATTTATAGCAGTTATCAAAGCATTTAAAGTGAACTTGAATGGTTTCCGCACCATCGGAATCCTTATGAGGTGTTTCTGTGAATTTCTGCAGGATGTCAAGATCCGCATCAAGGATATTATCAAAAATGCTCTTTCCAATAATATCTTCAGGTTTCCATCCAAAATGTTTTTCAATGTTGAGGCTTGTATAGGTGATGATGCCTTCGCTGTCTGTTATCACGATAACGTCTCCATTGTTTTTCATCAATTTCCCGAACCTGCCTTCTCCCGGTTTATTTAAATTCTCAGATAATTTCTGAAATTCTATTTGTTTTTTTAATTTGGCAAGCTGATTTTCAAGTTCTTCGTAGGTTGGCTTTTTAGTCATGTTGTTTTTTTACGTTTATTTAAATATAATTTCAAAGCATAACTAGGACAATATTGTAGCCGTAATATTCAGTAATACAAAAATAACATAAAAACATGACTAATTAACAAAAAAATGCAATGAATGCGGAAATCGGATAAAACAAACACACCATCAAATAAATTTCTTTCAAAATTTAAATGGTGCATAAATGCATAATTCCATTTCATGCTGCGAATAATTATCAATGGGTGAACGCTTGGCATAAACGGAAAAATGAATAAACATGGTTCAGATAATTTGTGGAGAGATTCACGAAAAAATTTACAGACCTTGAAAATGCCAAAATAGTGGTTATAAGTTTCCGAATTTTAAAAATCACTTTATTAATAAAGTATAAATCGAAACATTTCCACATCCAAGATGCTGAGATGCCTAAAGATGCAAACAAGTTCAGCCAGTGCTTTTGCGTGAGCGCATCACTTATTATTGGTACGGTTTTATAAAAATCATCAGTTTACTGGTGCACAACAATAACTAAGGCTTTTTCTTTAAGTTCTTATGTTGCAAAGAACGGAGGAATGTTATTTTGCATAATATTCCATTGCAAACTTACATGAATTTTTTTAAAAATCCACATAAACGGGATAAAAATCCAGTCCGCTGCTCAAGTGCCGCACGTACTCGAAGTACAATTATTTTAGCGGAAACAATTAAAAATTTATTCTATGAACAAATTAAAACGAGTTTGCGGACTGGACGTACACAAAGATATAATTTTTGCGTGTGTCCGAAAAGGAAAATATCAAAGCGAAGTAAAACAGTTTTCAACAACGACACAGGGTCTTTCAGAACTGTGCCATTGGATGCAAGGAGAACTGGTTCAAAAAGTAGCAATGGAAAGCACGGGTATTTATTGGATGCCTGTTTGGCGTGCATTAGAAGATGAATTTGATCTTTTATTGGTGAATCCGTATTTTATCAAGCAGATGCCCGGACGCAAAAGTGATATTCAGGATGCACAATGGATCGCCACACTTTTGGATAAGCAATTATTGAAAGGCAGTGTTGTACCTGATAAGATGATACGTGTTTTGCGGGATTACCTGAGACGTTATGCGCACCTACAGGGTCAAATGACACGATGCTTACAGCAAATTGAAAAACAACTTTCGCGATGCAACATAAAGATAGCTTCGTTAAGTTCTACCATCGGAAGTAAAACAGTGATTGATATTGTTGTCAGTATTTGCATGGGACAATATGAACCGACTCACTTGTTCGATTTGGTACATGGTAGAATTAAGAATAAACATGGAGAAAAAGTAAAGCAGGCGTTAGAGGGTATCATTGATGAGCACGACATATTCTTGTTGCGACAGATTTATTCGGATTATATTCACATTCAGGAACAATGTGCCGCATTAATAATGCAAGCAGAAAAAATCGCAAGTGAATATTATTCACAGGAAATAGAGTTATTGCAAACAATACCCGGTATTAAAAAATTATCTGCCATTATAATATTTGCAGAAATCGGCGGTAATATCAATTTGTTTCCAACAGCTGAAAACCTTACCGGTTGGTGTGGGCTTCGCCCAAAAAATGACGAGAGTGCAGGGAAAATAAAAAGCCGCTCCATAACCAAGGGAAACAAATACCTGCGCAGGATACTCGTACAAACAGGGTGGGCGGCGAGCAGAACAAAAAATTGTTATCTGAAAACAAAGTTTGAACAACTCAGTATTCGCAAGTCAAGTAAAAAGGCTCTTATTGCAATTGCCCGTAAACAATTGGTTATTATTTGGAATGTTCTGTCAAAAAAAGAAAAATACTCTGAGCCACAAATTGTTTTTTCGCCAAAACAAATTGAAAGAAAACAAAAATATTATCAGGACAAACTTAACAGATTAGCAAGCACAATTGAAAAGGTCGGCTAAATTTGTGGTGGCAATAATCCTGCCTTAAAAGGATTAACCCCGTTTACAAACTGACATCCTCGTTTTTAACGAACAAAAACATATCTTCCGAAAGGAAAGATGAAGAAGAAATTAGCAACTCGATTGCAATAATATTTTCGTTAACGGTTGAGGATTTATAGAAGAAATATAGCAAAAAAAGATGTGGCCGGTAAATAATACAAACCGAAACTTGTTTACATTTGCAAAATTTTTTTTATGAAGAAAAACATTGCGGTACTTGCAGGCGGTTATTCCGGTGAGTACGA
>Ga0116184_10003945_pt1 | contig 11924 bp, 7 predicted proteins | sample AD_JPNNA5_MetaG_FD_89886 | JGI IMG/M metagenome (GOLD analysis project Ga0116184, IMG submission 89886) | Active sludge microbial communities of municipal wastewater-treating anaerobic digesters from Japan - AD_JPNNA5_MetaG | ecosystem: Engineered > Bioreactor > Anaerobic > Digestate | place...
ACGGGCGCCCCCTCCATCACGCCCAACGCTGACGGGACCTTCCAGGTCAAGTACCTCGTGACGGTGACGGCTGTCGGCACCACAGCGGGTACCTTTCCCAACGTCACGGACACCGTGACCCTCCCGGCGGGGTTCACGGTCACCGGGGTCACCCTGACACCTCCCGGTGGCACGGCTGCAGCCGTAACCAGTCCCTTCACCATCACCGGGTCGAATCTCGACCCGTTGGGTGCGGGTGGCGTCCCCATCTCCAAGACCTTCCTCGTCACGGTGTCCGCCAAGACGAACAACCCCACTGCTGCCAACTGGTCCGCCATCGGCTCGTGCAACACCACCGGAGGTGGCACCCCCGGCACCGGGGTCTTCAACAGCGTCACGATGTCCTCGGACCAGGACGGATCCGACAACAACGACGCGTGCATCCCTGTCGGGAGCGCCCAACTGGCTCTGACGAAGCAGATCGTCGACCAGAACGGCAACCTCATCACGTCGGGGAACACCCCTCCACCATCGGATGCGAAGTTCTTCACCCTGATCGCGGGCGGACCGACCACCCTTACCGGGTCATCCACGACCTCGAACGCCGTTGCGGTCAGTGGTTTCGTGACCCCGGGCAACTACACCCTCGCCGAGCAGGCGAACACGTCGCAGGCGGGCAACCCCAACGGCGAGGTCAGTGGGCTCTACCGCGTCTACGCCTCGTGGGTGTGCTCCAACTCGGGCACCGGCGCGAACCCGGTTCCCTTCAATACCGACGGCACGATCACCATCACGGCTGGCATGAATGTCTCCTGCGTCATCAAGAACACCAGGACGCCGAAGGTCCACATCGTCAAGGAAGCGGCCACCCCGATCACGGGGAACACCCACATCGGTCAGACGATCACTCCCAACTCCGATGGCACCTTCCTGGCCAACTACAAGATCACCGTCACCAACACGTCCGGGTTCCCCACGAGCACAGGCGAGATCCGCGATGCGTTCACTCTGCCGGCGGGCTTGCTGTGGGACACCCCTTCTAAGGGTGCGATCAGCTACACCGCGACGGCCGGCACAACGGTCAACGGGGTCCCCACGGCGACGGCCTTCTTCACTGCGTTGCAGGCGAACAACTGGCCTGCCCTGGCCACGTCGATCCAGAACCTCCCCAACAACGGCGCCGTCGTCTTCAACATCTCTGTCCCGTTGAAACTCAACCTGTCGGTGAGCGGCAGTTCCACCGTCTATCAGCAGTATGCGGCGGCTCTCGCTGCCTGTGAGAGCAAGGGGTCAGGCACCAACACCTACACCACGATGACGGGCGGCGGCATACCGAACCTCACGTCGATGCCCAACGAGGACCTGTCCTATTCGTCGATCGCGGTCGAGGACAACGTCGCCTGCATTCCCGTGCAGGCCACGACGGGGTGGGCGGTCGAGAAGGCAACGACCGATGCTGCCGCGGGCACCACGGGACCCAACGTGATCGCGACCTACGACTCCATCACGAACAGCTTCGTCGCGACCGTCACCTACACGGTCAAGATCACCAACACCGGTCAACTCTCAGGAACGCCACCAGCTGTCACTGACAACGTCACCCTGCCAGTCGGCTTCAACGTCTACGCGTTGGTCGTCTCACCCACGATTACTCCGGCTCCGGCCGTCCCCTCCCCGGCATCCAATGCCACGTCGTTCACCATCCCGGCTTCCACCGCGGCGGTCTCGCCGGGCAATTCGGTCACCTACACGGTCACCCTGACCGGGCAGGCCAAGAACCCGGGGGGCAGCGTCTGGGCCAATGCCGGCAAGTGCGACACGGCCAACGGAGGCACGGCGACCTTCGGAGGCTTCTTCAACGGCGTCACCATGACCGGGGACACCGACGGCATCAACAACAACGACGCATGCGTGCCCGTGCAGGAGCCCAAGAAGGCGATCTCGCTGCAGAAGTTCGGCCTTTACTGCGACGTCACGCATCCGACCTGTCCGCTGGGCGGGTCCCAGTTCGACCTCTTCCTGAGTGACCCCACTCTGCCCAACCCGGTGATTGTCGACCCCGACGGCGGTGTCACGCCCAACGCGACAGTCACCAATGGGGTCCCCGGCTCGGTCTTCTCGAGTGTTGCCCTCAGTTACGGCAAGGACTACTGGCTCGTCGAGACCCAGGCGGCCCCGGGTCACAACCTGCTCGCCGACCCTGTCCGCTTCAAGATCACCGGCAACGGCATCATGATCGTCACCGACGCCGGGCAGAACAACGCTGGCGTCATCGCGGTCGTGGGGGACACCTTCACCATCTCGATCACCGACACGAAGGTCGGTCCCCTCCCCGAGGCGGGCGGCAAGGGACCTGCCCCGTATGCCGTCCTCGGCCTCCTGCTGATCCTCACCGGAGCGGCATACCACCACAGGAACTTCCGGGTCAGGGGCCGTCATGCGGCCATCTGATTCGGGGACGAGTCGTGCCGTCGGCGCGACTCGGTGCACCACCACAACCCATCCACATCGCTCTTGGAGGAGTGAGAACACCATGCACAAGAAGTCTCTCCGGAGGGGGGCAGCCGCGTTCGCGTCTGCCGTCCTCTTCAGCCTGGGTCTGGGCATGACGGCCATGTCCGCCTACGCCGCCGACCCGGCAAGCGTCGCCAACATCAACCCCGCCACCCCCGTGTCGCTGACCGTGCACAAGTACGAGGGTCCGGCCACGACGGCTTGCCCAGCCAATGGCACCGACCAGAGCGCATGTCTGGCAACCGCGGGCAAGACCAAGCTGCCCGGCGCCAAGTTCACCGTCACCCCGGTCCTTTTCGACCCTGATGGCGCTGGATCCGCCCCAGCTGCGCCCATTGACCTCACCACGAACACGGGATGGACCCAGGCGTCCGGCTTCCTCGCCTCGTGGAACGGGACCACGACACTCCCCGCTGGGTATTCTCTGGGCACGGCTTCGGCGGAGGTCACGACGTCGACCCCCGACGGCATCGCGGCATTCACTGGCCTGAGCAAGACGCTCTACATCGTGAAGGAGACGGCCCCGCCACCCGGATCGAACGGAGCCACCTACACCGGCGCAACCCCATTCGCGGTGACCCTGCCGAGGGCGACGCCGGACGGGACCACGTGGAACTACGACGTCCATGTCTTCCCCAAGAACAACAAGTCAGCCATCACCAAGGAACTCATTGACGGCGGCACAGCCGGCACGGTGAGTGGGACCACAGCGAGCAACACCATCACCTACGTGGTGAAGACCTCGATCGAGCCCGGCTACATCACCTCGGTTCAGGCAGGCCCACCCACCAATATGAGTGGAACCGTTCTCACGTACTACGCCGTCCACGACACTTTCGACACGCGCCTCACACCGCCTGCTGCGGCCAACGTTGAGGTGAAGATCGTCGGCACGGCCAGCACGACCCTCGTCAAGGACCTCGACTACACCGTGACGGTCACGGGCCAGAAGGTCGACGTCCTCTTCACCCAAACCGGCATGGATAAACTCGTGACGGCGAAGAACGGCGACGCGTCGGCCCAGGTCGTGACGACCTTCCCGACGACCCTGAGTGATGCCAACTGCTATGTCACCCCGACGGCCGGTCAGGTTGCCTGCGGTGGAACGATTGTCGACGGGGTCATCACCAACGTGGCCACGTACACGCCCAACCAGTTCCCCGGGACGGACTCGAACGGCAACCCGGTCACCCACCCGGAGACCCCGTCGAACGAGATCACGTCGCACTACGCGAACCTTCAGATCAAGAAGGCGAACGACCAGGACCCGACCAAGGCGCTGTCCGGCGCGGTGTTCGAGCTGTACCTGATCACCGGTACCACCTGCACCCAGGCCAGTCTCACCGCTGAACTCTCCGCGACTCCGAACCCGACCGCCGTCAAGATCGCCACCTCGACGACCGACGGCACGGGTCAGGTGACGTGGACCAGTATCAAGACGTCGACGTGGACCAACGGGACGGCCACGACCACGAACCACAACTACTGCGTCGTCGAGACCGCCCCCCCGGCTGGTTACGTGTTGCCGAGCAACCCGTACTCCTACGTCAACCTCCCGGACAACTCCGCGGGCACGACCATCACCCTCGACATCACCAACGCCGAGGTTCCGCCGAACCAGCTGCCGCTCACCGGTGGCGCCGGTGTCGCGGCGATCAGCGGCCTCGGCCTGCTGCTCGTCGGTGGTGGCCTCGGCTACTACGTCGTGACCACCCGTCGTCGGCGCGAGGAGCAGGACAGCTGACCGGTCCATCGGACTGACCAGTTGAGCTGACTCACTCCTCCACAGGTGGTGGGGAGGGGCCGGCCGGACGCACCAACTCCGGCCTGAACCCTCCCCACCACCGAGGGACGAGACAAGGACCATGACCGACACCCTCGCGCAGGCACCACCGAACCGACCCTCGGGCAACCCCCCGACGGGTCGTGATGGTGCGCGCCCGAATGGCCGCGCTCGGCGACCCAATCGGCCGAATGCGCGCCCGAAGCCGCGGAGGCAGTGGCCACACCGGATGATCCCGGTCGTGCTCATCCTGCTCGGCGCTCTGGTCGTGGCCTATCCCGTAGGAGCCACCTTTTACAACAACTACAGACAGCACGAAGTCGCCAGCGACTACTCCAGCAAGGTCTCCGAAGTCGACAGTCACGATCTGGCTGACGAACTCGCACGCGCCGAGCAATACAACGCCACCCTGCCCAAGGGACTGATTCACGACCCATGGAAACCTGCCGACGAAGCCCAGCAGACGGCATACAAGGCTTATCTCGGTGAGCTCGACTCGATGGGGGCCATGGCACGCATCCGGCTTCCTTCCATCCGAGTGGAGTTGCCCATCTATCACGGAACGAGCGACGACACGCTCGCGCGGGGAGTGGGCCACCTGTTCGGGTCGACCCTGCCGATCGGCGGTCCCGGCACCCATGCGGTGCTCACCGGCCACAGTTCGTTGGCGACGGCCACCATGTTCGACCACTTGCCCGACGTCCGGGTGGGTGACACCTTCTACATCGATGTCCTCGGGCGCACCCTGGCCTACCAGGTGGACCAGATCAAGACCGTCCTCCCTGATCAGTTGGGTGACCTCGAACGCGTTGACGGGATGGACTACATCACTCTCGTCACCTGCACTCCGTATGCCGTGAACACGCACCGACTCCTCGTCCGTGGGCACCAAGTGCCCTATGTCAAGGCCGTCGACCCGGGACCGAGCGACACCGCGCTGGGCTTCGACTGGACCATCCAGTCCTGGATGTGGCCACGACTCATCGGGGCCGGTGCGGCCCTGCTCCTCCTGCTCGCCATGATCGGCGGCTGGATCCGCTCCGACCGGCGCCGCCGGTCCAGACTCCGACGACCACCCGAAGGGAGGGAATCACCATGACATCACCAAGAATCCGGTCGCTGCGGGCCACGATCGGCGGCTTCGCAATGGTGCTTCTCGCTGCCTTCATGGGAGCGGTGCCTGCGGCCGCTGTTGCAACGGTCGCCAACCCTTCACAGATCAACCCGAGCGCAGTCGGTTCGATCACGATTCACAAGTACCTCGTGCCCGACCCCGTCGCGAACCTGCAACCCGGCAACGGGACGGATCATGCACCGCCGGCCGGGGCGACCCCCTTGCCCGGCGTCGTCTTCACCCTCTCCCCGATCGACGGTGTCGACCTGACCACCACAGGGGGCTGGGACCAGGCACAGGCGTATCTGTCCGGTGCCGCTGGACTCAAGGCGGCCGCAAGCCACCGTGGCACGGTCATCACCTCGACCCCGACTGACCGCAACGGGATCACCGCGTTCCGGCAACTGCCGCTTGGTCTGTATCTCGTCCACGAGGTGCCCGCAGATCCCTCGCTCATCCCGGCTGAGGACTTCTTGGTGACCGTCCCGATGGCAGACCCGAGTGGCGCCTCATGGCTTTATGACGTTCACGTCCATCCAAAGAATTCGCGGGTGGCCATCACCAAGTCTGTCGCTGACGGCAACGCAGGAGTCGCTGGTCAGGATGCTCCCGTAGCCGGCCGAGTTCTCACCTACTCTCTCGACGCAGATATCCCGGCCACAGGTTTGGACGCCGCGGATGGGGTCTACGAGATTGCGGACGACCTGACGCACCAGTCCGTCCCTGGGATCGCTCCGCCGACCTCGGCAGCCAACTACCTCGAGTTCATCGCAGACGACTGGGTCGGCGCTGTCTCGGTGTCGGTGGATGGCTCTGAATTGGCGGCTTGCCTCGCCCTCCCGTCACCCAGTTGCGACTACCTGCTCACGCGCTCTTCTTCGAGCATCCGAGTCGTCCTGACCGCCCACGGCCGGTCCAGGCTGGCTGCAGCGAGGGCGGCCTCAACACGGGCGCAGGTCCATGTCACGATCGAGGCTCGGGTCCGGGACACGGTCAACGCTGTGGTGGCAGGCTCGGTGCTCATCATCCCCAACACAGCAACCCTGATCCCATCAGCGTTGGCCAAGGCCAATGGGACTTCAGTGAAGTCGAACGAGGTGAAGACTCTCTTCGGGACTCTGGTTCTGCACAAGGTCAGCCAAGCGACCGGCGCCAGCCTGTCGGGCGCCGTGTTCACCTTGTATCGAACACGCAACGATGCGCTGGAGGGGCGGGCCCCTCTCGCCGTCTCCACGGCAACGGCGGCAGACGGGATCACGGCCTTTGGCGGGCTGCACATCACCGACTTCCAGAACGACGCAATCGACGACGATGACTATTGGCTGATCGAAAGCGTTGCGCCGCAGGGTTATGTAGCCGCGTCTGACCCCATTCGCGTCAGGCTCTTGTCCGATGGGAGCACCGCGGGCGCGGACCAGACCGGGGGTCTCCTCATTGCCAATGCGCGCGAGCCGCGGGGCACCTTGTCCTTCACCGGGGTGGACATCGGCTGGCTGTTGTCTCTGGGCATCGCACTGATTCTGGCCGGGGGGGTGGCGATCGTGGTGACCCGTCGCCGGAGGGATGAGGATCAGGGGCAGCCATGACGATCCTGCAATCTGAGGATGATCGCGTGTCGACCCGACGAGACCGGCAACGTGACGGCCGAGTGCGCCGTCGACGCGTCCTCGTGCATCGACTCCTCCCGCTTGTGATGGTGCTCGCCGGCGTTGTGGCTCTGCTCTATCCGGTCCTGGCCACGCAGTTCAACAATGTCCGACAACATGCAGCAGCTGAGGCCTATTCGGCCACAGTGGAGGGTGTGTCGGGAGACCAACTCGCTGCCAGCTTGGCAGCAGCTCGGAACTACAACGAGCACATCGAGGGCATCCCGATCCTTGACCCGTGGCTGACGCAGGTGTCGAGCAATCCGACATCCACGCAGTATCAGGACTATCTCCGCCAACTCGGTGGTCTGTCCGCCATGGCCCGACTGCACGTCCCGTCGGTGGGCATTGACCTACCCGTTTACCACGGCACGAGCGAGGACACCCTCGCCCGAGGCGTCGGCCACCTCTACGGCACGTCCCTCCCAGTCGGTGGGGAGGGGACTCACACGGTTCTGACCAGTCACACCGGGCTGTCCACCGCCACGCTCTTCGACCACTTGGACAAGGTCAAGGTGGGTGACAAGGTCTACGTCGACGTTTCGGGAGAGTCCCTCGCCTATGAGGTCGACCAGATCAAGGTGGTGCTCCCCAACGAGATCGATGACCTCGCGCCCATCCAGGGCGAGGATCTCCTCACCTTGATGACATGCACCCCGTATGCCGTGAACACGCACCGTTTGCTCGTGAGGGCGCATCGCATCCCTCTTGACGCTGAAGTCGCGGCTGTAGCCGAGATTGCCCGCGGCAACGGATTGGCGATGGAGCCCTGGATGTGGTGGCTTCTCGGTGGGGCATCAGTAGGTCTGGTAGCTGCAGCGTTCATCCTCGTCGGCACTGCCCACCGCAGGCGCCGACGGGCCAGCGGGACGCTTCTTTACTGACTTCTTAACCGACTGCTGTGTGTTCGGCGCCGATGTGCTGGTTGGGTTCGAATGTTGGGCCTCAACGCCGAGGCCCGTCACACACGGAGGAGAACACAGTGCGACGATCTCGCATGTTTGCCCTGCCTGGCGTCCTCGCCCTGGCAGCTGCCACAGCCCTGAGCGCGACCGCCTCGGCCACACCAGCCAAGTCCGCGTCACCGTTCAAGACGTCGACGAGCGCAGTCAGCGCCGCCGAATCCGCTTCTGGATACATCGTTCTGGCCAAGGAGGGGGCTGCGGCTCAGGCCGTCGCGGACCGACTCACCGCTGCTGGGGCCACGGTGTCCTCGGTCAACACCGACATCGGCATGATCGCCGTCTCGCAAGCACCCAGCGACTTCCTGGCCACCGCCCGCGGACTGGAAGGGGTCCACGCTGCGGCGACGAACGGCATCGTCGGCCGGTCTCCGAAGGCGTCCAAGCCCAACGCTGACGTCCTCAACGAGGCCAAGATCGCCGCGAAGAAGGGTGAGGTCAACCCGAGGAGCGCCGCCGCCAAGAAGGGCAAGAAGGGCGCGAGCGACCCGCTGGACTCCTACCTGTGGGGCATGGACATGATGAACGTCCCGGCCGCCCACAAGATCGAGATGGGCGACAAGCGCGTCAAGGTCGGCGTCATGGACACCGGCGTTGACGGCACCCACCCTGACCTCGCCGCCAACTTCGACACCAAGCTCTCGCGCAACTTCACCACCGACATGGTCGATGTCGACGGGGACTGCGAATACGACGGCTGTGTCGACCCCGCCAATGTCGACGACAACGGTCACGGCACGCACGTCGCTGGAACCATGGCGGCCGCCATGAATGGTATGGGCGTCTCCGGCGTTGCCCCCGAGGTGGGCATCGTCAACGTCCGAGCCGGTCAGGACAGCGGCTACTTCTTCCTCGATGCCACGGCCAACGCCCTCACCTACTCCGGCGATGTGGGCCTCGACGTCGTCAACATGTCCTTCTACGTCGACCCGTGGGCCTACAACTGCGCGGGCGGAGCGCCGGAGGACACGCCCGAGCAGGCGGCCGAGCAGGACATGATCATCGAGACGATGAAGCGAGCCCTCAACTACGCCCACGACAAGGGCGTGACCTTGGTCGGGGCGCTCGGCAACAACTTCGAGGACCTCTCCAACCCGCGCCCGGACTCCTCGAGCCCGGACTACCCGGTTGACAACGAGCACGACCGGACCATCGACAACGCCAACTGCTGGGACCTCCCGGTCGAGGGCCCGCACGTCCTGGGTGTGTCTGCGGTCGGCCCGACGGGCAAGAAGGCCGATTACTCCAACTACGCCACGGACCTGACCAGCGGCGAGCTCGAGATCTCGGCGCCCGGTGGCTGGTTCCGCGACGGCTTCGGCACGGACACCTTCCGGACCAACGAAAACCTGATCCTCTCGACGGCGCCCATGCACGTCCTCCAGGAGGAGGGCTCCGTCGACGAGGCCGGCGACATCACCGAGCAGGGTGAAGCGCTCGGGGTCATGAAGGAGTGCACGTCCAAGCCCGCCAAGGGCGCCGTCGCGTGTGGCTACTACCAGTTCCTGCAGGGCACCTCGATGGCCAGCCCGCATGCTGCTGGTGTCGCCGCGCTCGCGGTCTCGGCGCACGGCAAGGTCAACGGCAAGGCCGGCTTCGGTCTGGCGCCCGACACGGTGAAGTCGCTCCTCATGTCGACGGCCACCAAGACCGCTTGCCCGGCCGCTGTGATCACCTATCAGCAGGAAGGCCGACCGTCGGTCTTCAACGCACGGTGCGTGGGCACCGCCGACTTCAACTCCATCTACGGAGCCGGCATCGCCAACGCCCTCGGCGTCGTTCAGTGACCTGAGTCGTTGCTGCACAACGCAATTTCATCGCGTATGCCGTCCGCTCACCTCGTGTGGGCGGGCGGCATACGCCGTTTGGGAGGCGAACCGGGCGAACCGGGCGAACCGGCCGAACCGGGCGGTCAGGAGGTGAGGAGCATCCCGAGGTAGGCCGCGCCCAGACCGAGCGCGAGGCTCAGGACGGCGTTGACCGCCGCCCGCCGCGGATGCCCCTCATCGATCGCCGACCAGAGATCCAGGGCCAAGGTGGAGAAGGTGGTGAAGGCGCCGCAGAAGCCGATGCCGAGTAGGGCCATCGCGCCGCCTTCCTCGGACTGGGCGACCAGCATGCCGAGGATGAATGAGCCCACGACGTTGACCACCAAGGTGCTCGCGGTGCTCGTGGCCCCCCAACGAGTGCGCAACGCATGGTGGACTGCATATCGGGCAGCTGCCCCGGCGGCTCCGCCCAGCGCGACGAGAGCCCACAGCAATGGCCCGCTCACGGCATACCCTCGCCTGTTTGGTGACCCTCATCGGCAGCCGATCCGTCATCGGGTCCGCTTACCAGGGTGAGAAGTCGTTCTCCGGCAACGATTCCGGCGAAGACGGCAGCAACGCCCAAGGCGAAGGTGCAGACGATGTAGAGCAGGGCCGTTAAGGCAGCGCCGCCCTTCAGGAGGCCCACTGACTCGACGGCGAGTGCCGAGAAGGTCGTCCAGCCGCCGAGCACGCCGACGCCGAGGAAGGGGCGCATCAAGTGGTGAGATCCCGGACGCAGGACGAGCCAGGCGACGAGCAGACCCATGGCCAGTGAGCCCGAGAGATTGACGAGCAGTGTGCTCCAAGGGAATTCGCCGGTGGAGTGAGGCAACCACACAGCGACGAGATGCCGACCCACCGACCCGAGGGCCCCACCTGCGGCCACAGCAGTGACCGCGCCGGCCGCCAAGCCGGGTGAGCGCGCCTCGGTCGTGGTCATGACACGCGGATCGTCTCGAGATATTCGGCGATGCGACCGATGGCCTCGGTGAGGACGTCGGTGTCGGGGAGGGTGACGAGGCGGAAGTGGTCGGGCTCGAACCAGTTGAAGCCGGTGCCGTGGGTGACGAGGATCTTCTTGGCGCGCAGCAGGTCGATGACGAACTGCTGGTCGTCCTCGATCGGATAAATCTCCGGGTCAAGGCGGGGGAAGCAGTAGAGGGCGCCGCGGGGTTCCACGCAGGTGACCCCGGGGATCTCGTTGAGGAGGGTCGAGGCGAGCTTGATCTGCTCGTAGAAGCGGCCGCCGGGGACGATGAGTTCGTTGATCGACTGGTAGCCGCCGAGGGCGGTCTGGATCGCGTGCTGCGCGGGCACATTGGCGCACATGCGCATGTTGGACAGCAGCGTCAGGCCCTCGAGGAAGTCGGTCGCGAGGTGCTTGGGGCCGCTGATCATGACCCAGCCAGCGCGATAGCCGCAGACGCGATAGGCCTTGGACAGGCCCGAAAAGGTCAGGGTGAGGACGTCGTCGCCGGCGAAGGTCGCGACGTGATGGTGGACCGGGACCGTGCCGTCGGCGTCCTGATAGAGGATCTTCTCGTAGATCTCGTCGGCCATGAGGACGAGGTTGTGTCGTCTGGCAATGTCGACGAGGCCCTTGACGATCTCCTCGCTGTAGACCGCGCCCGTCGGGTTGTTGGGGTTGATGACGACGAGGGCGTGGGTGTTGTCGGTGATCTTGGATTCGATGTCCTCGAGGTCGGGATTCCAGCCATTGGACTCGTCGCATCTGTAGTGGACGGGGGTGCCGCCGGCGAGGGTGACAGCACCGGTCCACAGGGGGTAGTCGGGGGCCGGGACGAGGATCTCGTTGCCGTCGTCGAGGAAGGCGGTGAGCACCATCGAGATCAGCTCGGAGACACCGTTGCCGATGAAGACGTCCTCGTTCTTGGTGTCGCGCAGGCCGCGGGACTGGTAGTACTGCGCAACGGCGGTGCGGGCGGAGTAGATGCCGCGGCTGTCGCTGTAGCCCTGGGCGTCGGGCAGGTTGTGGACCATGTCGGCGAGGATCGCCTCGGGTGCCTCGAAGCCGAACGGTGCGGTGTTGCCGATGTTGAGCTTGAGGATCTTGTGCCCCTCGGCCTCGAGGCGCTGGGCCTCGACGAGGATCGG
>Ga0116184_10003955_pt1 | contig 11904 bp, 13 predicted proteins | sample AD_JPNNA5_MetaG_FD_89886 | JGI IMG/M metagenome (GOLD analysis project Ga0116184, IMG submission 89886) | Active sludge microbial communities of municipal wastewater-treating anaerobic digesters from Japan - AD_JPNNA5_MetaG | ecosystem: Engineered > Bioreactor > Anaerobic > Digestate | place...
CGTAGTTGCGCTTCAGCGCTCCCCATCCGGACAGGCTGAAGCCTGTACTACGAACCTTTCCGCGTTCGTACTTGGCGATCTCCCATCTGCTGTTGCACGTCGCCCACATATTCCACACTCTCAAGCGTCAATCCTGCGTATAGAGGACGTCACAAAGCGGGTACGGATGCGGATTCGGGGCTGGAGCTCACCGGCGCGACCAGAGGCCGCGCAGGCCGATCGACCAGCGATAGGGATAGTAGAGCGGCAACAGCCAGGCACGGGTGATGCCGTAGCGGTGGCGCATGTAGGCGGGCGCGGGAAAGAGCTGAATCCAGGCATAACGCAGGCGCGCGCGCCAGCCGTGTAGCGAGGCGAGGTCGTTCCAGAACCGCCGGGCGACGGGGCGGCGTGCGGCGGTGCGCTGCGCCACGGTTTGTGCCTCGACGTTGCCAGGGGTCAGTGCGTTGAGCTGCGCCAGCGCATCGGGAGGGACCGGCGCCGCCCATTCCGCGGCGACCCGGCCCAGAACCTCCTGCAGGGGGAGGACCAGAGCGCACTCTTCCGCCTGCCGCAGGAGCAATGGCCAGTCGATGGCCGGCTGATCATGAGCGAGGACCGCGGCCACATCGTGCTCCCAGAGGAGGGCTGCCTCGCTGGAGCCGTGGTGCAGCACCAGGTGGCCGCACAGGTGCAGCAGCAGGGCCTCGGGGCCGAGCACGAGCGCCGGTCCGCCGCCGAGCGGTACGGTCTGCGCCGTAGCCCAGAACCAGCTCAGCGGCAGGGTTTGCTGGTAGTGCGGCACGTCGAAAAGGCTCCAGTGCAGCTCCAGAGGGACGGCAGGCGGACCGGGTCGCACGAGGCAGACCTCGCTCTCAAAGGCCAGGTCCGAGCCGGGGCGAACCTCGACGCCGGTGGCATGGTAGCCAAGCTCGGCCAGAACCTCCCGCGCGGCGGGGACGCTCGCCGGACGCACGAGCACATCCAGGTCTCCCATCGGGCGGAGGCCCACGGAGGGATAGACCGTCTGGGCCAGCGCTGCCCCTTTGAGCACAATGACCTCTATACCGCGGGCCGCCAGGGCGCGGAGAGCCTGGTCGAGCGCCTCGAACAGCCGCAGGTTGCAGGCGGCGGTGAGGTAGTAGCTCTGGCGCAGGGCCGCCTCTACCTCGGCCGGCAGCAGGTCCTTCTTGCGCACGGCGTCGTAGAGCAGCGGGCCCACTCGCTCGCGGCGCGCCAGCTCACACACCGCGTGTGCATTCGGGGCAAGCTGTGTCAGGAGGGCACGCGCCCCGTCGAGGGCCGGCGGATCCCAGCGCGAACGCAGGCACAGGCGGATGAAGCGGAGCGCGGCGTCCCGGGGGTCGCGGTCAACCATGGTCCGCGCCGGAGGCGATATCGCACCCGACCAGAGAGCGGTAGTAGTCGCTCGTTTGCTGCAGCTCGCTGTGGGTCCCTACGGCCATCAGCCGCTGCTCGTTGAGCAGGAGAACACGGTCGGCGGTCTGCACGGTGGGGGCCTGGTTGGATACCAGGAACAGGGTCTTGCCGCGCAGCACGGCCGGCAGGGCGTCCAGCACGGACCGTCCCGTGACGCCGTCGAGGGCGGAGGTTGGCTCGTCCAGCACCAGGATGTCCGGGTCCACGATCAGGGCGCGCGCAATGGACAGGCGCTGCTTCTGGCCTTCCGAAAGGTTCACGCCTTTTTCACCGACGCGGGTGGCATAGCCGTCAGGCAGGCTGGAGATGAACTCGTGGATACCGGCGCTCTGCGCCGCGCGCGTTACCGCTGCGTCGCTGGCGGATGGATTGCCATAACGCAGGTTCTCAGCGATGGTGCCGGAAAGGAGCAGGGTGCTCTGGGAGACATAACCGATGCGCATGCGCAGGGAGGCCAGCTCGTATCCCGCCGCCGGCCGGCCGTCAAACCAGATCTCGCCCCGGGCGGGTTTGTAGAAACGAAGCAGGAGGCTGAGCAAGGTGGTCTTGCCCACCCCACTGGGTCCGACGATGGCCACGTGTTCGCCAGGGCGGACCAGGAACGAGACATCCTGCAGGACCGGCTCGCGGCCATCGTAGGCGAAGGACACGCTCTTGAACTCGACCTCGCCGCTCAGCCGCTCGACGTGCTGCCCAATCCCGGGTTTGTCTTCCGGAACGATGTCAAAGAGCGCCGAGACCCTCTCCAGGGCGGCCAGCGCCACCTGGAGCTGCAGGTTGGCCGAGGCCAGGAACTGGACCGGCCCAAATACCGTGTTCAGGTAGGAGGAGAACGCCAGCAGCGAACCGAGGGTCCACTGGCCGCGGATCACCAGAAAAGCCCCGGCTACCATCACCACCGCCCGCGTCAGGTCGGGCATGAGCCCGATGGCCAGGTTGGCGGCCGACGCAACGGTGGCCTGCTCCAGGGCGTTCTGCTGTGCGGCCTGCCGCTGGAAGGTCACCTGGTCGACGGTGCGCTCCTCTGCGGCAAAGGCCTTGATGAGCGAGGTGGAGGAAAGGGATTCCTGCACCTGGCGGGATACCTGGGCCTGCTGCTCAAAGGCGCGGTGGCTGAGCACGCGCAGTCGGGCCGCAAAAAAGCGTACGGCCACGGCCAGACCGGGCAGGGCGATCAGAGCCACTCCGGCCAGCCTCCATTCGAGGTAGAAGAGGAGGACGACGCCCGCGACCAAGCGGACAGCGGCGCTGGCGATCTGGACGAGCGTGCCGGAAAAGAACCAGCCCAGCCCCCCCACGTCTCCTTCCAGGCGCGACATCAAGTAGCCGACCTCGGTGTGATCAAAGAACGACTTGGGAAAGCGCAGGGTTCTGTCCAGCAGGTCGCGCTGGATATCGAGCAGGATTTCCTGCTGGAAGCGGGTAAAGTAGAACTGCTGCAACAACCCGGCCAGGGTGCCGGCCACCTTGACCAAGGCCAGCACCAGCACCACCCCGAGCAGCCGGTCGAGCTGGCGGGCCAGGATCACATCGTCGACAAAGTAGCGGGTGATGAGGGGCTGCGGCAGGCCCAGCAGGGTGCCAAAGAGGATGAGAACCAGGCCCAGGGCGCCTTTGCGCCAGTGCCGGGCCAGGAAGGGACGCAGGTTCTCCAGATTGGCGCGGGCGCCGGCGGCCGTGCCCCCGGCCAGGTGATCCTCGGGCATGGTGCGGGAGAGTCCGCGCTTCAGGTAGCCCCACCAGCTAGTCATGATCCGCCTCCACGGCGGCAGAGGCCTGCTGCCCGCAGGCGGGCGGGTCGGCCGCGGGTGCGGGGGGATGGATGATCAGACCGTAGGGAAAGCGGCACTCGAAGCGGCGCTCCTGCGGCCACCAGGTGGCCACCGTACGGCCGCGGAGCACGTACTTGACCAGCGGGCCGGCTCGGGTGGTGAAATGGAGCTGCATCACCGCGGGATGCCACCATCGCGCCACCCGGCCGCTGTCGCAGAACCGGTGGTACAGGCCGCCTCCCAGCCGCCCGAGAAAGTGCCGGGCCGCCTGCCGGCTGTGAAGAAGACGCGCCCGCCAGAGGCCCCACCGGCCGCCGCATACCGGGTACAGCTTGCCGGCGCGCTCCAAGCGGGTGACGCGGCCCAGAAGGGTGTCGGCGGTGACCAGCGTGGGATCGTTGTCCGGGTTGTTGTCGCCGCGCGTGACCAGGCCGTCCGGCCGAAGGCCCACCACGCGGTGCACCAGTTCTCTGGTCGCGCCGGCGGGGGAGGCCGGTCGCACGGCCACCACGTCTCCGGGTTGCACTTGAGCGAGAGACACGGGCTCGAAAGAGAGGCGGTCGCCCGGGCAAAAGGTGCCCAGCATACTACCGCCCCGGTAGGTGTAGACGGTCAATTCAGCCATACCTTCGAGTTCGCCTTGAGCGCCATCCATCCCTCCAGCGGAGCGGCCAAGCCCGCACGCTGGAGGCGGGCTGCCAGGCAAGCCCAGCTCCCGTTGAGCGGCAAGCCGAGCGCGTGGTCGGAGGGTGTCGTGCCTGGCCCTAATCAGTCAGCGCCCACCTCAAAGGGCGCTGGCGTCTGCCCGCGGAGCAATGCTCACACTGCTCTTCCGTGTCCCACACGGCGTGCATCGTTCCCTGGCCATCCTCCGCAGTGGAAACTAGAACGTTCCCAGCTGTTACTTCAGGGGCTCGCCGCCGGTACTGCACTCCCCGCGCTTCGCCGTCCCACCTGACTCACAGATGCCGGTAGTGGTGGTCACGCCCTGGTTACAATAGAATGTGGCGTCCGAGCCAGTGTTCACGCAAGTTGGCCCCACGGTGGGGTTGACTCCAAAGGAACAACTAGCGCCCGCGATGGGCGCCACGGCGCCCAGCGGCATACTCACCGGCTTCTCATACCTGATCTTTTGTTTCATCTGTCCTACCTCCTCGATTTCCACGCGGCGGACCGCTCCTCGTCATCCGGCAACTCATGCCCAGGGGTGCTCGCAAAGCAGGCTCGCCGTCTCTGGCCCCAGAGCAAACTGCAACCGCCAGCCAGGGTGGACCCTCGCCACTGTGGCCAGGCAGGCAAACCAGGCTCGCTTCTTTCGGCTATCGACCTGTCGTTGAAGATCGACTTCGAACGCCGCATCCAAGAGATAGCCGCAGGTCTCACGCGGCGTGGCAGGCGCCAGCGCGGTGACCTCGCTCTGATAGAGGCGCAGCACTGCCACCAGGGGGACAGACCGGGCCGACGGGGCCAGGCTCTGCTTCGCATCGGAGACGCACCAGGCGCGTTCCGCTTGCCCGGCGCACGTCAGGCGCACCAAATCGTCCGCCAGCGTCGGCAGCCGTTCGGCCACCAGACCGCATACGGTGCTCTTGCCCGCCCCGGAATGGCCCAGCAGCAAGAGCGCGCCGGCCGGCGTGACCACGGCGGCCGCGTGCAAGAGCAGGGGTCCTGCCCGCCAGGCAGTTGCGCGGGAGCGGTCTTGCCTATCCATCCCCGGCAGATTCCTTCCCCCGGCGGCGGGTAGCCGGAAAGAGTCCCCGCCGCTCTGCTTCTGCGCACAGCCCGTCCGGCCAGACCAGGCGGCCGCTGTCCAAATAGTTCTGTGCCACGCAGCCGGTCAGGCAGCGGGCGGCGTGGATGCAATCGCCACAGATGCCCGGGTAGCGGGACGGATCGCCCAGCTCGGCGCGCAGCCGCACCAGCGTGGGGTGGCTCAGCCACACCTGGCGCAGACTGTCCTGCCCCAGCCGTCCAAAGCACAGGTCCGGCACGTTGCGGCCAATCCCGCACAGCGCCATCTCGCCCGTGCCCAGCAAACCCAGGATGTGACGAACATGGCACGTGTCGCCGATTCCCCTGGAGCGCAGCAGCTCCTTCGTCGTCGCCAGGGCCGGCGGCGTCATGATGAAGAGACGGATGGGCGTCCGGTCCTGCAGCTCGCCGCGCACATAGCGCACCAGTGCCAGCACCTCATCGAACTCGAGCGCCTCACCGCGTTCGTGCATGGCAATGCCGCGCCCGCTGCGCTGTATCGGGTTGAACTTGACCGAGCCCGCGCCGTGTTCCACGGCCAGCTTGACCAGCGCCTCTACCTCGGCCACGTTGCCCCGGTGGGGGCTCATAATGACCTGCACGTTGGTGTAGCCGGCTATCACCAGAGAGTCCAGACCACGCAGTGCCGCGGCGTGCGCGCCCGGCACGTTGCGAAAGCGGTCGTGTGTGGCGGCCGCGGCCCCGTCCAGGCTGATGGACACAAAATCGAGCCGGGTATTCTGCTTGAGATGCCGCGCCAGGTCGGCGTCAATGAGCGTGCCGTTGCTCTCCATTGTCAGGCTCAGTCCCTCGGCTGAGAGCAGGTCCACGATCTCGCGAAAGCGCGGATGCAGCGTCGGCTCGCCGCCGGTCAGCTTGGCGCTGCCCAGCCCCAGCGGCCGGGCTTCGGCCACCGCGCCCCTGAGCAGCTCTACGTCCAGGCAGTCGCCGGGCGAAGGTTCGCCGCCGACAAAGGTGGGCGTGATCCAGCAGTGGCGGCAGGCCAGATTGCAGCCGGTGACCAGGTACACGTACAGGCAGGTGAGCGGCAGCACCCCCTCAGGCAGGTCCAGCGGTGTCCGCCCGGCCGCGGAGGGATCACCGTGCATCGGCGCCCTCCTCACCGAGCAGAAGGCGGAAACAGCTCATCGGATCGCGCGCGTTCAGCTCCCCGGTTTGAACCATGGCCGTGCCCGGACAGCCCCCATTGCAAAAGCCGGCGTAGCGGCAGTCGCCGCAGGTCGGGAGGGTGCGGAGCGGGATGGACCGGCGCTGCCGTACGGCCTGGATGGCCGAATGGTGCAGCCAAACCTCCTGCAGGTCGACCTCTCCTACGCGGCCCATGGTCAACTGCGGCAGCACGTGGCAGGGTACGATCGTGCCATCGTGATGGACTCCCAGCTTGGTAAAGACTCCGCCGCACGAAGCCAGGGCGCCGCGGTCCGGACGGCTCGTCTCGCCGCGGGCGAGGCGGGCCTGCAGGTCCGCCAGCTCGCGAGCCAGGGCCAAGGGCCCGGCGGAGCCGCTGATGCGCCCCTCGTAGCGCTGGTTCAACGCCTGCAGCGTGTCCATAGCCCGCTGCCGCTCCTGCCGCGTCAGCACGACGCTTTCGCCGGAGCACCTGGCCGTGCCCATGGGAAATGCCTCATTGGTGCTGAACCCGGGCAGGCCGACATCCTCCAGCAGCAGCCGGGCAATGGCCTCCAGGTCGTCGACATTGTGGTGGTTAATGGTCACCCGCACCGTAACAGGAAATCCCTTCGCCACCAGCAGCCGAAGGCCACGCAGCGCTCGGTGGAAGCTGCCGGGCCGGCTGCGGTCGTGGATCTCGGCACAAGAGCCGTCGATCGACACCTGGATCGAGTCGAGCCGCAGGCGCCGCTTGCCTGATTCGAACTGTGCCAGCAGTGCCTCGTCGATGAGCGTGCCATTGCTCAGCAGGCCGTAGCGCATGCGGTGCAAGACGAGCCCGTCGATCAACGCGAACAGGTCCGGCCGGGTGAACACTTCGCCGCCGGTCAGGGTCACTCGCTGCACGGCCAGCCGACCCAGCTCGGCGAAGAAGGCGAACCAGCGTTCGGTGGGCAGGTCGTTGTGGGCCACCATCTCGTCGGCGTAGAAGCAATAGCGGCAGTGCAGATTGCACCGCCCGGTGATGGCGATTTCCACTTCGCGGGGCGCCGACATCAGGCCCGGCTCGCGTTCCGGGGTCATTGTGTCACTTCGCCGACAAAGCCGCCCGGGAGCAGAGCGTTCAGGAACTCGGCCACGTCGCCGGCGACGCCGTCAGCAGGCACGTCGTCACAGCGCTCCAGCAGGCGGGCGATGATCTCGTCTGGCGTGCACGGCCGGTCCAACGCCTCCCAGATCACCAGGCCAGTGAGGTTCAGCACCATCGTGTCGTCTGTGTCGGGGTTGAACAACAGCGCGCCATCCGGGCCCTCCACGCGGCACGATACGTCCGGGTTGCGCAGGTATCGCTTGGGCTCGCTCATCTCCACCTCTCTCTCCTCTTCGCGGCGTTCCACCACGCCCTGCGCCTGCAGGTCCGCCATGAGGTCACGTACGTCCTGGAGCACCTGCTCCAGGGGCTGTTCGTAGGCGTCCGCGAGGGCCGTGGCCACCTGGAGCAGCGTGCGGCGGCCATCCAGCCGACCCACGATATCGCGGGCCAGCAGATTGAGCTGCACGAGCCGGAGCTGCTCGCACAGCAAAGCCAGCGACCCATCGTCAAAGTCCTCGATGGCCACCTCGTTCCGGACCACAAAGCGCCAGCCCTCCTCCGGCAGGCTGCCAGCCGCCGGCTGAGCGGTCCGGTCGAGCCCGCCAGGAGGCGAGCCGTCCTCGTTCGGCCGCTCTCCGCACAGATGGTGCGCGGGCAGCCCTGGTGAGCAGAACGTATCGTTCATCACTTGCCCATTGTAGCCAACAGCCGTTCTCCTGTCAATTCGCCGTCCGCTTTCCGCGGCGGCCAGTGCGGCTCAGAAAAGTTGCAGCGCGGTAGCAGGCGGCCAGCACCCCAGGGACAGTGGCTCTGTCCGGGCGAGCCCGGCTGTTGCCGCCACGGGACGCGCCGCAGCGAGCGTCCCGCTCTGGCTGAGGCAGGAGCGTCGGCACGGCCGGAAGAAGGGCTGCACTGGTTCCACACTCCCGAGCGGCACCACAATTGACCAAGCGGAGTATAATGGCCCTGGCGATTTGGTTTCGCTGGAGGCCAGAATGGCAAAGGTGAAGCAACTGGCGGGCCGGCAGAGGATTCGTAAGGGGCTGCTGCAGGAATACTGGTTCTATATGTACTACATTGTGATTACCGTGCTCGTCCTTCTGGCGGTGGTGCTGGGACGGCGCGCGGTGTGCCATTCCATCTGCTGGATGGCGCCGCTTATGATCCTCGGCCGCAAGCTGCGCAACCTTGTGGGCTGGCCGGCGCTGGGACTGCGGGCCGAGAAGGGCCAGTGCATCGACTGTGGACTGTGCACCGTCGAGTGCACGATGAGCCTGGACGTGAATCCAATGGTGAAGGACGGCCGGATGGGCCACAGCGAGTGCGTGCTGTGCGGCAACTGCGTGGATGTGTGCCCGAAGGACGTGCTGCACTATACCTGGAGCGGGAGAGCACTGGCAAAGGAGCGTTGATGGTCATCTCGGTCGACGAGTTCAAGGTGCGGTTCGCCGCGTTGACGCTGGCCGGGGGAGGGATTCCCAGGCGCCCGGAGGACCGGCAGCTACTGGCGGCAAGTGTGGTATCGCGACTCGATCCGGGCCGGGTGTACAACGAGCGCGAGATCGGACTGGTGCTGGTGCGTTGGTGCAACTCGTTTGGCTGGCGCTTTGCGGTGGATCACGTCGAGCTGCGGCGCATGGTCGTGGATATGGGACTCGTGAGGCGCAATGCCTCGGGCAGCGAGTACCGGCTGGTGGAAGAGGCCAACGCGGCCCTGTACGCTCCGGCCATCCGCGAGGTGGACCTGGAGCAGGTGGTGCAGGAAGCCAGAGACGAGCGCGACCGGAAGAAGAGAGAGTACCTGGCGTCTCAGGGGAAGTAGAGCGAGCAGGTGACATAGCGCGGCAAGCGGGGTATAATGACCGCCGTGCGTCTGCGGGAGCGAGGCGCGGTCGTGCTGCTGGCACAGGGGCCGGCGCCCCGGGGGCGCGCGACGAAGCACGGGTCATCTATCAAGACGAGGGAGCGGAGCGAATGAGCGAAGAGAAAGGGACCAAACCGGACCGCCGGCGGAGCGCGGCGGGGATGGGCCTGGGCGTGGCGCTGGGTCTGGCACTGGGCGCGGCCATGCACAACATCGGTGCCGGGCTGGCCATTGGCATTGCGCTCGGGGCAGGGATCGGCGCGACCATGGCCAGAGCGGGCAACGCCGGAGTGAGCTTTACCTGACCGCTGTGGCGCAAGTGAGCCGGTCTGGCTCAGGCAAAAACGCGCGGCGCCAAGGGGCGCCGCGTTGCTTATGGGGGAAGAATGGACTATCGTCGCATGCCGATTGAGATCGAATCGCCGGAGCAGCTCGGCTACGGGGCCATCCGCTACAACCTGACCGAGAGCTCGGTCAGCGATGCACGCTGGGACGAGCTGGGCATCGACCTGAGCGGGCTGGTGCTGTGCTACGGCAGCCACACCGGCCTCGATGCCCTGCGCGAGCTCATCGCCGCGCAGGCGGGGGAAGTGAGGCCGGAGGATGTGCTGGTGACGCCGGGGGCGGCGGCCGCCCTGTTCATCATCCACACCGCGCTGCTCAAGGCCGGCGACCGGGTGCTGGTCGAGTTCCCCAACTATGGCAGTAACCTGGAGACGCCGCGGGCCATCGGCTGCCAGGTGGACCGCCTGGAGCTGCGCCTGGAGGAAGGCTGGCGGCCCGACCTGGCGCGGCTGGAAAAGCAGGTACAGGCCGACACCAGGTTGATCAGCCTGACCCATCCGCACAATCCCACGGGGAGCACGCTGTCGGCCGGGGAGCTCGAGCAGGCGGTGCGGCTGGCGGAGAGGCGCGGCTGCCATCTGCTGGTCGACGAGACCTACCGCGAGATGAACCGGCAGGGGGTCACGCCCCTGGCCGCCGCACTGAGCGAGAAGGCCATCAGCGTGTCGTCATTGTCCAAAGCGTACGGTTTGCCCGGTATTCGCATTGGGTGGATCATCACCCGAGACAGGGCGCTGCAAGAGCTGTTCCTGGCGGCCAAGGAGCAGATGATCATCGGCAACTCGGTGGTCGATGAGGAGATCGCGCTGCAGGTGCTGCGCCGCCGAGACGAGCTGCTGCCACCCATCCAGAAGCGCAGCCGCGAGGCCTTTGGCGTGGTGAAGCGGTGGATGGCCGGGCAGGCCGGGCTGGAGTGGGTCGAGCCGACGGGCGGGGTAGTGTGCTTCCCGCGCATCCGCCCGGGCAAAGGGGTGCGAGTGGAGCGGTTCTACCAGCGGCTGAACGAGCTGGGCGCCTTTGTTGGCCCCGGGCACTGGTTCGAAATGGACAAAACGTACATGCGCATCGGCTACGGTTGGCCGGGGGCAGACGAGCTGACCGGCGGACTGGACTGCATTGCTCGCGCCCTCCAAGACGCGGCCGAACAGGCGTGAGCGGCCGGCAGAGCCGCGTTGAGGAGGACCATGGCCGCAAGCACAGAACAAGGGCCGACCTTTCGGCCAACGAAAGAGGACCTGCGCGCCGCCTACGACCGGGGCGTCGACGACGTCATCGCGCCCGGGCTGGCGGTGCTTTTCTGCGGCATCAATCCGGGCCTGTACTCGGCAGCCACCGGCCACCATTTCGCGCGGCCGGGCAACCGGTTCTGGAAGGCGCTGTGGAAGGCCGGGTTCACGCCGCGGCTGCTGCGACCGCACGAGGAGCAGGAGCTGCTGATGCTCGGGCTGGGTGTTACCAACCTGGTGGCGCGCGCTACGGCGGTGGCGAATGAATTGAGGCCGGAGGAGCTCGTGGCAGGGCGGGCCAGACTGGAAGACAAAGTGCGTCTGCACCGCCCGCGCTACGTGGCCGTGCTGGGGCTGGGGGCCTTTCGCACGGCCTTTGGCGCGCCGCGGGCCGCAATCGGCCAGCAGCCAGAGGTTCTGGGCGAGAGCCGCCTGTGGGTGCTGCCCAGCCCGAGCGGACTGAACGGACACTACCAGGTTGAGGCGCTGGCCGAGCTGCTGGTCGAGCTGCGGCGCGCCAGCCTGGAGCAGTAGCAGTGCCGGCGTCGCTCACGTCTACTCAACTGCTACCAAATCACTACCGCCAATTCATGGCTTTCGCGCTTGTTCTCGAGTACAATGGTACCGTAGGACAAGCGAACCGTGAGTGTAAGAGACACCAAGAACTCGGCCGAGTGCGGTCGGGCTAGACAGCAGACAGAGGACCGACTGCACAGCAATTTGGTCGTGGGTGGCGTTGCTTCCATTCAACTGACGCGGCGCTGCAATCTGGCTTGCCCGCACTGCAGCCTGCAATCCCCCGAAGCCGCTGGCGCTGAGGCCGTGGAGCTTTCGCGGCGGCAGGTCATCCGCATCGCCGACGGGCTGGCCGATGCCGGCATCTCCCTCATGCGCCTGTGCGGCGGGGAGGTGTACCTGCGGCGCGACCTCGAGGACATTCTGCGCTACCTGGCCAGCCGCCACGTGCGGGTGGTGCTCGACACGAATGGCACCCTGCTGACCTCGCGGCGGGCGACGTTTCTGGCCTCCGTCACCCCCGAATGGATCGAGATGCCCCTGTTCGGCGCCACGCGCGAGACCTACGAATCGACCACGGGCGTGCCCGGGTCTTTTGCCATGTTTCAGCGCGGAGTCGAGTTCCTGCTGCGACGGCGGCTCCCGCTGCGGCTGAGGGGCATCGTGCTGGCGGACCGGGACGATACGGCGCCGGCACTGCAGGCTCTGGCCAACAGGATGGGCGTGCCCCTGGATTGGGAGCGGGTGGCGCCGCCAAGGAACGGCCAGAGATGCAACCAGGTCCAG
>Ga0116184_10003961_pt1 | contig 11895 bp, 10 predicted proteins | sample AD_JPNNA5_MetaG_FD_89886 | JGI IMG/M metagenome (GOLD analysis project Ga0116184, IMG submission 89886) | Active sludge microbial communities of municipal wastewater-treating anaerobic digesters from Japan - AD_JPNNA5_MetaG | ecosystem: Engineered > Bioreactor > Anaerobic > Digestate | place...
TCCGGCAGCCCATCGGCGGCGACTGCGCCTTCTCCGGCACCATGGCCGGGGTGTTCCTGAAGAGCCCCCTGTGGGACGAGGACGTCGGCCAGTTCGGCATCGACATCTGGATGAGCACCGTTGCCGTGAACGAGGGGCTGCCCATCTGCCAGGCGTTCCTGGGCAGGCCGAAGCTCAGCACCACAAAGCCCAGGGACCCAGCCCTGGACGTGGGGACCATGTTCCGCTACATGGTCATCACGCTGTTCAACCTCATGGAAGCCTTCGAACACAAGTGGATCACCACCAAGTGGAGCAAACCCACGGCCATCTTCGGGTTCGACACGACCGACGTTGAGCAACCGCCGGACCTCAGGGTGACCAGGGACAGGCTCTACATGAAGTTCAGGGAGGGCTTCAACGCATACTGGGATCTCTACCGCACCCTGTTCTCCAGCGAGAACCTGCAGAAGGTCAGGGAGATCGCCTCCCTGGACATGGACCACTTCGAGATGCCCGTGCCCGTGTGGGCCCGCATCCTCTTCGACTGCGCGCTCTGCTACCACAGGAAGCTCATCGACCGCACCAGGCTCATCGAGGTGCTGGTCCCGCTGTTCTACGGCATGACCCTGTCCTTCGTGAACAAGACCGAGGGCATGTCGAGCCAGCAGGCCGAGGAGTTCCTGGAGGACATGTGCCTCGTGTTCGAGCAGAGCAAGCCGTACCTCACCTACCGGTGGTCCCAATAGGAAAGGAGAAGGCCATGCCCAAGGTTCTCATCGTCGATGACGAGAAGCACATCAGGCTGTTGTACACCGAGGAGCTGCAGGAGGAGGGTTACGAGGTGGCGGTGGCCTCAGACGGCATCGGGATTCTGGAACGCATCGAGAACGAGCAGCCCGATGTGGTGGTCCTCGACATCAAGATGGTCTCCTCCAACGGCCTGGACGTCCTCCAGGAGATCCGCAACAGGTACTACAACCTCCCGGTCATCCTCTGCAGCGCCTATGGCAGCTACAAGGTGGACATCAAGTCCATCGCGGCGGACGCCTATGTGGTGAAATCATCCGACCTCACCGAGCTCAAGAAAAAGATCGCCCAGGTCCTGGAGACCACGGTCCCCGTGTAGAACCGCCGGTGAGCATCGTCGCCGACCTCCATACCCATTCCCACGCCTCCGACGGCAGCCTCAACCCCCGCGAACTCGTCGATCTCGCCTCGTCCAGGGGGCTCCAGGCACTGGCGCTCACCGACCACGACACCCTCTCCGGGGTTCCAGACGCCCTCAGGACATCCGTCGCCCTGAGTATCCGTGTCATCAGCGGCATAGAGATCAGCGCAGCACACGATCCCGGCACGCTCCATATCCTGGGGTATTTCCCCTCCCTCCCGCCTCGCTTGGAGGAGTCCCTGGATGGCCTCCAGCGTTCCCGCAGGGAGCGTATCCCCCGGATCGTCGGCAGGCTCCGGGACCTCGGCATGGAGCTCTGCCTGGAGGACGTCCTGCGGGAGGCCGGGTGCTCTCAGCCCGGAAGGCCCCACGTGGCGCGGGCAATGATGAAGAGAGGTTTCGTGGGGAGCTTTGACGAGGCCTTCGACACGTACCTCCGCAGAGGCAGACCCGCATATGTGCCCAAGGAGCGGATGGAGTGGGGACAGGCCATAGCGCTGATCCGGGAGCACGGCGGCATGGCGGTCCTGGCCCACCCCTGCACGCTGGATCTCGACGGGCCCGAACTGCATTCCTTTGCCGAGCGGCTCAGGGACGCAGGCCTTGCCGGCATGGAGGTGTGGTATCCCGATCATGACCCCGGGATGGTCTCGCTCTACGCGGACATGGCAGCGGATCTCGGCCTCGTGCCCACCGGGGGGTCCGACTTCCACGGCATCGAGCCAGGCGGCTGCCTACCCGGCGATCACGGCGTGGACGCCCGGGGGTTCGATCTGTTCTGGGGGCGCCTCACCGGCGCCGTGCCCTGATCCGGCGCCGGCCCCAGTTTTCCCTTGACAGGACCCTGCCATGTGCTTCAGCATGGTTTCCCGATGAAAGCGGGGGCCGGAGCGTCCGTGCAGGCCCCGCGGCACCACGACCGAGAGCAGGAGCGCACGACATGTTTTCCAAGAACGTCCTCGACCAGATCGGCAACACACCCATCGTATGTCTCAAGGAGGCGCTCGGCGCCAACATCTTCGCCAAGGCGGAGCACCTGAACCCGGGCGGCAGCATCAAGGACCGGGTTGCCCTGTTCATGCTTGAGGAGGCGAAGAAGGCGGGCCAGCTCAAGAACGGCGACATCATCGCCGAGCCCACCAGCGGCAACACGGGCATCGGCATGGCACTGGTGGGGGGGGTCATGGGGCACCACGTGATCTGCGCCATGCCCGAGAACATGAGCGAGGAGCGCAAGAAGATCATCGCTGCGCTGGGCGCTGAGCTCATCCTGACACCCGCTGAACAGAGCCTCGAGGGAAGCATCAGGGTCATCCGCGACCTCCAGGCGAGCCGGCCCAACGTGTACGTGCCCCAGCAGTTCGAGAATCCCAACAACCCCCTGGCCCACGAGCTCACCACTGGCCCTGAGATCTGGACCCAGCTGCGGCACCACGTGGACATCTTCGTGTCCGGCATGGGCAGCGGGGGCACGCTGCAGGGCGTGGGCAGGTTCCTGAAGGCCCGCAACAGGCACACCAGGATCGTGGCCGTAGAGCCGAAGAACGTCTCGGCACTGCTGGGACACGAGCCGGGGCTCCACCGGATCGAGGGCATCGGCGACGGGTTCATCCCCCCTGTGCTTGACACCTCACTCATCGATGACGTCATCGAGGTGACCGACGAGGACGCCTTCGAAACGAGCCGGCTGCTGGCTCGCAGGGCCGGGCTGCTGGTGGGGACCTCCGCCGGCGCCAACGTCTGGGCATGCATCCAGATGGCCCGAAAGCACGGACCGGACAAGATCATCTCCACCGTGCTGCCAGACCGGGCCGAGCGCTACTTCTCCACGAGCCTCATCTAGGAGGGGAAGGCATCTGCCCGAAAAACGGAACTTTTTTTCTCTCCTGCCAGGGAATGATCACCCTGTGGAATGTTTTCTATATTATATTCAATAAACTACGGAAAGACCGGCCTTGGCACCTGCGTTGCAATACATGAAGGCAGTATCAGTCCCCAGGCACCACGGCCTTATTCCTCCTCCTCCAAGGGTCTCCCATCGGGGGAGATCCTTGCGCACATCGAACAGGACTGGTGTCCGGACCGTATCCTGCAGCCGGAACCCCCAAAGTCACCCTATACATTCATGTCTTTCTTGGCTATGATCTGCCCATGAATCCAACCGTTCCCAGCACCGCAGGCTGCCATGGGTACCCGGTGAAGATCAGCGTCATCATCCCCATGTACAACGAGGAGGAGAACGCGAAGGAGACCATCGCCCGCGTCACGCGGCTCCTGGCGGACACCGGCGAGCCCTTCGAGATCATATCGGTGAACGACGGCAGCACGGACGGGACGCCCGGCGTCCTGGATGCGATCGCGGCGAAGGACCCCCGCGTGCGGGTGGTCTCCTACCGGAAGAACGGCGGCCGGGGCAAGGCCCTGAGGCACGGGTTCAAGGCGGCCCGGGGAAGGTACATCGCCTCCATCGACGCAGACCTCTCCTACGACCCCGCCTACATCGTGGAGATGGCAAAAGTCCTGGACGAGGAGGACGACATCGACGTGGTGCTCGTGAGCCCGTACATGGAGGGCGGCCGCACCGAGGGTGTCCCGAGGAAGCGGCTCTTCGTGTCGTGGATGGGCAACAAGGTGATCCAGCTCGCCATGCCAGAGAAGATCCACACCCTCACCTGCATCGTGCGATGCTACCGCAGCGAGGTCATCGGCAGCCTGGACCTGGAGTCGGACGGCAAGGAGATCCACCTGGAGATCCTCTCCAAGGTGCTCGCCATGGGGTTCCACGTCAAGGAGATACCGGCCGTGCTCACGTCGCGGAAAAAGGGCGCGTCCAAGTTCAGGTTCAAGTCCACCGCCGTGTCGCACCTGCTCTTCACCATCTTCGAGCGGCCCACCCTGCTCTTCGGCATTCTGGGGGCCCTGCTTTTCCTCGTCGGCATCGGGCTCGGCGCGTACATCCTGTTCCTCTACCAGGCCCAGGCGCTGAACCCGAACAGGCCGCTCATCACCCTCATGGTCCTCTTCATCCTGGGCGGCATCCAGATCCTGTCCTTCGGGTTCCTCGCCACCCAGGTCCACTTCCTGCGCAAGGAGGTCCTCCTCAACCGAAAGGCCCTGGCCCACATCAAGCGCCTGTCCTCTCCGCTACACGGCGGGGACGAGGCGAACCGGGCCGACGGATAGGGCGGGCACCCGCAGCACCGTTCACCACACCCCATCCGGGTAGGAACCCTGGCGACTTGACAAGGCCGGGCGAACATGGTTCAATTTTTCATTGTAAGTGTTTCATACTGTCATACACTGACGATGAATGACCATTCCAACTTTCGATAAGAGGAGGAACCAATGGCCAACCTGATCCTGGATGAACGCGACCAGAAATTCACCCTGTTCGAGATGCTCGAACTGGAGAAGCTCTGCGAGTTCGAGCGATACGCCGACTTCTCCGGGGACATGTTCGAGATGATCCTTGCCGAAGCGCAGAAGTTCGCCGTGGAGGAGATCTTCCCTACCCTTGCAGAGTCCGACAAGGCGGGGTGCAGGCTCGAGAACGGGCAGGTCCACGTGCCCGAGTGCTTCCACAAGCCCTTCAAGCTCTTCTGCGAGGCCGGGTGGAGCTGCATGTCCTTCCCCCAGCACTCGGGAGGCCAGGGGCTGCCCTTCATCATGCGCATCGCAGCGCACGAGTGGTTCATCCACAACTTCGCCTTCGTTTCCTATCCGGGTCTGGCAGAGGGCGCCGGACACCTCATCGAGGTGTACGGCACCGAGGAGCAGAAGAAGAAGTACCTCCCGAAAATGCTCACCGGCGAGTGGGGAGGCAGCATGTGCCTCACCGAGCCCGGCGCAGGCAGCGACGTGGGCAACCTCAGCACCAAGGCGGTCCGCCAGCCCGACGGCACCTTCAAGCTCCAGGGCACCAAGATCTTCATCACCGGCGGCGACCAGGACCTCACCAGCAACATCATCCACCCCGTGCTTGCCCGCATCGAAGGCGACCCTGCGGGGACCAAGGGCATATCCATCTTCATCGTGCCCAAGTACCTGGTGAACGCGGACGGGTCGCTGGGCGCTCGCAATGACTTCGAGATCGCCAAGATCGAGGAGAAGATGGGTATCCACGGCAGCGCCACCTGCCTCATCAACTTCGGCGACAACGGCAACTGCTACGCAGAGCTGTTGGGCGGCGAGCGCGAGGGCATGAAGATCATGTTCCAGATGATGAACGAGGCCAGGATCGCCACGGGTCTGCAGGGTCTCGGCAGCGCAAGCATCGCATACCTCCATGCGCTCCAGTACACCAAGGACCGGCTCCAGGGCTCCTCCCTCATGGAGTTCAAGAACCCCGAGGCGCCCCGCGTCCCCATCATCCAGCACCCGGACGTCCGCAGGATGCTCCTGTGGATGAAGTCCAACGTGGAGGGCATGCGGGCGCTCATGTATTACGCCACCATCTGCGGTGACAAGGCTGCCAGCCACAAGGACCCGGTCCAGGCCGAGAAGTGGCTTGGCATCGTGGAGATCCTCACCCCCATCGTGAAGGCATACTGCACGGACATCGGGTTCCGCGTCACCGAGACGGCCATGCAGTGCTACGGCGGCTATGGCTACTGCAGCGAGTACCCCATCGAGCAGTTCCTCCGCGACGAGAAGATCGCGTCCATCTACGAGGGCACCAACGGCATCCAAGCCCTGGACCTGGTGGGCAGAAAGATGGGCATGAAGAAGGGCGCCTACTTCATGACCCTGCTGGGCGAGATGGGGGCCACCGTGGCCAAGTACCAGGGGGTCGACGCGCTCAAGGGCATGGCCGCCGACGTTCAGGCGGGCGTGAACGCCCTGGCGGACATGGGTATGTTCTTCGCCTCCTGCGGCAAGGCGGGCGAGTTCCTCGTGCCCGTGGGCAACGCGTACCCCTTCCTCATGATGATGGGCAAGATCGTGTGCGCGTGGCTGCTGCTCTGGCAGGCAGGCGTGGCCCGGGAGAAGCTCGAGGCCATGTGTACGGCCAAGGGCGTCAACGCCGCCGACCCCTTCGCCCTGGCACCGTTCCTCAAGGAGAACAAGGACGCCGCCTTCTACGACGGCAAGGTGAAGAGCGCGAAGTACTTCATCAAGAACGTGCTGCCCGAGATAGACGGCACGGTGAAGGCCATCAAGAGCAAGGATCTCTCCATCATGGAGATCGCCGAAGAAGGCTTCTGATCACATCAGAGAACCTATGCCCGGGCGCGGCCGGGGGGATTTCCTTCCTTTTCCCCCCGGCCGTGCCGTTTGCATGCACATGACGCAAGACGGCCTGGGCGGTTTATCGATATCTCCGCTCAGGTCGAAGCATCGGCCCTCTCATGAGGTTCCCTTTCAGAAGATTGTACCGGGGCGGATGTGTAATCGTGTTGATTTGTGCCACGATGTACTTCTTTATTGCTCCGGCAACAGAGGCTCCAGTACAGGATGCAAACAATGCCCTTATAGAGCCTTCTGGTGGCAGTGGCACACAGGGCCACCCCTTGCCGCTGGACCGGGTGGGCAGTCCACCGCATCCCCGCCACCTCTATTCCTTTATGCTCATAGATTCCTTTCCCGTCATAGACAAGCGTGGGCGTCATGCAGGCATCACCGGCGAGGGCGCACCATGTTCCCAGCCCGTCAGAAGGATTCTTTCGTCAAGGCTCATGAACCATGCCCAAACCTCCCCGGGACCACCCGCGTGCGGGCGAGCCATGTGCTCAGGGGACAATGACCATGCTTTCAATTCTCCGTATATCCAACAGGAAACATTCCTCTGGAAAAAATGCCGTGCCTGTCCTATGAGTGCTCTCATGCTGAGCAAGCGCATCATCGTGTGCCTGGACGTGAAGGGCGGCAGGACCACCAAGGGGATCAGGTTCCTGGACAACATCGACATCGGCGACCCGGTGGAGATGGCCAAGGACTACTACGAGCAGGGCGTGGACGAGCTCGTGTTCTACGACATCACCGCCTCCTCGGACAGGCGGGACATCATGATCGACGTGGTCCGCGGCGTTGCCGCGAACATCTTCATCCCCTTCAGCGTGGGCGGCGGCATAAGGACCCTGGACGACATGTACCGGGTCCTGGATGCGGGTGCCGAGAAGATCAGCGTGAACAGCGCGGCCGTGCTCAACCCGCCCATCATCACGGAGGGCGCCCGGCACTTCGGCAGCCAGTGCATCGTGCTCGGCATGGACGCGAAGAAGGTCACGCCGACACAGGAGATCCCCTGCGGCTACGAGGTGGTGATCAACGGCGGCAGGACCCCCATGGGCATTGACGCGCTTGACTGGGCCAGAAAGGCCCAGGACCTCGGCGCCGGCGAGATCTGCCTGAACTCCATCGACGCGGACGGTACCACGGAGGGCTACGAACTCGACCTCACCGGCCTCATCTCCCGGAACGTCACCATCCCGGTCATCGCATCCGGCGGTGCGGGCAGGCCCGAGCACCTCCGCGACGTGTTCGTCAAGGCGGACGCCGACGCGGCGCTCATCGCCTCAATGGTCCACTACCGGGAGTACACGATTGGCGGCATCAAGGACTTCCTCAGGGCAAGCGGCATACCGGTGCGCACCATGGCCTGACGCGCATTGTCCGCAACGGATCTTCACCTGTGCCCTTTTCGGGAAAAACTACGATCTTTCCATCCCCCCTGTTCTCGGTTACAATCCCGGGCAAGGAACCCTCCAGGTGAAGGACGAGTACAAGACCAAGCAGCAGCTCATCGCAGAGCTTGCAGAACTTAGGGCCAGGACCCAGAGATACCTCCAGATCGAGGCCGAGCTCACCCACTCGGAGAACTTCTACCGCACGCTGTTCGAAAACTCGGGCACCGCCACCATCGTCATCGAGGAGGACACCACGGTGTCCATGATCAACTCGGACTTCGCCAACTTCACTGGCTACGACCGCGACGAGATCATCGGAAGGAGCTGGACGCTCTACGTGGCGGACGACGACATCCCGAGGCTCCTCGAGTACCACCGGAAACGCCGGCTCGACCCGGTGCTCGCGCCGCGCAACTACGAGTTCAAGATCCGGAACAAGGACGGCGGCCTGCTCCACATCTACATGACCATCGCCATGATCCCGGGCACGAAGCAGAGCATCGCCTCCATGGTGGACATCACCGCGCTGAAGCAGCTGGAAAAGGAGGTGCTCGACATCAGCGAGCGCGAGCGCCAGAAGATCGGCTACGAGCTCCATGACGACCTCGGCCAGCACCTCATCGGCATCGACGTCATGACCAAGGTGCTCGGCAACAGGCTCCAGGAGCTGTCCCCGGACGAGGCCCGCTATGCCCTCGAGATCAACCATCTCGTGAAGGAGGCCATCGAGAAGACGAGGCGGCTCGCCCGGGGCCTGTGCCCGGTGCACCTCACCTCGCTGGGCCTGGAGTCGTCCCTGGAGGAGCTTGCCGCGACCACGTCGGGCATCTTCTCCATCTCCTGCACCTTCGACTGCCCCCGGCACATCCCCATCCGGGACAACACGCTCGCCACCCACCTCTACTACATCGCCAAGGAGTCCATCCACAACGCCATCGAGCACGGGCACGCGTCCAGGATCACCATCGAGCTTCTGGACAGCAGCGGGACGGTCTCTCTGTCCATCATGGACAACGGCGTGGGTATCAAGGACACGAGCAAGGCTTCCGGCATTGGCCTGCGGATCATGAATTACCGGGCCCGCATGATCGGCGCGATGCTCCGCATCGAGTCGGAGCCGGGCGGCGGGACGCTCGTCACCTGCACCTTCAACCGGGAAAGGAAAAGTGCGGATGTCCACACCTAAGGCAGGCCATGGCGGCAGGCACCGCATCCTCATCGTGGACGACCACCCCATCTTCCGCCACGGGCTCGCCCAGCTCATCGGCCAGGCGGACGACCTCATGGTGTGCGGCGAGGCAGAGGACTACCACGGCGCAATGAAGGCCATAGAGGCGCTGGACCCGGACATGGTCATCGTGGACATCACGCTGAAAGACATGAGCGGCATCGACCTCATCAAGGAGGTCCACAAGACCCGCAGGGGCCTGCCCATGCTCGTCATATCCATGCACGACGAGTCGCTCTATGCCGAGCGCGCCTTCCGGGCCGGGGCCAGGGGCTACGTCATGAAGCAGGAGGCTTCGGAGTCCGTGGTGCAGGCCATCCGCCACGTGCTCTCGGGCGGCATCTATGCGAGCACCAGGGTCACAGAGAACATCCTTGCCCGGTTCGTCGAAGGCACCAGGGAGCCCGCCGAATCGCCCCTGCAGACGCTCACCGACCGCGAGATCGAGGTCTTCCAGCTCATCGGCGAGGGAATGAGCATCAGCGAGATCGGGCAGCGGCTCCACCTGAGCGTGAAGACCATCGGCACCTACCGGGAGCGCATCAAGGAGAAGCTGGGCCTGAAGAACGCCACCGAGCTGCTTCGCCACGCATTGAACTGGGTGGAAAAGGAACGCCAGTCCAAGGGATGACCAGGGCGTCCTAGGTCATCGACCTACCGGTTTTTTCCTCCATCTCCGTACAGCAAAAACGGTCCGTAACTGATTGTTTCATTTATTGTTTTGTCCGATCATGCTGAGTGTACACACTATGACTGCAAGGAGGTCAGCATGGCGACGAAATCATTGAATGGAAGTCACTACCGGTTCCAGCTCACCATAAAGGACCTGCTCATCGGCCCGAGAACGACTGCGGGCAACCAGGAGATCGTGTTCAGGGACCGGATGCGCTACACGTACTCAACGCTCTTCGAGCGGATCAACCGCCTTGGCAGCGCGCTCACGAACCTCGGGGTGCGCCAGGGCGACACGGTGGCGGTCTTCGACTATGACTCCCACCGCTACCTGGAGGCGTATTTCGCCGTGCCCATGATGGGCGCCGTGCTCTTCACGGTGAACTGGCGGCTCTCCCCGGACCAGATCGAGTACACCATGAACCACTCCCAGGCCGACGTGGCACTGGTCCACGCGGACTTCCTGCCGCTCCTGGCGACCATCCGGAACGGTCTGAGGTCCCTGAAGAAGATCGTGCTCATCAAGGACACCGACGAACTGCCCGAGAGCGATGTTCGCTACGACACCGAGTACGAGCAGATGCTGGCCGCTTCCGAGCCGGACTTCTGCTTCCCGGACCTGGACGAGAACACCAAGGCCACCACCTTTTACACCACAGGCACCACGGGCCTTCCCAAGGGTGTGTTCTTCACCCACCGCCAGCTCGTGATCCACTCCATGAGCGTGTGCATCGCGGTGAGCTGCCACGACACCCCGCTTCGATTCTCCACCTCGGACGTGTACATGCCCATCACGCCCATGTTCCACGTCCATGCCTGGGGCTTCCCCTACATCGCCACCATGATGGGCATCAAGCAGGTCTACCCGGGCAAGTACGAGCCTGAGATGCTGCTGAAGCTCGTGCTCACCGAGAAGGTCACCATCTCCCACTGCGTGCCCACCATCCTCCAGATGCTCGTGGCGAGCCCTGCGGTGAAAAAGTTCGACCTGAGCCGCTGGAAGGTGGTCATCGGCGGGGCCAGGCTCCCCAAGGGTCTCGCCAAGGCGGCCCTCGACATGGGCATCCAGGTCATGGCAGGCTACGGTATGTCCGAGACCTGCCCGGTCATGAGCATCGCCACGCTGAAGCCCTCCATGAAGGATCTTGACAACGAGCAGAAGAGCGACATCGTCATCAAGACAGGTGTCCCCATCCCGCTCGTGGACATCAGGATCGCAGACCCCGAAGGGAACTTCCTCCCGGCCGACGGCGCCTCCACGGGCGAGATCGTGGTGCGCGCGCCCTGGCTCACCCACGGCTACTTCAGGGACCCGGAAAGAACCGGCGAACTCTGGAGGGGCGGATGGCTCCACACGGGCGACGTGGCCTACATGGACACCGAGGGCTATCTCCAGATAACGGACCGGCTGAAAGACGTCATCAAGACCGGCGGGGAGTGGATATCGTCGCTCGACCTGGAGAACGCCATCAGCATGCACGAGGCGGTCCTGGAGGCCGCGGCCATCGGTGTGCCCGACCCCAAGTGGGGCGAGCGGCCTGTCCTGTTCGTGTCCCTGAAACCGCCCTTCCGGGGAGACGGCGTCACCGAGGACGTCCTAAAGGGCTTCATGCGCCAGTGCGCGGCCCAGGGCAGGATCCCGAAGTACGGCATTCCGGACCGGTGCATCATCATCTCGGACATCCCCAAGACGAGCGTGGGCAAGATCGACAAGAAGCTCATCAGGGCGACCTATGCCAAGAATCAGCTCTCTTCATGACAGCGTTCTGTAACCATCGTCCGAACACACCACCAAAACCTCCGGTGTGTATGGGGCGGGCCGGTCGGCGGCCCGCCCCTCTTTTCTCATGCATACCCGTATCGATGAGAAGGTTGCCCATGGGCCTGTGAAAGCCCCCCTTTCTCTGAACAGGGCCGAGGTCGAAAATCATGCTATACTACCCATGACACCACCAAGGGAGGTCGTGTATGAAAAGATGCATTGTGACCCTGGCACTGCTGCTCGCAATGGCATGCACTCCCACACCCACCCGGGCCGGGGACGTCGGACCCATCTTCACCACACCCCTTCTCGGATTGAGCTTCGGGGCCATGGCCGGGTTCCTCGCAAGCCTTTTCACCCAGGAACCGCAGGAACACTACGACTACGTGGGGATCGGCGCCGGTATCGGGGCTGCAGTGGGGCTCGCCCTGGGGATTGCAGAAGTGGCAGGGCCTCA
>Ga0116184_10003982_pt1 | contig 11864 bp, 10 predicted proteins | sample AD_JPNNA5_MetaG_FD_89886 | JGI IMG/M metagenome (GOLD analysis project Ga0116184, IMG submission 89886) | Active sludge microbial communities of municipal wastewater-treating anaerobic digesters from Japan - AD_JPNNA5_MetaG | ecosystem: Engineered > Bioreactor > Anaerobic > Digestate | place...
CAGCCCATCTATCAAATTCAGGATTTATAAGTTTTTGTTCACGAACTTGTCCTTGAATTATTGGCAATGCGTAATTAACAACTTGCTCATCTGTAAGATTTTTAGCCTCATCTCCAAAGAATTTTGCCTCATTTCTTAATTGTCTTGCTAATGCAACACCATTTTGATTTATAGTTCCAGTTTCTGAATCTATAAAATCATTCATTATGTCAGTATCACTTCTACCTTTAGTAGTTTCTTGTATCAAATATCCAAATACTCCTGGATGTTTTTTTAATCCAGTTTGTTTCATTTCATCATTCATGTATTTTGAGATATTCTCTTCAATATATTTTGATAAATTAGATGCGCCCCTAAATTTACCCGTATAATCAGGAATCCCAATAAATCTACCAGATTCGTCAAATATATCCTGCTTACCAACAATTTCATCAAAGTCTAATCGCCTTCTTTCAACCTTCCCAGTATCTTTATTATATTCCAATACACTATTTATATTATCAGTCATTACACCTTGCTGATATAATTTCCTAGCTTCCTCTCTAACTTTACTAGCTTGAACTGCACCAACTATAGGTTTCCTAATTAAAGCAAGTTGATTAACTATCTCATTAGCAGCATTGCCATAATCTCCGTTATACTTATCTATAATCTTATTTAAATCCTGATATTTAGCGTCAACAATCTCCTGCAACCTTGGTTGATACTCTCTTGACACTTCAGCTTCGGCATAATCTTTCAATGACTGAGCTATTGCAGCCTGGGCAACATCATATCTTTGTTGGGCATTTTGAAGTATCTTTGAATAATCTTCATAGTCTTGTGGATTATACATACTAATATAAGGTACACCTTGTACAGTTGTAGCATCTGGTGCTTCTATGCGTGGATATCCATATCTTCTAGGCATACTTATTTCTTTAATCTTTCTTTAATCTTCTATCAGTGTTACTCATTCTAATTATCCTTCTTTTTTTATACCAAGGAGTTGTATTATCAACATATAACCCCTCATTAGGATTTTGCATTTGCAGCTTCATTGTATCCAGCTTTGATGTATGATAATCTTTAGTAGCTCCAATTATAGGAGTTATTGCATTCATTATATATTGTTGCTTCTGAGCTTGTTTACTTGCATCAAGTTGTGAATTATAGGCTTGTTCTTGAAGTTGTTGTTCAGCATTAAGTTGGTCAGCTCTTTCTCTAGCACCGGCATTATACATACCTTCTTGTTTATAACTTTGACCAAGTTGTTCATTTAATGCCCTTTGAACAGACACATCACTGGCTCCTAAATTTGCCATTAATTGACCTTGAGATGCTCCAGATGACATTAATCCTCTTCTTGTCATAGCCCTTGAAATATTACCTTGCTCCCTCATTGCAGCCCTTTCATTTTCAAGATTAATTTGCTGTGGCTGCACTCTGGTTAAGTTTAATTTTCTAGGTTGCCATTTGTCAACTTGATTGGCAAGATATAAATTACTTAATGAAGATACTGCTGCTGGAGCAAATGCTGAGAATGCAGACATTCCTTGATATGGGGTATATTGTTCAATTTCTTTTGAACCAGTAGCTGTAGCATAATCAAGGGTAGGCTTAGTTAGTTGAAGTTGAGAATTGTCAACTTTGCCAATAGGAGATCTCATCGAAGAAGCTGCTGCTGCTTCTTCAAACGACAGTGTATTATCACTCCAAGGATCTGGATATATATTTTCACTTCCTGGATCTAAATCTTCATTTTGAAATGTACCCCATTTATATGATTCATCTTCAACTTGTGGTTGTTGAAATTTTATATTATTTAAAAATGAACTATCTGTGGAAAGGCCATCATATTTTGGTAAATTTCCATCACGCTTAAATTCAATATTATGGGCAAAATTCTTAGCAAAATTAGCTTTCTTCACAATTGCCGAACTGTAATCTTCTTTATTTGCCATAACATGTCTGGCAGCTTCCTGAACACCCATGTTATGTCTTTTAGCCCAAGCTGTAAATGAACCTCTTTTTGAAGGTTTAATATATATTCCTTCACGTGCAGTTGGAATCCCTCCTATTTCTTCAGGAGAATTAGCTAATATAGTTTTATGGGCCTCCTGTGATTGAACTAAATTATTCATATCATTTTCATAGCCAAATTTAGTTATTGAGTCCAATGGCTTGCCATCCCTAAATCTTTTACTACCGCCATATTTATTTTGCAAATTCCTAGCTTCTTTAGCATAAGATACATTACCATCGTACATTAATTTATTTGAGAATATATATGTACCACCATCAGGAGTATTGTAACCAACTTCACCCTTTTCAACCAAAGCAGAAGGATTTGCAGAATTTGGATTGCCCATATTGTCAACAGGCACACCACCATTAGGGCCATCATGTGTTTGACCTTTGTAGTTAATTGTACCACCAAATGCTTTCTTGAAATCTTTATCATTCTCAAAATATTTGTATGGAGTTTCACCTTTTGGGAATACATATCTATCTAAAGCTTGCCTTGCGCCAAAACTTATATCTTCAATATCCCGTGCATTAGCTTCTTTGGTTCCAGCTACATTGGTTATTGAATAATCTGGATTATATGCTTTAAATTGCTTATATGTGTTCACAAAATCATCATAATCTTTACCAAGCGTTTCCTTTATTTCATCTTTAGTTAATTTGAAATCACCAACTTCTGATGTAAATTTATTTGCATAATCTTCAAGATTAGCCCTGCTAAAATCTTTACTTGCAGCAAATGACTTTAGTTTAGATACCACATCAATATTTGGATATGCTTTTTTATACTTCTTTACAAATGAATCGGTAAGTAATCCTTGATAATTTCTGAGTTTTTGATTTAATTTAATAAAGTTATCATCAACTGGAATTAATTTTCCACCACCTCTCATTACAGGGGCAAATTGCTGAGTTTTATTAGCCATAGCTTGTTGATACTGAGCCTGTGCAGCAGATTGTGCATTTTGCAAAGATACTGCTTGGTTTTGAGCAGCTTGTTGTTTTGATAATGCATCTTGTTGCTGAACTCCACTACCAAGTTGTCCACCTATTGAGGCCCCCAATGCCGTGCCAACCCCAGGTGCTATTGCAGTCCCTATCGCCATACCAGCTACTGAGCCAATAGCGCCAGCATTTTCTTTAAGCCAACTACCTAATCCATATTGTTTTAAGTCTTCATATGGAAGATAATAACCTTTATTTACTTTTCTATGTCTTTTTGTTGGCATAAGTATCTGATTAATTGGTAAATATAAATTTAATATTTGAGAATTCCAAATAAATTGGACATAATTTTATTATCTAAGTATAGCCGGGGTTACATCAGTATAAACATTGTTTACAATAAGTTTTTCAGAATTATTATAAGTTAATTCAACTAACATATATTTATCAAACATCCTATTTCCATAAAAATCTCTAATCTTATTAATCCTCCATGTTGAGAACTTATTTACAGCGTCAGTTTGGAATTGTATGCCATTTGACATTTGATATGAATTTATAAACTTAATTACTGAAAAAGATTTGGTTGGTAGATTAAATCCATTTGAATCTAACACCTTTGATTCAAAATTTAATACATCAAATCTTGAGTTAACATCACCTCCACTATTTATTATAAATCTTAATGCTGATCCTGATGAAGGGAATTTTCCACTTACTCCATTTGTTAATGGAAATGACGTGTTATTGTATGCACCATAGTTGCCCTTATCAAGAACTGATACCGAACAGTAATTCATAGTATCATTTGAGTACACATAACTATTGTATTTATAGTTAATTCCACCATCAAATGATGTGGATAACATTGAGGAAAAATTATCTATATTTTCATTATAAATAATTGTCTGGTTATTTGCCAGGCAAAACCATAACTCATTTAATTTATGATTAAAAATAGTGTTTTTTTTGTTAAACGTTATTGATTTCAACAAGGAAGCTATCTTTTTTTCATCTGATATTGTCTCAACGCCATTACTTAATCTACAAATTTTTTTTCTATTGTCATCTATATAGTATAAATAATTAGCTGACGGGCATATACTGTTCGCACTTGAAGTCCCTGAATTAATTTGCAAATAATCATATCTTGTTAATACACCTCCGGTACCTACAGATAATGTAGTTGTATTGTTAGTTTGAACAAGTTCCCTATCTTCTATAGGTAATATACTTATCCCATTTGGCTGGAAACAATATAATATGTTTTTAAAATTATATATTCTGACTATATCTCCATATTTACTATCAACATCAATGAAGTTATTGTAGTAAAATTTAGACCAACTATCTACACTTTCACCATTAATTTTCTTGTCACTTCTGTAAACTCTGCATGGATATACTTTTTTGGGATTCCAATTAGAAGGTTTAGGATAATACTTTGCTTGATATAGATTTGATGAATAAGCTGAATTATATTGATATAAATCAAAATCCTGTATAAAAAACGTATTCAACCCCCACCCGTACACTCCAGACTTTTCTTTCATAGCAAATGCCCGAGTAATGCCAGTTTCTTCTTTGTGCATATTTCCAGTATATGAAGATACATATCCATCGTCAAAATATGACAATCTCTTATTTACAGTTAATGCTAAATTCAATCTACTTTCAACAATTGCATGAACGCATTGAGTATATCTATTTTCCCATCCAATATCGGAATCGTCATTAACTTCCGGTGTCATTATCCTCATATATTCAAATGTAGATATAAATGTATCACCGTCCATTACTCGCAATGTAGCTGTTGATATTGGTGTAATTGGAGAACATGATATATATTCAGAAGTATTTATTGCAGAAGTAGTGTATCCACCATATGGATAAATGTTATTTCTCCTATAAGCATATTTAATATTCCAATCCGCCTCTACATCTGTAGTTGTCTTTAATATTAATCCGGTTCCTCTCAATGCCTTATAATGTGAAGATGAATTTCTACTCCTTGAGGCAGCTCTATATCCACCAAATGATGATGGCAATTGAGCTACATAGTCAAGAGATGGATTATATTGATATAAGTAAGTCCCAACAACACTTTTAATTTCTCTTGTTGTAACAAAAGGTGATGGAAATAATTGAACTATAGAAGCATTTGCCTTCTTATCCCATACGTCATGCCTTGCCTCACCCCGTACGTAACCCAATTTCCATGCAACCCAAGTCTCGCCTCCATATAAATCAATTCTAGAATAGTTTACATTATTATTTTTATTGTAATTTGTTTCAGCACAAATATAATCAAGAATTGATTTTGTTGTTGCATCTGAACTTAAAGCTGGTCTATTATATATTGGAAGTATATTATACCTATACCCAGACTCTCCAACAAACAATGTTTTATAATCATCGGCTGAATCTGGTTCTTCCAAAAAATGGCCAACATATCCAGTATCGACAACTGTTGAATTATTGTAATCTCTCTTACATCTTACAATTTGGTAATAAGTTGCTCCTATTGGAAAGTTTTTTATTGTAAATTTTATACCAATATTTCTTCCATAATAACAATTGTCACTAATTGACAATAGTTTTTGCTCAACTTGATTTGGGAACCTTATATCCCCAATCCATTTGACAAAACTTTTCTGTCCTGCTGAATTATAAAATACTATTCCAAATCTATATATCTCATCTCTTTGATACCCAACTCTATCATAATTCCTAGGATAAGACGCATCTCCAATACCATTAACTGAAGATGTATTTGTATAATAGTATCGTCCACCTACTGAACTTGAGTGTTCTATATCGCTAAGTATTGTATTCTTACAATAAAATTCATATGATATATTGGGGCCTTCTCCACCAATTGTAGAACCATCAGCTTTATACTTTTGGTCATATTGAGTTGAACTTTGAGTATATTCATCATTTAAAATAAAATTCTTCCACTTTTCAACTTTATATTCATCAGCTATTGAATCCCAATTTGAAGAAGTGACAATAACTTTATCATTTAAGTTATTTTCATTAAACATTTCAGAAGTTATACTACCATTTTTATTTGAGAACCTATAAGTTCTTGCATCGTAATCAACGTCAAAAAAGTTTTCAGTAATATTTCCAGCAAATAAATAATTATTCTTAGTTTCAAGAGTTTGTGGGATAATTATATTTTTAGATGATATAACTTCTTCAAATGGAATTGTACCGTAACTTGAATTACCATCATCATTAACAATTAATTTTTCAACATATTCGCCTTCATAAATATAATTACATTCTGGTACAGATGTTTCTGAAGAATAATACATTGATATCACTCTTACATGCGAGAAATTTGTTGATATTGTTGGAATTCTTATTTGAATACCCTTATTAGTTTTTTCTCCAGAAACATCCCCATTGACAGTTAAATTAGTTCCACTTATTGATGATGAGAATATTGGTATTGCTACAGATTCTGATGATATTGAACTTTCTGTACCAAACGGGTCATATAATTGATATACATATTTATAAACACCTGATTTTAAAGAGCCTGAACTTATTGCATAGAATGACGGATCTTGCAATGTCATGTTCTTAAATAAGTTCATGTCATCAAGTGACAATGTTGATGGGTCGTCAAATATATTGAAATATCTTATTGGATTTTTACCATCTGCAAAATAGACCTTAATGACATTCTCAAGTTCATTAGCTACAACCATTGAGAATATATTGTCTTCTGAGAAATCAAAATTTGCAGTTTTGAATAAATATTCAGACATTGAAGTTACATCCCTAAATGTCTCTGGAGTATATTTTACATAACTTAATGGTATTTTATATATCTTACCAGACACACTGCCAACAATCCTTAAGAAAACTATTAAATAGTCTCCTGCAATGATAGCCCCCTTTATAACAAAAGTTGTAAAATTATCTTTAGGGAACCCAAATGTAGCAGTTAATCCTAACCCATTTGTTAAAGACAATGAAGTTTCTGACTCATCTACAATTATCCTTAAATTTTTTGCATAATAATAATGTTTATTATCTGAAAAATATGGACTTGTATCAGAATCTAATCCACCTACGAAATTGTTAGTAATCCTACCCATTACATTCTTTTAATTCTTTCGCTATTATTTACAGTTCCAAAACTTTCATCCCACCTATTTGGTTTAGATATAAGTCTCATTTGTTGCCTTCTAATACTTTCCATCTCATCCTCATTAGGCATTTTGATCCTATTTTGTGCAGAACCTATAGCCCAATCAAGTTCATCTTTAATATCTTGCCAAACAGTTCTTTGTAATTTACCAGTCCTATACATCCTAAATGCAATCTTCTCAGCTATATGTAAAACAACCATCCTGATAACTTTAGGATCATCTGGTATCATTGGAGTATAATCCTCCCACATTGGAAATGCTTTGTATGCTATAGTGATAGTACCATTTGCAATCCCGGTATATATATAATTATTGTTTAAATAATATAAATATTTTGAAGTATCTTGGATAGTTTCATTTGGAACTATATCCACAAATGCAGTCTGTGGGTCAACTTGATCAACAATATTCTCGCCAACTCCTGGAGTTTCTAAATTAATACTTCTGCCTTGTACAATTACTTGACCAATAGAATTAGTTGTTGATGCAAAGTCTGTGGTTATAAACCTATTCTTAGTTGGCAATAATGGCAACTTAGAGTTAGTTTCCCTACATCCAATAAATGTATGTAAATCTACTGGCAAAATTCCTCTCCCATTTTCAATAGTTATATCAAGAATTTTATCTTGCAACACCTCATCTCTTCCAAAATACCCAATACAATCCCATACCCATTCCTTAGCCTCATCATTATAAAACTCCTCAAGGGCATAATCTCTATAAACCCTTTCAACTATCTCATTGATATGAGTGTATTTCCCATTAAACATATTATAGAGCTAAAAAGTTATTATCTAAATTACCTACCATGTCTTTAATTGATGGCTTAGTTGAAGCGTCTCCATCATTCTCTAATGGATTATCTTTGGAAATATACTCCTCTTTGTCACATTTCCATCCATCATTACTCTTATAATCATGACATTTGGAAACTATATATCCATTTTTAACTTTCCTGACAATTATTGTTTTAGTATCGTCACCTATGGTGATACTCTTCCTCCACTCCTTAATTTCATTTTTTTCACCGCCATTGTCTTCAGGTGTAATGTCTTTAAGCATGTTTCCCATAATAATCTAATCTTTTTGTTTGTTTAATATTTTCTCCAAGTTTTCTATGCCACTTCCTTGTTGGAAGAAATCTATAGTGACTATGATTTTTAAATGTACAAGTACTTTTATCCCAACAGAAATCAGCTACTTTACCATCAACATCATTATTTAAATAATATATAATTGGTTTATTCTTGATTGCTTTAATTTCCTGAGGAGTCTTGTCTGGCCAAGTTTCTTTCCATAACTTAACAGACTCGCCATAATTCATCCTAACTTTAACTTTACCTTTTTTATTAATAGTTATTGCATCATGGACTACCCTAACTCCAATTGTACCAAGTCTTCTGCCCATATGGAAATCAAGATTATTATAAATAAGCAATTGCATTCTTATCTCAATAAAATCTTCCCATATCTTCCAAAATTTCTTTCTGCTAAGAGCTTTATCTTTATATAAACCTTTATAAAATTTATATATATCTGAAGATACTACATCAGCATTTAATTTGCCCCTCCCCTTGCCAAAATACATTAGCCTTGTTTTATTTCAGGAGTAGTTATAACATCATTGTTAGAGTTATTACTTACATCTTGTAATGGATTTAGAACAAGTTTAAAGTTGTTTTGAATAATCATATTTTTCATATCATCAACAATTGTTTCAGATATTGGGTATTCCATATCCCAACTATAACTCCCAACTCCATTTACAAATTCATAAGCCTCTATAGGATTTGCAAAAACTCCCTTTATTGTTATATATTTAATTCCTTTATGCACTCCAGAACTACTTGTCAAACACATTCTCTTCCCATCAAGATACGCATAAATATCTCTGTTGTTAAATTTACCATTTCCACTAAACATAGCCCTATCGTAAGATACATATGTAAAGTTGTTTATTAATTTATCAGAAGCGGTTATTAAAGTAAATGTACCAACATCGCCCTTAGTATCAATTGTTGCTGGCAAGTCCCGTACAGTTCTTAATATCTTTCTGTTTGATGGTATTGCGGTATAAGTTGATGAATCAATTAATTCCATTTCAACTCCGCCAAGAGTTTGCACACAATGTTCATCAATAAATCTCCCAGGTTCATCAATGCGTTGCTTTAATAACTTTGCCCTTGTTTGCTGTATCCAAGTTAACACAAGCCTTTCATCAAGAGGATCAGTTACTTTATAAATACCTCTATATAATTCAATAATTTGATATATTAACTCAGAACAACTTCTTACCATGATTTAATTTTTGCAGAGAATCCTACGTACACACTTTTTGATAAAATGTCATATCCGGCAGTATATCCATATTTTTGATTTCTAAGATAAGTTGCAGATGGTCCTAAATTTGACATTCCAACAAGTCCGCCAATATACAAAGAATTTTTATCTTTTACAAATATTTTTGTTTCTTTTTGATAACTATTTACATAATAGGAATATGTAGTGCTGTCTAAATTATTTCTATAAACAAAATTCTTTATATAAACTTTACCAATTGTATCAAGTTTCAATGTATCCACAAATTGATTTTGAGTATAAAATTTAAACAATAATGACTTATATCTATTAATTATATCACTTGTATCAGATGGTATAAAAAACGTGTCTGGAGGAAGTTTCTCATATACTTTATAATGAACTTTAACTATATTATCTTTTGCAATTATTATAGAATCAACTTTTATTATTGTATCTGAAATACTATACTTCTCATTGAAATGTTGAGAAGTATAGTATCCACATAAAAATGATAATATAATAAAGATTACGGACAATATTTTAGCAAACTTCAATTTCATATATTTGTTGTTTATGTGCCTTTAAATCATCCATTAACATATTTAGATAAAACTGACATTCAAGTAATTTGCCCTTAACTTTATTCAACCCTATCAATATACATCCAAGACTATCTTCAGCAGTTGTACCACCATGTATCATTATGCCAGAAAATCCTTTAACATATAATAATAGTGGTAATTCTCTTTTAAAATGAGGGCTATTTGCTATTACAAATTGATATTTACCATATGGTATTGCAGTTTTACCGTACACCTTAGTTTCGCCAGGTTCATCTAAATCCCCATCTTTATTAAAATCTCTTACCTTATCTTCTAAAGTATTGCAGAAAAATATAGGTCCTCTGCCGTCTTCATAATCTATGTAAAGATTGCCAACTGTATATTCCTCTTTGAGATATTTTCTTTCAACCTTGAGTTTCATAATTTCCCTTTCCAAATATCAGTAATACTATCCATACCTACCATCCCAGCACTTACGCCAACTATTAGAGATATGGTTGATAAATCTTTGCCTAAAAATGCCATAACTATTCCACATATAAATCCAATGGAACCAAATACTCTTTTAGAACTCATCTGATTTGACCCATCTTGGAATATTTGCAATAATCTTTCTTTCATAATCATTCTCCTTCAACTTTAGTTGCTTTAACTTCTTCTTTAACATCAAGTTCCTTTAATAATTCCTGTGTATTTTGCAAAGCACCATACAACATCATTAAATTATCTTTCTGTCTTTTAAGAACATCTTCATTTTGTTGAATTTGTTCACCTTGAACCTTGATAGATTCATTAAGTTTTTTTAATCTTTCTTCTAATTTTTCTTTCATTGTTTTATTTATTAATTGTTAAGTTTACATCTGGGTATAATTTACTATTTTCAAAATTCATTACTCTAAGGCCACCATAATATCCAGCCCAGTTACCACACAAATAGTAATAATCTCCATTTATACTTGCAACTTTACATCTGGGTATAATTTACTATTTTCAAAATTCATTATTCGAAGTCCTCCATGATACCCAGCCCAGATACCACACAAATAGTAATAATCTTCATTTATACTTTCTGCAACTCTAACCCGATTAATCCCAAATGTAACGTTATCATCGTTATCTGGGAAATCATCATTTTCATACTTCTTATAAACACTATTCCCAACAATATTACACGTTGCAAATGCTATACCGCCACTAATGCCATCTATATAATACACATACTGTATGAATAATTTATTTCCAATAATAGTTCCATAAATAGTGTCATGATAATACGGAGTTTTTGTTAAATTGTGGGAAATATCTTCAAAATATTCAAAACCTTCTTGATATATAGATAAACTACATTGACCTTCTGCATATCCAGGGGAGTAGTACTTTGCGATAGACATTGCAAAAATAACATAATTTGAATTTTTAGATTTTAACACTCTAGATATTGCCATGCCAGGATGTTCGTCTATAAGTAAATCTACACGCTCAAAAATTCCATAATTATACCTCCAATAGCTATTCATTTGAAACGTGTCTGTAAATATCTGCACATTTCCTAGAGAATCTTTTGAAACTGCCAAAGTTTTTCTTGCTACGACATCATATTTATAGTTCCAGGCATCACCACTACCAGCAACCACTCCATAATATTTATCAAGCATGATATAGCGATTGCATGAAACCCCTGCAAATTTAGTAAATTCTCCAACCAAGTGAAGATTGTTCATATAGTCTAAGGCGGCTGCATTTATCTCACCATTAGCTCCACGATCTTGTGTTAATGTTCTTGATAAAGAATAAGTTTCTACTTCAGCATCCCATTTAAATTCAGCAACTCTCCAAGAATCTACATATATCGGATTATTACTCTCATCAAACGAATCAA
>Ga0116184_10003986_pt1 | contig 11853 bp, 6 predicted proteins | sample AD_JPNNA5_MetaG_FD_89886 | JGI IMG/M metagenome (GOLD analysis project Ga0116184, IMG submission 89886) | Active sludge microbial communities of municipal wastewater-treating anaerobic digesters from Japan - AD_JPNNA5_MetaG | ecosystem: Engineered > Bioreactor > Anaerobic > Digestate | place...
GCTAATGGTATATTGGGATAAAGCGGGTCTAGCATTTCTAGGTATTTACCTATATTGTTATTTTCAATATCTTCTCTAGCGATTGCTAAATTCAAGTAATCTACATTGCTCGAATTTAGCATATCAACGAAATTAAAAAAATCTTCCTCTTCCTCATCATCTAAATACTGTGCATCTAGGTATTCTTGAATAAGATTCCTTACCTGATCCTTGGTCTCTTTATCAAAATCTATTCGCCTAAAGTTCCTTTGGTATAACTTGTCCTTTATTGCTTCAATAAAGAAAACATCAATTGTTTCTTCTTCAAGTAGTTTTGACAACTCAAAACTGGTTCCCGGATCATCCAAACTATATATGAATGGCACTTCCAGCGGGTTTTTAGGGTTATCATAGATAACTAGAAATATTGTAAGTGTATTACAGTTTAATCTAATCTTATATTTTATATCGCAATAAGCAACCTTGTTATTCAGCCCGGAATTATTTATCAAAATATATAACTCAGGCTTCATCATAACTGTCATATTTAGGTTTTGAGTTAATACATGGTATGATTCTCCTCTTACATTAAAAAAGTAATTATATAGTCCCCCATATAAACCTTTATCAATTATGGTGCTTTCGCTTTCCAACAAAGTAAGATATTCTGTATGATAGAATTGATATTTTTCTAAATACTCCAATACATCCATCGTTAGCCGCCCCCTTATCTATTTTCTATCTGTCCTATTCACCCATAAACCCTTAAAGATTTATTCGTCTGCTATCATTATTCTATAACCAATGTAATCTCCATCTCGCCATTACACTTCCGACATCTTCCCTTGTTCTTAGACATGATTTCTATGCTTTCTACTGTTTTACAGAAAGGACATTCGCACTCAATTATCTCGCCTATGTTCTCTTCAAGTACACCTTCTGGATTCTCCCTTAAATACTTTTCTAAATCCCCCAAAGTATCAAAAATAGGCATATTACCCCTTCCCGTTCAGTCATATTAATATATCTTTAAAACTTCTATTGAGACATTTCTTATAAACTCCTTTGTCTTTTGTATATCATAAATATAATCAGCAATCATTTTTTTTCTTAACTCGTCCGGTAAATACTTCTGATATTTAGATAGAGAAATATCTGGCACACACTCTAACAAATTATAATAAATATCGTTAAAATAGTTGTCGTTACTTTTTATTTGCTCAATCACATCTAGTATTTGTCTATCGGTAGGCTTAAAGTCCTTGTCTGCTGCCACCAATTTAAACCCTTTCCAAGTAACACTTTTAATGTCTATCATTTTATTTATAAAACTCAATACAGTTGCAAGCGTGTAATTGACACTATTACCAGCATAAGTATAGATTTGATAGCCATCCCTTATATCTTCAATTATCATATTTCCGACTTTAAGACCAAATGATTGTTCTTCATATCTTATGTCATTTAAAGTAGTCTTTTCATAATTATTTAAAAATGGATATTCATCATTTGTACTTATAACTTTAAGTATTTCCTGTGATAGTTCATAAGAATAAAACCCTTCTCCGCTCATCCACTGAGGCGGCATTGCTGATTTGGCTTCTACCACAAATATTATTGATTTATCATAATCAATTTTCTCCGCTTGCCAATACTTTCCCGCTAGAATAAATTGAAAATTTTCGCCGAGTGCATTTACAAACCACCTCTCAAGTGTACCAATAGACCTATTTCTAAATTTAACGGTAAATTCTTTATTAGTCTCAAAAGCCGAATATAAGGTCATAAAATTTTGCCATCCAAAAGCCTTTTCAGATTCAGTATCAATATAGATCTTACTTTTATCTAACTGAATATACTTCCTATCATTCATATATGCAAGGAGACTTTCGTATTCATCCTTGTTAATTCCTGAGAATGAATATACTCTGCTCAAAATCTCAAATATATCATTTTTGTCTACACCAAACTCTGCAAGCGACATAGTTAAAATTTGATGAAACATTAAGTCATATGAAATCTTACTTACATATACATCTTCAACCCATCTTTTAATTGCAAGATTCAATATAGCAATTGCTAATATAAACTTAGCAGGTTTTGTTGGGAAGAATACATAGTGAGCAATCGTGCCTTTTCTCCTCCCTGTTCTCCCCATACGCTGTAAAAACGATGAAACTGTATTAGGAGAATCAAGTTGCAATACAATATCAAGGTCTCCTATATCAATACCAAGTTCTAATGTACTTGTGGCGATAATACATGTATTGCTCCCGATTTTAAATTTTTCTTCCGCTATTTCTCTAAATCTTTTATCTATTGAGGAATGATGAACAAAAACTTCTATTCCATTCTCTTCAATGTGTTTTTTTAGCCCTTCTGCAGCACCCCTGCTGTTAGAAAAGAAGAGTGCTTTCTTTCCATATATCCTCTTACATACTTCCGTACCAAAATCCTCATTCTGCTGTACAAGTTTGATTTCAATAAATTTTTGACCATTTGACTTAGGAGGATCAATAACAACAAGTTCTCTGCTGCTACTCCCCTTCATCCACTCACCAATAGTCGCAGGATTACCTACCGTAGCAGAAAGTCCGATTCTCTGGATATCTTGCTCAGAATAATTCTGTATCCTTTCAATAAGTGCCATCAAGTGAATACCTCTTTCACTATCAGCAAAGGAATGTATTTCATCAATCACCACAAATCTAATGCTTTTGAAAAAATCCTTCTTATCAATCTTTTTGTTCATTAATATGACTTCTAATGATTCAGGTGTAATCATTAGTATATTGGGCGGATTTTTAAATGATTTTATCTTTTCATTAGATTCAATATCTCCATGCCATTTAAAGATACTTCCATATACAAAAGAAGAAAGATTTTTGAGTCTTTCTTCCTGATTATTAAGCAGTGCTTTTATAGGAGATACATAAATTACTGATGTTCCTATTATATTTTCTTCATGAATCATATGTAGAATAGGAAAAAAAGCCGCTTCGGTCTTTCCTCCTGCTGTAGGTGCAAGTATAATTGCATTTTTCCCGTTCAATATTTCAGGTATAGTCATTTCTTGAACTGGTGTTAACTCTCGCCACCCCAGTTTGTTAATAATTTTTTCTTTTAAAGGTTCACAAAGCATATGAAAATTAGACATAGCAACCATCCTCAGCCTTCATAACATTTTGAGATTAATCTTACTGCTTCCTCAATCTCATTTTCTTTTTTGACAGTAAACCGATGCCACTCAAATCCCCCACTATACCTATTGCCCAGATGACTAAGTTTAAGTATTTCAGAATCAATAGATTTACCATCTGTCCTAACATCTACAAGAATCCTGTCCAACTGTGGTTGCAAAGTTAACATACAATAATTTTGACTTCTTCGTCCTATAAAATATGGTTTTTGAAACCTTATGCTGGTTTCCTTCATATTTTTTACATATCCCTCTTGGTTACAAGAGTATCGTGAAGTTTCAACAACTAATTCTATTAATAAATATTGCATCTCTTGCTTGCATTTATGAAAAATATCTGATACTACAGAAAATCCTAATATCTCATTTTGTATTTTTTCTTTTGTAATTGCCATTACTATTACCCCATATTTTAAAAATTAACAATATGTGCAGTCGTACTTTCAACCGTTTCTGCTATTGCCCTGATCTCATCGCTAAATACAAACTGCTCTTCAGGTATATAATTATCATACATCTGGCTTTTATCAAGTATATCTACCAATGTTCTCAAAAACCCTCTTGGTCCTATGCTGACTTCTCCACCAAACCCTGTTGTCATATCTGTGATTAACTTTCCTATAAAAGAATCGCTGACTTTCTCATTTGGTGTCCAAGAATATATTTCACCGTGGATACCCCTAACCTTTTTTGCAACTTCGCTTAGTTTTTTCTTATTAAATCCGTCTAAAAACATTACCGGTTGCCTTAAGTTTTTAAATGTCTTATCTCTTTCCACTTTAACTCTTTGGTATAAAGGTTCCAATGCTTTAAAGCCTTTTTCACTTTCCATTAAGTCAGTAGTTCCGGTATATAAGAAAAAACACCCCGGGAAGTTATTCTTATCTGCCTCATCAACAAAAAATCTCAGGTTTTCATAAGCGGCATTACGTGTATCTGCTCTTGGTAATTTCTGTACCGTTTCTACTTCGTCAAGAATAATTATAAGTCCCTGATAACCGGCAGACTTTATCATTTGCAGTAACGCCCTGAAAAATTCAAATGAATTCTCTCTGGTTACAGTTCCTGTTACCCCTAAACTTTTCTTTATTTCCGGCCTTATATTTTCACCTTTGAGCCAAGCGGCTGCCCCTTGTGAAATAATATTATTCCCTTCATATTTTGCTTTATAAAACGCTCTAATTGCATTAGCGAAAGATGCTGCAATAGAACCTACTACTTGCAACTCTTCATTAATCCTTTTACCCATTTCCTGTTGAAATCGCTCACTGTCTTCTTCGGGATCTAATCCTTCTATCTCGATAATTTTATCTTCAATATTAAGAAGCCATTCCTCAAGTATCAGAGTGAAAGCGGGAACCTTCTTATTCTCAACTACTCTCATACCATCCATAATCTTACGATAGAGTTCTTCAAATTTATGAAGGGGGGCTTCTTGTGATACTACTACCGAGGAAACTGCAAACCTTTTGTCATATGCCATCTCTCTTGCTGCTGTACTGAAAAAAGTTTTGCCTGAGCCATAATCTCCAATAACGAACTTAAATGAAGATTTACTCTTTTGTACCTTATCAAGTTGCTCTGCAATCTCTGCTAATTCATCATCAATTCCCACTGCAATATTCTCTGTTCCTTCCGCTGGAACCGTGCCATTTCTAAGAGAATCAATAATGTCTTTTAAAACCTCGTTCATCTATATATCTCCTTCCAATCTGTCGTGTTTGAATTTATACATAATTAAATCACCCACTGCAGATTCTTCAATGATATCAAATCCATCCTTCTTTAGTTTTTTGATAAGTCGGCCGATTATAGCACCGACCATACCTGCTGAGCCTACTTTATTGACTAATATCTTTTCAATATCCCGATTACTGATGTTCTGATTCCTGAAGCCGTATAAAGAAGTAAGTATAACCTTTTCCTTTTCATTCAACTTGAAACTTATTTTTATTTTCGTATTATGATCTAATTGCAATATCTCTGATTGAACAACATTCTGAGTATTCTTTTCTTCTGCTAAGGAATCTTTCTTTACTACCTTTGCCTCAGCAATTACAAATGGAACGATTACTTCTTCTATACTTGCTCCACCATGGCTGTAAAAATCCCTTTCGCCACCACCTACAAAATATCCCTTATTATCGTATGGCAATATTGTATTATCTTTAATGTCTATAAACCTGTCCAAATCAAGGTTGCCCTTTGTTTTTAAATATCTTGGCTTAACACTTACAATGTCTTCATAGTCTTTCATATTAACATATTCATCAATACGCATTAGTCCGTGATCTGAAGCAATTATTATATTAGAATCCTCAGTAATCACCTTTAGAAGTTCAGTAATACTACTTTCAAAAACCTTACTCTGCTTATCGTAAAAAATAAAGAAGTCTTCAGTTGCTTTATGGCCATCTTTATCAAACATATTGAATACCAATACATTTATCTTTTTATCTTGTAAAACAATCTCTTTTAACTGGTTCACATTTTGTATACTTTCTGACTTAGTAAGAAAGGCAGTGTTTCCCTTGTATTCTTTTAATATACTGGAGTATATAGCCTCCCTTGAAACAGATGTTATAGTGGGTAACAGTGCATAGGAACTCTTATATTTTGTATTCCTTCCTGCAAAAACTTTCTCAAAATAAGGCTTAACTATGTATTCCCAAGCATCATAACGCATGCCATCAAAGATAATTATAAATGTCTTCTGAGAATCTAAATTAAGTATACGGGGAATATCACTATTTAGCACAGGCCTTGATATGCCGTAAGGACTTTGCCTCCAAGAATCATAGTTGTCTTCTAAGAACAGTGCAAAGTGTTCTCTATACTTGTTTAGTATGCTGTTTATACGCATATCGATTAAGGGGTATCTATGATTTTCTATTATATCCTGTTTATCTAAATATCGTAGTTCTGATAATCTATACTGCAGGTCATAGAGATGATTCTTATAAACTGCTTCCCATTCACTGTAACTATTTAGGTTGTTAATGAAACTAATCTGCTTTTCGGCATATTCAACTCTTTTAAATAAATTAACTATCATATCATATAGATTAATAAGTTCTTTAATGTTCTCAGTCTTGTAGTTGACATTTTGGTTTATCAGCACACTTAATTCATAAAGGTTATCCAGATTATATTTATATACCTTTTTAAAACCTTCCAAATTATAATCATTAAGTACGGCTTTTATACTCTCAAGAACATTTATTAAAGAGCCCTTACCCTCACGGAGGAACTCCTTATAACTATTCTCACTGGAGAGTACATCAATTTTTGCATTTAGTATTAACTTCTCAGCCCAGTCCTTCTTCTGGATATAATATTTCTTGTCCTTCTTGCCTATAAGGTTTGCGAACTCAACTAATTTTGAAAAGTGTGAATGAAAAGCACTCATACTATCATAATCATCTTCCAGTACAACTTTTACATTTTCTTTAGAGAGTTTCCCGAAACTATCCAATCCGCAGCATACCCATAGTAAACGCTCAAACTCTTCGAACATATTCAATTCAATAACATTTGCCAATAGAGATCCATACTCAGAAAATATTCCCTGCAGCAACTGTTTTATATTGGTCTTATACTTGAAATTTTCAAAGCCACCGTAAAGATCCTTTATATCTCTGAAATATAAATAGCAGTCTGCCTCGTCCTTTATTTGAACAGCATCTAACTCAAGTAATGCAGACAACACTACCTTATCATTCTCGAGTTTTTCAATGTTCTTTTTCCTAAAAAGTTTACGATAATATATCAATTCTTTAAATTTCTTTTTAATATCAAGACTATCAAATTCGTTGATTTTTTCATTCCACTTAAGATCTTCTTCAACGCATTCTAGCAGAGCCTGAATAGTGATCTCTTTTACTTTTCCTTCTTCAGACCGTTTAATAAAATCTAACAGTTTATTATGTATCTCTTCATTTTTCAAAACTATAATGTAGTTCCCTGCTTTGCTTTCCTTTATATCTTCATACATAGCCCTAAAAATTACATTCTCTTCAATGGGAATGACTTTATAAGGATATAGATATAATTCTATATCCTTAATGCCCTCTAATAGTCCATTCTCATCCTGCAAAACCAGCAGATGTCTTTCCAAATTAGTCAACTTTTCTATATACTTTTGTAGATAGTATCTAAACATTTCACTCATAGCCATCACCTAATCATTATCTCTTAAGTCAGTAAACTTAATATAGAGATTTGGTTTAATATCGTCCTGCCCTTCAACTAATTGTATAAACTTCTGAACCATTTCTTCCTTTGAATAAGCCTTATCTTTAAATATCTCAACTAGTTTGTTTATATCTCTTTGCAGGAAATTTATATTAACTTTTAGAGCCTTATCAATAAAGGGTATAACTTCAGGGTTTACTGTTAGAAACTCTTTATATTTGTTTAGCCTATTGACATCTAAAGATATCTCATACATCTTATCTACTAAGGTAATAATGTCTTTTTTATCTCCTATTTGTTTAAGATCATTGATATACTTAAACACCTTCTCCTTATTGGCTTTCGTGTTCAATTCATCAATATATCCCAATATGGCTTTTTCTATTGCCGTATCAAAACAATCCCGGCTATCAACATACTTCTTCTGCCCCAATTTGAAGTGGCACAAGCAACTACTTTCTCCGTTATTGATATGCTTAAGCGGTGATTCATTACATTGATTCTTTAATTGTTTATCAATATCATCCTTTATATTAATATAATCGTAATCCATATTGATTCTTTCAATTTGGCTTAAACTATGCAATAATTTTAACTTGTCATCATCTAAAACACTTCTTAATTCTTCAAACTCTTCCTTGTTGTTTTCCCTGTTATGTTCTTCAACATATTGCGAAACAAAACTGTTTTTGAAAACATCAAACTTCTTATTTAAATCATTTGATGCAGAGCCAAATATGAACTCATCTCCGTTATTTAAAAGAGCAACTATACTTTCATATTGTCCAATTAAATCTTTGTACTCTTCTTTATCAGAAATAAATTCTCTATACCCATTAACTAATAAATTAACGCTCCTAATTTCCATTGGCAGTTCAGAATTAAACCAATCAAAAATTACGCTGAAGTTCTTATAAACGTTTTCCAATGAACCATTGATAATACTATCTTTATTTCTCTCTATAAAATATTCCAAGCCGTCCTTCGATCCATTATTTTCAGCAATATCTTCTAACATTTTTTTGATGTCATCAACATTTTCAAGTGTTTTCAAGAAACGGCCTTCTGGTATTCCTAACGGTTTTCTGAATTCTGTTAAACCATTTATTACGCTATTAACTTCAGCCTTATTTTTATTCTTAAAATCAATTAAATCTTCCCAAAGTTCTTCTTGGAACGAAAGATCTTGCTTCTCAAACTTTTTATCAAAAAATAGTTTTGTTATCCTCATTAATCCCTCGTTATATTTTTCATCGACAAATTCACCCATCCTGAACTTTGTCACAGAAGTATTAAGAGGTGCTTTTACATTTACGATGCCCACCGGCATATCATTTTTTATAGGTATGAGAAACCCTTTCTTTATCATCATGGCAAAAAGGATTTCAGTCATATTCCTATCGGGACCAAATGTAGATTTTCTCACCTTACTATATAGGTTCTTATAAATTACCTCATCCTGATTCGCTAGATCGTCCAATATAGATTTCACTAGACTATTATTTTTTGTATCTACACTAAATTTGAAAGAATCAATCTTAACATGAGCCTCGCCAAACTTCTTAACAATATTTTTAATTATACTTTTATCTATTTCCATAGGGTCAGTTTTCCCACCAAGGATATAATTGTTTATAAACTTGTTGGCTACACTATCAGTCAGTCCTAAATTTTCATCAGAGCATATGAATTTATTACTGTTATATGCTTGCTGAAGCACAATACTTATAACGGTTCTTATTATCTTAGTTAAAGATTCATTACCGTAAGATGAAACGTCTATATCTAATTTACCATCTATGTTATAGAAACTACCGCTTAGGTAAATACCTTTTAGCACTTGGAAAACTTCATCTTCCAAGTTAAGAATCTTCTCTTCAACTTTATCTAATAACTGTTTGCTTTCTTTGGAGTTAGTTTCGTCATAACTCTTCTTATATTCCTTATGAAGTTCTAAATAGGCATAATATTCCTTTAGCCTTTGTAACTTTTCTCTTCCTTCTTCTCTTTCAAGTTCATCTGATGGAAGCCAGTATACAATAGACTTAGCCAGCCTTTTTTCAATCTCTTTCGCAGCCTCATCTTCATGGTTCGCCCACATAGATAAAAGTGTCTGCTGCTTAGCCTCGCTATTCAATTCTTTTAAAGAACGATCTATGAAGTCCTTCTGTTTCTCCCCTTCAAAAATTGTTCCGATGTATAGATAAAAATCGTTTTCTGAATTTTTTAAATCATTTAGTGCCTTGGATAGATACTCTTTTGTTCCTATTTTTCCTAAGTGGTTAAATAAAACTACGCCTTCCCTTGTCGTGTTGTTCCAAGTTATCTTATAATCAGCAGGCTCGTTAAAATACCCACTTATACTTAAAGGATCTTGGGTTAAAGTTTTTACAACTTCCGGGACAATAGAAACAATACTTTCTCCTTCAATCAGTGCCAGTTTTTTCTTCATATCCTGACTGATTTTAGTTGAAAGGCTTACATCTTTATTTATGTAATATTTGTTATCTCCTACATTACTGTCACTGTTGCCCGGATCAATTTCGATAAACCTACCTTTGTCATACATCCTTGAAAGAATTTTGTTTACTTTTTCTTCTGCAAAATCGCCCTGCATTTTAGGATATTGAATCATATAGGTTAAATCACTAACTGTATATTCCTTCTCTAAATCCAATATCTTCAAAAGCGTCATAACATCAATTAACTTACAAGCAGTATCCCTATCAGTTTCGTTGTCTTTAAATAACTCCTTAATTTTCCCATTTCCTAAACCTTCAGGGCCCATATAGTAGGCATAAATTGTTTCAAAATACTCCCTCTTATCGCTTAATTCTCTGATTCTCTCTTGGAAGTGGTTTAGTATTCTGTCCGGTGTCACGAGTTTAAGGAAATCTTCATCAAGAATTCCTTTCGTTGTGCCGCCTTCATCTAAGTTGCCTTTTACTTCACTTAATACAAAGTCAACAATAGATCTTTGCCTAGACAAGAAACGAACTGACTTTGAAAGGATATCCAAAGTTTCAGGATGAAGCGGGTATACCTGCATAAAAGTCTTCTTATCCACCTTGTCAAAGGCATTATATTTACTTTTTAGTAATACATATGCCTCTTCAATTTTTTCTGTATTTTTCTTAAGTATAAGCCTTTGGTCGATGATTTCTTCAACATCGTCAACCTTTAATGTAAACTGGTTTTCTGTTGGAAATCTGTCCTTCATTAAATCATATACTTCAGGAACTTTTATATCATTTAACGAGGACAAAAATGCTCCAACAATCCAAGCAGGTATAACTTTTCCGTCCCTCTCCTTTTCGGCATTCTCTAAGAACACCTTGAGGAACAAGGCATCGTTCCTTGCTCTGCTTCCTCTATCATTTAGATATTCTGAAAGTTCGTCAATTAAGACCAACACGCCATCGTAGTTCTCTTCATCTAACCATTTATATAGATAATCTAGTCTATCCTTCCTGCCCCTATTAGGATTGAAGAATGTAATTTCATTTTTTTCGATAAAGGCTTTTATCAATTTTGTTATAGTTCTGCTGCTCTTTATCTTAGATTTAAAATCAGCCCATGTTAAGAATTTCCCTTCTGAATTTATCCGAACAAATTCGTCTACCTTTTTCTCATAGCGGGTGTTTGCAATTATGGCCTCCTCAAATTGCTTTATATAATAACTATCATCAGTAAAAGGAAATCCGGTAATTTTCTCCGTTGCATTAAAGAACATCTCCTCTAATGAGATTTCAGGACCTCCTTCTTCTGCCATAATGGGTACAACAAACACTTTCCTATCTTGGAAAAACACTTTCGATTTGTCTACCGATTCACTTTTGCCCTGCATAATATTAAACGCATCGCTATTTTTAATCAATAAACCCAATACAGACATAAAGTGAGACTTACCACATCCGGGTAGGCCTGAAATTAGAAATCCCTGACCCTTATCTTTAAAATTAGTTACTTTATAGAAGAAATTACTTAAATTCTTTTCAACACTGTCAGTAATAACATAGCCTTTTAGTAGGTCCCTAAGTTTCTCACCATCCACTTTATCAGACATATTATCTGTAAGTCTTACAATCTTATCGATTTGAGGTACTTGAACGATCTCTCTTATCTTCATTTCCATATCACCCCTACTCACTCTACTCTTAAATATTTGTATGCTAAAAGTGGCAAACTCTTTTCATATTCACTTGGTACAACTACGATAGCAGTATTATCTTTTAAAGTTACTCTATCAAGGAGCCTTATCCACCCGATGTACTTTTCAGAAAGCAAAAACTCCATATGGTCAAAGATTATCAGTTTATTATCCTTATACACTTCTTCTATGAGTTGTTTAAAGAAACCTTCAGCATCTTCCCTAAATTCTTCCGGGTAAATTCTATATGTATCTAAATAGCCGTCAGCAACCTTACTTTTTATATATAAGCCCACATCTACATAGTGTTTATCAGCATCTTGTCCAAACC
>Ga0116184_10003988_pt1 | contig 11850 bp, 9 predicted proteins | sample AD_JPNNA5_MetaG_FD_89886 | JGI IMG/M metagenome (GOLD analysis project Ga0116184, IMG submission 89886) | Active sludge microbial communities of municipal wastewater-treating anaerobic digesters from Japan - AD_JPNNA5_MetaG | ecosystem: Engineered > Bioreactor > Anaerobic > Digestate | place...
CACGTACACCCCGCCGCGCTGCGTCCCGGTGGGGTCGCCGTTGTAGTCCGCCTCCGTGAACCAGCCGTCGGCGTCGCACGGGACGCCGAGCATGGCGGCCAGCTCGTCCGAGCGTTCCGCCGGGACGAGGCCCACGGCGAGCAGCACCATGTCCACGGGGAACTCGAGCACCGAGTCGCTGAGGATGTCCTCGCCCTTGACGTACATCTGGCCGTCGTGCTCCGTGACCGAGGCGGACCTCCCCCGGACGATCACGGTCCCCTCCTCCGCGATCCGCTCGAAGAAGGCCTCGTACCCTTTGCCGAAGGCGCGCATGTCGATGTAGAACTCGTAGCACTCCGCATCGGGCAGCTTCTCGCGCACCAGGTGGGCGAACTTCAGGGAGTACATGCAGCAGACGCGTGAGCAGTAGGCGTTGTAGTTGCTGTCCCGCGAGCCCACGCAATGGATGATCGCCACGCTCTTGGGCGGCGCTCCGTCACGATCGAAGACCCACTCGTCGACCTTCTTGCGCTTGTTGTGCTTCAGCGTCTTGGTCACGATGCGCCCACCGGTGGGCCCCGAGGCGTTGGTGAGACGTTCGAACTCGAGCGCCGTGAGCACGTTGGGGTGGACGCCGTAGCCGTACCGGTCGAGCCGGGCGGCGTCGAGGGTCTCGTAGCCGGTCGCCACGATGACGCTGCCGACCTCGACCTGCATCACGTCGCCGTGTCCGTCCAGGTCGATGCAGCCCTTCGGACACTTCTTCCTGCAGGCGCCGCACTTCTGGCCGTTGGTCTGCACGTAGGTGCACGAGGCCTCGTCGACCAGGTAGGCGTTCGGCACCGCCTGCGGGAACGGGATGTAGATCGCCTTGCGCTCGGCGATGCCGGCATCGAACTCGCTCGGCACACGCACCGGGCAGACGTCGCTGCACACCCCGCAGGCCACGCAGGCCGCCTCGTCGACGCGACGCGCATGGCGCAGGATGGTCGCTTTGTAGGCGCCCGGCACGCCGGTCACGGACTCGACCTCCGAGTACGTGAGGAGATCGATCATCTCGTGCTGTCCGACGGCCACCATCTTGGGCGTCAGGATGCAGGCGGCGCAGTCCAGTGTGGGGAAGGTCTTGTCGAACATCGCCATGTGGCCGCCGATCGTGCCGGTGCGCTCCACGAGGTAGACGCGTTTGCCGCCGTCGGCGATCTCGAGCGCGGCCTGGATACCGGCGATCCCGCCGCCGATGACCAGTGCGGCGGCGTTCCACTTCGTGTCCTTGGGCTGCGCGGCGAGCGTGAAGGGCACTCCGTAGACGGCGCAGGCCACGATCGCCTTGGCGCGGTCGGTGGCGGGGTCGCCACCCACCCCGTAGGCACGGAACGAGGCCAGTCTGACCTCGTCGGGCTCCCGGCCCGCAAGCGCCATGGCCCTGGTGAAGGCCGGCTTGAAGAACCCCGGCGAGTCCCCCCCGATGACGATCCTCTCGAGGCCCTCGGCGGCGATCTCGTCCGCGAGGGCCTCCGGGTCAAGCTTGGGCATCACGCCCATGGACCGCACCACTTCCACCTGGGGGAGATTGGCCGCGTAGTGGACCACGGACTCGTAGTTGACGCCGTCGTCCGTCTCCCCTCCGGCCCGGCACACGTACACACCGATCTTCATGTGAACCTCCGTGACCGCGTGTCCCCATGGCCCGCACAGAGCCCGAGGTCGTGCTTCCGGCTCTTGAGAAGTCCCTCACATGCAATACTAGAGATACCCTAGCGAGAATCAAGGACATATTGTAGATATCAGGTCATCACCTGAGATGCGTGCGCATGCCGGCGGTCTGCGGACGTCTCGCCACCTGTCGTCGCCCCTCCGCGCGAACAGTCGACCGTTGCCACACGCCGAGGGAGTGGGTATGGTGGCGGTGAGAGACGACCGACATGACTCAGGTGGTCCTTGTAGGAGGCTCAGGTGGTCGTCGCGTCGATGCAAAGCGGGACCGGAGGGCTGGGGTGAGTCTGCAGTCGACGCTCCGCTTCCTCGATCCGTTCCACGACCGCGGCACGCGGCGCCGGATCAGCGCCGAGGAGCGGGCCACGCTGCGGATGGTCAACCAGAAGGTGGCGGCCAAGCAATCGCTCAACGACGTCGCCGACTTCCTGTTCGAGCACACGCGCGGCATCATCCCCTGCGACCGCATCGGCCTCGCCTTCGTCGACGAGAGCGGCGAGCGGGTGATCGCCCAGTACGCGCGGGCGACGTACCAGCCGCTCCTCCTGACCAAGGGCTACACCGCCGACCTGCGCGGGACGTCGCTCGAGCGGGTGATCAAGAGCGCCGAGCCGCGCGTCATCGACGACCTGGCCGCACACGGCGAGCAGCATCCCGCGAGCCACTCCTCGCATCTCCTCGTGAGGGAGGGCGTACGCTCCAGCCTCACGTGCCCGCTGATCGTCGAGGGCCGTGTCCTCGGCTTCATGTTCAGGGACTCCCGCGAGCCGAACGCGTTCACCTCTCACCACGTGGACCTCGAGGTCTCGATCTCGGAACGCCTGAGCCAGGCCGTGGAGAAGGCGTGGCGGATCGAGCAGCTGACGACGGCCAACCGGGCGTACATGGAGATGCTGGCTTTCGTCAGCCACGAGATCAAGAACCCGGTCGCGTCCCTCGTCACGGACGCCCGGCTGCTGCAGCAGGGGTATCTGGGCGCGCTGGAACCCGGGCAACGGGACAAGATCGACCGCATGATCGGCAAGGGCGAGTATCTGCTCAGCCTCGTCCAGGACTACCTCGACCTGGCGCGGATCGACGGTGGCGACCTCTCCCTCACGAGGCGTCCGGACGTGGACGTGCTGGCCGACGTCATCGCTCCCTCACTGGACCTCGTCCGCTCCGACCTGGACGCGCATCACATGCAGCTGGAACTCGACCTGCCGACGGAGACGGCGACCGCCGAGTGCGACCCGGGCCTGTTGCGCATCGTCGTGGCCAATCTGCTGAGCAACGCCGTCAAGTACGGCGACGAGGGCGGTCTCGTCCGCCTGCGGCTGATCAGAGAGCCCTCCCGCCTCGAGGTGTCGGTGTGGAACCAGGGGCCGGGGTTCGCCCCCGAGGACAAGAGCCGTCTCTTCCAGCGCTTCTCCCGCCTGCGGACACGAGGTGAGGCGAAGCGCGGCACGGGAGTCGGGCTGTACAGCGCCTGGCGCATCGTGAAGCTCCACAACGGGCGCATAAGAGCGCGGTCCGAGCCCGGCGCCTGGGCGGAGTTCTCCTTCGAGCTGCCGCAGCCGCTGGACCCCCCGGGAGGCTGAGGTGGAGACGCGCGGCGAGCCGCCGATCACGGGAGGAGAGGAGGCGGCCCTGCGACGCCTGACGCCCGACGACCACGTGGAGACGTCGCGCTTCCGACGACCCATGGTCCTCCGCGTGGTCGGGGCCAACGTCCTCCTTGCCGCCGTCGTCGCCGCAGGCACGGCGGCCATCGTCTCCAGGGCCGGCGGCGGTCACGCCCTTCTGATGGTCGGGCTGCTCCTGGCCGCCGCGTTGGCTGCGGTCCTCATGAACCTCGTCCTCGTCGGACCCGCCGGCGGACTCCTGGAAGACCTGGCCCGCGCGATGGACGGCCTGCATCGCGGCGATATGGCCTGTCGTGTCAAGGACGACTGGAAGGACCGCGACCTCCAGCGTCTCTCGGCGTCCTTCAACGAGATGTGTCTCCGGCTCGGCGACGAGTCGCTGCGCTACGCAGACCGTCAGTTGAGCAGCGTCGAAGAGGAGCGCCGCCGCATCGGCAGGGAACTGCACGACCAGACCAGCCAGACCCTGGCGGCCACCCTGGTCCGCCTCGACCTCTGCGACAAGGCGCTCCAGGACAACGATCCCGGCGACGCGCACCGGCAGGTGCTGACGTGCAAGGAACTGCTGGGGCACACCATCGAGGAGATCAAACTGCTGGTCTACGACCTGCGTCCCGTCATGCTCGACGACTTCGGGCTGGTGCCCACCCTGCGCTGGTACATCCAGTCCTGCGTGCAGGGCCTCGGGCCGGAGGTCGTGATCGACTTCGACGATACCGGGGCGCGGCTGCCCGAGGACGTCGAGACCGCCCTCTACCGGATCGCCCAGGAGGCGCTCTCGAACGCCCTGCGGCACGCCTCCGCCACGAAGATCCTGGTCCGGCTCATCATCAAATCCGGGTATGCGAGCCTCGCGATCATCGACAACGGGATAGGATTCGACCTCGAGAGCACGCTCCGCGGGGGCACGCGCGGCGGGCTGGGTCTCGAATCGATCAGGGAACGCGTCGGATTGGTGGGAGGGACCGTGAACCTGGAGTCGTCGGTCGGGCGGGGTACGCGCCTGTACGTCGTCGTGCCGCTCGGAGAGGCGGCGCAGGCCGGTGCGGGATGACTGCCGCCAAACAGGATCCCATCCGCGTCCTGTTGGTGGACGACCACGCCATCCTGCGGGAGGGCGTCCACGCTCTGCTGGCGCGCGAGCCGGACATCCTGGTCGTCGGTGAGGCCGGGGACGGCCAGGAGGCCCTGGACCTCGTGGAGGAGCTCCGCCCGGACCTCGTGATCATGGACATCGTCATGCCGCGCATGAGCGGCCTGGAGGCGACCCGACGCCTCAAGGAGCTCCACCCCGATGTGCGCACGCTCATCCTCAGCATGTACGACGACGAGGAGTACGTCGTCCAGATCATCCAGGCGGGCGCCCGCGGCTACGTGCTGAAGCGGGTGGTGACCGAGGACCTCGTGCGGGCGATCCGCGAGGTCCACGCGGGTGGGTCGTTCCTGTATCCGCCCGTCGCGGCGACGCTGATCGGCGACTACCTGCGGGTGACGGGCGGCGAACGTCCGGCCGGCGACGGCGAGCCGCTGAGCGCGCGCGAGCGCCAGGTCCTCAAGCTGATCGCCGAGGGCAACAACAACAACCGTATCGCCGAGGTCCTGGGACTGAGCCGCAAGACGGTGGATACGCATCGCGCCAACGCCATGCGCAAGCTGGACCTCCATGATGTGACCGAGGTCGTGAAATACGCGCTGCGCACGGGACTGATCACCTTGGACTGAGTGGCGGGCGAGGCGCAGACACGGGGTGGGGAAAGGCGGGGGCGGGAGGCCGTCGCGCTGTTGCGGGCGGTCCTCGCCCACGACCTCCCGCAGCTCGGCGCCGCCCTCACCTTCTACACCGTGCTCTCGCTGCTCCCGGCGCTCATCGTCGTCGTAGCGCTCGTGGGCATGGTGGGCCTGGCCCCGGACACGGTGCGCGATCTGCTCGACGCCCTGGGGGATCTCGGCGCGCCCTGGGCAGCCGGCTTCGTCTCCGACGTCCTCGCCTCGGTACTGGCCTCACGCAACTCCGGCGCCGTCCTCGTCCTCAGCTTCCTGACGTCACTGTGGGCGGCCTCCGCCTACGTGGGATCGTTCATGGCGGCGTCCGACAGGATCTACGAGGTCCCCGCCCGGCGGCCCTTCCGGACGGGCCTGCCGCTGCGCCTCGGACTCGCCCTCCTGCTCCTCGCGCTGCTCTCGGCGACGGTCGCCGTCCTCGCCCTGGTCAGCCCGGCAGGACGCTGGATCGCGCACGCCACCGGAGTCGGCGGTGGGCTTCCGGCCTGGACCGGGATCAGGTGGCCGCTCCTCGTCGCCCTCGGCCTGCTGCTGTTCTCAGTGCTCTACAAGTTCGCGCCGAGCCGCCGCCAGCCCAGCATCTGGCGGCTGACGCCGGGCGCCGCCGTCGGGGTCGCGCTGTGGGCGCTGGGCTCGGCCGGGTTCAGCCTCTACCTCGACCACTTCGCCGCCTACGACCGCGTCTACGGCACGCTCGCCACAGCCGTCGTCTTCCTCGTCTGGGCGTGGCTCATGAACATCGCGCTGCTCGTGGGCGCCGAGGTGAACCGCGCGCTGGAGGCGCATCGGACAGGGCCGGTCACGGCGCCGGTCCGGCCCGCCGGCGACGACGCCGGCGACGAGACCGCGGGTCCTTGACCGACTTCACGCCGACCGACGGGCCTCCAAGCTGACCACCGCGAGGCCGTCGGACCCTCCGGGTGACGGGCGGCGAGGGCCTCGAGGGCGACGGCGAGCCGCCGGGTGCGCAGGAGCGCCCCGTCCGCGGCTTCGCCGTGTGGTGCGACTACGACGCGCAGGACGGCGGCGGCGACCCGCACCTCATCTTCCCGGCCGTCGGTGAGGCGTCGGAGAGAAGCGCGTCCACTTCGTGGAGCGCCCGCTGGCGATGCGCGGACAACTCGGCCTGGGCGACCACTTCGCCCCGAGGACGTGGTCGAGGACGTCCGCGCGATCTTCGCGGCGACCGGCCTCAAGGGGCAGGTCGCCGAGGCGCGCGGCGAGTGAGGCGGTCCACCACACGGCAGGCCGCAAGGTAGGGGACGGCGACCGCCCTGGTGGCGGCCCCGACCTCGAGCGCCCTCTCCCGGCCGGGTCCGTAGCGGGGCCAGGGAGGGAGCCCCGGCCCGTTGGGGTCACCGGTCGCGGCGAACCTCGACCAGTACCCGCGCATCTCCGCCGCCAGCCTCGCCTCGACGGCGTGGGCCGGGCCGGCCGGGAGCCCCGCGGGCGGAGCGCCGAAGACATAGTCCGTCTCGGCGCCGTGGACGGCGCCCCACGCATCACCGGGAGGAGCCCAGGTGAAGTAGTACAGATAGACGCGGGTCCCGCTCCGCGCCGCCCACCGGGCCGTGTCGCGCGCCGGGGCGTTGAACTCGAGCACGGTCATCATCCGGCTGGTCGACCGGACGAGGCCCCCATTGCTCGAAGGCGAGAACCATCGTGCGAGGCGCGCATACTGTCGTCCGGCGTACCAGGCTGCGCGCCGGCGGCACTCCAGCGCCGACGGCGACCACTGCGCGGGCTGCTCGCCGCGGAACCACATGCCGGCCTCGTCGCCGTTGCTGCCGACGATGACGGGCACCCGCGCCCAGTCGCCGCGACGCAACATCTGCTGGGGCTCCGCGGGCAGCACGACGCCGTCGATCACCGGCTGGAAGGAAGGACGCGGCGGCTCGGAGAACAGCGCCGGCAAGGGCCTGGCGGCCGGCGCCGCCGCCGCGAGCAGCCGCGCCGCGCCCAGAGAGCGCAGAGCCGTCAATCGGCCGTCTCCCGGCGGAGCGCCGAGCCCGGTGGCGATCGCCTCGCCCTCGCGGACCTGCGCCGCGAGCGGGCGCGTGGCCCAGAGCCCGATACCCCGGTCCTCGTAGCGCGCGCTCTCCACGACGGCGCGCGCGAACAGACCGCGGCTCCGCGGGCTCACCAGCAGGGCGATGACGCTCTGGCCGCCGGCTGACTGCCCGAAGACGGTGACACGCCGCGGGTCGCCGCCGAACGCTGCGATGTTGCGGCGCACCCAGCGCAGGGCGGCGATCTGGTCGAGCAGGCCGTAGTTGCCGGAGATGCCGTCCGCCGACTCACGCGAGAGGGACGAGAGCGCGAGGTACCCGAAGATGCCGAGACGGTAGCTGACGGAGACCAGCACGACGCGACCACCGGCGCTGAGCGAGACCGCCTGACGGCCGGGGAGGGAGGACGTCCCGCAGACGAAGCCGCCGCCGTGGATCCACACCATGACGGGGAGCCGCTCCCCGGGCGCATGCGCCGGCGACCAGATGTTCAGATAGAGACAGTCCTCGCTTTGCGGGCCCGAGACCCGTCCGGCGAGCCCGGCGACGTTCTGCTGCGGGCAGGCCGGCGCGAAGCTCACGCACTCCCGGACGCCCTCCCACGGCCTCACCGGCTGCGGAGGGCGCCAGCGCAGCGGGCCCACGGGCGGCGCCGCGAAGGGGACGCCGCGGTAGATGCTGACCGAGCCGTCGACGGACCCGCGGATGTCGCCGCCGTCGACCCGCACGACGCCGGTCGTCGGCAGCGCCGGCTCGCCGCCGTCCCGGGAGGGCCCGCCGCCGCAGCCCGCTCCGCTCAGGATGGCCGCGAGCAGGCAGACCACGCCCAGCGCGGCTGCCGCACATCCGCCGACCGTCGTCGCTCGTCCAGGCATCCGGTCGCTCCTCACTCCCGGTCCCGATGTACCCCACCGCACCCTGCGGCCACACCGTCGACGGTGAGCCGGATGGACGGCGGCGCAACGGGAGGGCCTGGCGGCGCCTGCTCCCGGGCGCGGTCACGGGGGTCGCCCTGTGGGTCGCCGCGTCTCCGGGGTCCGGCTGCCACCTGGACGACTGCGGCCGTTGCCGCCACGTCCGCGGCGTGCTCGGCGCGCCGGAAGCCGAGAGGACGGTACGCGCGTATAATCTCCGCACGCCGCCCACCCGCGACCCGCCTCCGGTGACCCCATGCCAGACTTCGCCGCCCTCCAGCAGGAGCTCCGCCGCCTCGCCGCCGAGCGCGACGCCGTGATCCTCGCCCACAACTACCAGCGCCCCGAGGTGCAGGACGCGGCCGACCACACCGGCGACTCCCTCGAGCTCTCGCGCATCGCCGCCAAGGACCCGCACCGCGTGATCCTGTTCTGCGGCGTGCACTTCATGGCCGAGACCGCCTACATCCTCTCGCCCGAGAAGACGGTGCTCATGCCCGACAAGCGCGCCGGCTGCCCCATGGCCGACATGGTCACGGTGGCGGGGCTGCGCAAGCTCAAGGCCGAGCATCCGGACGCGGTCGTCGTCGCCTACGTCAACACCTCGGCGGACATCAAGGCCGAGACCGACGTGTGCTGCACCAGTTCCAACGCCGTCCAGATCGTGGAGCGGTTCCCCAAAGGCCAGAAGATCATCTTCGTGCCGGACAGGAACCTGGGTGACTACGTCGCCCGGCGGACGGGCCGCGAGGAGACGATGATCCTCTGGCAGGGCTGGTGCCACGTGCACGACGACTTCCGCGCCGCGGAGATCGAGCGCATCCGCGCCGCCAACCCGGGCAGCGTGCTCATGGCCCACCCGGAGAGCCGGCGCGAGGTGCTCGAGATCGCCGACGTCGTCACCAGCACGAGCGGAATGCTGCGCTACCCGCAGTCGAGCAAGGCCGGAACGTTCATCGTCGCCACCGAGACGGGGCTGCTGTACAAGCTCGGCCAGCTCTACCCTGACCGACGGTTCATCCCGGCTTCAGCCCAGGCGATCTGCCCGAACATGAAGCGCAACACGCTGGAGAAGGCCATCGCCACGCTCGGGGATGAGTGGGACGACGTGCTCGAGCACGAGGTCGTCGTCCCCGAGCCCATCCGCGTCAAGGCCCTCCGGGCCGTGGAGCGCATGCTGGCCTGAGGGTCCCGGCCCGCCGCGCCCGACGAAAGAGGAGCAGTCGTTGAACACCACGGCACAGACCCTCCCACCCTGGAGCCCGGACTCCTGGCGCGCCCTGCCCGCGGCCCAGCAGCCTGACTGGCCCGATGCAGCGGCCGTGGACGCCGTCACCGCGGAGCTCAAGGCCATGCCGCCGCTGGTGTTCGCCGGCGAGGCGCGTCAGTTGCGCCGGGCCCTGGCCGAGGTCGCCGCCGGCCGCGGCTTCCTGCTGCAGTCCGGGGACTGCGCCGAGAGCTTCCGCGACCTGACCGCGCCACGCATCCGCGACAACCTCAAGATCATGCTGCAGATGGCGACGGTGCTCACGTACGGGGCCGCCCTGCCGGTGGTCAAGCTGGCCCGCGCGGCCGGCCAGTTCGCCAAGCCGCGCTCCAGCCCCACGGAGGTGAAGGGCGGGGTCGAGCTGCCGTCGTTCCGCGGCCACATGGTGAACGACGACGCCTTCGACGCCGCCGCCCGTATCCCGGACCCCGCGCGCATGCTGCAGGCGTACCACCAGTCGGCGGCCCGTCTCAACCTGCTGCGCGCGTTCACCAAGGGCGGTTTCGCCGACCTGCGCAAGCTCCACACGTGGAACCAGGAGTTCGTCGCGCGCTCCCCCGAGGGGCGCCGCTACGAGCGTATCGCCCGCGGCATCGAGGACTCGCTGCGCTTCATGGCCGCCTGCGGCATCGACCTCGAACGCGAGCGGCAGCTCCACGAGGTCGACCTGTACACCAGTCACGAGGGCCTGATCCTCCCCTACGAGGAGGCCCTCAGCCGGCGCGACAGCCTCACCGGCACCTGGTACGACTGCTCCGCGCACCTGCTGTGGATCGGCGAACGCACGCGCGACCCCGCCGGCGCCCACGTCGAGTTCTTCGCCGGCGTGCACAACCCCATCGCGGTCAAGTTCGGCCCCCGGACGCAGCCCGCCGAGCTGGTCACGCTCTGCGATCGCCTCGACCCGGACCGCGACCCGGGCCGGCTCACGCTGATCGCGCGGCTCGGCGTCGGTCATGTGGAGCGCGTCCTCCCGCCGCTCATCCGCGCCGTCGAGGCGGCCGGACACCCGGTGGTCTGGGCCTCCGATCCCATGCACGGCAACGGCATCACGACAGCCGAGGGCATCAAGACACGCCGCTTCGACGACATCATGGGCGAGCTGGAGGCGTTCTTCGCCGTCTGCCGCGCCGAGGGCGCATGGCCGGGCGGTGTCCACCTCGAGTTCACCGGCGACGACGTCACGGAATGCGTCGGCGGGGCGGAGCCGGTGCAGGAGTGCGACCTGGGCGTCTGCTACTCCTCACTGGTCGATCCCCGGCTCAACGCCCGGCAGTCGCTCGACGTGGCCTTCCAGGTGGCCGAGTTGCTGCGTCCCAGCGGCACGCGCTGACGTCAGGCGAGGGAACCATGGCCCGGAAGGAGACAGCGGCGACGGAGGGAGGTCCGCGGCCCACGGTCACCGTCGGCCTGCCGGCGGCGCTCACGTCGCCGGACCCGGCACGCGACATCCCGTGCGAGGCCGCGACGGTCGGAGAGGCGTTGCGGGCGGCCGTCGGCCAGGCCCCCCGCTACGCGGCGCGCATCTTCTACGGCCGCCGCCTCCTGGTGGCCGTGACCCTCAACGGCCGGCTCCTGCCGCCGGACGCGGCACTGGACACGCCGCTCTCGGACGGCGACCGGGTGGAGGTCATGCTGCCGGTCGCCGGCGGCTGACCGCTCCGCGTCCACTCACGGCGCGCCTCAGGGCGCGACCTCCACGCCGCGCCAGAACGCCACGCGGCCGGTGATCTCCCGGGCGGCCTCCTTGGGCTCCGGGTAATACCAGGCGGCGCCCTCGTTGGTCTCGCCGCCCACCACGATGTCGTAGTAGCTCGCCGTGCCCTTCCAGGGGCACTCGGTGTGCAGGTCGGTCGGACGCAGGTACTCCATGCGGACCGACGCCTCCGGGAAGTAGTGGTTGCCCTCCACGACGACCGTGTCGTCGCTCTCGGCGAGCGTGACGCCGTTCCATCTCGCAGTCATCGCCGTGTCCTCTTCTCGATCACCGCCGCAGCGGTGGGATGTGCCTTCACAGATGGTCTTCCCGGAGGCAAACGCGTTCCGGGCCCGGCGGCCGCGTCAGCGCGCGGAGACCGCGGGGTCCACGGCATCCGCGACGCGCGAGGCCGTTCCCCGTAGCCGGCTTGTAGAGAGACAGGTGCTCGCAGTGCGCCGGAGCGGACTACCCTGCGGACACACGCAGCACTGCCGAGCCGCGCACCCGGCCCTCCTTGAGATCGAGCAACGCCTCGTTGGCCTGCTCGAGCCCGTACTCCTGCACACGGCTCACGATCGGGATCGCGGCGGCGTCACGCAGCAGTTCGCGCGCGTCCTGCCGCGTTGAGTTCGCCACGCTGCGCACGACGCGTTCGTGGTAGATCCACGGGTACTCGATCGACGGGATCGGCGAGGAGTAGATCCCGCCCAGCGCCACCACGCCGCCCTTGTCGAGGCGTCGGAGCGCCTCCACCGCCAGCTCGCCGGCGGGCGCGAAGACGATCGCCGCGTCGTAGACCACCCCGGGGTCGTCGTGCGCCTCGCCGGCCCACACGGCGCCCAGCTCGCGCGCCATC
>Ga0116184_10003990_pt1 | contig 11846 bp, 9 predicted proteins | sample AD_JPNNA5_MetaG_FD_89886 | JGI IMG/M metagenome (GOLD analysis project Ga0116184, IMG submission 89886) | Active sludge microbial communities of municipal wastewater-treating anaerobic digesters from Japan - AD_JPNNA5_MetaG | ecosystem: Engineered > Bioreactor > Anaerobic > Digestate | place...
CGACCAAGCATATCGACCTCGTCGCCGAGGATTGCGTCCTTGCACACCTCGCGGGGCATCCCCTCTGCAAAACCCTGATCTCAGAGGAAGCGGGGAAGGTCGCCATGGAGGGTGAACACGGGACCATTTTTCTGGACCCGATCGATGGCACGTACAACGCGGTCGCCGGCATCCCCTTCTACGCCCTCTCCATTGCCTATGCCGAGAACGGGTACATGAAGCAGGCATTTGTCAGGAACCTTGCGGGCACGGAGACGTTCACCGCCAGGGCAGGCGAAGGGGCGTTTCTTGACGGGAGGCGGATTTCTGTCTCGAGGACCGCGTCCCTTGACGAGAGCGCGCTCTCGGTGTATGGCAGGAAATTCGACCCGGGGAGGGCGATGCAGCTCGGGCAGAAGATACGGCGATGGAGACTCCTTGGGGCATCCGCACTCGAGCTCTGCTATACCGGCTGCGGGAGGATCGACGGGTTTATCGACCTCCGGGGGACCCTCCGGGTTACCGATGCAGCAGCCGGGATCCTGATCTGCACTGAGGCAGGAGGGAGCGTGAGCGACCTGGATGGAGAACCACTCGTATTCCCCGACGAGGTCACGATCGGCAGGTGCATGGTCGCCACAAACGGCGTGATGCACCGGAAAGTGATCGAGTACCTGCGGTGAGACTATGAAATGCATGATGGTATCCCGGATCGATGACGAGAAAGCCATAGAATATACCGGGAAGCTCGGCGATGCTCTGTCCAGGGCGGGGATAGACGTCGAATTTGAGACCGCGACTGCCCACGGGCTCCACCGGCAGGGTTCCACCTTCTCAAAATCCCGCCCGGATATGGCCGTCATTGTGGGAGGAGACGGAACGATCCTCCGCACCGTCCAGGCCATGGACCGGCAGGTGCCGGTTATCGGCATCAACTGGGGCGAGGTGGGATTCCTTGCCGACCTTGAACCCGAAGAGGCAGAGGGGGTTCTCACCACTATCTCTGACGGATTTCTGGTGGAGTCGAGAATGAGGCTCTCGTTCTTCTCCGGTGACAGCCATATCGGCGATGCACTCAACGAGGTCCTCATCGTCACCAGCCGTCCGGCAAAGATGCTCAGGTTCGGTGTGATCATCGATGGGATATTGTCCGAACGGTTCAGGTCTGATGGCCTGCTCGTCAGCACACCGACCGGGTCTACCGCCTATGCGATGAGTGCCGGCGGCCCTATCATCGATCCCCGCATCGAGGGTGCCCTGCTCGTCCCCCTTGCCCCTTACATGCTCTCTTCACGGCCGCATTTCATCAGCGGCGATCGCTCGCTCGAGATACGCCTGGAGAGTGCCAAACCCGCCAGCCTCGTGATCGATGGCCAGAAGAGCATGGACCTTGGCTGCGAGGCGGCCATCAGGGTAAAAAAATCCACCACTCCCGCACTCTTTGTTGACGTGGGAAGGAATTTTTTTGCAAAGGTTGACCAGAAACTCCGCCGGCTCTAGGTCACTTTCCACATTTTTATCAGCTCGCAATGCGAGCATACCGTATCCACGAAGGAGAATGATCCATGCAGACAAGCGAATATCCCAAAGCATCGGATGCCCTCAAAAAGGCACTTGGCCTCACCAGCTCACCGGTGGCCATCCGCATCGTGCAGAAGAGAGAAGAGATCCCCTCTGGTGTCGAGAAACTGGACAAGACGGTCCGTCACTGCCAGATGGTATCCCTTGCCCGAAAGGAAGGCAGAATATTTTACTCGACCGTGGACAACCACGAATGCGTCGGCGGGGCATGGGCCCTCGGGCTCCGGGAGATATCGGAAAGCCTGAAATCAGGCGATTTCTACTTCAAGCTGGGGAAATTTGAGACGCCTGCCGCCTGCAAACGGACGATCGACCAGATCCCGCATCTCGAGTCAGGGTCCACCTACGCGACGATGTATGCACCGCTCGAAAAAGCTCCCTTCATTCCCCAGGTGATCCTCATCGTTGCACCCCCCCGGGTCATGCTGAAGCTTGCACAGGCAACGCTGTACCAACTTGGCGGGCGGGTCCATTCCCACTTTGCCGGGATCCAGTCGGTCTGTGCCGATACGACCACGCAGACCTATCTCTCCGGCACTGCCAACTACTCGCTCGGGTGCGATGGATCGCGGAAGTTTTCCGGCATTGAGGATAGCGAGATGGTCATGGGATTCCCTGCCGAGATGCTCCCCCAGATGGTGCAGGCCGTGGAGATTGTCACCGCCGCCCCCGGATCCAAGAAATAAAAACCGACCACTTTTTTTACCAGCCGGTGCTGCCCTTCCGTTCAGCCACCACGACCGTGATATTGTCCCGGCTCTTCTCCCTTGCTCTCTCTACGAGCAGATCGCAGACCTCCGGCATCCCTGCCCCCTGCATGGCCGTGAGGATCTCGGGCTCCCCCATCCCATCCAGGAGACCATCGGAGCAGAGGAGAAGGCGGGATCCATCCAGCCGGCATATCGTGATGTCGGGCATCTCCCCTCTTCGCCCGATGATACGGGTGACGATATGCCTCATGGGATGACATTCCGCCTCTGCAGGGGTGAGGATCCCCTCGTCAACAAGCTCCTGGACCCTTGAGTGATCGCGGGTGATCCGGTGCAGGTCCCGGGAGACGAGGTAAGCACGGGAATCCCCGACATGCCCCACGATGCAGGTGTCGTTCTCGGTCACCAGTGCGGCAACCAGGGTGGTGCCAAGCCCGCGGCAGCGCTCATCACGTTCACCGGTCGCAATGACCACGTTGTTCGCCTCCATGAAGGCAAATTCAAGCAGCCTTTTCAGGGATTCGACCGCGATATCCTCCAGGAGGGCGAGACGCTCTTCTGTCACCTTGATGATGGTATCCACAGCAAGGGCACTTGCCACTTCTCCTGCCGGGTGGCCACCAAGGCCGTCGGCAACCGCAAGCAGGACAACAGTACCCATGGGGTGTCTGAAATGATTTACGCCACAGGCGTCCTCATTTTCCATCCTGATTCCGGCATCGGAACGGCAGCAGGTGCGCAGAGTGCCCTTCTCCATATGATCACCTTTTTCCATCACGGGGATGGTTTCCCCGCGACATCCCGTGGATTCATGGAACGATCCACCGGATCACTGTATATGTAAAGAATATCTTGTCCGGCACGGATTTATCCTTTATCGGAAAAGAAAAACCATTCTCTTATCGTTCGAGGACCAGGATCCTCCGTGTCAGGCTCTTGTGTACCCGCTGGGCATAGCAGGCCCTGATTGAGAGGATCCCGGCAGCCTGCCGCGAGATATCCCGGTGAGTTACTACAACTGCCCTCTTTCCGGGCAGGAGCACCCGCCTCATCTCCAGGAGGGCATCATCGTATAGCGTCTCCAGGCTCCCTGCAACGATCGAGACGGATTGGCCGTAGGGGAGATCGGTGACCACCGCATCGATGCATGCATCGCCAAAGGGCAGAGCCCCGCACGCAGCCTGCACGAATTCCCCACCCCCGACATTTTTCCGGCTGCCAGAGACCATGAACGGGTCGATATCGCTTCCAATTCCCCTGGCACCCACCAGTACCGCTTCAAGGACAATCCCCCCCGTTCCGCAGAACGGATCAAGCAGTCTCTCTCCAGGAGCGACAAGAGAGATATTGACCAGTGCCCTGGCCAGGCGGGGCATCATCACCCCGGGGTGGAAGAAGGTGCGGCTGCCAGGTCTCCGCAGTTCATAAGACGGCCGTTCCCCATGGAAGATCACCTTCCCAAAATAGCACCGGTCCCCGGAAAGGATCGCCCGGTACTCACAGCCGGGATCATCCAGGTCCACCTTTCCCCTTATTATCGATCCAATGCGCCGTTCAAGATCGGGGACCGTGACATTCCAGGCTGAACCGGCAATCTTTTTAACCCGTGCCGCAAAGGGGCAATCCGCGGTAATCCCGAGGTCCCGAACCATTGAGAGAAAGGCAGCCGGATCAGCCGGAGAATCACCGAGATACTCGAGGACCGAATGAGCCATGGCGAGGCGGCGGGCTGACAAGGGATCCCTGCTCTCCACCACCGCAACCTGGGGTCTTTTATCGATAACCTCCCCCACCACCTGGAGCTCGGCAAAGGGTAGTTCGGGGTGTTCGCCTGATAGCTCAACGATCAGTCTCACGTTCCAGTACAGTGGCTATCCGGGGGAATAAACCTGGTGGCAGCGGATCTGCCGGGAAAGGAGAGCGTGGATAGGGGAGGTTTTCCGGATTTTAGCCCTTGCCCATGAGTCCTGAGAAGAATCCCTTCTTATGGCCGGATTTTGCCCCTTCAATCTCAAGGATCTTCTCATAGAGCTCCTTTGCTTCAGGAGGTATCTGCCGGGGAATCCGGATCTTGACCCGTACCAGGAGATCGCCAGGCCTCCCCCGGCGGCGGACCCCTTCGCCAGGGATCTTCAGGGCGGTATCATGCTGAATCCCGGGGGGAATGGTGAGGTCAACCTTCTTCTTCCCGATCGTCTCGATCTCAATCTCGGACCCCATGACCGCCTGGGCCGGTGTGATCTCCGCTGCTGTCTCAAGGTTGTCTCCCTTGCGGACAAACCGCTCGTTTGGCTTCACCGAGACCTCGATGAAAAGGTCGCCATTGGGAGCTCCGATATCCCCTGCTTCTCCGTACCCTTCCAGCCTCAGGCGCATCCCAGTATCGATGCCGGCAGGGATTCGGACGGTCACCTTCCGCTTCACCTGGGTGATCCCGGCTCCCCTGCAGGTACCACAGCGGGACTCCGGGACCTTCCCCACACCGCGGCATTCAGGGCAGGGGGTCATCCTGACAAACTGGCCGAAGATGCTCTGGCTCATCTGACGGAGCTGGCCGCTCCCCCCGCAGCGGGGACAGGAGATCCGTTTCTTGGTGCTGCTCCCCGTGCCGTCACATGCCATGCAGGGTTCGGCATGGGAGACCTCGATCTCCCGGTCAGTCCCAAAAACCGCATCCTCAAGCGAGATCCAGAGGTTCATCATCAGGTCGGCACCAGGGCGCGGGCCTGACGGGCGCTGTCCCCCGAATCCTCCACCAAAAAAATCGAAGATATCGCCAAAACCGGAGAAATCCGCTGAGAATCCCCCGAATCCGCCTCCTCCCCCCGTATAGGAGCCCTTCGATGCACTGGTGTAACTATCATGCCCGAGGTGGTCATACTGCGCCCGTTTCTGGGCATCGGAAAGGACGCTGTATGCCTCGTTGATCTGCTTGAACCGCTCTTCCGCCCCCTGCTCCTTGCAGACGTCCGGATGATATTTCCGGGCAAGGCTCCGGTAGGCCTTCTTTATCTCATTCTCATCAGCGGTCCTCGGGATGCCCAGGATCTCATAATAGTCCCCGGTGGCCATCGGGCTCACTCGTCTTTCATGCTGTAATCGGCATCGACCACGGTATCATCTTTCTCTGTTCCGCCCTTTCCTCCCCCTGCAGCCTCCGTTGACTGCCGCTCAGCCTGTGCTTTCTGGTATATCTTGGTAGTCACGGCATAGACCGCTTCCGTGAGGACTTCCATCTGTTTCTTGATCTCATCGGTATTATCAGACTGGAGGGCTCCGCGGACAGCATCGATCCCTGCCTGGACCTTCTCACGGTCGGCCGGTTCCATCGAGTCGCCGCCCTCCTTGATCATCTTCTCGGCGTTGAAAACAGCGGTGTCAGCGAGGTTGCGAATCTCGATCTCCTCCTTCTTCTTCTTGTCCTCTTCCTCGAAGTTCTTGGAATCGTTCACCATCCGCTTGATCTCGTCTTCAGAGAGCCTCCGGTCACCCTTGATGGTGATGGCCTGCTGGTTCCCTGTCCCGAGATCCTTTGCCGAGACATGGATGATCCCGTTTGCATCGATGTCGAACGTCACCTCGATCTGGGGGATTCCGCGGGGCGCAGAAGGGATCCCTGACAGCTGGAACCTTCCGAGGGTGAAATTGTCCTTTGCAAGGGCACGTTCACCCTGGAAGACATGGATCTCGACACTGGTCTGCCCATCTGCTGCGGTCGAGAAGATCTGGCTTTTCCTGGTGGGGATGGTGGTATTCCGCTCGATAAGCTTGGTCGCGATGCCGCCGAGGGTCTCAATCCCGAGGGTGAGAGGCGTGACATCGAGGAGCACGATGTCTTTTGCCTCTCCCGTGAGGACTGCGCCCTGGATTGCTGCCCCGAGTGCAACACACTCATCGGGATTGATCCCCTTGTCTGGTTCCTTGTGGAGGATCTTCTTGATCGTCTCCTGGACCAGGGGTACGCGGGTTGATCCTCCCACCAGCAGGACATGATGGATGTCCTCGGGTTTCATCTTGGCATCGGCAAGGGCCTGCCGGACCGGCTGGACCGTGGATTCGACCAGGTCACCGATCAGCTGCTCGAGCTTTGCCCTGGTCAGATCGATATCCAGGAATTTCGGTCCGGTAGGACCGGTGGTGATGTAGGGGAGGTTGATGGTGGTCTTCATCTTCTGGGAGAGCTCGATCTTCGCATTCTCCGAGGCATCCCGCAGCCGCTGCATGGCGATCGGGTCGGTCCTGAGGTCGATCCCTTCTTTCTTCCTGAACTCCTCAACCAGGTAGTCCATGACCCTCTTGTCAAAGTCATCACCTCCAAGGAAGTTATTCCCGGAGGTTGCCTTGACCTCGAATACACCATCACCAAGAGTCAGGATCGATACATCGAACGTCCCGCCTCCGAGGTCGTAGACGAGCACAGTGGCATCCTTCTCCTTGTCGATCCCATAGGCGAGAGCGCTCGCTGTCGGTTCATTGATGATCCGGAGCACGTCAAGCCCGGCAATCTTCCCGGCATCCTTGGTTGCCTGACGCTGGGCATCGTTGAAATAGGCAGGGACCGTGACGACAGCTTTCGTGATCTTCTCCCCGAGATACGCCTCGGCATCCACCTTCAGCTTCTGGAGGATCATCGCCGATAGTTCCTGGGGGGTGTACGACTTGTCATCGATTTTTATCTTCTCGGTCGAACCCATCTTCCTCTTGATGGACTGGATGGTCCTCGTCGGGTTCGTTATCGCCTGTCGCCGGGCAAGGCTCCCGACAAGCCGTTCACCGTCTTTGGTGAAGGCAACAACGGACGGGAGTGTACGACCCCCTTCTGCGTTGGGGATGACAACAGGGGTCCCTGCCTCCATGATTGCCATGCAGGAGAACGTTGTTCCAAGATCGATACCAAGCACTTTTTCCTTTGCCATATCAGTCACCTTCTTTTCCCTTCGAGACTGCAACTTTCGCGCAGCGTATTACCCGGTCATGCATCCTGTACCCGCAGGTGAACTCCTCAACAACTGTCCCTTCTTCACAGTCAGAGGGGAGGGAGACCACCGCGTCATGGCAGACGGGATCGAACTTCGTTCCAACGGATTTGATTGCCTGTATCCCGTGCCGTTCGAGGATCGTCCGGAAGAGCTTCTGGATCTGTTCGAGACCCTCCCGGGCAGTGGTATCACCCGATTTGAGCGCCCGTTCGAAATTATCAGCGACCTCAAGGAGTTCGATCGCAAAACCCTCGATCGCAAACCTGGCCTGTGCGTCCATCTCCCGCGTCGTTCTCTTCCTGAAATTTTCGAAATCGGCAGCAAGCCGCAGGAACCGGTCATTCAGTTCATCATAGTCACGCTTCAGATCCTCAAGGGAGGGAGTGGGTGAATCGGAGGCTGATAAGTCTCTTTTTTCCTGATCCAGCCCATTAAATTCCTCCTCTTTTTCGTGAACCATAAGACGATCAGGATAATTATTGCATTGTGGTTCTATAAAATCATTTCCATCGATGCAACGTCTGAAGCCAACGGCTGCAGGCTGTGGCAGGACCATCCCCGCCAGCACTCCATCACTATCATATCAGATCATCTCATAATACCCTGACCATGAAGTGGGCACTCCTTTCTGTCTGGGACAAGCGGGGGATCGTGGATCTGGCAAAGACACTCAGTGCTGCCGGGGTGAAGATCCTCTCATCAGGAGGAACCGGCACGGTGCTGGGCGAGGCGGGTATTGATTTCACCGAGGTCTCAGCATATACCGGGTCGACCGAGATGATGGACGGCCGGGTGAAGACCCTCCACCCCAAGGTGCACGGGGGCCTCCTCGGACGAAGAGGTATCGATGACGCAACAATGGCAGAGCACGGGATCACCCCGATCGACCTGCTGGTGGCAAACCTGTACCCGTTCGAGCAGATGGCCCTGACCATTCCGGACCTTGACAGGCTGGTGGAGTATATCGACGTGGGAGGGCCGGCCATGATCCGGGCTGCGGCCAAAAATTACCGGGATGTTGCGGTGATCACGGACCCGGGCGATTACCCGCTTGTTGCCGATGCCCTGAAGAAAGGAGGGTTCTCCCCCGAACAGCGGTTCATGCTGGCCAGGAAGGCATTTGCACGGACGGCAGCCTACGATGCGGCGATCAGCAACTATTTCCAGTCTTCTGGCGCAGAGTATGCCCCGGTCATCACCCTCCAGTTCAGGAACGGGCGACAGCTCCGCTACGGCGAGAATCCCCACCAGAAGGGCGTGGTCTACGGTGAGGCGGGAATCGCTGCGGTTGCACCACTCCAGGGAAAGCAGATGTCCTACAATAACTATCTCGACCTGAACGCAGCAGCCAGCCTCTTGGACGAATTCGAAGAACCTGCTGCCGTGATCGTCAAGCACAATAACCCATGCGGGGTCTCCCTGGGAGCACACGTCCTCGAGGCATATGTTGGAGCACGAGAGGTCGACCCGGTATCGGCATACGGAGGAGTCGTTGCCATAAACGGGGAGGTGGGACTCCCGCTCGCTGAAGAGATCTGTTCGACCTTCGTGGAAGTGGCAGCTGCCCCTGCGTTCACCCCCGATGCACTCGATACCATGCACCGGAAGGAGAATATGCGGGTGGTGGTCCTGCCTCACCCCAGCATTGGTCCGGAGTTCAGGACGATAGCAGGGGGCATCCTCATGCAGGAGACCCCGCCCTACCGGGAGCACTGGCAGGTTGTCACCGATCGGGACGCGACCCCTGCCGAGCTCCGGGCGCTGCAGCTGGGATGGAAGGTCTGCAAGCACACCCGGAGCAATGCGATCGTCTTTGCCAGCCAGCAGAAGATCCTGGGGATCGGCGCAGGACAGATGAGCCGGGTGGATTCGGCAAAGATTGCGATCGACAAGTCCCTCTTCTCGCTCGAAGGATCGGTCGTGGCTTCCGATGCATTCCTCCCCTTCCCGGACACCCTCGAGATTGCGGCTGCGGCAGGTGCCACCGCACTGGTCCAGCCTGGCGGGTCGATCCGGGATGATGAGGTTATCGCAGCGGCAAACAACCTGAACATGGCGATGGTCTTCACCGGAATCCGCTACTTCAGGCATTAGGACAGAGTAATTTTTTTAGTATAGTCCTTTTTTTACCACCATTCTTTCTCATAAATCACCTCATAACATATTCATTAGTTGGAGTTCGAAAATCGATGGAAAAAGTGAAACACAATTCAATATGAACAATGAAGAAATGTATGTGCTCGATACCACTCTATCGCATCTTGGGCAAGCCACAGCGGCGGGAGTTAGCCGAAGGCGAGAACCCCCCGGAGCGTTTTAAAAAGACATGAAACACGTTGAGGTGGGGAAAATGAGTGGAAAAAATGACCCTCTCCCCTTTTTCTCACAGCGGCAATCCGGCTACCAGATTTTTTTTGCAAAGAGGAAGTGAATCCCGCTCCATTGAGCCGGACTTCCCCCCCGCATGTATGAAATCCTGCCATTCATCCATTTTTTGAATTGCCCGAAAAGTTTGAATCGACAGGAATGCCCCCTCCGATTGTATTCCTTTCACGCGCGTTTGATCCTTCCCGGAAGAGAATCGCTATGAGCTGACATGAGGGTCCGGATGCTGTGGTTCCGGAGCTGTGGTATATTTTTTAAGGACCCTACTTGATATCATCTAACAGGTGATATCGATGGAATACGGTTCGATTATCGGCGAATCAATCGAGTATGCAAAGGAAGCGGTATGGGAAAAATGGACGAAGTGGATCCTTCTGATTGTGTCAACCATCATCTTTCCCCTGATACTCGGATATGTGATGGAAATTTACCGGGGCACGAAACCGGCCCCTGAGCTCGAACACTGGGGGAAACTCTTCATTGACGGCCTGAAGCTGATCGCGGCCTGGATTGTCTATATGCTCCCTGTCATCGCGGTACTGCTCGTATTCGGCGGCTGGGCACTCTTCTCAGCCATCCAGCAGTCTGCCATGAGCGGGAATCCCGACTTCTTTACCTCGAATCCTGAACTTCTCATGCCGCTCATCGCCACCTTCCTGTTTGGGCTTCTGATCGCGGTGATTCTTGCGATTCTGATCAGTATCGTTGCCTATATCGGCATCATACGCATGGCGAGAGCGGAGCGGTTCGGCGAGGCATTCAACTTCTCTGCGATTTTTGAGACGATCCGGAAGATCGGGTGGGGGGGCTATATCCTTGCGTTGATCATCCTTGTTGTGGTGGTCATGGTCTTTGGCATCATCCTGGCCCTGATCATGGCTATCCCGTACATCGGCTGGCTCATCTACCTGGTACTGCTCCCGCTGCTCTCGATATTCCAGGCACGGTATCTCGCCCAGGTGTACGATGCCGGAGAGGACCAGACGATTGAGAGTGCAGTCCCGGTCCAGGCATAATCTTTTTTAAATCCTTTTATTCACCGGGATCGGCCGGGTCCGTGAGAGCAATTAAAAAAGGAGACAATCGTCTGTTTTTCCTTAAAAAGTCTATTTTTCTTGGTCCGATATATTAATGAGGCGCTGCAGCAACAGTATGGGTGTGGTGGATTATCCATGACAGATCGTTTTATTCCCTGAAAAAATTCGCTTTTTTGATACCACGTTACGGGACGGGGAACAGACTCCCGGTGTCTCGTTGAAACCTGTTGAGAAACTGGAGATTGCAACGCGCCTCTCGGAGATCGGTATCCACGTGATCGAGGCGGGATCCGCGGTTGCTTCTGAAGGGGAACGCCAGGCCTTGCGGCTCATCTCGGACGCCGGACTCCCGGCCGAGATCTGCACGTACGTCCGTGCAGTCCCTCTTGACATCGACTATGCCGCAGAGTACGGTGCCGACTCGGTGCATCTCGTCATCCCGGTAAGCGACCTCCACATTGAGAAGAAACTCCGGAAGAGCCGGGACGAGGTGTACGCGATGGCGATGGACGCCGTCACGTATGCAAAGGAGCGGGGCCTCATCGTGGAGCTCTCCGGGGAGGACGCCTCCCGGGCAGATCCCACATTCCTGAAATCGGTCTATTCCGGGGGGCTTGACCATGGTGCCGACCGGCTCTGTTTCTGCGATACCGTCGGCCTCCTCACTCCGGAACGGGTCGCGGTGATCATCCCCCCGCTCTGCCTCGCCCCGCTCTCCATCCACTGCCACGATGACCTGGGTATGGGGCTTGCAAACACGATGGCAGCACTCCATGCAGGAGCCTCGTGTGCCCATGTCACCGTCAACGGACTTGGCGAACGGGCAGGAAACACCCCCTTTGAGGAGCTCGTCATGGCGCTCGAGATCCTCTACCAGTACCGGACCGGGATCAGGACAACAGAGATCTATCCGCTTGCTGCCCTGGTATCCCGTCTTACCGGGGTCCCGCTCCCCACGAACAAGGCGATTGTGGGCGAGATGGCTTTCACGCACGAGAGCGGGATCCATGCCCATGGTGTACTGAAAGAGCCGAGCACCTATGAACCGGTCCCCCCTGAACGGATAGGGAGAAAGCGGCGCATCATGCTCGGGAAGCACTCGGGGTCTGCATCAGTGGAGGCAGCCCTTACCGAGCTCCATTACCATCCGGACGGGAAGCAGCTGAAAGAGATCC
>Ga0116184_10003994_pt1 | contig 11841 bp, 10 predicted proteins | sample AD_JPNNA5_MetaG_FD_89886 | JGI IMG/M metagenome (GOLD analysis project Ga0116184, IMG submission 89886) | Active sludge microbial communities of municipal wastewater-treating anaerobic digesters from Japan - AD_JPNNA5_MetaG | ecosystem: Engineered > Bioreactor > Anaerobic > Digestate | place...
ACGATCCAAAGTACATGAAGGACCTGCCCAGACCTCAGAAGGCAACACTCCACCTGACGAAACGCATCGCCAGGGAAGACTGCGTACTTCTCTTCCACGGAATCGGGCACCGGGCCAAGAACCTGAAAGTGGCTGCCAATTTCGGCTACCGCGACGGCGACCTCATCCCGCAGAAGAACCCTGCTATTGCAAAGAAGCACGATCCGACCGGTATGGGGTGGGTAGAGGATGTATTTGTCAGCGTTAAAAAGACATCGTGAGGTGATGAAGCATGAAAGAATACGCCATAATGCTGGATACAACATACTGCACAGGCTGCAATTCCTGTGCGTACCGGTGTATCCAGGAATTCAGATATCATGACCAGGCGGCCAAAGGCCTTTTTAGAACCTTTGTCCAGATCAACGACGAGGGTCTGTACCAGAAACGGTGCATGCACTGCCTTGCCCCGGACTGCGTAGCCAACTGCCCCGTCCAGGCCCTGACCAAGTCGGAATCCGGCCAGGTCCTCTACGATAAGAACAAGTGCATCGGCTGTCAGAACTGCGTGCGGTCGTGCAAGTTCCACGTGCCCCAGTTCGATGCAGCCACCAAGAAGATAGTCAAGTGCAGCATGTGTGCACACCGGGTGGGCGAGAACAAGCCGCCGGCCTGCGTGGAGATCTGCCCCACGGGCGCCCTGCAGTTCGGCGAATACCGGGAGATCCTCGCGAAGGCCAAGGGGCTGGCCGCGAAGAACAAGCTGAAGATCTACGGCGCGAAGGAAAACGGCGGCACCCACCTTTTCGTCCTGGCCAAGAACGAGCCGGTCAAGTTCGGCTATCCGCAGGTCGCGGCGAAAAACATCGGCAAGGGTATCTCCATGCGCGATATCCCCAGCATTCCCATGGCAATAGCAGCAGTGGCAGTCGGAGGGCTCAAGAAGTTCAGCGAGAGAAGGGCCCTCGTGGAAGCCGAGGAAAAGGACCAGAAGGCTAAAAAGTAAGCAAACAGGAAAGGTTGCGATGGCCGGGCAGGACGGTGTTCTTTGCCGTTCTGCCCGTTCCATCCCGCCGTTCCGCAGACGTGATGCACATGCCTGATGAAGGCTGTGCATGGCAGAAAGAACGGGATGTGACAATGACCCAATCAGGAGAACATCTGGGGCGTGCGGCAGCGAGGGCAGCTCTCTACTCCCTCCTGGCCCAGGCTCTCAATTACCCTGACGGAGAGCTCGTGAAGGGCCTCTGCCGGGGCGATTACCTGAGAGAGACCTTTGATACTCTCGATGCTCTCGGGATCACGGGGCTCAGCGACTGCCTGGAAACACTTCGGAAAGAATACCCTCCCGATGCCGACGAGAAATCCCTGCTCCTGGAGCTGGAAAGAGACTACACATGGATGTGCTTCGCCTCGAAGCCGCACCGGCTGGTCTATCTCTTCGAGTCCGTGTACAACGAGGGAAAGCTCTTCGACGAGTCGACCTTCAGCATCGCGCGCCTTTACTACGAAGCCGGGCTGAAAGTGGAAGAGGATTTCAGGCTCCCTCCCGACCACATCGCTGTCGAGCTCGAGTTCATGTCCTTCCTGTGCTTCAAGGAGGTGGAGGGCATCAAGGCGGGCGACAGCAGAATCACGGACTATGCCGTGGAGCTTCAGAGAAGGACCCTCGACGAGCACCTTCGCAGGTTCGCACTGACCGTTGCCGCCAACCTCGGCAAGCATTCCAAGACACGCTTTTATCAGAGTGTGGCAAAGGTCATGACGGCGTTGTTCTCGGGTCCGGCATAAACCCCTTCCGGCAGGGCTATCGGATTGAAGAATCTTGGGAGCTTATAAAATTTTCCATACAATTTAAGAATTTTCCCAATATTTAAGGATCCGAATGCATGCCGGATTCCTGGCATGACAGCTAACCGATCTGTCAAGCATGGAGGCAACGCAATTTTTCCGGCTGTCCTGTCTTCGGGTGCATCGCTGGAATGCATGATGCAAGGGAAGAGATCATACAGGAAACGACCAAGGGCCGGCGGCGCATGAGCAGCTGATGATCCTTCACAGGAAAACTATCTTATGGCTGGACAAACGCTGTTCAGCCCCCGGGATCGGCATGAAGCAGAAAAAAGAAATAACAGTTTACTCATCGTTTGGAGGTAGCGCTGTGATTATTCACTGTCACTCTCGATCAGGAATTCTCAAACATATTTTGTTCCTCACAGTAACCTTCGGTGTGGCCGTTCTGATCTTCTGCGTTCCTGCAGGAGCGGCCGACTGCACCTCGTGCCATGCCGGCAAGCAGGTGCTGCCGGGGAACCATCCCGACACCAAGGACATGACCATTAAGGGGTGCCTTATGTGCCACGGCAAGGACAAGGCCCCCCTGTCCGACACGTTCATGTCCATCCACGAGCAGATGCTCTCGGGAGGGTCGTCCAGCTCGAAAGCTCCCGAGGCCTCAGGCAAGGTAAGAACATCTGCGGCGTCCGCCTCTTTGCAGAAGGCAAAGTGACAGGGTGGATCAACAGGTCTGATAAGCTTGGAAGCGACACGATGCTCCGGCTGTCCGGTCTTCGGATGCATCGCCGGGGCGCATGATGCAAAGACAAAGGTCGTATACGAGATGTTGAAGCCCAGCGGCAAGTTGATCGCCGCTGACCCTTTACACGAGAAGAAATTATTTATGGCCGATCAATCGTTGTTCAGGCTTCGAGCTCTCCATGGGCCAGGAAAGAAAATCATTCTATTCATCGCTCGGAGGTAGCACCGTGGTTATTCACCGTCACTCCCGGTCGGGGATCTTCAAAAAGCTCTTCACCCTCACCTTGATCAGCGGCATAGGCATTCTGCTGATCTGCGCTTCTGCAGGAGCGGCCGACTGCACCTCGTGTCATGCGGGAAAGCGGGTGCTGCCGGAGACGCATCCCGACACGAAGGGGATGATGTATAAGCAGTGCCTGATGTGCCACGGCAAGGATAAGGTCCCCTTATCCGATAAATTCATATCGATCCACGAGGGGATGCTCTCGGGCGGATCGTCCGGCACGAAGACACCGGAGGCTCCCGGCAAGGATGCCGAGATGAAGATGCCCTTGCCGGCACCGTCCTCAAGGGCTTCCGATGCGAAGGCATCAGCCGCAAAGTCATCGGACAAGGCATCGGCGGCGAAGTCGACGAGTCCTGCGCCGACCTGCACGGCGTGCCATGCGAAGCCGGAGTATACGAAGCATTTCTCGAGCACGAAGCACGGCAAGCTCGAGTGCACGGCTTGCCACAAGGGCGTGAGTGATATCCCCAAGCACATGCAGGGGAGCCAATCGGTCGAGACGGCCTCCTGCCTGACCTGCCACAAGGATATCGTAAAGCAGGGCATGCATGCGAGCGTGAAGAAGTTCTCCTGCTCCCAGTGCCACGGAGGCATGCACCCCAGGGAAGCTTCCTCCCCGAAGATCGTAAAGATGAAGGCAAAAGCAGCCTCGCCGTTGTCACCTCCATCGATGGCGGACTGCACCTCGTGCCACTCAGGGCCCACGTACACGAAACACTTTACTCAATCCTCTCACGGGGCCTTGAGTTGCACGACCTGCCATACCGGCATAACCGACCTCGCCCGGCACATGAAGAAAGAGCAGAAGCCCGCACTTATCTCCTGCGGGGTCTGCCACCGGGAGATCGAGAAGAGGTATGCCAAGAGCGCTCACGCTCTCAACGCAAAGCTCTCCTGCCTGCAGTGCCATACGGATATCCACCCCGGTGAGGCTGATAGCGTGAAGAAGGAAAAGGCGGATGCCGGGACAGGCATCGCGACCTGCCTGAAGTGCCACAGCGACAAGGACAAATACGTGAACAAGGGCCACACCGCGAAGCTCCTCGCAGGGAACTCTGATGCCGCATCGTGCACCACCTGCCATGGGGCTCACGATATGAAGGCCTTTGCGAAGACGGACAAGGGTATGGCGGACAAGAGAACGTACTACACCGACCTGTGCATCTCCTGCCACAAGGAAGGAGGAGCGGCAGGCCGCTACGGCGTGTTCCCCATGGCAGTGAAAGCCTATGGCGAGACCTATCACGGCAAGGCCAGGAGCTTGGGCTACACCGACAAGGTTGCAGGGTGCGCGGACTGCCACCTCGCCCACAACATCCTGCCGTCAAGCAACCCGTCATCGGCCTTGAGCACGGAAGCCCTCGTGAAGACCTGCGGGAAGTGCCATACCGGCTTCCACAAGCGGTTCGTCTCCTACGTTCCTCACCCTGATCCGGACAATCCGAAGAAGTTCCTCTCGCTCTACCTCACGAAGAGGTTCATGATCGCGCTCCTGGCGGGCGTATTCCTCTTCTTCTGGGTCCACTCGATCCTGTGGTGGAGGAAGGCCTATGCGGAGAAGAGCTGCCTTATCAGGGGAGGAGGCATCCTTAAGCACGAGCTGCCCGAGGATGAGGGAAGACAGTACGTGAGGAGATTCACTCTGAGGGATCGGGTGATGCACGTGGTGTTGATCCTGTCCTTCTTCGGGGTGGTGGTCTCGGGCTTCCCGATCAAGTATCCCGAAGCGTCCTGGGCGAGAGTGTTCACGGCGCTCATGGGGGGCGTCGAGGGAGCTGCGCTCATCCACCGCATCAGTGCGGGGACGATGTGCCTGCTGTTCCTCTTCACCTGCTGGCTGTCGGTGAAGTTCCTCTTCCCGGGCTTTAAGGTCAAGGGGTGGGTATCGAGGCTCTTCGGGCCTGATTCGCTCTTCCCGCGCTGGAAGGATTTCGAGGACTGCTTCAATATGTTCCGGTGGTTCTTCAACAAGGGGGACAAGCCCAAGTTCGACCGGTGGACCTACTGGGAGAAGTTCGACTTCATGGCGGTGTTCTGGGGCATGTTCGTCATCGGGCTCTCAGGGGTGATCATGTGGATACCCGAGATCTCCTCGTACGTCATGCCGGGGTGGATGATCAACATCACGCATCTGGCGCATTCTGAAGAGGCGTTTCTGGCAGCGGTGTTCATCTTCACGATCCACTTCTTCAACAACCATATCGTGCCGGACAAGTTTCCGCTGGAGAGGAACGTGTTCACGGGCAGCTACACGCTCGAGGCACTCAAGCACGAGCGGCCGCTCGAGTACGAGCGCATCGTGAAGGAGAATAGGCTCGAAGAGATCAAGACCGAAGGGCCGGGCACCGGCATCCAGCTCTTCGCCGGAATCTTCGGCATCGCTTCCGTCCTCCTGGGCCTCTCCCTCACCATCCTCATCTTCTGGGCCGTGCTGACGATGTAAGGATGACCGGAGCAGAGGGCGCGCTGTTCTGCTGCGCGCCCTCACGCGGCTCCCTTCTCAGAGATAGCTGTGCAGGCCGGGTAGGTAGTTTACCCCGAAATAGGTGAACAGAACACTCACAAGCCCGATCAGGGCAATCACGGCAACCCCCTTCGTTGCCCTGCCTTTTCTGATTCTCTCGTGAAGCACGGCTGCATAGATGAGCCAGGTGATGAGAGCCCAGGTTTCTTTCGGGTCCCAGCCCCAGTATCTTCCCCAGGCTACCTGCGCCCATACCGAGCCGGTCAGGATCCCCACGGTGAAAAAGATGAACCCGATCATCACGCACCGGTAGAAAACGGTTCCTGTCGGGTGTGCCTCAGGGGAGGCATGGCCGTTTCTCAACAGGAAAAAGCCGGATACCGACGCCACCACGAAAGATGAATAGCCCAGAAAACAGGTGATGACATGGATGGCGAGCCAGTTGCTCTTGAGCGCCGGGACCAGGGGTTGGATGTCGCTCTCGACGCCGGTCGAGAACGAGGCATATCCGAGCATCAGTGCTGCTGCGGGCATGATGAAGGTCAATACCCTGTTCCTGGCCTCTCCCCTGATGCTCAAGAAGGCAATGAGAACGATCGCCCAGGAAAAGAAGACCAGGGACTCATAAAAGTTCGACAGGGGCACATGACCGACTCCCAGAGAATATGATTCATACCACCGGGAGAGAATCCCCGCTCCATGGAGGAGAAATCCTCCCCCGGCGCCGAAGAGGGCAGCGTTTTGAAATCCCTTTTTATCCAGGATCTGGCCCACGAGCATCAGAGAGAACGTCCCGAGATAGACAAAGGTCACTATGCCGATGATGGTCCCGCTGCTCATGAATCACACCCCGTGGCCTGAGCCTTTTTGTGAACTGTATCCGAAGCGCTTCTCTCGACAAGCGCGGGTGAAGGGTTCCCGCCTGAAGATGATGATTGAACGCCCGGGCTGGTTCGGGGGAGGAGAAATACGAGAAGGAGGCTGATGAGAAAGAGGAGCCCGCCTGCGCCCACCAGAGGGGTGCCCGGATCATGCTTCACTCCGATGCCGGTGGTATATGATGTCCCTGTCTGCTCACATGAGAACGTGTAGGGCCTGAAGCCTGAAGGATCGAACTGGGGCATTCTCTCGAAGAGGTCGGGGACCCTGCTCTTGATTGCATCGATATCCCTGAACACCCACAGGTATCGACCTCCGGAAGGGCCTTCGATCAGGAGCTTCACAGCAGGGCCTGCATGCATGAGATTGCTCCAGATCTTCACCACGCGGACGCGGGTGTCTCCGGACGGCAGGGGGAGGATGTCTCCTTCCGATGCCTTGAGCACCATCTTTTTCTGCCCGTCCGAAACGGTTATGATGGCAGAGGCAGGCGACTGGTTGAAGCTCTCCTGATAAAAGTTGATGCCGGAGAAGCTGGCAGGGTGATTTACCTTCACCTGTGCCCGGCTGGCTACCTGGCCGTCCCTGATGAAGGAAAGATCCGATATATATTCCTTGGGCATGCCGTTTGGGTAATAGTCGGCGGCAAAACGGTCGCACCTCACGGAGAATCCGAGATCCTGCGAGGAGCCGTTCTTCAGCATTACCCTGGAAACCGTCGATCCCTCGGGTATCTCCATGAAGCCGTCCAGGCTCATGAAGCCGAGGCCGTACCCCGCGATGACGAGAAGGATGCTGCCATGGAGGAGCAGCATGAGAAGGCTTCTCCTCTTGAGATGCGCCCTCTTCCACATGCACAGGATGAGGTTTATGCAAAGGAGAAGCCCTGCACCCATGAACCAGATCGAATGGAAGATGCCATAAGGGCTGAGCAGGGACGAAATCCAAGATACGAGGCCGTGTCCATAAGAGACGTATCCGTCCCTCTGGGGGAACACGGTCCCGACCAGGCAGAGCGCTGTGATGAAGAAGAGAAGCGTTATCGCGAGCTTCAGCGAAGAGAGCCTACCCGGCAAGCCGTTACCATTGTTTGCCGTCTTTTTGTAATCCGTGCTTGAAGCCTGTTTCACGTTTTCAACCTGCCGTATCTCTCCTCTTGCCAGGAGTGTATATCAAACGCCTCCGATCTTGTCATTGTCAATTCTTTTCTGCCTGCCGGAGACATCCAGGCATGATGACGGGGTAGGGGGCAGAAATCGAAAAGTCTTTAAAAAACTAAAAAATTATCTAGGATTTTGTTTTGAAATTTGATAATAATGTAAGTCAGTATCACAAAAGCAATAACTGACTTTGAGATCTTTCATGAAGTCGCCGTTGGTTTTGTAATAGAAGTTTTGCTGATTTTTAAAATTCAAATAAGTTTTAATTAATTGAGGATCTTATCCCAACGAAGAAGAATGATCTTCTGAAATTGGTTGGCCGTCCAATTAATTGGTTGACTTGCCAAAAGAAAGATGGCATGATGTGTTTGTTGGGCGATAGACGGTTCACTCATTCACCTGGTTGGTGCTCACGATGGTTTTGAAGGGTTGTCTCCATACTCATACGACCTGCTCGGACGGTAAACTGACGCCGCAAGAGGTTGCCGATGCTTATGAGGAAAGAGGGTATGATTTCATCGCTTTCACTGATCACGACTATCTTCTCAAGCCGGATTATCTGGCAGTGTACTCGGGTGTGAAGACCGACATGATAATATTCAACGGCATAGAGCTCACGGTCTTCCTGAAGGGTTACCTGCACGTGGGAAAGGTTTCCGGAGACAGCGACGAGCTCTATATCCTGAACCACCTCGGCGAATACGGCCTTCCGATCGATCAGATCCAGGACAGGTTGAGCGGTATATCTCAGACGTATCCGATCGATGCGGTCGAGATCACCTCCAAAGGGTTCCGTCACAGCGAGTACGAAGTTCCCGAGATACAATATCCAAAAATCGCCTCTGACGATATGCATGCGAAAGTGGGCATCGGAAGGGCGTGGGTTGAGGTAGATGCAGTGAGGAGAAACAGAGATTCGATCATCCGGGCCATACGGCAGGGTGAATTCTGGAACTGCTATATTTGACTTTAGGAATGCATGCTGCCGTCCCGTTGCCGGCGCGACAGCTCTTGGAAAGAATCGGAGGGAGAGTAGGTCAAGTGGTGGAGGAAAATCAACCTAATAGATGGGAGGTTACCATATAATGGGAAAGAGAGTCGCGGTGTGTGCCATATCACAAATCAAGAACGATGGTGATTACTGGGATAGGCGTTTCCAGGACATGCTTCTCCCATGCTTGGAGTCCATTCTGGAACAGACAGGGGTGACGTTTGATCTGGATAAAGGCATCAGGAACATCGTCACGTGCTCCGACGATGTTTACGACGCCCGGACGATTTCGAACAATGGCGTGACGGATGTCGTGGGAGCCCATTTCAGGGGCGAAGAGAAGATGGCCCAGGAGGGGATCAACGGCCTCGGCTATGCCATGGCGAGCATTCTTTCCGGACATGACGACGTGATTCTTTTCATGGGCCACTGCAAGGAGTCTCAGACCGAAAGCCGGCTCATGAATACCAATCTGGCCTTCGATCCTTTCTACTGCAGGCCCATGGGTCTCGATTTCCTCAACGCGAACGCCTTCCAGGCCAGGGAGTACATGGAGAAATCCGGGGTCACGGAAGATCATCTTGCCAAGATCGTGGTCCGCTCGAGGAAGAATGCAAAAAAGAATCCGTATGCCCGCGAGAACAAGACGGTGACGGAGAAGGATGTCAAGAAGTCTGCGATGATCGCGGACCCTATCCGGGAGCTTCACCAGTATCCGGTTACGGATTGGGCGTACGGGATGCTGCTCTGCTGCGAGGAAAGGGCCAAGGAGTTCACGGATAATCCCGTGTGGCTGACGGGCTTCGGGAACTGCATGGACAGCTATTTCCTCGGGGACAAGGACCTGACCTCCAACTTTTCTCTGAAGAAGGCCGCCCAGAGGGCATACGCCATGGCCGGGGTGAAGAACCCGAGGAAGGATCTCGACATAATAGAGCTCAAGGACTCTTTTGCGTACCAGCTTCCCATGTGGGCGGAAGGGATCGGCATCGCAGACGAAGGCAAGGGCGGCGCATGGATCGATAAGGGCGGCCCGGATGACATGAATGTGAATCTCTCGGGAGGCATGCTCAACGGCAACCCGATCATGATCGGCGGAGTGGCGAGGGCCGTAGAATGCATCCTGCAACTTCGGGGTGAAGCGGGCAAGAGACAGGTCAAGGGAGTGAAGAGGGCCCTGGCGCACGGGACCTATGGGGCGGCAGGTCAGCACCATGCAGTTCTCATTCTGGAAAAGTGAGGAGGCGCTCATATGGCACACAGGAAAAAGAACAGAAATGTAGGAATCATAGGGATAGGCCAGACAAAGTACTCCAGCCACCGGGAAGACGTCAATCAGCCGGAGATGATACACGAGGCAGTACAATTGGCGCTGGATGATGCCGGCCTCACCATGGATGACATAGATTGCATCGTTCACGGGAACATGGAGCTCTTCGAGATGATCTACCAGCCGGATCTGTGGCACGTGATCGGCACGGGCGCCTATGGAAAGAGCGAGTTCAGGATAACGACGGGGGGCACGGTCGGAATCACCTTGGCATGCGCCTCCGACAATCTGGTTGCCTCGGGGATGTACGATATCGTCATGGCAATCGGGTTCGAGAAGCTCCAGGAGGGTCACACGACGGGCGGCATCACCAACATGGCGGACCCGCTGTGGTTCAGGCACCTGCAGACAGGAGCCCTCACTGGATCGGGAGCCTATGACGTGATCAACGAGTTCGGCGAGGAGAGGGCCAAGAAGGCGTCCATGATGTACAGGATCATCATGGACAAGCACGCGAGCTTGAACCCCAACGCCCACCGTTCCTTCGGCCTGGAGTTCGAGCAGATGGACGACCTCATCAAGAACTCTCCCAAGCTGGTCGGCGACCTGAAGCTCATCGAGATGTGCTCCCAGTCGGACGGCGCGTGCGCGGTCATCTTCGCCTGCGAGAAGAAGGCGAAGGCGCTCTCGAAGAAGCCGGTATGGATACGCGATCACGTGACGGTCCACCGTGAAGAGACCTTCTTCATCTTCGGGTATGACGAGAAGTATCCGGTGACGATGACGCACAGTCTGGCCGCCAAGAGACTCTTCGAACGCAACAACATCAAGAAGCCCATCGATTACTTCGACGTGTTCGAGATGTACGACCCCGCCTCCTGGTGGGCTGTGGACTGGCTCCGTGACTTCTTCCTTCTAAAAGGAGACGAGCACCTGAAGCTGGTGGAGAACAAGGATATCATGATCGGCGGCAAGATGCCCGTCAATCCGTCGGGCGGCGTCATCGGCTCGAACCCGATCGGGGCGACGGCCCTTGTACGGGTAGCCGAGGCGGCACTGCAGATACGGGGCGATGCGGGAGCGCACCAGATTCCCACACCGGTAAACCATGCACTCGCTTCCGGATTCGGCGGAACGATGTGGACCGTGCTCATGATGCTTGAAAAAGAACTGAACTGGTAGGAGGTGGACGATGGCCGAATATTTCGGTGTAAAGGTAGAAGACATTTTCAATACGATGCAGGAGCGCTTCAGGCCTGAAGGTGCACAAGGAGTGGATGCATCGTTCGGGTACGACATAACGGGTGAGGGCAAGTGGAAGCTCTCGGTCAAAAACGGCAAAATGACCATCGAAAAGACCGACGATCTGTCGGGATGCTGCGTTGTAACCGTCACGGACGGCGAGACCTTCGTGGGCGTGAACGTCGGCAAGGTGGACGGCATGAGCGCATTCACTTCGGGAAAGCTCAAGGCGGAGGGAGACCTCGGGGCGCTCGGGAAGACCGCGAAGATGTTCCGCAAGTTCACACAGGCCAAGAAGGAGATGTCGGTGAGGGATTACCTCCTCGACATGTTCGGGACGGTCGAGAAGCGGTTCAGGCCGGCAGCGGCCGAGGGGGTCGACGCGGTGTTCGCCTTCGACCTCGGTGGAGACTATGGCGGGCAGTGGTCGGTCATCATCAAGGACAAGACCTGCAAGGTGATCGACAAGATCGACGGGAAGCCCACCACCAAGCTGGAGTTCATCGATGCGAAAGACTACGTGGACTTCAGCCTCGGAAAGATCGATGCCCAGAGCCTGCTCGGGGCAGCCAGGGCAGCGGTAGTCGGCGACATCAACCTCGTCATGAAGTGGGGGGAGTTCTTCGAGAAGTACGTGGACCCCATGGCAGGCGATGTAAAGGAGCAGGAGCTCCTGGTCCTCAAGAAGACCATATCGGTGAACCAGCGGTTTGCCACGGGCCCGTACATGGGGAGGTTTCTGCGCGCGCTCAAAGACAAGAAGATCATAGGGACAAAGTGCCCGAAGTGCGGAAGGATTCAGCTCCCGGCGAGAGAGATCTGCGCGGAGTGCCGGGTACGTTCCGACGAGTGGGTGGAAGTGGGCCCCAAGGGGCAGGTGAGGTACATGGACTATGCATACTACGCAAGCCCGGATCCGCTCACCGGAGAAACCAGAGAGACCCCCTACGGCAGTATACATATCCGTCTGGACGGCTGCAAGGGCAATGAGACCTTTACGCATTTTATCAGGCGCGATCAGATAGACCGGAT
>Ga0116184_10004010_pt1 | contig 11816 bp, 7 predicted proteins | sample AD_JPNNA5_MetaG_FD_89886 | JGI IMG/M metagenome (GOLD analysis project Ga0116184, IMG submission 89886) | Active sludge microbial communities of municipal wastewater-treating anaerobic digesters from Japan - AD_JPNNA5_MetaG | ecosystem: Engineered > Bioreactor > Anaerobic > Digestate | place...
CGGTGACGCTGTCTTCACAGCGGGCGATTTCCCCCTCGAGGCGGCGCAGGCGGCTCGCGCGCTCTTTTTTGGCGAAATACTCGTTTCCGGTTTTCGGCGCGGGCTTCGCCGTTTCGGCCGCGCGCGCGGCGAGCGACTTTTCGAGGTATTCGTCATAGCCGCCGTCACAGCTTTCGACCCCTTTGGGCGTCAGGAAGAGCGTGCGCGTGGCAAGTTTGTTGATGAAATACCGGTCGTGCGAAACGGCGAGCAGCGTGCCGTCATAACCCGCCAGCGCCCGCTCGAGCGCTTCGCGCGACGCGATGTCAAGGTGGTTCGTCGGCTCGTCGAGCACCAGGAAATTCGGCCCTTTGAGCATCAGCTTGAGCAGGGACGCCCGCGCTTTTTCGCCGCCGCTGAGCATGCGGACGCTTTTGAACACGTCGTCTCCGCGGAACAGAAAAGACGCCAGGGCGCTCCTGAGCTGCGTTTCGGTCATGGCAGGGAATATGTTGCGCAACTCCTCGAGCAGGGTATTCTCACCTTCGAACCCGCCGAGCGACTGGTCAAAATAACCGGTTTGCGTATTGGCACCGCGCAGGACGCTGCCGGCGTCCGCCCGCAGGCGCGCTACGACAATCCGCAACAGGGTGGTCTTGCCGCAGCCGTTGGGGCCGAGCAGAAAGACGCGCTCGCCTTTGCGGATTTGGAACGAGGCGTTCTCAAACAAGCGGCGGCCGCCGAACGATTTGGCCACACAGCGCACGTCAAGGACTTCGTTGGGGCCGGGCGTCCGGATACGGAAGGAAAAATCAAGCGTCTTGAGCGCGGAATCGGGCGTTTCAAGTTCCGCCTTCTTTTTCGCAAGCATCTTTTCTTTGCTGGCGGCGGTAATATAGTTCCTTTCCCGCCCCCAGCGCCGCTGCTGTTCGATGATGCCTTCGATGCGCTTGATCTCGTCTTTGCGGTTATTCCAGCGCCTGAGTTTTTCCGCTTCCTTCTCGCTTTTCAGCTTCGCGAAGCGCGAGTAACCGCCTTGCCACAGCGTCACCCTGCCATGCTCGATTTCAATGGTTTTCGAGGTGATTTTATCGAGGAAATAACGGTCGTGGGAAACAGCGATGAAGGCGCCCGGATAGTCGCGCAGGAAACCCTCGAGCCAGCCGGAGCTTTCAAAGTCGAGATGGTTGGTCGGCTCGTCGAGCAGCAGCAGGTCGGCGCCGCTTAACAGCAGTTTGCACAAGCCGAGTTTAGACAACTGGCCGCCGCTGAGTTTTGACACGCTCAGCTGCTGCTCTGCGGCCGAAAAGCCCAGCCCGGCCAGGGCCGAGGCGGTTCTGCTGCGGAAGGTCAGGCCTCCGCCGCGCTGATATTCCTCGCTGAGTTCATGCTGGCGTTCGATGCGCTCCGGCGTGGCGCCGGTACCGGCGATCTGCGAGGCGACGGCGTCGAGTTCACGCTCGATTTCAACAAGCCGGTCAAAAACCGTCAGCGCCTCCTCGTAGAGGGTCCTGTAGGAATCCGCGCCTTCCTGCTGGCGCATATAGCCGATTTTCGCCCCGCGCGCGAGCGCGACGGCGCCCTCGAGCGGCTCAAGCTCGCCGGCCAGCAGGCGGAACAGCGTCGTTTTGCCCGACGCGTTCGCCCCGACAAGGCCGACGGCGTCTTTTTCGTCAATATCGAAAGCGGCGCAGGAAAACAGGACGCGGCCGGCAAAACCCGCGGAAAGATTTTGGACGCTGAGAACAGGCATCGAACGGTTCCTTTTACAGGCGTGTTTCGAGCACGGATATTTGCCCGCGCAGGGCAAAATCACCGCAGTTGGCCGGAATAAACACGCATTCACCTTTTTTCATTTCGACATCTTCACAATCCGGGCACGCCAGAACGCCTTCTCCCTCGAGGGCCAGCAGCGAAACGAAAGACCGGTCGTCGGCGGCGTCCGTATAAACGCTGTCGACATCCACTCTGCGCACGGAAAAATAGGGGGAAGCGACCAAAGCGGTTCTTCGCGCGCCTGCCAGCCGCTCTGTTTTTCCGTTTTCGCAGTACAAATTATGGTAAGGCATTGTACTTGACACGCGCACCCCATCAACCAGATGCAGCGGCCGTTTTTCGCCTTTTATCAACCTATTGTAGTCAAAGAGCCTGTAAGTGGTATCTGAACTTTGCTGTACTTCGGCAAGTAATATGCCTTTACATATAGCGTGAACGGTTCCTGCCGGTATGAAGAAAACATCGCCTTTTTTTACCGGAACTTTTTTCAAAAGTGGCAATATATCGACGGTTCCGGCAGCTTTTTCAAATATTTTTTTCTCGGTTCGCCGTTTGAAACCGAGCAGCAAGCCCGCTCCGGGTTCACAGTCGATGATATACCACGCTTCCGTCTTGCCTTGGCCCGGCGCGTCCTCGTCACCGGGATGGACCTGCACCGAAAGGTCGTCGCGGGCGTCGATCAGCTTGATCAGCACAGGGAAACGTTCCGTTCCTCCGCCCCGCGAACCTGTGGTATTTCTGTTGGCGGCGTAGAAATCGGCGAACAGCGAACCGGCACGAGGGCCGTTGACGATTATATTTTGATAGTCTCCCTCGCAGGAAAGCACCCACGCCTCCCCTGCCTCTTTGCCTTGGTCCGGTTCGGGCAAGCCGTATTCGTCTACCAGCCGCCTGCCGCCCCACAGAGCGTGCTTAACGCACGGTTTGAGTTTCATCGGGTACAGTTTCATCACGCAGACCGCCTTTGCATTGATCCCGATTATGGTAACACAAACAGTCCTGTTTTGCCATAGAGAGAGGTTCCCGCAAACGGACAAAAAATCGGCAATTCGGGCTTGCATTTCAAGTTAGAGTTTTGTATAATATGCTTTGCCGGTCGGGTAACCGGCCTCATACAGGGACGTTTAGCTCAGCTGGTAGAGCTTTCGCTTGACGTGCGAAGGGTCGGGGATTCGAGTTCCTCAACGTCCACCACAAAAAATGGATTTTGGCAAAAAAGCCCTCTCATTTCTGAGAAGGCTTTTTTGTCAAGCAGATTAAATCATCAAGAGCCCAGCGATTATGGCTGGTCTGCGCGTTTCGGTGGCTGATGTTTGTCTTTGCCTTTCAAAAAAAAGAGAAAAGCAGACAGGCAAATTTGAGAGGGTATTGCACATTGACATTATTAGCCCACAACGCTAGCACATTTTGCTGAAATCGCTGATTATTTTGTTTGCATCCGAAGTTATTTCTTCAGGTTTGTTCTTCTCCCATTTCATCACTTTGTTGAGACTCGGATTTTACGACCATCAGGTCAGCATGGGCTTTTACGCAATATTTTTAAGAAACGAACAATATATTTACGTAAATAATTTCAAAAAAATCACCACAAGTACTTATACCCTTGTGGTGATAAAATGGAGGACGCTAAGCAGAGTCATTGCATGCCCAATCCCGAGAACAATACCTCTATGCACGAGAAGAACACCATGTTACAAGAAATGTGTACCATCAATTAAAAAAAATCAAGTCTTTCAAATGCTCAAGGAGCGCGAAGTCAAAATCCCATTCGTAGCGAGTAATCGCAGAAAAAAATCTCGCTATCAGTTCAGTTAAGACTGCTAACATATCACACACCTCCTGAACGAACAAAAACAATGACTCTGCTATACATTATTGTAATTAGTGTGTTCAGGAAAATCAATATTTGGGGGGAATAATAGGAATCGGCGCTTGAAAGCAAGATTTTTGTCAATTACAAAATATTATCAGCTGACAATTATCGAAGCAATCCAGAGTAATTCCTATTTTCATTCAAGCGCTGGATTTTCGCGTAATCGCACCGGTTATCGATACTGACATGCGAAAAGCCGACGACTTAATAACCGGTGCGTCCTTTTATATCCTATTGAATAACCAGTTGGTAGGTATATAAAAACGCTTCAGTGATAAAAAATCGCTGAAAGAATGGCTTCCGTCCGTAAGCCGGAATGTCCGGGCTTGTGAAAGCCGCAGCAAAGCGGCGCTTGTGCATTGCACACGGCTTATGGTATTTTATCCGTAATCAATTATTGTCTCATACACTCGTACCGCGGGCGTTCAGCCGAATGGAGGGCTTTTTGACGGTTTGAAGCGAAGCGGGTTTTGTCAATCAGCCGCATGGAAAGGTTGTCGATGCCATGACCGCGAAACGCAGTCTTAAAAAAATGCCGGCTGTCCTTCTGGCGTTCGCTCTGCTGGCCGGGGGCTGCGTGTTCTCCGCCGGCGGATTCAGCGGCCGTATTTCGCCGGAGACGATAGCGGCCAGCGCGCGCACAGCCGTCGACATCGAAAGCGAGGGCATTGTCCTGCTCAAAAACGAGGGTGGCGTTCTGCCACTTCGAGGCCGGGCGGTCAACGTGTTCGGCTCCGGCTCCGTAACCCCCTTCCTGGGCGGGACCGGCTCGGGCGCCATCACCACGAACGACCCTGTCGATTTTTACGACGCGCTTGACCTTTGCGGTATCCGCTACAACCTCGAACTGCGCAGGTTGTATGAGAAAAACGACACCAACTCGCTGCCAAAAACGGACAACACGGTTTTCAATAACGGGCTGCAGCTGGCGCTGCTGAAAAAGACGCTCAACGAAATGCCCGTCGCAAAAATCACGCCGGAAATTCTCGGCGGCGCCGTGGCGTTTTCGGCTACGGCGATCATCGTCATCAGCCGGACGGGCGCGGAGGGTTCCGACCTTTCTATGGACGACCTGCTCCTTTCGGATGCGGAGAAGGCTCTTGTCGGCCTGGTCACATCGCATTTTGACGAAGTCATTGTGCTTTTCAACACCGCCAACGTGATGGAAATGGGCTGGCTGCAAAATTACCCGCAGATCAAAGCCGCGGCGTTGATTTGGGTCCCGGGGGAATTCGGCATGGAAGCCGTCGGCAAGATGCTCAGCGGGGAAGTCACCCCTTCCGGCAAGCTGGCGGATACAGCCGCCTATCGTGTCGAAGACCATCCGTCGTCCGTCAACTTCGGCGACTTCCGTTACAGCAACACGGTGGGCAGGAAGTACCTGGAATACCGCGAAGGTATTTATGTCGGTTACCGTTATTTCGAAACTTTCGCGCCGGAAAAGGTGCAGTATCCCTTCGGCTACGGCCTTTCCTACACCGCGTTCCGCCGCGAGGTACTGACACATTCCGCGGACGGGGAAACGGTCAGTGTCAGCGTGAAAGTAAGCAATACCGGCGCGTACGCCGGCAAAGATGTGGTGCAGGTCTATGTCTCGGCTCCCTATACGGCCGGCGGGCCGGAAAAAAGCGCCGTCACGCTGGCCGGTTACGCAAAAACGCGGCTTATCGAGCCGGGCGGTTTTGACAACGTTACGGTCACTTTCCGCACGCGCGGCCTGGCTTCGTACGATTGGCGGGACGAGCAGGCCTGGGTGCTCGAAAAGGGAGATTATACCATTCGCGTATGCAGCGACATTCGAAGCAAATACGGCGCGTTCGTTTACAGCGCGCCGGAAACCGTCGTCTACAAAACCGACGACGCCACGGGCGCGGTGATACATAACCTTTTCGGCGGCGCGTACAGCGGTTTCCCCATCCTGTCGCGCAATGATCCGGCCGGGACTTTCCCCCGTTTTGAACAACGCGAGGCCGGCGATTCCATCCGAAGAGCCGACGCGTGGCCCGCCCCTTCTCCCGGGCAAGCGCCGCCGACCGGCGCGGCGTATGAAAACGGCGTCATCACGCTGCGCGACGTGTATGATGACGAAACGAAGTGGGACGCCTTCCTCGACCAGTTGACATTGGATGAAATGACGCTGCTGGTCACTTGCGGCGGTTACGGAACCGCCGGCATCGAACGCCTCGGCATACCGGAAACGGTTGACAACGACGGGCCATCCTGTGTCAAAGGCCGGTACGGCAGCGTATATGCCGACTGCGGAGCGGCCTACCCCTGCGAGACCGCGGTCGCCTGCAGTTTTAACGACAATATCGCCCGGGCGATGGGCGCCAGCGCCGGCGCGGAAGCCCGGGAACTCGGGACGGACATCTGGTACGCGCCGGGCGCCAATATCCACCGGAACCCCTGCGGCGGCAGAAACTTTGAATATTTTTCGGAAGACCCGCTGCTCTCCGGCCGCATGGCTGCGGCCGTTATCAGCGGCGCCCGGTCCATGGGCCTCGTCACTACCGTCAAGCATTTCGCCCTGAACGACCAGGAAAAGAACCGTACCGGCGTTTTTACCTGGGCGGACGAGCAGACGATGCGCGAAATCTACCTTAAGCCCTTTGAAATCGCGGTGAAAACCGCCGGCTGTTCCGGCATGATGTCCGCCTTCAACCGCATCGGTACCCAGTGGTGCGGCGCGAACAGCGCGCTGCTGCAAAAACTGCTGCGCGGGGAATGGGGATTCGAAGGTTTTGTGGTTTCGGACTACACCAACAACTTCACCGGCTACGGCTACATGAGCCCGGCGCTCGCCGTTTACAACGGCAACGACACGATGCTGACCGGATTGTGGTTCCTGCAAAAACCGTCGCAGTTTGCGGCAGTAAAAACCGCTTATGCGCGCGACCCCGCGGGTTTCGGAGCCGCTTTGAGGGCCGCGGCGAAAAATATCTGCGTTGCCAAAATGGCTACCCGCGCCTTCCTGGCGCCGCAACCCCTGCCGGAGGAGACGCTGGGCGACGTTCTCATCCCTCCGAGCGAGTGGCGTTTTGAGCCTCCGCGCGTTCTCTCCGTGCTGCTGTATATCGCCGACAACCTGATGAACGCCATCGCCTTCGGCCTGCGGGGACTGCTGTAATACATTTCGGCGTCACGGAAATCAAAACGCCTCGAAGGCGGGGGGCAAATCCGGCAACCGCATACACGCGGGCGGCCTCTTCTCAACACCGCGAAAGCATCGTCCATTCATCATCAAGGCCTTGAAGCGCGATGGCTTCAAGGCCTTTGTTTGGGTTTTGATATCGTCACGCCCTGCTGCGTTTCACCAGTATTTCGCCACGTGCGCCTTGGCAGATTCGGCGGCGGCGCGGACGTTCTCTTCCTGGCTGAGGCGGTAATAGTCGGGGCGGAAAACTTCGACGGTGCAGCAGCCGCCGTCAAAGCCGATTTTTTTCAGCGTGTCGGCATAGCGCTTGTGGTCCAGACAGCCGCGCGCGTCGCCGGGCCAAAGGCGCTTCTCGTCGGTGTTGTAGGCGGCGCCGCAGGGAACATCCTCCATGTCGTTGAGATGCCAGATGAAAATCTTTTTGCCGTCGGCTTTTTCCAGCGCGTCCCAGCCGGAGGCCATGGCGTGGAAATGGTACTGGTCGAGCGTCACGCCGACCAGCGGCGAGCCAACTTCCTGCACGACGGCGTAAGCGTCTTCAAAACGATTGATGGTCATGCCGGGAACGCCGCAGAACTCCAAGGACAATTTGATGCCGTGGGGCTGCGTTTTTTTCAGCATCTCTTTGAGCACGGCGACCGCGTCGGCGCGGATTTCGCCGCGGGTCGCGTGGACGGCGATGTCCTTCGAAGGCACGACGACGATCATCCTGCAGCCGAGAATCCCGCAGCGGCGGACGATTTCGTCGAGTTCGGCCATGACGGCCGTCTTCTCGGCTTCGGTCTGCTTCATGTTGAAAAAGCAGAGCGCGTTGTAGGAGAGCATTTTCAGCCGGTGGGTTCTGAACCATTCGCCGAGCTGCTCAAGGGTCACCTTGCCGGCGGCCAGGTCGCGGTCAAGGCATTCGGACTGGATGTCGATAAAATCGAACCCGTATTGTTCGCACAGTTCAAGGTCGCGCAGGACGCTGTGCCCCTCGCAGTAACGGTCGCAGCCCTCGTTAAAACCGATTTTCATAATCATGCTCCTTTACATATTTTTCATTCGGCTACCGGGTTCAATCAAAGCGGGATAGCCCTTAACGGGCCGGCCGCCTCCGCGGTGTCCGCGTTATAGCTCTGCTCGCCATACATCATAGCACCGCAAATTATATTGCGCAATATCAAATATAAGCGTTTGCCTGTCCGTTTGATGGGGACGTTGTCAACAAAACCGGACAACAGCCAAACCGATTATCGCGTGTTGAACGGGACACGCTGAAAAACATCTATTTCCCCGCCCCGGAATATGTCTCTGGCGACAGGCCGAAATAGGTCCGGTACGCCTCGCGGCGCGCCCGGTCGTCTTCGAGCGTCGTTTTATGCTTGCCGTTTTCGTCCCACCAGGTCAGCGTGTCGCCCGAGACCGAGTGCTTGCCGCCGTAAGGGTTCAGAATCGCGAGCATAGCCGTTTTGTTGAAAATGGAATCGGGGTGCTTCTCGCAGTAGAAGGACGGCATGACATAGTCGATGTCGAGCTGCGGCTCGTCGGTAAAGGCAAAAAATCGGTCCCAGACGCCTTCGAAACACTGGTGTATGATGGTGCCGAAGAAGGCGTCCTTTGTGATTTTGTAAACTTCGCCGCCGATGAACTGCTCCGCGTCCGTATCCAGGCGCACAGGGTGCACGGGGCTGACCATGCCTACGCCGGCGTCGCACAGGAAAAGGCCGTCCGCGCAGCGGACGCGCAGGACGCGGTGCCGGCGCATGGGGACGGCCGTCTCCCCTTTCAGGAACCGCGCCATGCAGTCGGTCACCTCGAAGCCCAGCGCGCGCAGCAGGGCGCCGAAGGCGCCGTTGAGTTCAAAGCAGTAACCGCCGCGGCGGGCGGTCACGATTTTTTCAAAAAGGCTTTCGCTGTCAAGCCTCAGCGGGATACCCGCAAGGATGTCCAGGTTTTCATAAGGAACCGTGGACAGGTGGCAGTACTGCAGCCGGCAGAGGGTTTCGTAATCGTTGCCGACCCTGCCCTCAAAGCCGATTCTTTCGAGATATTTCGCGGTGTCCATACATGCCTCCGGAAGTCGTTTTCGTTTATGGTAAGGCAAAACCGTGCGCCGCACAAGACCTTGAGGGCGAATATCGGTTTTTTCCTGTGCCGCGGGATATAAAAAGCCCCTCCGGCGCGGCAAAGGAACCGCGTTGCGGAGGGGCCGCGCCATTTGTTTTATCCGCCGTCTGCCAAGTCCTTGTATTGATAAACCCGCACATAATCAACCACGAACGCCGAGGGCAGCAGGGTGTTATTGCGGATATCGCCCGACCAGCCGGGGGCGGGAACGCCGCCGCTGCCGTCGACTTCCACCGAAAGGATCATATACTCCGGCTCCTGCGAAACGCCGCCGAAGGTTGAGCGCGCGGTTTCAACGCCGTTGATGTAGAAAATATACTCGTGTTCGTTCCACTCCAGGCCGTAGGTGTTGAACGTGTCATAGGGGTCCGGGACGCGGAATTTGCCGACGGCTTCCATCCGATGGCCGCTTCCGTAGCCGTCGTAGTGGATGTTGGTGGTGACAGCGTTTCGTTCCAGACCGTTTTTATGGTAGTAAGGCGCTTCGAAAATATCGATTTCCATCCCGTCGCGGCCCGAGCCGTCGACCTGGAACATGCCGTCGTTAAGCATCCAGAAAGCGGCCCATTGGCCCTGGCCTTTCGGCAGCATGCAGCGGACCTCAAAATAGCCGAACTTCTGCAGATAGCGGCCGTTGGTGTCAAAAGCGCAGGAATAGTAACCCGGCTGCCCGCCGCCAAAACCCTCCGGCTGATATTCGGTGCGGATTTTCAAACTGCCGCCGCCGACGCTTTGAAAGGCGGTGTTCCACCAGCCTCCGCGGCGGATGGTGCTGCCCCAGGTGAAATGCGGCGACCATTTGGAAACATCCAGTTCGTCGCCGTTGAACTCATCGGCCCAGACAAGTTCAAACTTGCTCAGGTCAAGGGCGGGTCCGCGCGGCGTCGTCGGCAGATCGAAGAGCAATAAGCCGAGCATTTCGGCCGCGGCAAGCAGCGCGGCGAGCAGCGCTTTGAGCGCGCGCAGCTGGCGCGTCGCGAAGATCGCGGAGAGGAAATCCATAGCCGTCACTCCTTGTTGTTGATCAGTTTGAATGTAGCACAACCGCGCGTGGCATGTCAATCCGCGCCGGGGCGGAAATCGCCGTTCCGGCTTGAAGAAATCGGTCCGGCATGGTACTGTATCAGCAACGAAAAACGGAAAACGGCCGACCGGCTTCACCGGTGCGCGAACGGGCTCTGCACACGGAAGAACGACGCTGCCCGGCCGGTATTTCAAGGAGGTTTGCACGCATGCCCAAAAAGCTCGTTTCACTTGTGCTCGCTATTTGTTTTACGGCAACGGCCGCATCGGCGCCGGCCGCCGCAAAGATTCCGCCGGGGCGCGGGTTTACGGCGGCAACGCAGAGTAACGGCTGCACGGTTGTGGACGCGGACAGCGCCGAAGAGGCGTTTCAATATCTCGAAAAACATAGTGAAGAAAACGGCAAAGCCGTTCCCGGCGTGGTGGTCGGGGGCATTATGCAGTCGATTACCTATATGTATAAAACCGGTGAAAACGGCCAGAAGGAAATCCTCAAGGGCGACGACGGCCGCCTGATTATGGAATCGGGCGATATGGCGTTTATGATCGACAACCCCGCCCTGAAAAGAGCCGTCGCCGCCGAAAGCGGCACCCTGCTGCGCTTTTTGCTGACAGGCAGCAACCGCGGGCTTGACGGCAGCATCGCGCGCATTTTCAACGCCGGCATGAGTAGCCACTATTTTAAGCCGGACGGGACGAGGGCTGCCGAAGGCATCACGTTCGAGGTGGAAGAATACCCTTATTCGCTCGCCGTCGCGGCGACGAAAGAAAACTCGCTGTACCGTTACAGCCGGGAAGGCTCCTACCCTTACAGCGGCGGCGGGCCGACCGAACTCGGTTATATCACCAGCCAGATTGATATGCGCGAATACTGCGACCTGGTGGGGTATGAGAACGTGTACTATTTCGCCTACGAATCGTTTGGCGACACCTATGAGGTCGCGCGGCGGCTTAACGACTATATCGAAAACGTGGTCAAAGCCCAGACGGGCGCCGAAAAAATCAACCTGGTCTTTATCAGCCTGGGCGGCACCATCGGCACCGCCTATTTTGACCTCTACGCGCATACCGGCGAAATCGACGAGCTGCACAAGGTGATTTTTGCCGATTCCGCAATCGACGGCAGTTACCTGCTCGGCGATATCATGGGCCTGAATCTCAATTTATATGACAAAGATTACCTTTGCACCGAGTTTATCCCCGCGCTGCTCGATATGCGGCATTCCGTCGCGCGGGAATATAGGTGGCTGGGCTACCTGGGCGGTATCGTCCTGCGCGCGCTGCCGCAGCGGCGGTTTGAAAAACTCATCGACAGCGCGAAGCAGGGGCTCAAGGAGTCGATCGTCACCAACCTTGTCGCCAACTGCCCCTCGATGTGGGCCCTGGTGCCCAACGCGCAGTATGCCCGGCTGGCGGCCGAATACCTCGCAGGCGGCGAACACGCCGCCCTCAAGGAGAAAACCGACCGCTACCGCGACGCGCAGGTTGCCAACAGTGTCACCATGCCCTGGATTATCGAGAATACGGACACCCGTATTTTTGCCGTTTGCGGCTATGACCTGCACCTCCCCTCCCCCGTCGATTCATACCGGATGTCGTCGGATTTCATTATCAACGCTTCCTCCGGCTCGATGGGCGGAACCTTCCCCGATGCCGGGACGGCCTTTACGGATGAATACCTTGCCGGCGCCGCCGACCCGAGTTATATTTCCCCGAACCGCAACGCGGACCTGAATACCAGCTATCTGAAAGATTATGTCTGGCTGATCGACGGGCAAAGTCATCTCGACCTGCCAAGCGGGAAAGAAAGCGTCATCCGCATGTGTATCCGGCTCGCGTACGACGACACGATTACCGACGCGCGCGTCCATAACGGCGGGTACCCGCAGTTCAACGAGTTCC
>Ga0116184_10004020_pt1 | contig 11796 bp, 10 predicted proteins | sample AD_JPNNA5_MetaG_FD_89886 | JGI IMG/M metagenome (GOLD analysis project Ga0116184, IMG submission 89886) | Active sludge microbial communities of municipal wastewater-treating anaerobic digesters from Japan - AD_JPNNA5_MetaG | ecosystem: Engineered > Bioreactor > Anaerobic > Digestate | place...
AAATACATACTCTGATGAATCCATCACCATTCTTGCCAGTGAAATAGGATGCCGCACATCCTCAACCCCGGCCACTGCACCGGCTTTGCTTCCCTGACCGTCCATGATGGAAGCATCCATGGAAACCTTGCCTTCATAAGTATATACCGATCCTTTTCCTGCATTGAACAGAGGATTATCTTCCATCACACGGATGGCAGCCTCCACTGCATCAATGCTTTTTCCCCCTTTCTGAAGAATCTTCTCTCCGGCCGACAATGCTTCATTAAGCCCACTTATATATGCCTGTTTTACCGAATCAGGAAGGTCGGCAGAGATGGCTCCGGCTCCGCCGTGAATTACAATAACGTATCTTGGCGGCTTTTCTTTGGCACACGATACAATTAGGAACAGAAGCAATACAAAACCCGTCTTTTTGATGATACTTTTTGCCATATCCTTGGTATCCGTTAGCCTGTTGCAATGCGAATGTACATTTTTTTTCAATTTCTTCTCTATCTTAGCGGATTCTTCCGAAATAGGTAATTTCACATGAAGCCATACAAAAGCCTTTTGTTCTGCCTTCGGTACGCAGCATTCTGGCTGGCTTTTTTTATTGTTGCACGCATCCTTTTTCTGGTCTTTAATCTGAACGCAACGCATGCCCTCACCATGCAGAGTGTATGGCAGATCTTCCGGCATGGAATGATTCATGATATTTCTGTGACAGCCTATATTTTGCTGATTCCTTTTGTATGGCTTGCAGTTACAAGCTTTTTTCATGGCAAATGGATTGTTCAGTTTTTAATCGTTTATACCTGGATTATCCTACTTGTTGTTACCGTCATTGTGATTATTGACGTGGAACTATATAAATACTGGGGATTCAGACTGGACGCAACACCGCTGCTCTATATAAAACAACCGAAAGAAATGCTTGCTTCGGTTACTGCAGGCATTATCGTCAGGCAAATTCTTTTGGGAATATTGCTTTACGGCAGCTTTCTAATACTATTCGGGAAATGGATTAAACCCGGAAATGAATCATACGGTAAGGGCGGTTTAGCCGGGCTGATCCTTTATCTCTTGCTGGCTCCCTCACTGATTATTCCGGCGCGCGGAGGCTTTGGCGTTGCTACGTTAAACGCAGGTTCCGTGTATTTTTCAAAAAATCCTTTCGAGAACCATGCGGCGGTCAACGTGGTCTTCAATCTTGGTTACGCTTTGTCAAATCTTGAATCGGAAAAAAATCCCTACACATTCATTGATGGCAAAACAGCAGCATACATCGCCGACAGCCTTCTTGTAAAAAGCGATCGTGATACTATCCGGATTCTCAATACCGACAGACCTGATATTCTGATCATCGTCCTGGAAAGTTTTACGGCAAAGGCAATCGGGTGCCTCGGAGGGGTGCCCGGAATTACTCCCAATTTTGACCGATACGCCAGGGAAGGACTCCTTTTTACCAATACCTATTCGAGCGGGGACCGATCTGACAAGGGACTCGTAGCTGTTCTCAGTGCCTACCCTGCACTCCCTTCTCTTTCCATCATCAAATATCCAAAGAAAACCCAGAACCTGTCCTTTTTAAGCAAAGATCTTAAAAAACTGGGATACCATTCAGCGTTTTTCCACGGGGGAGATGTGGATTTTGCCAACATGCGATCCTATTTTACCAATGGTGGATTCGACAAAATTGTATCCAAATCTGATTTTAACCCACGTGATTTTAATTCCAAATGGGGTGTTCATGATCATGTGGTTTTCGATTCACTGGCCTCTTTCCTGGCTCATCCTGCTGAACCATTCTTCACGGTTTTCTTTACTCTCAGCAGTCATGAGCCGTTTGATGTACCCGGAAAACCCATAAACCCTTCGGCAGGATCTGATGAAAAGTTTTTGCATGCAGTGCACTATACCGACAGCTGTCTGGGAGTTTTCCTTGACAGGGTGCGTCAGATGGAGTGGTGGAACAATGCTCTGGTTATCTTGGTAGCAGACCATGGAAGCCGCCATCCGGGTTTTCATGATGCCAACGATTACCGCAGGTACCATATTGGAATGTTATGGCTTGGCGGGGCACTCCGTCTGAAGGGAACCATTCCGGTATTGGTCTCACAGACCAGCATTGTGCCGACCATCGTAAGGCAGATGGATCTTTCTGATGCTTCATACCGTTTTGGTCAGAGTATTTTTGACCCGGCACGAAAACAGGTGGCTATGTTCTTTTATAATGACGGATTTGGCATGATTACAGACCATTCCAATTTCGCCTTTGATAACCGGTCGCATTCGGTTACCAGAACGGTCACAGGTTATAAAGATGCGGATATTATTGCCGGCCGAGCCTTTCTTCAGTATCTGTACGATGATTTTATGGCTCGGTAAAAGCCTGATTACCTTTGCAAACTTACGTTGCCGAATTCGGTGGTAACGCGTACTCTTGAAGATGTTTTCTCATCCTTTCCAATGCGTCCCGATACCTGCATCTGTGTATTCTCAACAATCCTGCTCACTTTTGCCATGTTCTCCGGATACAGGATTTTTGAAAAACGGGCATTTCCGTCAAGCTGGTAAGAAGCTCCTTCTTCTATGCCTAGCCGGATACTTCCATAGCTGTTATCAATTTCTATACTCTCAAAGCTCGCAGGAACAAAATCAACCCGGCAGTCACTGTAACGCAAATTGAGATCAATTTTATTGGCTATTTTGTCAAACCGATAATTGGTATAGGCACCCGTGCCCGCAAAATTAACAAGCGTTCCAATTTCATAGGTGTCATACTTGGCGTCAGAAACCAGCGAACTACCTTCCGTTAGCATAAGTTTAGAATATTTACTGATAACAACCAGTGCCTTTGCTTTTTCAATACTCATTTTTGAATATTTCATGTCTATCTTGAGCCACTGGCATTCATCAATTGTAGCATTACCATAACCAAGTGTAATCTGGCTCAACGGTTTGTTGTCGGTTCTCTTTAGACGATTGGCACGCAGATTTCCGTATTTAACATTGACATCGACGAGTCCCGATAATTCATTGATGGCCACATCCCCATATTTGTTCAGCAAAGTAAGTTGCATTGCTTCCGGCATATTTATGATATAGTCAATGCTGAACTTTTTTCTCCCTTCGTTACCGAAAACCTGGTTCGAATTGAACTTGCTGTCGAGCACAGTCACAGCGCGTATCTCGTTGTCCTTATAAGAAAAATCAACATTGACATAACCGAGGATGCGGTCGGCCTTTTCCTGGTTTTCACCGACCAATGTGGCCACAACATCAATAACAACCTTGTTCTGGTTCCAGTTTTTGATGGTCACATTGCCATAAATATTTTCAATGCGCAAAACATCCCCGGCACCAGCCTGGTACTCTTCATGAAATTTCTTGGTGTATTGTTTTTCCTGTGCTGCAACTATCTGGATTGCAAGAGTCTGAATCAGAAATCCTGCTACCAGTATCCTAAAGTACCAATTCTTTCTTTTCATGGCTATCATTATTAAAGTTGTTACAAATAGGTTGAAGTCGTATCAGCAACTCATCCAGCAGTTCAAGTTTGGTTTTATATTGATTCAGTATCGTTTCAACCAAAACTTCATTCTTTGGGTTTTGCTGCAATTCATTCAGTAGCTGTGTATCGCTCTCCGTAATCTCTTCAATCTCCTGAACCAAAGCTTTCTTTTTCCAATCAGGAATACAGGAAATCTTGCTCAACTCGCTTATTTTTTCATTCAAACTTGTTGTGTAGAATTGCTCAACTTCTTTATATTCAGGGCGTAAGACTCCCAGGGTCAGACGGGCATCACCGTTGCTGACCTGACCAGGCTGCTGGTAGAGGAACCATAAGCCGGCAAGAATAATAAATCCTGCAGCAACGGCTGAAATTCTTATAAGCCAGATCAAGTGCCCTCTGCTTTCCAGCTTCTTCATGAACCGAAGATCATGACCCGGCGTGGGTTCTTCCTCGTCAAAAACCTCCCGGCCCTTTCTGATGATTTCTTCTAAATTGTTCATTTTCTCTGTCTTTTAAGAATTTCAATAAGTTTCTTTCTTCCTCTTGCAAATTGCGAACGGGCTGTTGAATTGCTGATTCCCAGTATCTGTCCGATCTCCTCATGATCGTATCCTTCCAGAAGATGCAGGGACACCACAACCCGATAACCTTCAGGGAGTTGCAGAATGGCTTTTCTGATTTGTTCAGCTTGTATTGCCAGGTCTTCCTCATCTGCTCCGTCATGCCAGTCGTCTCCTTCCTCCACGATATTTTCCTCACTGAGCTCAGCTTCCATCAGCCTTCGCCGCTTGCGGAACCTGTCGATAGAGGTGTTGATCACAATTGTTTTGAGCCAGTGCCCGAAACCTGATCTTCCCTCAAACTCATGTATCCGGCGAAAAGCCTTGATGAATCCTTCCTGCATAGCATCCTCGGCATCCTCGATCCGGCCTAAAATACGCAGACTTGTGTTGTACATGGCCTTGTAGTAGCGATAATATAACTCCATCTGCGCATTCCGGTCACCCTTTCTGCACATGTCAATGAGCGTTTTCTCTGAAATGTCCGAAAGTCTCTCCTTCATTCTTTCATGTTAATAGACGAAGGTACGGAAAAAACGTTGCATCGATCTCTGACCCAGTAACCATTTCTTTTTTCTCGGTTCATAGAAAAACATCTAGTGAGGGAGCACTCTGGTCCATGACCGGTTGTTTGTTTCGTATTTTGTTTTTCGGATTTTTTAATGGGCAATGAGATTCAGGAAAAGGGGTGCGTTTCAGACCACAGGGTAATACAGATTATGTATGACAACAATCAGGCAATCCAGTGGAAAATCTGCCACCATTTATGGTAAGCTGTTCGCTTCGCAAGCTTTCAGCCCCGCGGATAGTTAACACCAGACGGCAAAATATATAACCTCGTCTATAAATAGCAGGAAATCATCCCCGTTACTACTTTCCCTGTTTCATATTTCAGTTCCGATCCCAGAAGGGAATGGGGAATAGAAAATACCAGAATCTGAATTACCGCAGCCAGGACCACAAGCCCTCTTCTTTCCTTTTTCCTGTTACCTGCCCACGCAATTATCCAGAAAATAAACGCAATGAGCGTTTTGTTATCCGTAAGATCATATCCGAAGGGAAAGCCGGTCCAGAATGCACCAAATGCGTATTTCTGGACAATCGGACCCATTATCAGCCCTCCGGCAAACAACAAAACCATTGTAGCCACCATGGCCGGTCTGAAAGGTCGCTTTCGGTTCAGAGCAAACAGTCCGGCAAGATTGGATATCCACATCGAAAAAAACATCAGAAAAATATGCGGTATGAGAACCCATGGTGGTACGGCTCCTTTAAAGCGGATGATGACAGGTCCTCCGCTGACGGAGAAATTCGGCTGTCCTGAAGCAGTAAGCAGTATTGAATATTCAAGTTTCCCGGCAGGTGGTTGCGATGGCAATTCTGCCACCAGGGTTTCACCTTCCCGACGAAAGGAAACAACGCTGTACTCTTCATTTGTCGGGTAACGTTTGTACTGCAGAAGGGCATGCACCGAAGTATCAGGTATTGTTAAATTAATTGTGCAATTTTCAGTATTGGTATGACTTCGTGGCAATTGGAAGGAATATTGATGTTCTCCCAGTTTTAGCTGTATCCTGGCCGGGTAGGTCGGGCCGGTCATCCTCTGATAGACAGCTGCAGCAAGTGTAATAATCAGGGCAATAATCCAGTAAAAAAATGATTTCATTCTCCTGAGGTTTATAATTGAATAAACAAAAGTTCTCTTTTCCCGTCGCGCATAACTTCAACCTCGACAAGCTGGCCTGCCGAAAGTTTGGATAGCCGGTACATGTATTCCTCAATATTGTGAACAGGTTTTCCGTCCAAAGCGGTAATGATATCTCCCTTTTTCATCCCTCCCCGCCAGGCCGGCTTGTCGCGGGTAACAAAATCTACCCGCAAACCATTATTATCGGTGGATGTGAAATCAGGCATAATGCCAAGTGTGACCTTAAACCGCGGCCTTCCTCCCTGTTGCCCGCTCGGGCCTGATTCTTTGAAGGTCAGTCCTTTGGGTAAAGTATCCAGAGCCCATGTCAAGGCATACACATAATTTCCAACCTTTACCATTCCGTCATAATTCAGCTTATCAGCATCATCGTACGGTGTATGATAATCGGTGTGGGCGCCGGTTGTCAGAAAAAAGACCGGAATATTCCTGCTATAAAACGCCGCATGATCCGATGGGCCGATTCCTTCAGGGGACATCATCAGGCGGAAAACGCTATCTCTGTTGATTTCCCTAATGAGCGTTTCTGATTCGGCTGACGTGCCCGTTCCCCCGATCTGCAGGGAATGGTCATCACGCAACCTCCCGACCATATCCAGGTTGATCATTGCCTTGATGGCATGTATATCAACGGGAGGATGATTGGTGAAATAGGTGGAGCCAAGAATTCCCATTTCTTCTGCCCCAAATGCAACAAAAAGAATGCTTCGCTTCAGTTCATTTCTATGCGCAGCAAATTTTTCTGCCAGTTCAAGAAGCAATGAAACCCCGGATGCATTATCGTCTGCTCCGTTATGTACCGCAAGTGTGTCAGGAACCCTCGATCCTGACCCGGGGCCCCCCATGCCGAGATGATCCTTGTGGGCACCTATTATTATAATTTCATCCCGAAGAATGGGATCATTGCCCCGCAGCAGTCCTGCAACATTATTGGTTAATACTTTGTGCGACAATACATTTGTCCGTGCTGATGCGTTTTTACCCGTGAAAAATCCTACAGGACAATGACAGCTGTCGGCCAGCATTTCGTACCATACAATGTTTTTCCCCGTTCCTTCCAGAAGGTCATCCGCAACTTTTCGCGAAATATGCAAGACGGGAATCTGCATTCTGCTTTCGGTCCTTCTCATCGGCACCAGTTCATCCATTCTGTCAAACTGGCTGCCCGACACAAACAGTACCCCGGAGGCTCCCTTGTCGGCAGCCACCATCGCTTTTGTCCGTTCATCAGTAAACCGGGCAAATGAAGAGGGGAGGGGGTTCTTCTCGGGTTCCCCTCTCAAAATAAGACACCATTTTCCCTTAATATCCAGATTCCTGTAATCATCCCAGGAAAATGTATCGGAAACAATAGAAAATCCATAACCAGCAAAAACAACAGGAGAGGCAACCGTATCGGACCCGCTGAAAGGGAATGCTGTATAATCTTTACCATACTCCCACCGGTGAGATCCGGTTATCAATACATTGCCTTCGCCTGCCTCTGTGGAACCAGTTACTTCAAATTCCTGGAATCCTTCGTCGAAAAGCAATTCCAGCTTGTAGGCCTTAAAATGCGCCCGGATGTATTCCGATGACAGAGAATCACCTTCTGTACCAGGATAACGTCCAGTCAGCCTGTCTGAGGCTAGAAATGCCTCATGTTCCTTAAGCTCTTTCGGTGTGATTTCAGGATTATCGGGTTGAACCGCACAGGTTCTTACAAGCAAAAAAATGAGAATCAGAATAAGAAATTTCATGATGGTTAAGCTAATGCCGTAAAAATAAACAAAGTCTTTACAAGACGTACAACAATTGAACAAGGTCTTTTGTTTTAAACAAAGCTTTGTCTCGTAAGTAATCTATCAAGGCTTTTGGGAGAAATGGATGGCATCCTTTAGGAACCTTATTGTATTTATGAAAAAATTATTTATCTTTGACCGTTTGGTTAAATTATATAATTAAACTTTTTGGTTAATATTGAAATGAAAACGAACGGGCAGACATCCGTGCCAACAACAGAAAACCTTATTCTGGAAGCTGCGCGCCAGGTCTTTCTTGACAAGGGACTGGAAGGATCCCGCATGCAGGAAATTGCTGACAGGGCCGGAATAAACAAGGCTCTTCTGCACTATTATTTCAGAAACAAGCAAAAATTGTTTGAACATGTTTTTGAGTCTGTTATAGCTTCTTTTTTTCCGCAGGTTCTCCATTTGATTGGTTCTAACAAATCCGTTCCTGAAAAAATTCGTCAGTTCGTATCTATTTACCTTGATGTTATTTATGAAAATCCCTTTATCCCCCGGTTTATAATTCATGAGATGAACCGTGATCCGGCACATTTGACAACCACGATGGAACGCATTGCCGGAAAGGACATCCGTAAACAATTGAAAAAACTGGATGAAGACCTGGCCGAGGCTTCACAGCGTGGCATAATAAGACCAGTCAATGCTGAGCATCTGGTGATCAATATGCTGTCCCTGTGTATATTTCCTGTTGTCGCCGAACCAATTATCGCCGGTATCCTCTTTCACAAAAATGAAGCAGAATACAAACAGTTTCTGTTGACACGGAAAGAGCTTGTGGCCGAATTCATTATCAATGGATTGAAATGCTGATGGATTATGGTTTCTTAAGGATTAACGATACAAAATACTATAAAACAATCAGTTTATGATGTGGAGAGTTTTATCAGGCAGTATGTTTTTTCTGATGACGGGGGCAGTGCTCAGCCAGGTTCCGGCTTCAGTGACGCTGACTGGCTGTTATGACAGTGCACGCGTTAATTATCCTGTTTTCAGAGAAAACGCCCTTCTGCAGGAATCGCTGAACCTGAAAATCAAAAATCTGAATGCGTCCTGGTATCCGCAGGTTTCTCTTGGTGCACAAGCGGCATACTATTCCGATATCACGGAACTTGACGTCAGGATCCCTCTTCCTGGTGTAGAGTTTCCCAGGGCCCCTCATGAGCAGTATTGGGTCTTTTTCGATATCAGTCAGACAGTCTGGGACGGAGGTGCTTCCCGTGAGCAGAAACTGTACGAACAAAAAACTACTGAAGCCGCAGCAAAACAAGTGGAGACCGAAATGCAGCAGCTGCGCGAAAGAATCAACAATCTTTACTTCCTTATCCTCTCTCTGAAGGAAAACGAACATCTATATGAACTTTCTCGTCAGACGCTGGTAAGCCGGCTTACCGGAATGGAGGCTGCCGTAAAAGCCGGAGCTGCAATGGTTGTGCAGAAAAATCAGATACAGGCGGAGATTCTGCGCACCGAACAGTTGCTGGAAGATGTCAGAAAAGACAGGAAAGCTGTTCTTGATATACTTGGTATTCTTACCGGAATGTCGTTCTCTGATTCAACGGTTCTCAAAGTACCTGTTTTTCATGCCGAAGTCTTTTCTGACACACTTACCCGGCCTGAAATGGAAGTGTTTGATCTGCAGATAGCAGCAAATCAACAATTGGAGAGAGCGCTTCGTACACGAAATTACCCAAGAATTGTGGCTTTTGCCCAGGCAGGTTACGGAAATCCTCCCGGAATGAACCTACTACGTAATGAATGGGATTTTTATTGGTCGGCCGGTGTTGGGTTGAAATGGAATCTGTGGGACTGGAACACTCTAAAGCACGACATTCGCATGACTTCTATACAGGGGGAGAAACTTGCTGTGAGAAAAGAAACTTTTGTCACAAACGTAAGAACACAGCTTGCTCAGGAGAGAACCAACATCATCAAATTCAGGGAAGCCGTACTTCGTTCAGAAGAGATTGTGCGGCTGCACCATCAGATTCTCAGTTCCATGGCTTCCGGACTGGAGAACGGGATTATTACGGCTACTGATTACCTCGCCGAACACAATACCCTTCTGCAGGCTGAGATCTCCCGTTCAATAAACCGGCTGCAGCTCCTCAGGGCTACTTTGGCCTACTTTACAATTCAGGGAAATGTGGAGACCAAAGTATCGGCCTGGGAAATTCCTGTTTGGGAAACAATTAGTATGCAATAAAATGTATCATCTTTACCTTTTTCAAACTGAACGCAATATGAAGAAAGCGGGGCTTCTTTTATCAATGGCATGCCTGGTGTCATTCTGTAGCACAGACAGGCAAAAGTCTGATGCCTACGGAAATTTCGAAGCGGTGGAATACATTGTCTCGGCCGAAGGGCAGGGCACCCTCACCGATTTCCTGCCGAAAGAAGGAATTACCGGAAAAGCAGGCAGCTATGCAGGATGCATCGACACCACTCAGTTGTTTTTAAAAAAACAACAATTGATGACGCAGAAAAAAGGCCTGACGGCACGACGCAAAGCAGTTAATGCCCAGTTGGATGTGTTACAGGCTCAGAAAAATAACCTTCTTCTTGAAAAAACTCGAGTTGAAAAGCTTCTGGAAGGTAATGCAGCTACACCCAAACAGTTGGATGATATAAAGGGTAATATTGAAGTGCTTGATAAACAGGCAGCTTCAGTCAGTCTGCAAAGAGAAAGCCTGGCGGTTGAAAACGATGCGCTTGATGTACAGATCGCACAGGTAAATGAACAGATTGATAAATCGTTGATCCGCTATCCGGTTACAGGTACCGTTCTCGAAAAATATGTCGAAAAATCGGAACTTGTTTTTCCGGGAAAACCATTATTCAAAATAGCTTCACTTGATACTCTGTTTCTGCGCGTTTATATTGACGGAAGTCAGCTTCCGGCGTTACGGCTTAATCAGAATGCAGAAGTCGTTGTCGATGCGGAGGATGGTGGCTTGAAAAAACTTTCCGGTCGGGTATGCTGGATAGCCTCACAAGCCGAGTTTACACCCAAAACCATTCAAACACGCAAGGAAAGGGTGAATCTGGTTTATGCCGTTAAAATCAGTGTACCAAACGATGGAAGCCTTAAAATAGGAATGCCGGGAGAAGCCGTTTTTTTCTCAAGAGAAAAATGAAATGAAACCATTTGTCGAGATTGAAAAGATTTCCAGACAATTCGGTGATATTACCGCTTTGTACCAGGTTTCCTTAACTGTGGAGCAAGGAAAAATCTTTGGATTAATCGGACCCGACGGGGCAGGGAAGACCACCCTGTTCAGAATAATTGCAACCCTCCTGTTGCCTGATGAGGGCAGAGTCTTGGTGAACGGAATCGATGTGGTTCGCAAATGGTGGAATATACGGGAAATGATCGGGTATATGCCAGGAAAATTTTCACTGTACCAAGACCTTACCGTTCGGGAGAATCTTGAATTCTTTGCTTCTGTGTTTCGGTCATCAGTACAGCAAAACTATAGCCTGATTAAACCAATATACGATCAGCTAAAACCCTTTGAAAATCGCAGGGCCGGAAACCTTTCTGGCGGCATGAAGCAGAAACTTGCTCTGTGCTGTGCACTGATCCATAAGCCCGGCCTGCTTCTACTTGACGAACCTACAACCGGAGTGGATGCTGTCTCCCGAGCAGAATTCTGGGAAATTTTGCACAACCTGGTCAAGGCTGATATCACCATCCTTGTTTCTACTTCCTATATGAACGAAGCTTCACAGTGTGACCGGGTTGCTCTCCTTCAGAAAGGAAGAATCCTTACCACGGGTTCACCGGCTGAAATTACCGGAAAGTTCCCTTCACAAATCTATTCCATTACTGCCGGAGACAATTTTCGCCTTGTTCATGCACTGAACAAATGGGAAAAAACGAAATTCGCGTGGATGTATGGACATACTGTTCATTGGATCCCAAAGGAAAAGATTGATAACAGGGATACAGTCCGTGCATTTCTTGATGCATCCGGTTGTCAGACGTTTCACATCGAGGAAATTTTACCCGATATGGAAGATTGTTTTATGGAATTGATGACAGAATAATGATATGACAAAGGAACCCGCTATACGTGTCAGGGATCTTGTGAAAAAATTCGGCAGTTTTACCGCCAATGATAAACTGACTTTTGAAGTGCACCAGGGGGAAATTTTTGGATTTCTCGGAGCCAATGGTGCAGGAAAAACAACCGCAATAAAAATTCTTTGTGGACTGACTGCTCCTACTTCGGGAGAGGT
>Ga0116184_10004027_pt1 | contig 11779 bp, 12 predicted proteins | sample AD_JPNNA5_MetaG_FD_89886 | JGI IMG/M metagenome (GOLD analysis project Ga0116184, IMG submission 89886) | Active sludge microbial communities of municipal wastewater-treating anaerobic digesters from Japan - AD_JPNNA5_MetaG | ecosystem: Engineered > Bioreactor > Anaerobic > Digestate | place...
TGTTTTTAAGATAAAAATCGAGAATTAAACTTGTTCGGTTCCGCTAATTTCTTCCTTCAAGGCCTTTTTCGAATAGCGGCAGCCTCCAACAATCCTTTTATTGTTCATCAAAGTGGTTTCAATGATGTTATAAACCTGCTGTTTGAGGGTAGAAACGTCGGCATCGGTCATTCCTACAGTCGGAATTGGCTTATGAACGATGATTCTGGCTAGTCCCGGACAAACTAAAAAGCGGTTTTTGCCACTATCGGGGAAGATTTTCCAGTTATCGAGGAAGGTTATTGGCACAACCGGGATCTGATTTTGGATGGCAAGTCGGAATGCTCCGCTTTTAAAGGCGCCCAACTCAGGACTAATTGCGGGAATAGTAGCTTCAGGAAAGATGGCGATGCCAATTCCCTTGGCAATATCTTTATTGGCACGTTTAAAAGCTTTCAAAGAATCGGCACGGCTGCTACGGTCAACCGAAATATTCATCTTTCTAAAGAAAATATTGAACAGCGGGACATTTTTCAACTCGGCTTTACCCATAAAATGGAAATAATTGGGGAAAGCGATATTGGTGAGTACAATATCGAGGTAAGAACTATGGTTTGGGCAAATTACATAAGCTTTGCCTTTCTCCGGTTTTTCCTCATAAGTAATTTTATAAACGATGCCTGTAGTGAAAATGATCCAGTGCGCCCATACTTTCTTTAAGCGGAAAGCATAAGGAAACCAAGCTTCTCGGCTTAGCAGAATGAGAAAGATAGGATAGAGAGGAAGAAAAAATAGAAATCCCGTAAGGAAAAACCATCCACACCAAATTCTTCTTGCAATGAATGACAACTGTTTCACAGCTCAAAGATAGTGATTTAAAAATTGTTGGTTCGGGCGAAAAATAGCGTAAAAATGATGTTTGGCTGAAGTTTACTGTTCCCGCTAGCTTTATTATCTTCGCAGCCTATGGAAACAGTAGTAAGCGGAATCAGAAGTACAGGAAATCTCCACCTGGGTAATTATTTTGGAGCAGTGAAGAATTTCATTCGCATGCAAGAAGAGCAGAATTGCTATTTCTTTATTGCCGATTATCATTCTCTTACCACTCATCCTGATCCTGTGATGCTTAGAAGGAACGTCCGTCAAGTGTTGGCCGAATACCTTGCTTGCGGAATTGATCCTGAGAAATCGACTATTTACATTCAGAGTGATTTACCTGAAACAACAGAATTGTATTTGTTGTTGAATATGCATGCTTACAAAGGAGAATTAGAGCGAGCAACTACATTCAAAGAAAAAGCTAAAAAGCAACCTGACAATGTGAATGCCGGACTTTTAACTTATCCTGTTTTAATGGCTGCTGATATTTTGATCCATAGAGCTACGAAAGTGCCGGTTGGGAAAGATCAAGAACAACATTTAGAGATGACTCGACAATTCGGGAATCGTTTTAACCGATTGTATAATGTTGAATATTTTCCTGAGCCTGTTGCCTATAACTTCGGTGAGCAGTTGGTGAAAATTCCCGGACTCGACGGAAGCGGTAAAATGGGGAAATCGGAAGCAGAAGGAAATGCGATATTTTTAGCTGATGCTCCTGATGTTTTGAAGAAAAAAGTGATGCGCGCTGTGACTGATGGTGGTCCAACCGAACCTAATTCCGAAAAGCCGGAAGCGATAAAGAATTTATTCACTTTGATGAATGTAGTTTCGGCGAAAGAAACTGTTCAGTTTTTTGATGATGCCTATAATAATTGCACTGTTCGCTATGGCGATATGAAAAAGCAATTGGCGGAAGACATTGAGAAATTTGTTGCTCCTCTACGAGAGAAAATAGAAGCTTTAACTGCCGATGAAAAATATCTTAATAAGATAATGGATATGGGTAAGGAAAAGGCTCACGCATCTTCTTCTACTACTGTAAAAGAAGTGCGTGATATAATGGGGATCAGTTATCGTTAATACTCACGATAAATTAAATCGGTTGTACAGATTTGATGAACTTGATGTTGATTTTTTCCATCAACATTTTGCAGAATTCGTAATTGTGATTGCTAATCGCTTTCTTGAAATTATTCAAGTTCTGCATAGAGATGAAATAGTAATCGGTTCTGATTTTCTCACCATCAATTTGCTTATTGATGACTCCGTATTTCAGCGACCCGTTTACTAATTCAAACTTCGCTGTTACATTTAGATGTTGTTCAATTTCGTTTTGTTGCATAGTCGAGAGTATTGGAGATTTTCTTTTACAAAGAACGACGTTAAAATGTTGCGTTATTTGCAAATAGAGAGCTAAACCTTACAGTAATATTACTTTATTAGCTCATTAATGTGTGCATCTATCCAATGAGCTCTGTTTAGAATGAAATTGCGAAGGAAATTAATCTCGTCGTCGAAGGTTTTAATGTCGGGGCTATAGTAAAATCCACTACTATTTAGTCCTAAAACTGGCCATAAACTGAAATTTCTTGCAGCCGCCGGTTTTGTAATCGCGACTAAACTATCAATTTGATGATTTATTGTAGCGTCACTTATAGCACCTTTACGTTGTGTCTTCCACGAAGTGATAAATGTTCTTGCAAACAAAGTGTCTTCCATCAATGCAGGCCACCATTTAGGATTGCCATTTGTTGCTCTGTTTTCTAAGAATGAATATCTCCATCCGTCATCTGTGGAGGCTCCATCACTACCTAAATTCCCTAACGCACGATCGAAATCCCATACAGGACCTGCATGTAATGTTCCGTTTTTAGGTTTATACATGAAACAACTTAACTTATATCCGTCGTTGTTTTTTGTGAGCTCATTAATTAACATATAATTGATGAAGCTTCGCATGTCGATTAACGAACGATAAGAGGTATCGACCGATGGATTATCGAATGATCTTACAAGTGCATCATCAAATCTTGAGAAGTCTTTTTCAATAACCGGAATTAATTTTCTCGCTACTCTTTGCTTATCGGGATATTTAATGATGATGAAAGATTTCTTCCCGACTTTAGTATAGTTTTTATGTCGGCTGTACCAACCAATTTCTTCGTCTTCGTGATTGTCTTTACAAACAATATATTGTTCGCCGGTATTAATCTTCTCTTTCTTGAAGACCTTTTGAACAATAGAGTAATCGGGCTTTTCGCTGAGCAAATAAACGCCCATGTATTGATTATTCCATATTACCTCGCACAGTTTGCTTTCGATGGAATTACCTCCGATATTTTTAAATAAAGTATAGGTCAACGGATTTCTAATGAGTGATCTGTCCATTAAGTTAGATCCTAAAATCCATTCTGAAGTTGATTTTATTCCCGCAATTGAAACTTCTTTTATTTTCGATTTTTTCCCTTTTAATTTTAGCGAATAACTTTTGCGTGGAAGTTTAGTAGAGCTATTTCCTCGCATTTTTAATTCGATGGGAATTGCAAAAGCAGATGAAGTGTCGCGAAGAAAATTTTCTTGTCCGTTTTCATTATAAACAACTTTCATTATCGCTTTAGCATCGTGAACTTTCTTAGGGCTAATAACAGGACAATTAATAACTACCAAAGGTAAATTAGAAGATTCAATTGCTTTTGGAGCCGGAGGATTATTTCCAAATTTTAATTGCCAATAAACTAAAACACCACGTCCTTTGGCTTTATTTGTATCGACAATTTTCAATCTCCATTTTCCTTTACCGTTGCAATGATTATTAAACCATGCTAAAAAGCCATACGGTTTGTACTCACCTTGATAGGGAGATTTTTCTGTGAATATAGATCGCTTAGCATCGTCTTTGAAAATCAACTTTTTAGTTACAGCATCAAAATCGCCATTCTGGCAATTCAATTCAACTCGCTCGCCACCCGGCGCCTCGAGGTACATGTCGATGTTATAAAAATTCTGATGTTTTAGATTTACAATTACTTCTGTCAATCCGAAATTTCCATCTAATATATCTTGTTTTAACCCGGAAACATTAATTGAAAAACTAGTTGTGTCTAATCCAGGTGTTTTTTTAATCACACTGCCAATGCCGGTATAGATACCTTCTCGTTCTTTAAATGAACTCCACACATAAAAGCTCAGGAGACAAATAATGACTATTGCCACTATCACGAATAATAACTTCTTCATCCCCAAGTATACGGAGAATATGCCTAAAAGTTGGAAGAAAAAATTGGATTATTTTGATCTAAAATACCTGATTAAGTCGGTAGAGCCTACTGCAGTAAAGCCTGCTGATCGAAGCATTGTAATTAATTGTCCTCTGTGAAAGGTGCTATGATTCATTACATGCATGATAATCTCCTCAACAGTATTATGATAGGCTGTACCGTCGAGCGATCTAAACTCAACATCATTTTGAAATTGATCTTCTTTCAATCCTTGAACAAAGAGAATATAATCCTGTGAATTATGTAACAATAAATCGATTGCATCCTTAAGAGAGCCTGTGAAATTATGACTAGGCCAAGTATTAGAAGATTCTCCTCTTAAACGCTTCATCCAGATAACCTGTGCATCCCAAAGATGGAATAAAGTTTTTCTGATGGTAGGAAAGCTGCTCACCAATTCTGTGTCGGCTGTTTTTTCACCGGCTTCATTAATAAAACCACAAATGCGCTCATTAGCCCAATGATTATATTTTACTAAGGTAACGAGGTGGTTGTCCGGCATAAAATTACAGATAACGGTTAATCAACGGCATTTCAAAAACTTTATGAAGGTATTTCTCTTTTATGCATTTCTTCAATGCCATAGCATGCTTCATATGATGCATATCGGTTCCAAGAGCACCGATAATATTCATGTCGATTAATTTCTCTCCCACTTTTTTCGCTTCCGCACCATAATAACCGCTCAACGAATTAAGGTTAAGTTGAAGAATAACTCCCATATCGTGGAAGCGTTGGTATTCATCGAGATTACGATACCAAAACGGATATCTCTCAGGGTGAGCTAAGATAGGTTTGTATCCGAGTACTTGAGTACGGAAGAAAACTTCACGTACATTGTCGGGAGGGTTGATATAAGAAACCTCCATCAACAAATAATCATCACCGAAGGTTAGCAGTTTTTCTTCTTCTAACTTTCTGATAAAGCCATCGTCGATATAATATTCAGCGGCAGCAGAAATAGTAACAGGAATATTTTGTTCGGCAATTGCTTTTTGAACGTCAGCTAATCCACCTAAAATTGTTTCCGGCGTATTTCTGAAGTAATCACTCATGATATGGGGAGTAGTAATTAACTTACCATATCCCATAGAGTGGAGGAAGCGAATCAGCTCGATGCTATCTTCAATTGTTTTAGCACCATCGTCGATACCCGGTATGAGATGCGAATGCATATCGGTTCCGATCGATGAAAAGTCGATTTCTAAATACTCGTTTTCTTTCTCCGAAGAAAAAATCTTTAATAATGATTTAAGCATTTTCGTACGCTTTTCGGAACCACGTTACCGTTACTTGTAATCCTTCACGGATTTTGTAGCGTGGGTCGTAGCCTAATAAGTTTTTCGCAAGTGAAATATCAGCTAATGAATTTTTGATGTCGCCTTTTCTCTCGGGTAGATATTCCGGACGTTTGCTTGATCCGGCGATGCCTGCAATAGTTTCATACAAATCATTTACCGATACAGCTTCTCCAACGGCAACATTATACACTTTATTGAGTGCTTCTTTATTTTCTGTGAACAATGCACGAACATTAGCTTGAACTGCATTTTCTACGAATGTAAAATCACGTGTTTGTCCGCCATCACCATAAATCACAGCATCTTTCCCGAATAACAATGAATTCATGAATAGAGGAATTGCTGCTGCGTAAGGTCCATTAGGATCTTGATTCGGTCCGAATACATTGAAGTAGCGCAAACCGATAATTTCCATACCGTAATGCATTGTAAACACTTTCGCATAAAGCTCATTAGTGAGTTTCGATACAGCATAAGGAGATAAAGGATTTCCTAATCGGCCTTCTACCTTTGGCGACTCAGTTGCATCGCCATAAACCGAACTTGAGCTTGCATAAACAAAGCGTTTTACACCAGCATCGCGTGCGGCTAATAAAATATTTAGAAATCCTGTAGTATTAGCTTCGCTAGTTGCTAATGGATTTTTTATTGAACGAGGTACTGATCCTAAAGCTGCTTGGTGAGAAATTAAGTCGATGCCTTCACAAGCGCGTTTACAATCTTCCGGTTTGGTAATATCACCCTCAATAAATTCGAAAGCAGGATTATTACGAAACGGTTCGAGATTACGAAGAAAGCCGTTGCTCAAGTTATCGAGCACTCGCACTTTTTTCGCTCCATGTTCGAGGAGGTAGGTAACAAGGTTAGAGCCGATAAATCCAGCACCTCCTGTAACCAGGATCGAAGCATTTGCTATGGATGAATTATGGTAGGCTTTATCGTAAACGGTAGTAGTAGACATAACGAAATAAGAGTGGCAAATTTACGGTTTCGGTATTGAACTACCTAATGCCGAGTTCTTGATAGCTAAAATAGAAAAAGCCGCTGATATTCAACGGCTTTTATGAGGTGTTTATCTTTTTTTTAACGAAGTTGATACTGACGCTCGTAGTAGCTTTTGTAGTCTCCCGACGTTACTTCATCCATCCATTTTTGGTTGGCGAGGTACCAATCTACCGTTTTTTCGAGGCCTTCTTCAAACTGAAGTGATGGTTTCCAGCCTAATTCGCGTTGAAGTTTTCCAGAGTCGATAGCATAGCGTAAATCGTGGCCTGCACGGTCTTTTACGTAGGTAATCAGTCCTGCTGAAGTCCCTTCCGGGCGACCCAATTTCTTATCCATAATTTTACAGAGCAAATGAATGAGGTCGATATTTTTCCATTCATTATGTCCTCCTACGTTGTAGGTGTCGCCATTTTTACCATAATGGTAAATAACATCTATAGCTACTGCGTGATCTTCAACAAACAACCAATCGCGGATATTTTCTCCCTTACCATAAACCGGAATATTCTTGCCTTGGCGGATATTATTAATCGATAAAGGAATTAGTTTTTCAGGGAACTGATAAGAACCATAGTTATTTGAACAATTCGAAATTACAATTGGTAATCCGTATGTATCGTGATAAGCTCTTACAAGGTGATCAGAGCTTGCTTTAGAAGATGAATAGGGACTATGAGGATCATAGCGAGTTTCTTCGGTAAAGTATCCAGTTTCGCCTAATGAGCCATAAACTTCATCGGTGCTTACATGATAAAAACGCTTTCCTTCCATATTGCCTTTCCAGCATTCGCGAGCGGCATTTAAAAGTACTACTGTTCCAACGATGTTAGTCATGATAAACTCCATCGGGTTAGAAATACTTCTGTCGACATGCGATTCGGCGGCAAGATGAATAACGCCTTCAAATTGATATTTCGCAAACAACTCTTGCATAGCAGGAGCATCGGTGATGTCGGCACGAACGAAAGTATAATTCGAACGGTTTTCGATATCGCGAAGATTTGCGAGGTTACCTGCGTAAGTTAATACGTCGAGGTTAACGATATGATATTCGGGGTAATTACTGACTAAGCGTCGTACTACATGTGAACCAATAAAACCGGCTCCTCCGGTTACCAGAATATTTTTCATGGTGTAGATTTTTAGAGATACTTATTTGCAATTAAGCTTCGGCATATTTTTTTTGAAGAACTTGTTCCCATGCCCAAGCCGACGTAATCATGTCTTCTAAAGTACGAGTAGTTTTCCAGCCTAATTCTTTATTTGCATATGATGTATCTGCATAAACTTTTTCAACGTCACCGGCACGGCGGTCGGTAAGTTGATAGTTAACTTTGACTCCGGTAATTTTTTCGAATGCATTGAGTACTTCTAAAACCGACAAACCATTTCCTGTTCCCAGGTTAAATAATTCATAGCGATCTTTCGACTGACCATTTAACATTCGTTCGATTGCAACAGTATGTGCAATTGCAACATCTACAACGTGTATATAATCGCGAATGCAACTTCCGTCAGCTGTATCATAATCAGTTCCGAAAACCATCATTTTCTCTCTCTTGCCGATAGCTGTTTGAGTTACGATCGGGAATAAGTTAAGAGGAGCGCCGATAGGATATTCGCCAATCATTGCGGTAGGATGAGCACCTACCGGATTAAAATAACGAAGAGAGATAATATTGATATCAACAACTTTTGCAGTGTCTTTTAGAATGTCTTCGCCAATTTTTTTAGTATTAGCATAAGGACATTGAGCAGGTTTTACTGCAGCGAATTCGTCGATAGGTAAGTAGTCAGGTTGACCGTAAACAGAACAAGAAGAAGAGAAAACAAAATTTTTGATATTGTGTTCTCTGCAAAGTTCAAGTAAGTTCAATAAAGAACCGATATTATTACGATAGTATTCGAGCGGCTTTTCAACACTTTCGCCTACTGCTTTAAATGCAGCAAAATGAATAATTGCATCGATTGAATGGACGCGTAAAAATTCATTCACTGCACTTTTGTTATTCAAATCAATGTTCGCGAAGAAAGGACGAGTGCCGGTAATTTTTTCGATAGAATCAACTACTTCGGCATGTGAATTAGATAAATTATCGATGATGTATACATCAAAACCTTTATTGATTAATTCAACTGCTGTATGCGAGCCGATATAGCCTGTTCCGCCGGTTACCAGAATTTTTTTCTTCGTGTTCATAGCTTGTTTTTCTTAGCTTGTACGATGAAATCGTAAATCCGTTACGAATTATAGACTCCAGTAAGTCAGATCTTTGATTTTTCCTCGAAGAATACCTTTTAAGTCGACAAGAATTGCTTTTTCAGCTGCTAATTTCTTAAAATCAGCTTCTGTGAATGACTTGTATTCTTTATGATTAACGGCAACAACAATAGCGTCGTAATTGCTTCCTACTTCAGGTACTAATTCAAAGCCATATTCATGCTTCAATTCTTCGCTGTTAGCTCTAGGGTCAATTACATCTACGTTTACTCCGTACGATTTAAATTCGTTGATTACATCAACAACTTTTGAGTTGCGGATATCTTCAACATCTTCTTTAAATGTAGCACCCATTACTAAAACGCGGCTCTTGCTGATGTCTTTGCCCATTGCAATCAGTTTTTTTACTGTTTGCTTAGCTACATAGAATCCCATAGAGTCGTTCACGTAACGGCCTGAGTTAATCACTTGAGCATGGTATCCTACTTCTTGCGCTTTATACGTTAAGTAGTAAGGATCAACGCCGATACAGTGACCACCAACTAAGCCCGGCATAAAGCGAAGGAAATTCCATTTTGTTCCTGCTGCTTCTAACACTTCATAAGTGTTGATGCCCATTTTATTGAAGATGATAGAAAGTTCATTCATCAAAGCGATGTTCACGTCGCGCTGAGTGTTCTCAATGATCTTAGCTGCTTCAGCAACTTTAATTGATGATGCACGGAAAACGCCTGCTTCAACAACGATCTCATACACTTTTGCAATTTCATCAGCAGATTCGGTATCGCAGCCTGAAACAACTTTAGTGATTTTCGCCAATGTATGTTCTTTATCGCCCGGGTTGATACGCTCAGGAGAATATCCTACTTTGAAGTCATCTCTGAATTTAAGTCCCGTGATTTCTTCTAAAACAGGAATACAATCTTCTTCTGTACATCCAGGATATACTGTTGATTCATACACAACATAGTCGCCCTTTTTCAATGCCGCAGCAATTGATTTTGTAGCTCCTAATAAAGGTTTTAAATCAGGTAATTTATGTTCGTCGATAGGAGTAGGTACTGCTACGATGAAAAAATTAGCTTCACGTAAAACATCGAGCGAATCAGTGAATTGAATATCGCATCCTTCGAAGCAGCTGCTGTCGAGCTCTCCACTTGGATCAATATTATTTTTCATTAATTCAACCCGTTGAGAGTTGATGTCGAAGCCGATAACGGAAATTTTCTTCGCAAATTCCAAAGCGATAGGAAGGCCTACATAGCCTAGGCCGATAACTGCAAGTTTCTTTTCCTTATTGATTAATTCATTATACATTGCTGTAGCGTATTTCCGGTTTTTGTAATTTTCTTAATGCGTAAATGCGTTCTATTATTTCCACGACTTTAAGCCCTTCAAGAGCGTTCGTTGTCATGATATTTCTTCCTTTTAATACATCAATTACATTTTCGATAATGTAGTGATGATTGGCAGCAGATCCTTTATAGTGACCATAGTCGTTTGCGGGATTTGCCGGCGGTAATACGGGCATTTCGTAATCTTTGATATGGCAATATTCCACTTCATTCATATACTGTCCGCCAACTTTGATGCTTCCTTTACTCCCTATTACGGTAATACTGCTTTCAAGGTTTTTGTCATATACGGATGTTGAGTAGTTAATACAGCCCATTCCTCCATTCACAAATCTGAAGTTCACGATTCCTGAATCTTCAAACGAAGTATTGTTTTGGTGATTGAAGTCGGCAAACACTCCGTTTATATCGGTAATATCTCCGAACACCCAATACATAATATCGATAAAGTGAGAGAACTGAGTGAATAGTGTTCCTCCATCGAGGTCACTGCTTCCTTTCCAGTTTTTACCTGTGTAATAGCGCTCATCGCGATTCCAGAAACAGTTAAGCTGAACCATATAGATGTCGCCTACTTTGTTTTGGTCGATAACACTTTTAAGCCATGCAGAAGGAGGAGAGTAGCGATTTTGCATTACTCCAAAAACATTGCGTGATACTTGAAGTGCTTTATAAATAATTTTTTCGCAGTCTGCTTTAGTTATAGCCATTGGCTTTTCACAAACAACATGTTTATGGTTAGCTAATGCTATTAATGAATGTTCTGCATGTAATCCGTTCGGAGAACATACGTTTACAACGTCAATTTCCGGAACAGATTTCAGCATTTCTTCTGCTGAATTGAAGAAAGGAACTCCTTCAAAAGCATCTAGTCCACATTCGCTTTTCGGACGGATATCGCATAAGCCGACTAACTCAGCTTCATCGTTTCTGCGTATCATTTCCGCGTGACGTTTGCCAATATGGCCGCTACCAATTACAGCGAATTTTATTTTTTTATTCTCGTAATTCGACATGTCTAAGCGATTTTGGTTACGATATTATTTTTTAGTTGATATCGCTGATGACTTTCAGGGCATTCAGCAAATCCTTCATTGTCGAATTTTAATTTATGCCCGTATTCACTCATCCATCCTGTTTGACGTGCAGGATTTCCGATAACCAATGCATAGTCAGGAACGTTTTTTGTAACAACAGCACCGGCTCCGATAAATGCAAAAGCTCCGATGTCATGTCCACAAACAATTGTTGCATTTGCACCAATCGATGCCCCTTTCTTAACGGTAGTTTTTAAGTATTGATCGCGACGATTGACTGCGCTTCTTGGGTTCATTACATTAGTAAAAACCATACTAGGTCCGAGGAAAACATCATCCTCACAAATAACGCCGGTATAAATTGAAACGTTATTCTGCACTTTTACATTATTACCTAATGTTACTTGAGGTGATACTACTACATTTTGACCGATGTTGCAATTTTCACCGATCACGCAATTAGGCATGATATGAGAAAAATGCCAAATTTTAGTGCCTTTTCCGATTTTACATCCTTCGTCGACGATCGCGGAAGGATGAACTGAATATTCCATTCTTGATTTTGGTTTACCCAAACTTCTTTTGGTTAGAAAGAGGTCGGTTTTTAGTACTTTAATTAAACACAGAACACTGTCACCCGTTAGATGACAGTGTTTTTGTGTTGTTTATTTTCTTTGATAATTACTCAAAGCGATGCGCAGTTTTATAGAGTTCTTCTGAA
>Ga0116184_10004031_pt1 | contig 11772 bp, 8 predicted proteins | sample AD_JPNNA5_MetaG_FD_89886 | JGI IMG/M metagenome (GOLD analysis project Ga0116184, IMG submission 89886) | Active sludge microbial communities of municipal wastewater-treating anaerobic digesters from Japan - AD_JPNNA5_MetaG | ecosystem: Engineered > Bioreactor > Anaerobic > Digestate | place...
CCGCGCCCGGCGGCTCGGCTCCGGCGCGGGTCGCCGCGTACGTGCTCCTCGTGGTCACGGTGGCGGTCGCGGCCGTCCTGTGGGCTCGGGGCGGCTCGGGTGGGCAGGAGGCGCGGCCGGCGACCCCGAGCGATGTGGCGCGTGGGGTCGTGGCGCCTCCGGTGGCAGCGGCGCCGGAGGGCGAGGCGGCGCCCGCGCCGGAACCGGTCGACGACCCACTGGCCGAGGCGCGGGTCGTGCTCGAGAAGTACCTGGCTGCGGACCTGAGGCATGACGGTAGGGAGATGGCGAAGTACCTCGGAGGCCAGGCAGCAGCCCGGTTCAACTCCGAGGTGCAGGGGCAAGAGGATATCACGATCCACAGTAAGGTCATCACCGGCGGCGACACGCGGGACGAGAACACCGTCGAGTTCATTGTGCGGGTGGAGTGGTCGCCGAGTGACAGCTACGAGGTGCAGAACGACGAGCAGGGCTATGTGCTGAGGCGGACCGAGGAGGGATGGAGAGTCTTCAGCACGCCCGAGTACCCGGAGTGAGGAAGGGGAATGGGTCTTCGCGGCGTGTGAAGCTGCAGTGATCGTCTTGTCTTTGGGCGTCTGTGCAGGTTTGGGTCTCTTTTTGCCAAACGCGCCTTGCGTGCGGCGAAAACGCACAGGTATAATGCGGGGCTACCGGAGACGAAGCGCAGCTCGCCGGTTGCAAGTGGGTCGGCGGGCGCCGGGTGGTTGAGGGGCCTTCAGACGCGCCGCTGGGTCTGAAGGGCTGGTGTCACCACGGCCGGAGGGCTCTGATGTCTTGGGTGGACCCGGTCATCGTCGTTGTCCTCATTGTGGCGGTGGCTGTGCAGTCCAAGAGGGGCTTCCTGCAGAGCGCCCTGGATGCAGTGGCGGGCATTGTTGCCGTACTGGGAGCCAAGTCTCTGGGTCCTCGTGTTCCTTCGGTCGCTCCCGCCCTCGGGTTCGTGATCGTGTTCGTCCCATGCCTCGTGGTACTCCTACTCGCAAGCCGTTTCCTGTACGCCACGACGAGTTTCACGGTCGAGTCGTGGGATCCCCTCCTGGGCGTGTGCTTTGGCGCCGTTCTTGGGTGCACGATCGGGTATGCCTTGACAACGGGTCTGACGCTTGCCAACAATGGCGAGCGCCCTGAGTCAGTGAGGACCTCGGTGTTGGGCGAGGAGTTGGCCACGTTCCGCTCCTACCACAAGCTCACGAAGGCGATCTACGGGCTGTCGTCGCGTGAGAGCGAAGAAGAGAGGATTCTGGAAGAGAACGAGGGGGTGTCGGCGCGGTAGGTGTAGGCCGTGCCCGATGGTTTCCGGGCGTGGGTTCGGAATGGTTGGCACACAGCTTGTCAGGAGCATTGGGGAGGCCGGGTTAGGTTGATGGCACGCGTGACATAGGAGACGCCGGAGGGGCTCGGCAGCGACGCAGCCGAGCTGGCCAATGAGAGCATCTGTATCCTAGCTCAACGGGGGATGTGTGCATTCCCGAACCGAGGTATCAGGAGAGATCTCGATGGCCATGATCGACACCCTTCGGCCAGCGACACCGAAGAAGCGGCTCAAGTACTTGGATATGGACGATGCAGAGATCGTTCGGGACGCTCAGGCAGGCGAGTGCGATGCGACCGAGTATCTTCTGCATAAGTATCAGGGCCTTGTTCGCGCGAAGCTAAAGTCATACTTCCTTCTTGGGGCAGAGAAGGAGGACCTGGTTCAGGTTGGGATGCTCGGCCTTTGGGAAGCCATCATGGACTTCCGTGAGGACAAAGAGGTCTCTTTCCGATGCTTCGCGCAGATGTGCGTTCAGCGCGAGCTCATCACCGCGATCAAGGCGGCGACCCGTCAACGGCAGACTCCCCTCAACTCATCCCTCTCGCTCGATGCTCACGTTTACCCCGATTCGCCGGAGAAGAGCCTATGCGACTTCCTGCCCTGCCTGAAGAACAAGGATCCCCAGGAGGTCTGGACGGACGCGGAGTCGGCCACTCACTTGAAGCGGAGCATACGGCAGCGGCTATCGGGTTTCGAGTGGAAGGTTTTCAAGGCGTATCTCGAGGGCATGTCCTACAATGAGGTGGCGGGGCGCCTGGGCTGCAAGGTGAAGTCCATCGACAACGCGCTCACGCGGATCCGGCGCAAGCTTTCTCGCGTGGTGCTCGAGGGCGACGAGGGCGACGACCTGGGGGAGCATCGCCTATCGGCGATCGCCAAGCGCTTGGAGACGGAGAGAAGGATTGCCGTAAGATGACGTTTCAGCAACTGCTCCTGGCCCTACATGGCTACTGGGCCGAGCAGGGGTGTGTCATTGAACAGCCATATGACGTGGAGATGGGCGCCGGCACCATGGCGCCCGCTACGTTTTTCCGTGCATTGGGTCCTGAGCCGTACCGCGTGGCCTACGTCCAGCCGTCGCGGCGGCCCACCGACGGCCGGTACGGCGACAACCCCTATCGGTTTCAGCGCTACTTCCAGTATCAGGTGCTACTCAAACCATCGCCCGATGATGCCCAGGAGCGGTATCTTGAGAGTCTCAAGGCCGTCGGCATCGATCCGCAGGTGCATGACATTCGGTTCCTTGAGGACGAGTGGGACGCGCCGACGCTTGGAGCCTCGGGGGTCGGCTGGGAAGTCTGGCTCGATGGCATGGAGATTACCCAGTTCACGTACTTCCAGCAGGCCGGCTCCATTGAGTGCCACCCGGTGTGTGTGGAGATCACGTACGGCCCCGAACGCCTGGCCATGTATCTGCAAGGCGTGGACCACTACGCACAGATGAAGTGGAACGACGAGCTGACGTACGCGGATATCCGACAGATGGAAGAGCGCCAGGCATCCACGTACAACTTCGAGCATGCCGACGTGGACCGGCTGTGGCAGCTGTTCTGTCTGTTCGAGGAAGAGAGCCGATCGTGCCTCGATCGGGGGTTGACCTGGCCGGCATACGACCTGGTACTCAAGTGCTCGCACACGTTCAACCTTCTCGATGCGCGCGGCGCGCTCAGCGTCACCGAACGGATGGGCGTGATTGACCGGGTGCGGCGGCTGGCGCGCGCATGCGCCCGGGCCTACGTGGATCAACGCGAGGCGCTCGGCTTCCCTCTGCTGCGCCAGCCCGGCGCGGCGTAGGGCGCGGTGGGTAGACGGGGGCGACCTGGCGGTCTCTCCCACGGCGCCCCAACGGAACGGAGATCGGGGGCTGACCTGGCGACGGGTTGGCCCCTCACTGGTATGCAGGGAGATCGCATCGTGTCGCAGCGCACGTTCGTGTTGGAGGTCGGGACTGAGGAGTTGCCAACGGCGTGGGTCGAGCCGGCGCTCGATGCCATCGGCGAGGTCCTGTGTCGGCGGCTGGCCGATGCGGGGCTTGCCCATGGCCCCGTGCGGACCATGGGAACACCGCGCCGCCTGGCCGTTCTCATCGAGGGACTGGCGGGACGCCAGGCCGACGCCATGCGGGAGGACCGTGGGCCGCCCCGGTCGGCGTGCTTCGATGGGCAGGGGACGCCGACGAAGGCGCTGGTGGGGTTCGCGGCGTCCAAGGGCGTCCCCGTGGAGTCCATCGTGTTCCGTGCGGACGCGAAGGGGGAGTACGCGTATGCCAGGGTCCATGTGCCGGGGCGCACAGCGACCGAGGTCCTGGCTGACATCCTGCCGGATGCGGTACTCGCCCCGCCGTTCCCCAAGACGATGCGCTGGGGGCATCGGCGCGTGCGCTACGGGCGGCCCATCCAGTGGCTGCTGGCGCTGTTTGGCGCGGAGGTCGTGACCTTCGGGGTCGAGGACCTGGTGTCGGGCCGGGTGAGCCGGGGCCATCGGTTCCTGGGCGCGCCCGAGTTCTCCATCGCGTCGGCCGATGAGTACGTGGCGGCGCTGGAAGCCCAGTACGTGATGGTGGACCACCGGCGGCGGCGGGCGGAGATCACGCGTCAGGTACGCGAGCTCGCTGCGGGCCTTGGTGGCACTGCGCTCTACGAGGACGACCTCGTCGACGAGAACCTGCACTTGGTTGAGTGGCCCACGGCTCTTGTGGGCAGCTTCCCGGAGACCTACCTTGGCATCCCCCACGTGGTCCTGACCACGGTCATGCGGAAACATCAGAGGTACTTCCCGGTGGCCGATTCCTCGGGCTGCCTGCTTCCGTACTTCATTGCCGTCCGCAACGGCGGTAGCGAGGGGACCGACACCGTCCGGCGGGGGAACGAGTGGGTGTTGGTGGGCCGGCTGGAGGATGGACGGTTCTCATTCGAACAGGATCGCCGCCAGCGGTTGGCCGACCGTGTGCCGCAACTCGGTCGCATCACATTTGTTGAGGGACTCGGCACGCTGGACGACAAGAGGCGGCGCCTGGTCCGTCTGGGCGAGGCCGTGGCGGCCGAACTGGGCCTTGGCCCGAGCGATAGTGTGGCGCTGGCGCGAGCCGCGGAGCTGTGCAAGGCGGACCTGGCGTGTCGGCTCGTGATCGAGTTCCCATCGTTGCAGGGGATCGTGGGCGGGCTCTATGCCGAGGCGGACGGCGAGCCGTCGCTGGTGGCGGGGGCGATCCGAGATCACTACCTTCCGGTGGCGGTGGGGGACGAACTCCCGGAGACCGTGGTTGGACGCGCGCTGAGCTTGGTGGACAAGATGGACCACGTGGCCGGATGCCTGAGCCTGGGCTTCGTGCCCAGTGGGGCCGGAGATCCCCAGGGGCTTCGCCGACGCGCGCAGGGAATGTTGTCTCTGGTCATCGACGGAAGGCTGCCGGTGGACCTCGTCGCCCTGTTCGAGCGAGCGTGCGTCGAGCTGTCGATCGAGGCCGAGGGCATCCGTGGGGAGTTCATGGAGCTGCTGGAGCAGCGGGCACACGCCGTGCTCGAGCGGCACGGACTGCCGAGGCACGTGCGGGAAGCGGTGCTCTGCGACTGGGGTCTGCTGCACACTGCCGTTGAACGCGGGAGAGTACTGGAGTCGATGCTTGCCGCGCGCGATGCCGAGTTCCTCGACGCCGCTCGGGCGGCGACTCGGGCGGGGAACATCGTCTCGAAGCGCGAGTCGGACCGCATCGAGGTGGATCCCGCGCTGTTCGAACACCCTGCCGAGGCACCCTTGCTTGCGGCCATTCGGGATCTCGAGTCCTCACTCGCTACGGTGTCGGCCGACGCGTTCGCCGAGCGTGTACGGTTGTTCGCCAAGGTCGCGCCCGCCATCGATGCCCTGTTCGATGGCCCTATGGTCATGGCCGAGGAGCCTGAGCTCCGGGCGAATCGGCTGGCGATGCTGTACCGGGCACACCGGCTGTTCTGCACGGTGGCGGAGTTCTCTCGGCTCGAGTTGCCGGAGCAGGGGTGACCGCGGTAGGGGGCTGGTGGCACAGGCGAGCCGCGTGTGCCACCCGGAACGACAGGGCGGTCAGTGGCGATGGCGGAGACGACGATCCGAGAGCGAGCAGAAGCGTTCGAGCGGGCCCACCTGAGCCGGTACGCGGCCAAGTCGGCCGAGTCGCGAGGCCGGAGGATGCCGGACGAGCCGTGCCACATCCGGACCGAGTTTCAGCGCGACCGGGACCGGATCATCCATGGCTGCAAGTCTTTCCGGCGGCTGGCCTACAAGACACAGTGTTTCATCGGTGCGAGCCAGGACCATGTGCGGACGCGGCTGACGCACACGCTGGAGGTCGCGCAGATCGGGCGCGTCGTGGCCCGGGCGCTGCGCCTGAACGAGGACCTGACCGAGGCCATTGCCCTCGGCCATGACCTGGGGCACACGCCGTTCGGGCACGCGGGCGAAGCGGCGCTGGACCGCGCATTGCGGAGCATCGCGCCCGAACTCCGGTTCCGACACTATGAGCAGAGCCTGCGGGTCGTGGACGAGATCGAGAACGACGGTCGCGGGGTGAACCTGACGCTCGAGACGCGCAACGGCATTCGCCATCACAGCAAGGGCGAACGGAGCTTGAACCCAGAGATGGACGGTGAGGACCTGCTCACGGTCGAAGGGCAGATCATCAAGTGGGCGGACCGTGTCGCCTATGCGAACCACGACCTCGACGACGCGATTCGCGCGGGTGTCATCGAGATGGGGGACGTTCCCAGGAGTGTGCTCAAGGTCTTGGGCGACAGCCATTCCCAGCGGATCGATACCCTGGTGTCCGATCTGATCGCGCACAGTGAGGACCGGCCAACCCTGGCCATGAGTGACGACGTGTGCGAGGCACTGAACGCGCTGAAGGACTTCCTGTTCGAGCGCGTCTACCTGGGCCAGAATCGGGTGGGCTCGCAGGAACTCAGGGCTCAGGCCGTGGTTCGTGGGCTGTTCTACTATTACATCGAGCACCCCGAGCGGGCGGAGTTTCCGATCGGCGACGACCGTGACCAGCCGCTTTTGGCGCGGGCGCGCGCCGTCACCGATTACGTGGCCGGGATGACGGACCGGTTCGCGTGCGATCTGTACGCACGCCTCTTCGTGCCAGACGGGTTCGTATGATGCGGGGACACGGCGTGCCACAGGAGCACTACTTCGCCCGGGAGACACACTCGTCACCCCAGCTTATCCCTGTGCGCACTCGGCTGAGGGGGATCGAGACGCATCTCGTGTCGGCCCACGGCGTGTTCTCGCACCGCGGGCTGGACCGAGGCACTGAGCTTCTGGTTGCGGCCATGGAGGTCGGGGCGGAGGATACGGTTCTCGATCTGGGCTGCGGCTACGGCGCTGTGGCGGTGGCGGCGGCGCGGCTTGCGGTACGTGGGTGGGTCGTGGCCAGCGATGTGAGCAAGCGGGCGGTGGAGCTGTGCCGGATGAACCTCGCGGCCCAGCCATCATCCAGGACGCTGGTGTTGCAGGCCGACGGGTATACCGCGTTCCGGCCCGGCAGCTTCGACGTGATCGTGACCAACCCGCCCATTCGGGCGGGTTGGCGAGTCGTGTTCCCTCTCATCGATGGCGCCCCTGAAATGCTGCGCCCGGGCGGCACCTTCTTCGCCGTGGGGCGGGCGCGGCAGGGCATCGACACGTTGGTGCGGCGCATCGAGGGCGCCTTCGGCAACTGCGAGGTCATCCGGCGCGGCAGCGGGTACAAGGTGGTCCGCGCGAGGCGAGGGTAGCGAGGGGCGGACGGAACCGGTGAACACCGGGCCGGATAGGGCATTGGCGGTAACTGAGGGCTCCCGTGGCCCATCAGCCTGGTTGCGGAGGGGCGCCATGGGGGGAACCACGCGTCTCCCAGCGTGGTGGGCCCCCAACGCGCCGGATCTGGAGGCCGGGATGCGGCAGGAAGCCGCATCCCGGGCCGCTCTGTCGTCGTCCGGCCGACTGGGCCGGTCAGGGGCCCCGCGCCCTCTGGGCGCACCCCTGTGCGGCCCCTCCGCAAGACCAGGCGGGCGTTCCGCGCGACCTTCCCGAGACCCAGCCGCCCGGCCAATAGCCCTGTGTTACCGCCAATGGCCGGAGAGGGTCCCATCAGCCTTCGGCGGGTTCTCCCTGTTCGGCCCCTCCGAACACTGTCCCGATCGCCCAGTGACGGGAACCTGCTACCACTCCTTGCGCCAGTCATCGTCGGTGCCCCGGACGCCATCCATGCCGACGCTCTCGACAACGAGCTTGTCGCCCTCGAGCCGTGACTCGAGCGGCTGGTGGTTCTCGTCGTTGAGGTAGCGCTCGCCCAGAAGACCTGAGTCCACCAGGGCCTGGAGCGACTCAGGCGTACGACGGTGAATGGCCCGGAAAGCGCGGACGCCGTCGGAGATGGCCCGCCAGATCCAGTGGCGCTCCTCGCGGCCACGCTTCCCCATGGGCCGCATGACGTATTCGGGCAGGGCGAGGCGCTTGATCGCGTCGAGGCCGAGGTAGTGCCCCGCGCCGCCGGCCCGGACCGATCGCTCGTTGGCTCCGCGGCACTTCAGCGTCAGCGTGTGCGGTCCGGCAGCCATCTCGCGCGTGCCGAAGCTCAACTCGTGGAAGCTGGTATCGGCCCGGTACAGGTCGGCATCGGCGATGATCCTCTCGCCATCGAGGTACACGTCGAAGACGCCGTAGTCGTAGGAGGTGATAACACCGAGCTTCGCGGCGCAGCGCAGCGCTTTCGGGACGGTGAAGGGGATCTGTATGGAACCTCCCGGGTCCTGGTTCTGCCAGAAGACAATGGGCCGGTCGGAGAGCCACTGTACGGTGACATCGCCGCCGCTGGCCTTGGCGTCGGGCAGCGAGTCGGTGAGCGCGATGGTCGTCCATGGGAGCTGGCGCTCGGCGTAGGAGGGAAGGGGCTCCCACGGTCCGGGTGTGCCGGTCTGGTACCAGAAGGCGACTGAGGCAAAGTAGTCGGGCCGTTCGACGTACCAGCCCTCGCAGGGCGGCTCCATGTTGCCCTTGTGCTCGATGGTGAGCTTGAGTGACTTGTCGAATGGTATGGGGTCGAGCACGTGCCAGCGGTAGGCGACGCCCCGGTCGCCGGCGGCGTAGCCCTCCCACAGCGGCTGGCCGAACGAGTGCGTCGTGCGCGGGCGGAAGCCCCAGGCATCGTTGAAGTAGTCCTCGGAACCGGTTCCCTGAAGTGAGGGGATCTCTTCACCGTCGATGTAGAAGAAGTCGTCGCCCTCGCCGAACCAGCCATCTTGACACATGGTGATGCTCATCACGGAGCCGACGTAGTGCCCCTTGCCTTGGGCCTGGCAGATGAGGTAGTCGCGCCCCGTGACGCAAGGGTACTCCTGCCGGTACCGGGCGTAGAAGTAGGGCTGGTCGTCCGCGACCGGGAGTTGGAGGTAGTCGACCTGCCAGTAGAGGCCGGTGGTGGTCGACGGGTGCTCGTTCGTCACCGTGATTCGAGCCGACTGGCGGAAGGGCATGCGCCAGTAGCAGGTCAGGGAACCGGACTCGGAGACCTGAACGGGCAGGGAATCGACGACGAGCTTCTTGCCATGCCCGCAAGCGAAGAAGCTGTCCATGGGCACTTCGACGGCCGGCTCGTGGGAACCGTCCCAGTAGATGCGGAGCACGAGCATGTCGAGGGTGTCGGCGTGACCGGCGTGCGAGGTGAACCAGATGTGGTTGATGACCGCTGGGCCCTCGATGACCGGCAGCTCGAACGTCTCGCCGGGCGCGATGTACGTCATGTCGAAGTTGGCGTTGTTCCACTCGGGCTGCTCGTTGCTGGAGATGCGGCCGGCGCGGCCCTGCATGGGCTGGGCGAGGCGGCCGAGCATGTCGTTGAATGGCAATGCTGCACCCTCTTCCCTGTGCCCCCCAGGGGCAGAGAGGGCGGGTTCCGGGCATGGGACGCGAGGACCTGCGCTGAGGGCACCGACGCTGCTTGGCCCGGTTGCAGAAAAAAAACTCGCACACCAAGAGGGGGGGGGAGACCACATCGAATACACTAATGATGCAATGTTTTCTTAGTTTCTGGCTTGGGTATTCGGGGTCTGGCAGGGCAGAGGGGTGTGTGAGGACCGGAACGGTGGAACGAGCTGGCTGAAGCGGATGGGTGCGGGCGGCCGGGTCGCGCGGATGGCATGGGTTCCCGGACGGGGGCGTTGCCGGTGCGCAGTTGGCTACTATGGCTCGCGTTGCTTTCCGGATCGAGCGCGGCTCGCGCGGGTCAGGCGCCGTCGGCGCCTGACGTCCCATTTGCACGCATCATTTACTCGTCCGACATCGAGGGTTACCTCGAGCCTTGTGGTTGCGGTGGCGTGAACGAGGGCGGCATCGCGCGGCGAGCCACGCTGGTGGAGCGGCTCCGCGCCGAGGTGCCGTCGGTCGTGATATCGGGCGGCAATTTCGGCGGGGTCGCCGAGGCTGTCTCGTCCATGCTCAGCGCCCTCTCGCGGATGCGCTATGACTACGTCATCCCCAACAGCGCGGACCTCGGGATCCTCCCGACCGCTCTGGATGAGGCCGCCCGACTTGGCCTGCCCGCGGTCCCTCGCAGTCGCCCCGGAGCCCAGGTCGAACCGCATCAGATCCAGCTAGGTGGCCTGCGCATCCAGTTGCTCGCGGTCGGGCCCATCGGGCCCGACGAACCAACGCTCTGCAGCGGGTTTGCGGCAGAAGCCTGTGACCTGCTATTGGTCGTGGCCGAGCCAATGCCGGCAGCCGCGCGCGACCGCCTCGCACGCGCTCTCGGCGACCAGGGGTTCACCAGTGTGCTCCTGGCGAGCGCATCTCCCCGGGCGGCCCAGTGGCTCCAGGCCCGGGGCCACTGCCTGGTGCCTGAGCTCCCCGACAGGGGCCGTGCGCTTGTGCTGATTGATTGCTGGCCCGCGAGTGACGCGGCCGGCTTTCGCATCTCGGTACGGCGCGAGCCCGTCTCGGCCGCGCTGGCCCCCGATGCAGAGGTGCAGCGGATCGCCACGGAGTACTACGACGCGCGCCGCAGAGCGTCGGCGCGAGGCGACCGGACGGCCGCCGTCTCACCGGGCGGCCCAAGCCCGACACCCAGCAAGCCGTGGCTGGATCCTCGTGTGGCATACGCGCCGGCGGAGGCGTGCGGCTCCTGCCACCCGCGTTCGTATGAGCGCTGGCGCGGATCGCGCCACGCCCGCGCGCTCCAGACCCTGGCCGCGGGAGATCGCGTTCTGCCGGAGTGCCTGCGGTGCCACTCGACCCCATACGCCCTGACAGGTGAGTTGCCTCCGCCGCCGTATGGTGCGGGCGACGGCGTAGAGTGCGCAGCCTGCCACGGAGACGGCGTGGTGCACGCGCTCACGCGCCGGCCGCGCTTCGTCACGCGCTGTGCGCCAGCGGAACGCTGCATGGAGTGCCACACGCCGCAGGACAGCCCGGCGTTTGGCGGATCCTACTTCGACCGGCTGAGCTGCTCGGCCGGGAAAGACGGGGAGGGCTAGAGAGATGGTGTACGCCACTATCGGTGCCGTCATCGCGCTCGCAATGCCCGCGGCCACCGCGCCACCCTATGACATCGTGGTACCGGTCCCGGCTGGTGAAGTGACAGTCCGCGAGGTCTGGGAAGGCATCGTGCATGCAGAGGCGCAGGTCGTGGCTGGCCTGCCCAATCCCGAGCGGTTTGACGAGCAGGCGGCTCTGCCGGGGGATCATCCTGCCGAGATATCGCTGGAGCGGGCCCTGGATGCCATCGCCGAGCCGCTCAACCTGATCTGGTTCTGTCACCCCTCGGGCCTCGTATTGATGTACGAAAGGCCCACGCAACTGACGCCCGTTGCCTGGGCTGGCGTTCATCGGGACATGCTTGCGACGCTCTGCACGCTCTGGGAGCTCGTGGAGGCCCTCCCGAGCGACGAGGATCGGGCGCGGTTCCTGGCCGGGGAGTGGGTCCAGCCGCTGTCGGGAGACGACCCTTTCGCCCGGGTCACCGCGCGCGCGGTCCGCAACTTCGGTGGCGGCAAGGTCGCGCCGCTGGACCCGGGGCGCCCACCGGCCGTGTGGTTGTGCTGTCTCGCGGTGGCGATGCGGCGGGCCGGTCCCAGTGACCCCATCGCCGTGCAGCGTCCCGTGCTGGGCAAGGAGGACGTGATCCCGCCGAGAGATCGGCTCGAGGCCACTGGCTCTCCGCTCGCGGGGGGACCGCGGTCCTTCTGCACTGCGGCTTGGCGTGACCGCATAGCGGCCCTCGCAAGGGTCCAGGCGGTGCCTTACGAGCCGTGGGACCTCAGCGCTTTCGCTCCCGAGGGTGTGAGCGCCGATCGGATCGTCCACGGGCAACCAGTGCGGGGAGCCGAGGTGGCTCCAACCGGTGCCGAGACGGTGGTCCGCGCCTGCACGACTCCTGGCAGCCGGTCAGCCGTCTCCGCGCTGTTTGACCGTTATCGGGTGCTCATCTC
>Ga0116184_10004032_pt1 | contig 11770 bp, 8 predicted proteins | sample AD_JPNNA5_MetaG_FD_89886 | JGI IMG/M metagenome (GOLD analysis project Ga0116184, IMG submission 89886) | Active sludge microbial communities of municipal wastewater-treating anaerobic digesters from Japan - AD_JPNNA5_MetaG | ecosystem: Engineered > Bioreactor > Anaerobic > Digestate | place...
GGGGCGACGTCGTGGCAGCGATCAACGCCACGACTGCCGGAAGGATCGAGAGCCCCGCGTAAGCGATCAACACGAGACGATTGCCGCGCGTATCCCCTACTCTTCCCCAGACCAGGTTCGCCACCAGCGCGGCACCTGCCGCCACGCTCATGAAGTAGCCGATGGTCGAGTCCGCGACGCCCAGGTCTTGCTTCGCGAAAGCCGCCATGAACGGCAGCGACATCGACGCGAAGCTGTTCATCAGACGCAAGACCGTGAAGTTCCGGAGTGAGCGGTCCCGGCGGAAGAACCGGACACCGCGCCTCAGGAACACCGAGAAGGGGAATTGACGGCTCTCCACGGCGCCCGCCGGTTCTCGGATCAGGATGAACATCAACATGCTCGCCGACTGGAGCAGAGCCGCCAGCGAGAGCATCCAGCCGAAGTTCGCTGGGTACGTAAGCCCACTGGCCCCCGAGAGGAAATAGCCCGCCAATGCCGCCACGCCGACACCAAGTAGCTCGGCGGAGCTGAACCGGAGTGCCAGGAACAGCCCGCGGTGGGCCGTGGGCACGGACTTGCCCACGACCTCCATGAAGGGCACGTAGGCCACGCCGCTCGCCGAGTTCTGACCGAACGCCGCGACCGCCAGCAACCAGAACAGCACGAGGGGGGCGTCCTTCGCCAGGTGCGAGAAGGTGACGAGAGCCGCCGTCCACAGCAGGATGATCCGCACGACAGCCATGTCGCGGTAGATGCTCAGCTTACGCGGCCGGTTGCCCGCCCGGTTGGCCACGAACACCGCCGGCCAGAACCATCCCAGGCTGCTGGCGAAGGCCATCACGCCGATCATGCGCGGGGAGTCCGTCAGCCGGAGGATCAGCAGGCTCAGCAGCGCTCCGGGGTCGACGAGCCTCGTCGTGCTCATGAACAGTGTGCCATTGAGCACGCCGAGCACGAAGTTGCGCGTCAGGATGGGAGAGTGAGCCCAGCCGGCAGTTTGCTCCGGGCCGGGGCTGTCATCGCTCACTTGCGGCCTCCCGCCAGCCACTGCTTCATGGCCGGTACGGCGCCGCTGCGGCGGACGCCGAAGAGGTGCCCCACGGGCTCCCACCAGCCAAAGATGCAGATGACGCGCGCCCCGCTGTCGCTGAGCGACTCCAGATAGCTCAGGGCGGCCTCTTCCGGCCGCGTGGCATCGGTGAACTCCACCTCGACAGCGCCCCACTGGCGTCGGCCCCGCTCGCGGAAGATGGTCGCTGCCCGGCCGATATCTGTCCACGGCGCCGTGGCCGTGATGCCTGGCCGTGAGTCGTCGTTGACGGCCGCCCGGAGCGGCATGTTCCGGCCGTCCTCCCGCAGATCGGCCGGGATGGCCGCATCCGGCAGCGCGCTGATGCCCGTGTAGTGCGTGTAGATGCGGTCCCGCGGAATGCCCGCCGACCGACAGACATGGGCCAAGAAGGCCGAGTAGTCGTGCACCACGTCCTGCATCAGCTCGCGGAGGACCTCAGGCTCAGTCTTCCCCTCGCGACGCGCCCGCTCCCGGATCGACTTGGCCGTGTGCCCACGCGCCGTGAGCGCCGCATAGCCGGTGCGCACGACATCGTCGTCGCCGAACACGTCATCGCCGACCCGCGGCCGACTGGCCGCACCGAACACCGGTGATGTGTAGTAGCCCGACTCCCAGCCGACGACCAGGCCGGCAAACAGGTGAGCCCGCCCCTCGACCCGCCAGCACCGCAACCGCTGTGCGATGGGCCGGGCGATGGCCTTCAGCCGCTGCCTCACGTCGGCGCGAAACCGCGGGCTCTCGAAGTTGGGGGGCGCCTCGGTGGTGAACCACGAACCCCAGTTGATCCACCGCCGCCTGACGAGGGGCCCGTGGTACTCGCCCTTCTGGGGGAACGCTGTCCACTCCACGACCTGGGGATCAGCGGAGGCGCGGGGGTAGTTCCAGTCGTCCAGGTGGATCAGCACCGGGTAACCCGTCTGCTCCGCCTTGTCGAGCGCCTGCTCTACCTGCCACGCCATGTGCTCGGGCGGCGTCTTCAGCGTGTAGAGCAGGATGGCGAACCCGACCTGGCGCGACGCGTCCTTCGGGGTGGGCGGGAACTCGGCGGCGAACTCCTCCGGCTGACCGAGGATCGTGAGGTACGTGGGTTCGTCCCCACTCGTTCCGCTCGCCGCACAGTGGGGGCCGAGGAACAGCAGTGCCGCCAGCGCTGCGCGCGTCACGGTTCCGTGACCTGCCTGCATGGCTCGCACCTCCGTAGTCCGCACCGGGCCGATACAGGACCCTTGCCACCCATGGCAGAACCTGGCGGGGTCGAGCGGGTCTTCGGTCCCGCATGGTTCATCCAGAGCCATTGGAGCTTGCCATGAACAGGCTCGTCCTCGCACTGTTTCTCGGCGTGTCCTGGGCCGCTGCTGGAGCGCGGTCTGACGAACCAGGCTATCGCGACATCTACCCCGACACCTGGGTCGCTACTGACGCCCTCGGACGGACCATGCCGGCGTACTCGGACGTCGGGCCCGTCAAGACGGACCAGCGCCGCGTCGTCGGCATCTTCTACATCACATGGCATAGCGACGCGCTGGGCACGCTCAAGAGCCCCTACACGGCTGATGTGACCCGCATACTCGCCACCGACCCCAAGGCGCGCCTCGACGCCAAGCACCCACTCTGGACCGAGGGTTCCTACCACTGGGGCGAGCCCGAGTGCGGCTACTTTCTGAGCAAAGACGAGTACGTCATCCGCAAGGACATGTCCATGCTCGCCGACGCTGGAGTTGATGTCCTCGTGATGGACGTCACCAATGCGGTTCGCTACTGGGATGAGTGGGACGTCGTCTTCCCGGTGATGCAGAAGATGAAGGCGGAGGGGAACCGGGTTCCCCAGTTCGTCTTCTGGGCGTTCAACGGTCCGTGCATCACCGTGGTACAGGACCTCTACGACCGCATCTACAAGGAGGGCAGGTACAAGGACCTGTGGTTCTACTGGGACGGCAAGCCACTCTTGCTCTGCAACGGCACACCTAGCGTCGACGCGAACACCGGGGGTATCCGGCACCCCAATCCCCATTACGACCCCGCCGCCAGGACGGACCCCAATCATCCTCACTTCGGCGACCCGGATTACACCGAGGAGTTCTACAGGGACTATACCAAGGAAGTAAAGGAGTTCTTTACCCTGCGCACCATGTGGTGGGGCTACTACGAATGGGCCGGCAGGCGGTTCGTCGGGACCGAGGACAACTGGAGCTTCGGCCTCGACCTGGGCGATCCGCGGGTCCGCGCCCTGAGCCCGGAGGAGCTCCTCTCGACGCACAACGGCCGGAGGGAGCAGGCGGCCGTCACTCCTGCGCAGCATCCGTCGACTCTGACGGGGAAATCGTGGACGCGAGAGCACGGTGAACCGGAACTCAACGAGTATGATCTGCCTGTGCCCTCCTTCGTCCCCTGGCTCGGCAAGACAGTCGCCAATCCGGAGGGGTACGGCATCTACTTTCAGGACCGGTGGGATGAGGCTCTCCAGGCCAACCCGCAGTTTCTGTACATCAATGACTGGAATGAGTGGACCGCGGGCAAGTACCACCCTGCCGAGGGACAAACCACGCCCTTCATGCGCCGGCAGAGCACCTACTTCTTCGTGGATCAGTACAACTCCGAGTTCAACCGCTGCCTCCAGCCGATGAAGGGTGGCTATACCGACAACTACTACATGCAGATGGCTCAGAACATCCGGCGGTACAAGGGCGTGCGGCCGATTCCTGAGCTACGCGGACTCAGCTCGGTGCGCATCGATGGCGACTTCGCCGACTGGGATACGGCCACGGTCGAGTACCGCGATACCGTGGGCGACGTGTTTCATCGGGACTACCCCGGCTATGGTGGTCTCCACTACACCAATGACTCGGGCCGGAACGACATCATCACCAGCAAGGTCGCCATGGGCTCGACTGCCGTGTGGTTCTACGCTCAGACGAAAGACGCACTGACGCCGCACACCGGCGGCAACTGGATGCTCCTGTTCATCGATGCAGACTGCGATGCGACCACCGGTTGGTGCGGCTACGACTTTCTGGTGAACCGCCATATCGCCGACGCGAAGACAACAACCCTCATGCGTTACTCACGCTATGCCCCACGTGAGCCGTGGGTCCGTGTGGCCACGCTGGACTATCGCTATTCCGGCAACGAGCTCGAGCTCGCCATCCCGCGCAAGCTGCTCGGGCTGATCGGCAATGCCGTCACGTTCGACTTCCACTGGTGCGACAACCCGTCGGACCTGAAGGACGCCATCTCGCTGTGCGTCAACGGCGACAGCGCCCCCAACCGCCGCTTCAACTACCGGTGTGTCTGGAGAAGGTAGGGGGAGGCCGCAGATTGCCCGGGCCGGATAGGGTCCCACCATCCTCCGGATGGTCCTCCCTATGCGGCCTCTCCGAACACCTTCCGCGCGCCGAGGAGGGGCCGAATGGAAGGGGCCCGCGAAGCGGGAAGGGCGCCATCCGGCCCGCGTTTGGCGAGCCTCGCGTGCGGGGCCTGACGCCCGGGGCTCCCGCCCTCACTTCATCTGCGGCAAGATGATCCCCCGCAGGATGATCTTCTGGCAGAAGAGGAACACCAGCAGCACGGGGATCGAGTTCACGATGAAGGACGCCATGATGAGATGCGGCGCTCCGGTGAGCGTCTGCGAGAACTCATACGTCCACACGGCGATGGTCCAGATCTTCGGGTCCTGGGCCACGATGATCGCCCATTCCCACCCGTTGTAGGCTGCAATGAAGGCGTTCAACATGCCCACGGCCAGGATGGGCTTCACCAGGGGTAGCGAGATCCGCAGGAAGACCGTCCACTCGGGGGCGCCGTCCATAGTCGCTGCCTCGTAGAGCTCCTTGGGCAGTGAGTCGAAGAAGCCCTTGAGTAGGAAGATGGTCATGCCGTTTGCCGCGCTGGGCAGCACCAGGGCGGCGAAGGTGTTCAGCAGCCCCAGGTCCCTGAGCAGCAGAAAGCCCGGGATCGCCGCCACGGCCGCCGGGAAGGCCATCGTCGCCAGGCAGAACACGATGATCTGCTCCGAAGCCCTCAGGCGGAATCGGCTCAGCGCATATGCCGCCAGCGGGTTGACCGTTAGTGCGATGAGAACCGCGAGCACGACGAGGATCACCGTGTTCCGCACCGCGAGCCCGCGGTGGACCAGGTAGTCGATCACTGCCGCGTAGTTCCCAATCAGGTTGTCTCGGACGAATGCGCCCTCTCTGTTGGCGAACGTCACGAGCAGTGCGGGTCCGAATGGGATGCCGAGTTGCTCCAGGCTCACCAGCCTGAGCCCGTAGGCCGAGTTGATGGCCTCGACGCTCCCGTGCCGGGTCAGGGCGAACCTCTGAAAGGCCTTCTCGGGCAGCGTGTCGCGGATGCGCCACTGCTCCACGGGGATATGCGTCGAGACGAAGTCCATCCACACCCGGCCCATGGGACCTTCCGGGATCGTTGGCGTCAGGCGAAGATCCTCAAACCGCCTCACTGGCTCAAAGGCCTGGCCGGTCCCGGCCAGGACGCGGTTCAGGTAGTCGAGGGTGGGGAAGCGTGCCTGCAGGAACGCCTGGAATGCCTCCTGGCGGCCTGTGGTGTCGATCTCCACATGGCGAAGCGGGAGGCCGTTCTTGAGGAAGGCCTTCCAGGTCTCCCACAACGCCGCCGGGGCATTCGACGGCACTGGGAAGGGCAGCGCGTCCAGCTGCTGCGGGCTGAGGGTGTTGTCGCGCGCCGCGCAGAAGTCCTCCCACACGAACTTCAACGCGGCGGGCCGGAGGTACCCCGCTGGAGCCCCCTCTCCCTTCAGGTGCGGCGTGAACTGGTTCTCCCGGTACGCTTGGCGGAAGGCCAGCAGGTCGTTGTAGCGCACATCGATGATCGGCGCATAGCCTGCTTGATCGATGGGCTCGCCGCTCCACTCGCTGGAGTCGACCTTGGCAAAGTCGTCGGTCGACATCTCCCACGCCTGGTTGAACCGGTCGAGCGTCCCATAGCGCGATCGGAGAAACGTGGGCACGTGGCGGCTGTCGAATGCCAGGATCGTCTCCGCCAAGTCCCACTCGGCCATGAAGTCGGCGTAGTCCCTGGCGGCGGCCTCGAGGCATCGCCGTTGCCCGGGGTCGCTCAGTCGCGTCAGTTGCTGTCCGGCCCATTCGTCGCTCGCGTTCCGCTCGTCGCCGATCTGGTTCCACGTCTGCCAGTCGGCGGGGAGATCGGGGAAGTAAGCCCGGAGTTGCCGGATCGACCCCCGGTGCGCCGGGGGGAAGTACCCACAGAGCATGTGCATGAAGCGGTCCTCGCGCGACCACAGGAACCGCGGTAGCGGGTCCCTTCGGTCGTAGTCGAAGCCATTGCTGACCGATCCCGTCAGCATCACGAGGAACGGATACACCATCGTCAGCCCGCCGATGATCAGCGCCAGGTAGATGCCCAGCGTGACCGCACGGCCCTTGGTCGACCGGCGATCGATGTCGCTGATGATCGGCATGCCTCAGTCCCCTTTCGCCTGGCGGAAGTCCACCCGCCGGAGGATGCGGAGTTGCAGATACGTGAAGCCGATGAGGATGCTGCCGAGGATCCAGGCATATGAGGTCGCGAGGCTGAAGCGCATGTTCACATACGCCTCCTGCCAGATCGCCATGCCCATGACCATCGTCGCCTTGCCGGGGCCGCCAAAGGTGAGCAGGAAGATGGATCCCATCGACTGGAATGTGGCGATGAACGCCCCTACGAAGTTGATGAGCACCAGCGGCGCGATGGTGGGGATGGTGATGTGCCGAATGCGAGAGAGGATGGTCGCACCGTCGATGTTGGCGGCCTCGTAGAGCTCCTCGGGCACGGACTTCAGCGCCGCCAGGTAGATCAGGCTGCTGATCCCCGCGGCCGCCCAGATGCTCGGGATGATGACACAGGCCATCACCGTGTGCGGGTTCCCCAGCCAGTCCACGGGCTTGAGATGCCACCACGAAAGGATCGGCGCCAGGAGCCGGTTCATGGTGCCCTGGGCCGTGGGGGCGTACATCTCCTTCCACATCAGGGTGACCACCAGCCCTGAGGTCATCTGCGGCAGAAAGAACAGCGTGCGGAAGAAGACCTTCAGCTTCGGTACCTCGGTCAGGAGAAACGCCAGGAAGATGGGCGTGCAGAACGCCAGCCCCAGGTTCCACAGCACGAATCGGAATGTAGTGATCAAGTAGTGGTAGAAGTTGGGGTCCAGCGCGATGCTGATGAAGTTATCGAGGCCGACGAAGGGCGAGTGCCCCACGACCTTGTAGTCCTGGAAGGCCATCACCAGCCCTCGCGCCAGCGGGTAATAGCCCCACAGCGCGATGGACACCACTGCGGGCGCTAGCATGGCCCAGGGGAGCCACCCCTTGTAGACCCCCGCCTGGCTCTCGGTCCTCCGGAACTGGTCGCGGACGATGAGCACGGAGAAGAATGCCATGAACAGAGCGATGAGGCCGGCGATGATCCTCGCCCTCGGCCGGTAGGCATTGAGCACCTCCGGCGGACGCTCGAACATGATGCCCGTGTTGGCGTCGCGCTCCAGAGTCTGGAGCGCCGACCGATAGTCAAACTCCTTGCCGCTCGGGCGCAGCACCAGGTCGATGATCTCACGCTGGTAGAAGTCGCGGAACTGGAGCCACTTGCCCATGAAGGGCTCGACGACCTCGAGGATGGTTCCTTGCTCGACCTCGCGCCACATCCGTAGGTTCTCGGGCGGGATCTCGCGTATGTAGTCTGTGAATCCCAACCGCTCCAGGTCGCGGGGGTTAAGGAAACGCGCCTGGCCCGCCGCCACCTTCCGGCGGATCTCCTCATCGGAGCCCTCGACACTGCAGATGCGCCACATGAGCTCCCATACCAGGTCGCGGTACGCCTTCCGGTCCTTTTCCGTTGGTCCGCCACGGTGGAGCACGTCTTTGCCGATCATGAAGAACGAGTTCGACGCCTGGAGTACCGGTCGCTGGCCGGCGTGGGCTGCCGGGAAGGGCATCATCCCCATGTCGTCGGGCTGGATCCCGATGTTCTGGAACTCCGTCATGTCGCCCGCCCACAGCGGGTACATGGCCAGGTCTCGACCCAGCCGCTTCATCGTCTCCAGCAGGTCGATGGTCGTCACGCCGATACTGCCCTCGATGACCTCCTCCGGCGTGAAAGCCACGCGCCGTCCCTGGAAGTTCACGTATCCGTTCGCCACGTCCTGGCGGCTCAGCTCGATGGGCTCGCCGGTCTCCCGATCCTTGAGCCATGGCGCCCAGCGAAGCCGGTGGTAGAAGCCGACGGCCTCGGTGCACTCGTCGCTGGCCACGTTGCAGCGCCATGTGGGCACCACGCGTGACAGATCGTGACCCCTGGGGCAGACGAACTCCGTGTCCTGCTCGTTGAATGTGTATGAGACACCGCATGTTGGGCACTGCCGATCCTGCACCACGATGCTCGAGCCCGTCGTCGCGACCCATGGCGCGAAGGCCCAACTCTGCGAGGTCAGCTCCAGGCCGAATGTCTTCTTCACCGGGTCATACAGCAGCCGCACCCAGCGGATGAACTCGTCATACGTCCGCGGCGGGTTGGCCGGATCGAGTCCCGCCTTCCGAAGCAGACGCTTGCTGTAGAGGATCCCCACGTATGTCCCGCCGCGGTTCGGCAGGGAGTAGACCTTCCCGTTGACGGTCACGACCTGCCGGTAGAGGGGCTTGATCTCCATCCAGGGCGGCCACTTGGACTCATCGGCATCCACTTGGCCGTTGAGATCCGGTTTCCCGTCTGCCGTGAGCTTCGGCTTGCCGTTGGCGAGCACGCCATCCTCGCCGATCCACTCGGTCAGCGGATAGGCGAGTCGCTGCTCGACCGACTGGCGGATGTCCGTCTCGAAGATGTCCGGCCCGGTGTTGCCCGCCATGGCCATGGCCAGGCTGGCCCGCGCGCCCTCGGCCGGCATCCGGATCCCATCCCACTGCACCAGGCGCACGTTCGGATGGGCCGCCAGGAACTCACGCATGATCCGTGGCTGGCGATTCTGGACGTTGTACCGCGAGGTGACCGAGATGCTGAAGGTCCCAGGCTCCGCCGCTTTGGCACGGGGTACCGCACAGAGGCATCCCACAAGACTCGCACAGCACCACATCGCTAGTCCCGGTCGCCGCAATCTGTCCCTCCCTCGCCCCGCAGTGCCCGCCAGCCTATTCTGGGCGAACTTCCTCTGCCCTCGTTCGGGACCCATTGCCAGCCCCACACGAGCGCAGGTTGCCGTGCGCGGGCCGCTGAAGTGGTGTCAGGGCGAGATGACATGACACGAGTCGCGGAGAGCACCACGGCGTTGGTTCGTGAGGCGGCGGACCGGTTGTTCGGGGCCGCCGACACGGTCAGCCTCGAGCGCGCTCGGCTCGTCACCGATGCCTACCGCATCTTCGACGACCAGCCGGTCCCGCTCAAGCGCGCCCTGGCCTTCCGGCACGTGCTGCAGCACATGACTCTGGACCTCGAAGCGAACCCGCTCTTCGCCGGAAACACCAGTCCGGCCCTGCGGGCTTGGATGCTCATTCCTGAGTACGGGTTCGGTGAGGACGTCCAGCTACGCTACGAGCATGCCGATTTGGCTGGATTCCTCGACATGGCCGCGCGTGTGCCCACACCTCTTGCCACCGCGCTGATGTGATTGGCCCCGGCACGAGGGTGCGATCTTCTGCGAGACATGGCTTATCGCTGCATCGGCAGGTTCGAGCGGGGACTGGTGGAAGCCGCCGACTCCCTCACCGCCATCGAGCGCCTCGGCTTCGGCGCGAATCCGGTCGACCTGGACGCTATCGTGCACTCCATGCGGCAAGACCATCCAGACGAGGGTCTGAGGCAGCGAATGCTAGACGCACCCAAGTGCAGCTCGGCCCATGAGTCGCTCTGCCGTTGGCTGCTCTGGCTGCTCGAGAGCCGGACACGGATCCTCGACGAGGTTGGGGCCGGGCGCGGTCTGCTCCGGCATACACCGTGCCTTGTCGTACGCTCGCTGCACTATGTCGATGGGTCCTCGATCGGGGAGACCCGTGGGCGACAGCCTCGGCGGCACGCCGGGCGGCCACCTCAGCAGTCCGGCTTCGATCCGGGGGTTCGTCTCGCGCATCGACCCGGCACGCCACTACGCCGGGGGCCAAAGCGTGCGTCTCACACTGCACTTCCGTGTCCATCCAGGCCTGCTGAATGGCCTCATGGCTGGCCTTCCTGCCCGGGGCGGGCAGGAGCTGCAGGTCAACAGCCTGGACCCCGCCCGGTTGCGTGCCGCGCGCCGCGATCCGGCTGCGCACCGCGACATCGTGGTCCGCGTGGCCGGATTCTCCGCCCGTTTCGTTGAGCTGTCGCCACTCGAGCAGGCCGAGCTGATCGAACGGGCCGAACGCGCGGTGTCACGAACCCCCTTCGCGCCTGAGGCGTCTTACCCTGTAGACTGAGCACCTGATCTCCCTCACGTCAGGAGACCCATGACTACACACAGACCCATGCTCCTTGTGCTGCTCGCATTCGCAGCCGTCGCCCTCGCAGGCTGCGGCACCACGGACAACACTGACGACGGCTACGCGGTCGACCCCGACAGCGATCTCGTTGCGACCTGGCGGTTCGCCAGCGCGTTCATCGACCAGGTTCCCGTGTCGCTTCCCAACCGGTTCCTGATCATCAACGCCGATGGAACGTGGGAGCTTTCGGACAATCAGGACACCCTTCAGCGCGGCTCGTGGGGCGTGAAGGACAACCGCGTCCGGTTCACCGCCGATCAGGCCTCCCCGGATGCGATCTGGAGCGGCACATTCACCCCTCGCTGGACCGTGACCGGCGACGTGCTCCAGCTCGTCGGCAATGACGGGGCTGGTTCCTACCACGTCCACGCTTACCAACGGCAAGCGCTGTAGGCTGGCCGTGGGTTGGGTGGTCCGGCCTTTCTCCATGTTGAGCCGGTAGCACTCCTTCGGGTTGTGCCAGAGCCACTTGGTGGCGATGTTGAGGGCCTGGGCCCCGGTCATCAGACCGGCGTCGATACGCTCGTGCACCGCCGACCGCGTCATGGCCTGCGAGATGACGTGTCACCAAGCGAGGTTCAGCCACACGTTCGCTCAGTTCCTCGCGATGACCATGGTCTGGCGCGGCTCAGGCATCTCGAGGTGGTAGAGACCGAAGCGCGTGCGTGGGTGCCGCTGAATGGGTCGGATGATGTGGGCGGAATCCAGGTCGCGGAAGTCGCCCCACATGCCGGCGTGGACCGCCATGGTCAAGTCTTGTTCGGCGCAGATGGATAGCATCCGGTCGCGCAGGTAGTCGCGGAGAGGGTTCGGGACGCGCAGGCTCTTCTCCGCACCATCGCGCAGACTGGCGAAGGCGCGGACCGCACCCGCGCGGTCGGGCTCGCCGCACGCGGGGTTGGCGAATGTATTCAGGCCAACTGCACCCTCGGACTTCCACTTGGCCACGCCGGCGGCCATGACATCGACGTGTGGTTGGCCTGCATGGCCGCCGTGATGGCCTCGTAGTTCGCACTGGTGATGTCCTCGAAGCCGTAGACCTCGCGGGCTGCAATGAAGGCAGCCCGGGCGTAGCTGCCGTGCCGGACCTTCTCCATGTGGGGTGCCAGCAAGCCCCAGCGGTAGTCCAGCGGCAGGCTCCGGTCGAGCATACGGTCATAGTCCCCCGGGGCCATCCCCGCCGTGATGAGATCCGTCCGGCAGTAGTGCCCGAAGAGCACGCACGCATCGGTAGGCGTCTCGA
>Ga0116184_10004033_pt1 | contig 11769 bp, 10 predicted proteins | sample AD_JPNNA5_MetaG_FD_89886 | JGI IMG/M metagenome (GOLD analysis project Ga0116184, IMG submission 89886) | Active sludge microbial communities of municipal wastewater-treating anaerobic digesters from Japan - AD_JPNNA5_MetaG | ecosystem: Engineered > Bioreactor > Anaerobic > Digestate | place...
ATCCTCGACCTGGATTTCCGGCGCTTCAACCGGCACCTGCTGCTGGGGCCCTACTACGCCTGCAAGCTGCACGGGGACAGCGCGGCGCTGCTGCTCTACGGGCCCGTGCACCAGACCAACCAGTTTTTCATCGAGCTGACCTCCCGCCAGGCCCTCTTTGCGAACCGCGGCGTCATCGAGGCCGCTACGCTGCTCTATCACGACCCCAAGACGGGCCGCGCCAAGCGGGGCGCGGGCGCCAAGGACAAGCCGGGGACCCTTCGCCGCTTCATCGACGTCGTCCAGCAGCTCGACCTGACGCACGATCTGTTCAGCATGCGGGGCAGCGACGTGGTGGCCCTGCTGCCCGCCGAGTTTGACCCCTGGAAGGAGCAGGCGAAGGCGCAGAAATCTCTCCTGCGGCGCCTCTTCAAGAAGTGAGAACGGGGACAGTCCCCCTTCATTGCCCCGACATCATGTCGCCCCCCGCGGAGCCCGTCCTCGCGAAGAGACTGTGTCGCAATTCCGATGTTGTCATTCCGTACAAGCGCAGCGCGATGCGGAATCCAGTGTTTTCAATGAGTTCTGGATTCCCACTTTCGTGGGAATGACAGGATTTCGGCATTCTTCGCGATAACGACACCGTCTGAAGACGAAGGGATGGGGAATTTCTTCTCCGGACCAGCCGGGCGTGATGTCTTCGCTGCCCCTCGGCATCATCAGGCTTGCCTTCCTTTCCAAATGGATGTATTTTGAACCTCCGAAATCGCGTTGCACGTCGTGTTCATGGTGGATTGCCCCCGTTATGGCCAACCGGAGCCGATCGAGGAATAAAATTGTAGTCCTGGCTGATGACCTGACCGGTGCCAACGACACGGGCGTCCAGTTCGCCAAGCAGGGGCTCAAGTCCCTCGTCCTCATCTCCCTCCCCGATTCCCCCTCCGACCTCGATGAAGACGTTGTGATCGTCGACACGCAGAGCCGGGCCCTGACCCCGGCCGAGGCGTATGAGAAAGTGGCGCAAGCGGTCGGCCTCTTCAAGGAGCGTGGGCCCTTCCAGGCGTTATACAAGAAGATCGACTCCACCCTGCGCGGAAATCTCGGCCCGGAAATCGACGCGCTGATGGACGTCTGCGGCTTCGGGACGGCCGTCGTGGCCCCCGCCTTCCCCAAGAACGGGCGCATCACCGTGGGCGGCCGCCACTTCCTGGGGGGAGTCCCCCTGGAGGCGACGGAGATCGCCCGGGACCCCGTCTGCCCCGTCGGCGAGTCGCATATCCCGACCTTGCTCGCAGGGCAGACCCGGCGAAGGGTGGGGCACGTGGGGATCAAGAGCGTGCTGGCCGGCTCCGACGGCATCCTGGATGCCATGCGGGGGCTGCGGGCTGAAGGCTGCGAGGTCGTGGTTTGCGATGCCTGGCAGGATGACCATCTCGCGATGATCGCGATGGCCGCCGCGCGGCTCGAACAGCCCGTGCTGTGGGTGGGCTCGGCGGGACTCGCCGAGGCCCTGCCCCTGGCGCTGGGACTGGGCGCCGCGGAGGCCGAAGGCAGGCCCGTCGTGGTCATTGCCGGCAGCGTGAGCCGGGTCACGAGGGGCCAGGTTGCGCTGCTTCGGCAGCGCCCCGACGTGGCGGCCATCGAGGCGGACCCCTGCGCTTTCCTGAGGCCCGCATCTGCCCGGGACGAGATGGATCGGTGCTTCCAGGCTGCCGTCAACGCCCTTGGGGTCGGCAAGGACATCGCGATCGTCTCCGCGCATAGCGACGAGGTCGTGGCCCGGACGATCGAGGAGGGCCGCTCGTCGGGCCTTTCCCCCCGGCAGAGCGCCGAGGCGGTGGCCGATGCCTTGGGGTCGCTGTGCCGCAGGCTCGCCCTGCACGAGAGGCTGGGCGGCCTGGTGCTCACCGGGGGCGACATCGCCGTGAGCTGCTGCCGCAGCCTGTCGGCAAGCGGCATCTCGGTCATCCAGGAGGTGACCCCGGGCATTCCCCTGGGCGTGCTCAAGGGCGGGCAGTGCCCCGGCCTGGGCGTGGTGACCAAGGCCGGCGCCTTCGGCGGCCAGGACGCACTCTGCAAGGCCGTCGATTTTCTGAAGCTGTTCAGGTTGTCCCCGGGGGCGGAAAGCGCCGCGTGAGGGCTTCATTGCTGCAGCAGATCGATGAGGGGATCAAGCAGGGTGCACAAAGGTCCATCTGACATCAGGTCCTGTCATTCCGGACGCGATCCGGAAACCATCTGATTTCGTGGATTCCTGCCTTCGCAGGAATGACGCGGACGGAAAGGGGTCCGTGCCCGGGTTGTCCAACGGACGCCCTGCTTGTCGCCTTCTGCGGCAATACGATTCAGCAGGAGAACCGAAGTATGACGAAGAAACCGATCATCGGCATCAGCATGGGCGACCCCTCGGGCATCGGCCCGGAGATCGCCGTGAAGGCCCTGGCCCGCAGGGAGACCTATGAAATCTGCAGGCCGCTCATCGTGGGCGACGCGAACGCCATCCGGGACGCCCTGCGGATCACCGGCCTCGACCTGAAGATCAACGCCGTCTCGGCGGTGAAGGACGCCCGGTTTGCGTTCGGCACCCTCGACGTCTACGACCTCAAGAACGTGGACATGGAGAAGCTCGAGTACGGGAAGGTATCCGCCATGTCGGGCCGCGCCGCCTTCGAGGCCGTCCGGAAGGTGATCGAGCTTGCCCTGGCAAAGGAAATCGACGCCACCGTCACGGGGCCCATCAACAAGGAGTCCATCAACCTCGCGGGGCATCACTACTCGGGGCACACGGAGATCTACGCCGACTTCACAGGCACCCAGGACTACACCATGATGCTCGCCCACGAGAACCTTCGCGTCGTCCACGTCTCGACGCACGTCTCCCTGAAGGAGGCCTGCGAGCGGGTCAAGAAGGACAGGGTGCTGAAGGTGATCAAGCTGGCCCGGGAGGCCTGCCGGAAGCTCGGCATCGCCGAGCCCCGCATCGGGGTGGCCGGTCTCAACCCCCACGCTGGCGAGAGCGGCCTCTTCGGCCGCGAGGAGATCGAGGAGATCATCCCGGCCATTGAGGAGGCGAAGGCGCAGGGGATCAACGCCGACGGGCCCGTCCCGCCCGACAGCCTGTTCTCGAAGGCGAAGGGAGGGCTCTACGACATCGTCGTGGCCATGTACCACGACCAGGGCCACATCCCCCTCAAGGTCGTCGGATTCAACTGGGACGAGGAGCGGCAGCGGTGGGAGTCCATCAGCGGGGTGAACATCACCCTCGGCCTGCCCATCATCCGCAGCTCCGTGGACCACGGCACGGCCTTCGGCAAGGCGGGCAAGGGGACCGCCTCGGAGCTGAGCCTCGTGCATGCCATCGAGTACGCCGTGAAGATGGCCCTGCAGTGACGGGCGAAGACGGATTTTTGCGGGCCCCCGGCGGCGGGGGCCCGTGAAGATAGCGGAACGAAGCGGCCGCAGGCCGCCGTGAAAACCTTCAACCTGCAAAGGAGGATGATATGAAGCGTATAACCCTGCTGTCATTGGTGTTGACGTTGGCCGTCCTGGTGGCCGTGCCGTCGGCGTGGGCGGCCGATCCCGTCAAGCTGGTCTTTGCCTCGGCCTACGCGCCGGTCGATCACCAGAGCCAGACGCTCGTGAAGTTCGGCGAGCTGGCCGAGAAGTACAGCAACGGCACCCTGAAGGTCAACGTCGTCGTCGGCGGCGTGCTGGGCGGCGAGCGCGACGTGGCCGAGGGCATCCAGGTGGGCACGGTCAACGGGGCGATCCTGGGCGGGATCCTCCAGAACTTCGACCCCGCCATGTCCATCCTCGAGTTCCCCTTCCTCTTCAAGAACGAGGCGCACGTGCGGGCCGTCATGGAAGGGCCCGTGGGCGACAAGATCCGGAATCGCCTGATCCAGAAGACCGGCATCCGCATCCTCTACCACGTGATGCGCACGCCGCGGGAGCTGACCACCAAGAAGCCCGTCAAGAGCCTGGCCGACATCAAGGGCATGAAGATCCGCGTCCCCGAGATGCAGGCGCACCTGGAGACCTGGCGCGCCCTCGGGGCCACCCCCACGCCGCTGGCCTTCACCGAGGTCTACACGGCCCTGCAGCTCGGGACGGTCGACGGGCAGGAAAACCCCCTGGGGGTCATCTGGGCCAACAAGTTCTACGAGGTCACCGAGTACCTCGCCATCACGGACCACCTCGTGGGCTTCATGATGATCGTCATGAACAACGACACGTTCAAGAAGCTCACCCCCGTACAGCAGAAGGCCCTCACCCAGGCGGCCGTCGAAGCCTCTCGCTTCAACGATGCGCTGCTCAAGAAGATCAACGCGGACATCGAGAAGCAGCTCTTCGCGAAGATGAAGGTCACCAAGATCAACAACGCCCCCTGGCGCGAGGCCGCCAAGGACGTCTACAAGAGCTTCCTGAAGTACGACGGCTTCGAGGATCTCTACCTGTCGATCCGCAAGGTCGGCGAGAAGTACTGATCGGCGCAGGACAACCCTGCCATGCCGGACCGGATCCGGCATCCGATCATTTTGTGGATTCCCGCTTTCGCGGGAATGACACGGTGCGGTATTTCGTTGACTGCTTGACATGACAAGGGGAGAAGAGGGAATCGGCATGACTCGGTGTATGGACATGCTCGAGGCCGCGATCCGCTGGACGATCGTCGGGCTTCTGGCCGTCATGGTGATTGCCATCGGCTCGCAGGTCTTCGCCCGGTACATCTTCCACCAGTCCCTGTACTGGACGGAGGAGCTGGGCCGCCACGTGATGGTGTGGATGATCTTTCTGGCCTCCGTGGTCTGCGTCCGCAGGGGCTTCCACTTGAGCATCACCCTGCTCAAGGAGAGGGTCAGCCCCCACAAGCAGGCGCTGATGCAGATGCTCGGGGCGGCCGTCCTGGCGTATTTCTTCTACATGATGATCGTCCACGGCTGGACGCTTACGCAGAAGACCATGGTCCAGCGCTCCAGCGCCCTGCACTATCCGATGGGTTACGTGTACGCCTCCCTGCCGGTCAGCGGCCTGCTCATGTTCATCGTCAACCTCGAGGTGATGATCAAGGCCGCTCTCGAGTTCTTCGGGATGCGAAAGGGCGGGGCTGTCGGCCCCGCCGCGGGGACGGGAGGTGAATCGAAATGACCATCGCCGCCATATTCATCGCCCTGCTGCTCCTCGGCGTGCCCGTGGCCTTCACCCTGGGCCTGACGGCCCTGGCCTACATCGCGCTCGAGACCCCTCTTCCTCCCCTTGTCGCCTTTCAGCGGATGTTTGCCAGCGTGGATTCCTTCCCCTTCGTGGCCATTCCCTTTTTCATGCTGGCCGGGAACCTCATGGGCGCGGGCGGCCTGGCCAAGCGCATCATCAACCTGGCGCGAGCCCTGGTGGGCCACCTGCGGGGGGGGCTGGCCAATGCCACCGTCGTCTCCAACATGTTCATGGGCGGCATCTCGGGCTCGTCGGTCGCCGACTGCTCGGCGCTGGGATCCATCCTGATCCCGGCCATGCAGAAACAGGGCTACGCCCCCCGTTTCGCCGGCGCCGTCAACGCCACGGCCTCCACGATGGGCATCATCATCCCCCCGAGCATCCCGATGATCCTCACCGGGGCGGCCACGAGCCTCTCGATCCGGGACCTCTTCTTCGGGGGGCTCGTCCCGGGCCTGCTCATCGGCCTGGGGATGCTCGTCATCACGACGTTCATCTCGAAGAAACGGGATTACCCGAAATTCCCCCGGGCCTCCGCCCGCGAGCTGCTCACGGCGTTCTTCAAGGGGCTGCCCGCCTTCATCATGGTCGCCATCATCCTGGTCGGGATCATGACGGGCATCTTCACGCCCACGGAGGCCTCCGTGGCCGCCGTGCTCTACGCCCTGCTGGTGGGGATCATCGACCGGGAGCTGACCTGGCAGGGGTTCTACGACTCGATGCTCAACGCGGCCATCTCCTCGGCCGTCGTGATGGTCGTCATCTCGACGGCGGGGCTTCTGACCTGGCTTCTGGCCTACTCCATGATCCCCCAGAAGCTCACGGCCTCTCTGGCCGGCGTCATCGACTCGCCGACGACCCTGCTGGTCATCCTCGGGGCGGTTTTCCTTCTCGTGGGCACCGTGCTGGACGTCTCCCCCGCGGTGCTGCTCTTCGGGCCGGTGCTGCTGCCCCTGGTGAACGCCGTCGGGGCCGACCCCATCTTCTTCGGGGTCATGATGGTCTTCGCGCTGGCCGTCGGCCTCATCACGCCGCCCGTCGGCACCACGATGATGCTCTCGGCCTACATCGCCGGGGTGACCATCCTGGACATCGCCCGGGAGAGCGTCCCCTATCTGCTGTATATGATCGTGCTGCTTTACTGCCTGATCTTCTTCCAGGGCCTCGTGCTGTGGGTGCCCAACTATCTCTTTCACTGACGGGAGAGCGAGTCTGGCCGCAGGCCATTGAGGAGGCTTTTGACGATGAATGTGAAAGTCGAGCTGCCCTACGGGACAGGGAAAATCGATGTCCGCATCCCCGAAGAGAACCTCATCGGGGTCTACTCGCCGAAGGACATCCGGCCCGTCCCCGACGTGAAGCGGGAAGTGATCCGGGCTCTCGCGAACCCGATCGGCTCGAGGCCCCTGTGCGAGCTGGCGCGGGGCGCCCGCAGGGCGGTCATCGTCGCCGACGACAACACCCGCCTGACCCCCACGGACAGGATGATCCCCGTGCTGCTCGACGAGATGAACGCCGCGGGCCTGAAGGACGACCAGATCACCGTCATCATCGCCCTGGGCACGCACCGGTTCATGACCCCGGAGGAGATCCTGGCCAAGTTCGGCGCCGAGGTCGTCAGGCGCGTGGCCGTCAAGAATCACGATTACAAGAACCCCGCCGGACTCGTCGACCTCGGCACGACCCCCAACGGCACGCACATCACGGTCAACCGGGAGGCCTACGAGGCGGACTTCAAGATCGGCGTGGGCAGCATCGTGCCGCACCACATCCCCGGGTACGCGGGGGGCGCGAAAATCGTCCAGCCGGGCATCTGCGGCGAGCGGACCACGGCCGAAACACACCTGCTCAGCGTCAGCGCCCCGCGCTCCTATTTGGGCGTCACGGACAACCCCGTGCGCGAGGAGGTGAATGCCATCGCCCGCCGGGTGGGCCTCAACACCATCCTCAACACGGTGCTCAACCGCAACGGCGAGGTCATCGAGGCCTTCTTCGGCGACGTCGTGGAGGCCTTCAACGAAGGGGTCAGGCTCTCGCAGAGGGTCTACGCCACGGAGATCCCCGAGGAGGCCGACATCGTCCTGTCGAGCTCCCACCCCTGCGACATCGAATTCTGGCAGGCGCACAAGACCCTCTACCCGTCCGACCTGGCCGTCAAGGCCGGCGGGATCATCATCGTCGTGACCCCCTGCCCGGAGGGTGTGGCCATGACCCACCGGGACATCCTCGAGGTCACGCACCACGACGCCTGCAGCCTCCGCGAGAAAGTATCTTGCGGGCAGCTGCAGGACGAGGTCGCAGCGGCCCTCGCCATCGCCTGGGCCCAGGTGAAGGAGCGCGAGTCGGTCTACATCGTCTCCGACGGCATCGGCGCCGATGATGCGGCCAGGCTGGGCTTTGCCCATTACCGCACCGCCCAGGAAGCGCTCGACGCGGCGCTGCGGGTCAAGGGGGCCCGGGCGCGCGTCACCGTGCTCACGCACGCGCCGGACATGCTGCCGGTGATCGCGCCGAAAGGGAGGAAGTGAGAACCGTCATCGCGGGGAGCAGGCCCCGGCCCGATCCGGGGTTGCCGATAGGAGAAACAGCATCGACCCACAACCCACACACTACCAAAGGACGGAGGAACCATGAAGAAACGCACAGTCGTCACGGTATTGGTCGTGGCGGTCCTGTTCGCTGCCGGGCAGGCCGCCGCCGCGGAATTCAGGGCAACCATGAAGATGGGCTCCACCCAGCCCATGGACCACCCCTACATGGTCGGCGCAAAGAAGTTCTCCGACCTGATCAAGGAGCGGACCAACGGCCGCATCGTCATCAACCTCTACCCGAGCTCGCAGCTGGGCAAGGGCGAGCGGGAGATGGTGGAAAGCATGAAGCAGGGCACCATCGAGCTGGTGGTCAGCTCGACGGGGCCGCTGGGCGGCTTCAGCCCCTCCATCAACATCCTCGACATCCCCTACCTGTTCCGGGACTACGCCCACGTGGACGCCGTTCTGGACGGCCCCATCGGCAAGCAGCTCCTGCAGGACATGGACAAGCACGGGATCGTCGGCATGGCCTTCTGGGAGAACGGGTTCCGTCACCTGACCAACTCCAAGGTCGCCGTCAAGACCGTCGAGCAGGCCAAGGGCCTCAAGATCCGCGTGATGGAGAACAAGGTGCACCTGCTGGCCTGGAAGACGGCGGGCCTCAACCCCACGCCGATGGCCTGGGGCGAGCTCTACCCGGCCCTGCAGCAGGGCGTCATCGACGGCCAGGAGAACCCCGTGGCCGTGTTCTACAGCGCGAAGTTCTGGGAGGTGCAGAAGTACTTCTCCCTCACCTACCACGTCTACTCCCCGGCCCCCTTCATGATGAGCAAGAAGAAATTCCAGGCCATGCCGAAGGCGGACCAGGAGCTCTTCATGAAGACCGCCCTCGAGGTGGCCGCGTTCCAGCGCAAGCTCAACCGCGACGACGAGGCGAAGAAGCTCAAGGAGATGGAGGCCAAGGGCCTCACCGTGATCCGCGACGTCGACCGGGCCTCCTTTGCGAAGGCCATGGAGCCGGGCTACGCGGAGTGGAACAAGGACTTCGGGAAGGACAAGATCGCGGCGATCGTCAACACGAAGGCGCCCGCGGCCAAGGCCCCCGCCAAGGCGGCCCCGAAGAAAAAATAACCGGATGCCCCCGGCACAGGGCCCGCAAGGGGGGACCCCGCTCCCCCCTGCAGGCCGGTGCCGGCGCCGCGCGGCCGATCACCGCATATCGACACAGGGGAAGCTTCAGATGAAAGCGCTTCGCGGCATCAACGAGCTGCTTCTGACGGTTGCAGGATGGGGCACGATCTTCTTCATGGGGGTGATCTCCATCGTCATCCCCTACGAAGTGTTCGGCCGGTATGTGCTCAAGAGCATGTCCGTGTGGTCCGGCGAGGTCTCCACGTTCTCGCTTGCCTGGGCCACCATGCTGGGCGGGGCCGTGGGCCTGAGAAAGGGCTACCAAGTGGCCATGACGGCCGTGATCGACACGCTCCCGCCCGCCCTCGGCCGGGCGGTCAAGGGCGCCGGGCTTGTCTTCATGCTCTGCTTCCTGGCGGTGATGACCTGGTACGCAGGCCTGCAGACCCTCGTCAACTTCGACCAGACCTCGCCGGCCATGGGCATCCGCATGGGATACCCCTACGCGTGCCTGCCCATCGGGTTCTTCATCATGCTCATGCTGACCGTGGAGGAGACGCTGCGGTTTCTCGGCGCCGCTCCCGCAGGGGAGGCCGCGCCATGATCGCCGTCTTCCTCGTCGCCTTCGTCGTGCTTCTGTGCTGCGGGATCCCCATCGCCATGGGCCTGGCCGGCTCGGCCATGATCTACCTGCTGTTCAACCCGGACATCGAGCTCACGATCCTGCCGCAGACGATCTTCGGCGGGATCGCCTCGTTCCCGCTGCTGGCGATCCCGCTGTTCATGCTGGCCGGCAACCTGATGAACAAGGGGGGGCTGACGCAGGATCTCGTCCGCTTCGCCAAGCTGATGATCGGGCACGTCCGGGGCGGGCTGGGGCACGCGACGATCATCGCCTGCGCGATCTTCGCGGCCATCTCGGGGGCGGCCGTGGCCACGGCCGTCGCCATCGGCATGATCATGATCCCCGCCATGAAGCAGGAAGGCTTCGACGATGACCTGGGCGCGGCGATCACGGCCACGGCCTCGTGCATGGGCCCCATCATCCCGCCGAGCATCCCCTTCATCATCTACGGGGTCATCGCCAACGTCTCCATCGGCGCCCTCTTCCTCGGGGGCGTGATCCCGGGGGCCCTGCTGGGCATCGGCCTGATGGTCTACATGTCCTACGAGGCCCGGAAGCGCCGGTACACGGTCCACCCGAAGGCGTCCTACAGGGAGATGCTCATCGGCGGCTGGAAGGCGCTGCCCGCCCTCTTCATGCCCGTCATCATCATGGGCGGCATCCTCGGGGGGGCCTTCACACCGACCGAGGCGGCGGGCGTGACCTGCGTCTACGCGGCGATCGTCGGGGCGTTTGTCTACAGGCGGCTCACCGTGAAGAGCATCCCCAAGGTGCTTCTTGCCTCCGGCCTGGAATCGGCCATGATCATGCTGCTGCTCGGCCTCTCCGAGCCGTTTGCTTGGATCGTGGCGGCCGACCAGATCCCCCAGATGATGATCGACGCCATCACCGGCATCAGCACCTCGCCCTGGGTCATTCTCTTCCTGATCAACGTCGTGCTGATCATCATCGGCATCCCCATCGAGACGGCCCCGGCCCTGGTCATCGTGGCCCCCATCCTCGCCCCCATGGCGGCCCAACTGGGCATCGACCCCATTCACCTGGGGGTTGTCGTGTGCTTCAACCTCGTGCTGGGGCTGGTCACCCCGCCCGTCGGGGGCGTGCTGTTCGCCGTCAGCGGGGTCTCCGGGCTCTCGCTCGAAAAGCTGAGCGTGGCAATCTGGAAGCCCTTCTGGATCGCGCTGTCCGTCCTGCTGCTCATCACCTACATCCCCCAGTTGAGCACCTTCCTGCCCCGGTTGCTCTTGCCCGGCATCCGCTAGCGCCTCTCTTTTCTTTCCTGCCCCCTCGTAAAGGGCACCCGCGCGACTTCTCCCTTTTACACCGGGGGCGCATCCCGTGTGGGTGCGCAGTCATGCCCGGTTCTCTCCTTGCCGGGAGCCACGCGAAGCGGACAGGGGCGGTAAAGGGGGATGGAGGGGGGTGTGTCCGCGGTCTCCTTGCACTGCACGAGGCGCAAGGATAGATCAGAGCGCCTGCACAGTTTATCGTTGACATAATCACAACAATAGTTGTAAATAGAACAACATTGGTGGTGTGATGCTGCAGAAACTTTTTTCCTCCAAGTTGCGTGTCGAATTGCTGGGGCTCTTTTTCGGGCGACCGGATGAGGAACTCTATGTCCGGGAAATCGGGAAAATGCTGGGCGACGATGCAGGGAATATATCCAGGGAGTTGAAGAACCTCGAGAGCGTCGGCCTTCTCGTCAGTCGGAATAGAGGGAATCTCAAGTATTATCACCTAAACCGAAAATTCCCCCTCTACGAGGAGCTTCGTTCGATCTTCCTGAAAACCAGGGGCGCCGCCGCGGTCTTACAGAAAGCCCTGTCCCGGATTAAGGGAGTCGAGTACGCATTCATCTACGGTTCTGTCGCAGCAGGGCGGGAGACGGCGCGAAGCGACATCGACCTCATGGTCATCGGTGAGGTGCCACTGGAGCGCCTGATCAAGGCGCTGAAAAAGCCGGAGGAGATCCTGGGTCGCGAGATCAGCCCCTCTCTCTATGATCGACGGGAGATCGAAAAGCGGTTGAGAGAGAAAGAGCCGTTTATCCGCCGGCTGATGCAGGAGCCGAAAGTGATGCTGGTTGGAGAGGAAGATGGCTTACGAAAACTTGCTGAAAAGGGGCCTGATAAAACCGTTTGACGCGGCACCGTCTCAGATATCCGACAGGCTCGTTCTGGCCAGAAGGGACATCGAGACGGCAAGAAGCCTGACCAATGCCGACTGGGCATACAACATTGCATATAACGCGATGCTGCAGGCTGCCAGAGCCCTTATGTTCGCGGA
>Ga0116184_10004042_pt1 | contig 11740 bp, 5 predicted proteins | sample AD_JPNNA5_MetaG_FD_89886 | JGI IMG/M metagenome (GOLD analysis project Ga0116184, IMG submission 89886) | Active sludge microbial communities of municipal wastewater-treating anaerobic digesters from Japan - AD_JPNNA5_MetaG | ecosystem: Engineered > Bioreactor > Anaerobic > Digestate | place...
GAGCATCCTGCTCTCGCCGCGTGACAGCTACGAGGGGGCCACCGTGGCGGTGGGGTTCATCGCCGCGATCTATCTGCTCACCGATCGTGAGACCCGGCAGGGCCCAAGCGCCGTACTTGTGGTGGCCGTCATGATCACCACCGTCTACACATGTGTCTACCTGACGACATCCATTACCACCGCTTTGCGGGCGCGCGAACGCGAGCGGGCCCGGCTCACCGAGGAGCTTGCGGCACGGGCCGAGGCGTTGCGGCGGGCGTATGACGAGATCGAGGAGACACGCAAGCTCGAGCTGCGGTACATGCGCAAGGTGGCTCACGAACTCCGGTCGCCGCTGGCGGCGGCCATCTCCTCGCTGCAGGTCGTCGGGCTGGGTATGGCGGGTGAGCTCGCGGAGCGCCAGGCGCAGATGGTGGGCCGCGTCGAGACGCGGATGCGCCAGCTCCTGAAGACCGTGGACGACCTGTTGCTGCTGGCGCGAGAGCGGGCGCGCGCCAACGCCGTGGCCGGGCCCGGCGATCTGGTTAGCCTCGCCGCAGTGATCGGGGCGGTGGTGGAACTCCTGGAGGCGCGAGCCCAGGCGAGTGGCGTGGCGCTTGCGACGGACCTGCCGCCCGACCTGCCGGCGATCCGGGCCGATCGCGAGGCCCTAACACAGGTGTTCACCAACCTGATTGGCAACGGCATCAAGTACACGCCCGAGGGGGGAGCGGTGCGCGTGTCGGCTCGTGCGGAGGACGGTGCCGTGGCGGTTTGTGTCGCCGACACGGGGATCGGGATCCCGGCCGAGGACGTGCCGCGGGTATTTGAGGAGTTCTTCCGTGCCTCGAATGCCCGAAGCCATGCCGCGGTGGGCACGGGCCTGGGCCTCGCCATCGCCAGGAGCGCCGTCGAGGCCCTGGGCGGATCGATACGGGTCTCGAGCCAGGAGGGAGTCGGCACCCAGTTTACCGTCACCCTCCCGATCGAGCCCTCGCAGGGTCCCCTGGCCGTCTCCGGTCTGGCCCCCTCGCCCCCTGAATGAGGGGTCGGCGGACACCCTTTCGCACTCTCAGGAAGGTATCAGGGCCCGAGGGCTCGGAAATAGGCGCTAGTTCCCGGCTGTCGGCGGAGCCCCCCTGGGGCGGCCCGCCCCACGTGGGGCCGCCGTTATGGGGGCCCGCGTTGTGTTACCGCCCCCGCGCCTCCGCGAAACGGTGGGGCGCCTCGCTTGCCGTCAGCCGTGATGCGTGCGGGACGGGCCGTGCCCGGCCCGTGCCTGCATGGAGGGAGTCGCGGCCATCATGTCCTGGCTACGACGGCGCGCGCCGACGATCGCTCTGGGGGTCATCCTCATCGCGGTGACGGTCACGGCCGAGATGACTCACCGGCAGCCATCGAAGCCCCGGGCCAGCAAGTCCGAGGCGGTAACGCCTGTCCCCGTGCAGACCGCCGAGGCGAAGCTCCGCAGATTGCCGCGTACGGTGGAGGTCTCGGGCCAGGTCGAGCCGTTGGTGCGGGCCGAGGTGGCGCCCGAGATCATGGGCCGGATTCTCGAAATGGGGCCGCGCGAGGGCGACCAGGTGTCGGAGGGGACTGTGCTGGCGCGCATCGACGACAGTGCGGCCCAGGCCGAGGTCGCCCGGGCCAACGCCATGGTCGCTGCGGCCCGCGCAGCGAAGTCCCAGGCCGAAGCCGCGTTCAAGATCCAGCAGACCCAGAGCGAGGTGCGGGTCTCGCAGGCCCAGCAGGACCTCGCCATGGCGCAGAGCTCCCGCGAGGAGGAGAAGGCCCAGGCGGACGAGGCCGTGCGCCAGGCCGAGTCGGCCGTGGCGGCCGCCCAGGCGCTCGTCGACCTGGTCAAGGAGGGCGCACGGAAGCAGGAGAAGGCTCAGGCCCAGGAACGGGTGCGGCAGGCTCAGGCCGGGCTGGAGCAGGCCCGTGCTGCCCTGGACAAGGCCAGAAACGGGCCGCGTCCCCAGGAAGTCAAGGAAGCCGAGCACGCGGTGGCCCAGGCCCAGTCGGCTGTAGACCAGGCCGAAGCCGCGCTCAGCAAGGCGAGGGAGGGCGCACGGAGGCAGGAGCGGGCCGAGGCCGATCAGTCGGTGATCCTCGCCGAGGCCCAGTACACCACGGCTGAGGCCGCCCACCGGCGCATGAAGGCCCTGATGGACGCCGAGGTGATCTCGAAGCAGGCGTTCGAGGAATCTGAGCTTAAGCTACAGGCTGCTAAGTCCGCACTGGAAGTCGCCCGCCAGCGGACCAACCTGGTGCATGAGGGTGCCCGCACACAAGACATCCAATCGGCGGAAGCGGCGGTGTCTCAGGCCAAGGCGGCCCACAGTGCGGCTCTGGAGCGCCTCAAGCTTCTGCAGGAGGGCACGCGACCCGAGGACGTCCGGATGGCCGAGCAGCAGGTCGCCGCCGCCGAGTCGGCGGTCGAACAGGCCAGACAGCATGCCGAGATGCTGCTCGAAGGCCCCCGCTCGCAGGAGGTCATCCAGGCCGAGGAGGCGCTGCGCCAGGCGGAGGCACAGGCCGAGATCGCGCGCAAGGCTCGCGATATGGTGCACGCGGGAGCTCGGCCCGAGAAGGTCAAGCAGGCGGAGGACGCCGTGCGCATGGCCGAGGCGTCCACTGAGGAGAACACCATTCGTCAGCAGGCGGTCGAGGCAGCCCAAGCGGCCTTGGCGCAAGCCGAGGCGGCAGCCCAGGCCGCCAACGTTACACTGGCGCACACGCAGGTTCGATGCCCGTATACCGGGATCGTGGTCGAGCGGCTCGCCGACGCCGGGGACATGGCGGTGCCCGGTCAGCCGATCGTGGTGATTCAGCCCAACGATCGATTCCAGCTCCGCTGCGACGTCCCCGAGGCCGAGGCGAAGCTCCTCCAGACCAACCAGCGCATCGACGTGGTGATCGACGCCATCGGCGCGAAGCCACTGTCGGCCACCGTGGTGACTGTGACCCCGTCGACGGATGCCTCGAGCCGATCCTCGGTGGTGAAGCTGGCGCTGCCGGCCGATCCGCGCCTGCGCTCGGGGCAGTTCGGCCGTGCCCGCATCCCCATTGGCCAGCGGCCGGGCATCGTGGTGCCCATCGCGGCCGTGCGCCGGCATGAGTCGGTCACCAGCGTGTTCGTGGTGGACCGCGGTTTCGCGCGCAGTCGCCTCGTGCGTATCGGCGAGGACCGCGGCAAGCAGATCGAGATCATTGCCGGCCTCGAGGGCGGCGAGCAGGTCATCGTGTCCGATGTCGAGCGGCTTGTCGACGGCATCCCGGTCAAGACGGGACAGGCCAGCCCCAGAGCCAAACGGGCGGAGCAGTGATGGCAGCGTGAGTGACCAGGAGCGCCCCGCCGGCGAGGGGGGGCACGTGCAGGGCGAGGTGCGGTCCGGGCCGGGACGGCATCGCTATGGCCTGGCCGGCGCCACGGCCCACATGTTCATCGACTCGAAGCTCACTCCCCTGGTGGTCTTCGCGTCGCTGATGCTTGGCGCCATGGCCGCGCTTCTCATCCCCCGAGAGGAAGAACCCCAGATCATCGTCCCCATGGTCGACATCTTCGTGCAGATGCCGGGGGCATCGGCCGAGGAGGTCGAGCAACGGGTTACCAAGCCCATGGAGAAGCTCCTTTGGGAGATCCCGGGGGTCGAGTACATCTACACGACATCGAGCTCTGGCCAGTGCATGGCCATTGTGCGATTCCGCGTCGGGCAAGACGAGGAGGACAGCCTCGTCCGGCTCTGCAACAAGCTTTACTCCAACTACGACCTCATCCCCCCGGGCTGTTCCGAGCCTCTGGTGAAGCTCCGTTCCATCGACGATGTGCCCGTGCTGGCTCTGACGCTGTGGACCGATGCTCCGTACTATGAGCGCGGGGGCCAGGTTCTGCGGCGGGTGGCCGCCCAGCTGGAGGATGACCTGAAGGAAGTCCCGGACGTCTCGTCGACGCGGATCATCGGTGGGGACCGCCGGCAGATCTGCGTCCGCGCGGACCGCGTGCGGCTCGCCGGACACGGCGTCGATCTGGACCGGCTGATCCAGGCACTCCGCGGCGCCAACCGAGAGCTACCATCGGGTTCCTTCTCGGCCCAGGATTACCGCTTCCAGGTCGACACAGGCGAGTTCCTGAAGTCGGCGGCCGATGTGGAGTCGGTTGTGGTCACCGTCGGGCCCGGTGGGCCAGTCTACGTTCGCGACGTGGCGGACGTCAGTGACACCGGCGAGGAGCCGAGCAGCTATGTCTACTTCGGCCTGGGCCCAAGGAGTGAGGAGAAGGGCGTTCGCCCCATCGGCTACGACCGTACCTTCGACGCCGTGACCATATCCGTGGCCAAGCGCAAGGGCACCAATGCGGCTACCGTGGCCCACCAGGTGCTGCGCAAGGTCAAGACCCTCCGTGGCGCGGCCTATCCCTCGGATGTGCACATCACCGTCACCCGCAACTACGGCGAGACGGCCCTCGAGAAGGCCAATGAGCTGCTGAAGCACCTGCTGATCGCCACGCTGTCGGTAGCGGTACTGATCGCCTTCGCGCTGGGGGTCCGTGAGGCGGGAGTGGTGCTGGTCGCGGTCCCCGTAACCCTGGCGCTCACCCTGATGGTCTTCTTCCTCTACCGCTACACGCTCAACCGGGTAACGCTGTTCGCGCTCATCTTCTCCATCGGCATCCTGGTCGACGATGCCATTGTGGTCGTCGAGAACATCGTGCGGCACTTCCGTCTGCCCGAGAACCGGGGTCGGGCGGCTTCCCAGATCGCCGTCGATGCGGTGGCCGAGGTGGGGAATCCGACCATCCTCGCGACCTTCACGGTGATCGCGGCCATTCTGCCTCTGGCCTTCGTTCGGGGACTCATGGGCCCCTACATGCGCCCTATCCCCGTGGGGGCGTCGGCGGCCATGATCTTTTCCCTGGTGATCGCCTTCGTGATCTCGCCCTGGGCGTCGATCCGGCTGCTCAGACGGCAGGGGCGTGGCGGTCACGAGGGCGAGCGAGAGGGACGCGCGACCCGGCTCTACCGTCGGGTCATGGGCGCCTTGGTCCATCGCAGGGGCGTGCGATGGGGGTTTCTGATCGGCGTTGTGGTGTTGCTGGGACTCGCCGTGTCCATGCTCTTCGTCAAGCTCGTCAAGGTGAAGATGCTGCCCTTTGACAACAAGAGCGAGTTTCAGATCATTGTGGACATGCCCGAAGGCTCGACCCTGGAACAGACTTCGGCGCTGTGCCGGCAGCTTGGGAACTACGTCAGCGGCGTACCCGAGGTCACCGACTACCAGTGCTACGTCGGTACATCCGGGCCGTTCAACTTCAATGGTCTCGTCCGGCACTACTTCCTGCGCTCGGCCGCGAACGAGGCGGACATCCAGGTGAACCTGGTTGATCGCCATCACCGGAAGGCCCAGAGCCACGACATCGCCAAGCGGGTACGGCCCGACTTGGTGAGACTCGCCCAGCCCTATGGGGCGCGGATCAAAGTGGCTGAGGTGCCGCCCGGACCTCCAGTCCTGCAGACCATGGTGGCCGAGATCTATGGTCCGGACATGCGACGGCAGCGCGAGATTGCGGCCCAGATCCTCTCGGTCTTCGAGAAGACGCCCGGGGTTGTCGACGCCGACTGGTATGTCGAGGAGACCATGAGGACCGTTGACGGCAAGGCCAGGTTGGTGCCTGGCCCTCAGACCAAGTATCGCTTCATGGTCGACAAGGAGAAGGCGGCTTATCACGGCATCACGGGCGAGCAGATCGCGGGCACGCTTAACGCGGCTCTCCATGGCGCCGTCGTGGGCCTGGCGCATATTCCCGACGAGAAAGAGGACGTCGACATCTGCGTGCGGCTGCCCGAGTCGCAGCGATCCAGTGTGGACGACCTTCGGCAGATCCAGATCGCCTCGCGATCCGGCGAGCTCGTTCCGCTCGGCGAACTGGCCCGGGTTCAGGTAACTGAGGGCGATGAGGCCATCTACCACAAGAACCTGCAGCCCGTGGTGTATGTCACCGCGGACCTGGCGGGTGTCATCGAGAGCCCGGTCTACGCCATTCTGAAGATGAACCGCACCATCGACCGCATGAAGCTCCCCGAGGGGTATCGGCTCAAGCGGTACACCACGCATCAGCCGTTCTCGACGGCACGGTACTCCATGAAGTGGGACGGCGAGTGGCACATCACCTACGAGGTCTTCCGCGACATGGGACTGGCCTTCGCGGTGGTCCTCGTGCTGATCTATGTGCTGGTTGTGGGATGGTTCCAGTCGTTCTGGAAGCCCATCGTGATCCTGGCGGCGATTCCCTTCTCACTGGTCGGGATCTTGCCGGCACACTGGGCTATGGGCGCGTTCTTCACGGCGACATCGATGATCGGCTTCATCGCGGGAGCCGGTATTGTGGTCCGCAACTCGATCATCCTTGTCGATTTCATCGAGCTCCGCCTGCAGCAGGGATCCCACCTCGACCAGGCGGTGATTGATGCCGGTGCGATCCGGTTCCGCCCGATGCTGCTCACGGCGGCCGCCGTGGTGGTGGGCTCGGCGGTGATCTTGTTCGACCCCATCTTCCAGGGCTTGGCGATTGCACTGATGGCTGGCGAGGTGGCCTCGCTCCTGCTCTCTCGAATGACCGTGCCGGTGCTCTACTTCATGGCCGAGGCCCGAGCGCTGCGGCGCTCCGGTCAGGCAGACCGCATCACGGCGATCGGCCCGAGCGCGGTCGAGGGCTCCAGGGATGCCGCGCAACAACCGATTGTCGGCTCAGCCTTCGGCCCCGACGTCTCGGACCCGCTGTCCACTTCCGGGGAGGAGGGGTCCGATGACACGCCTGTCTAGGTTCGCATGGCTGGCGGCCCTGATCGTCCAGGCGGCACTGCCGTCGTTCGGCGAGGATGCGCCGCCGGCGCCGCCGGCCCCGCAGGCGGCCAACCCGGCCGACGAGTACGACCTCCAGCGTTGCGTTGATGTGGCCCTCTCACGGAACCCATCCATCCGGGCGGCTGCCGCGTCGGTGGCGGTCGCGATGGCCGATCTCAAACAGGCGAAAGGCCTCAATGATCCCAAGCTCACGGCTGCCGGAGGCGTGTCACTGTACCAGAGCGACCCCAGCTTCGCGGTGCCTGGCCTGGGACGACTCGTATTCGGCCAGCGGCTCAATGTGGATGCCAGCCTGCAGTTTGAGTTCCCGCTCTACACCGGCGGTCAATCCGACGCCGCCGAGGATCAAGCCCGTGCGGGTGTGCGGGCCGCGGCCTACGCCGAGGTCCGAGCCAATCAGGCCGTGGCCCTGCAGGCGGTCGAGGCCTATTTTGGGGTGCTCAGGGCTCGGGGAGCCACGCAAGTCGCCGAGAGGCAGCTTGAGGCGCTCCAGGCCCAGAATCGCGCTGTCTCTGAGATGTACAGGGTGGGTCTCGTCGCGCGGCTGGACGCGTTGAGGGTGGCCGCGGCCTTGGCCGCGGCCGAGGAAGCGGTCGTCGTGTCCCACAACGCTGAGAAGGTGGCAGTGGCCGCCCTGCGGGCCGTCCTTGGCCTCCCACCGGACACGCCGATCACCGTGGTCGAGCGCTACGATGATGTGGCGCTACCGGCGACCCTGGATGAGGCACTCGCCGAGGCCCAACAGCAGCGGGCCGACCTCCACGAGATCGAGGCTCACATCGCGGCCGCCGATGCCGCTTACCGTCTGGCCGAGGCCGGGCGTCACTTCACGCTGGGCCTGTACACTCGCGCGGATTTCCTCCGGACCTCACTCCTGCCTCAGACCGGCATCCTCTCGGGTGGGATCCAGTTCCGGATCCCTCTCTTTGATGGCGACCAGTCGGACGCCGGCAAGAATCGGGCCCAGGCTCAGAAGGAGAAGCTTATCGCTTTCCGTGACAGCCTCCGGGACCAGGTCAATCTCCAGGTTACTGAAGCTTTCCTTGCCCAGGAGTCTGCGACCCGGCGCGTGGCTACGGCCCAGCGAGGTGTCCAGGCGGCCGAAGAAGGCTTCCAGCTCGCCGCAGTGGGCTATGCCAACCAGGTCGTCCCGCTAACCGACATGCTGGATGCCCAGGCACGCCGGACTCAGTCCCAGAACGACTTGGTGAACGCCACGTACGACCGCCGCATGGCCATGGCTCGGCTGGTGAACGTGCTCGGGCGCTAGGCATTTCAGCGTGGGCCTTGTGTCGCTGCCTTGAGGCACCCTCCATCTCCCGCTACACTAGGATCACTCGATCGCACTCGGCCCCTCTCGCGGGTGGGAGATCCCATCATCGAACGGGTGGTGTGGCCGGTCCGGGATCTTTCTCTGCTTTCCTCCCGTTGTTTGGAGAACGAGGCTGGTGCCAACGATGACTCAGCTGGAAGCCGTCCGGGAAGGACGGATCACCGATGTTCTGAAGGCCGCGGCGGCACGTGACGCCGTGGACGTGTCGCGGCTCCGAGACCTGGTAGCCTCGGGCCGCGCCGTCGTGCCTGCTAACGTGGGGCATACGAACCTGGCACCCGTCGCCATCGGCGAAGGGCTGCCGGTGAAGATCAACGCCAATATCGGAACGTCGCCGGAGCGCGCCTGCGTCGAGGAGGAGGCGGCGAAACTCCGTGCCGCCCTCGATGCCGGTGCGCATGCCGTGATGGACTTGTCGACCGGCGGCGATCTCCACGCGATTCGGCGAGAGTTGATCGCGCAGTGTCCGGCCGTCTTTGGGACTGTGCCCATCTACGAAGTGGCCGTCGAGCTGGGCCGCCAGGGCAGGCACATCACCGAGATGGAGCCCGATCATCTCTTCGGCGTCATCGAGAGGCACGCGCAGGACGGAGTGGACTTCATCACGGTGCACTGCGGTGTGGTCCGCGACAGCGTGGCGCGGCTACAGGCAGAGGGCCGGACGTGCGATATCGTCAGTCGGGGTGGGGCCTTCCTGGCCGCGTGGGTCCTCGCCAACGAGCAAGAGAACCCATTGTACAGCCGCTATGACGACCTCCTGGAGATCTGCAGGCAGTACGACGTCACGCTGAGCCTGGGCGACGGGCTCAGGCCCGGGTGCCTGGCTGACGCGACGGATCGGGCCCAGGTGCAGGAGACCATCGTCCTGGGCGAGCTGGTCGATCGCGCCAGGGCGGCCGGCGTCCAGGCCATGGTGGAAGGTCCGGGCCACATGCCGCTCGACCAGATCGAGGCCAACGTCCGGCTCGAGAAGCGGCTGTGCCGTGGCGCACCTTTTTATGTCCTCGGCCCGATCGTGACAGACCTGGCGCCCGGCTACGATCACATCTCGGGTGCCATCGGCGGCGCCCTGGCGGCGTGGGCCGGCGCAGACTTCCTGTGCTATGTCACCCCGGCCGAGCACTTGGGCCTGCCCACTCCGGCCGATGTCAGACAGGGCGTGATTGCCTCACGCATCGCCGGCCACGCGGCCGACATCGCGCGCGGGCTGCCTGGGGCGCGGGAGCAGGATGACGCCATGGGCAAGGCCCGGCGCGCGCGCGACTGGGAACGCCAGGCAGAGCTGGCCCTGGACCCCGAGGCCGTCCGCGCGTCCAGGGCCGTAAGGGAGGCCCTCCGGCGCGACGCGGGGCAGGATCCCGAGGACGCCTGCTCCATGTGCGGGCGCTTCTGCTCCGTGCGGATCGCGGCTCAGGCGCTTCGGGGCGAAGCCCTCGAGTAGCCTCCCCAGCCGGCCCTTGGCGGTCGCTAAGGTTCGGCATGGGTCGAGAGGGTCTGGCACCCGACTACCCCGTCTTGTACAGTGGTCACGCGGAGGCGCGTCCGCTGGGGACGCGTGATTCCCCAACCAGGCCGAACGGCGGCCGCGGGGCCTGCGTTACGGCCAATGCCCTAACCGGCCCTCCCTCGGAAACCGATCTCGTTGGGAATCTGCTGTGCCGCCCGGCAGCCCACATCGAACCGATGGATGCTGTGTCGTGCGGCCACGGTCACGAAGAGCTGGTCGCGCCACCAGCAGAGGTTCGTAACCTGGCTTCCTCCGGCGTCGAGGCTCCCGAGGAGCTCCCCGTCTTGGGAGAGCACATCGACCGTGCCATGCGTCCACCGACAGACCCACAGGCGGCCGAACTCGTCGAACATGAGCCCATCGGCCGTGTCATCTGGAAACTGATGGACGACTCGAGGGTTGGCCCCAGTCCCGTCGGGCTGCAGGTCATACACGAGGATCCGGTTCGCCGCCGATTCGGCGACGAAGATCCGAGTCTGATCCGGGGACACCGCCAGGCCATTGGGGTATGCAATCCGGTCGGCGACGCGGTTCACCTCGCCGCTGGGAGCGATGCGGTAGACGGCGCCAATGGGGTTCTCGATGGTGGCCGTCCCGCAGTCGGAGAAGTATATGTTCCCCGCCAGGTCGAGGCAGACGTCATTGGGGCCAATGTATGGCCGGTCTTCGAATCGCTGAGTCAGCACACGGATATCGGCCCCGGCTGGATCGACCCGAAGGATGCGTTTGCCCTCGTAGTCGGCCGCGATCAGGAAGCCTTCGGCGTCCACCTTGAGACCGTTGGCTCGGCCTCCCGTCTGGCAGAGCACCCGAACCTCGCCTTCGGGTGTCTTGACGCCGATGCTCCCATTCCGGATGTAGTCGACAAAGTAAAGATTCCCGTAGGCGTCAAAGATGGGCCCTTCAGCGAAATCGATGTCGGCCACAACCGGATACGGCTCGACGTCCTGTGGCACCGGAGGTACATCCGCGGCCACCGCGATCATCCCCCAGCAGGTGAGTGCGAGTGCGCTCTGCATGGTCCCTCCCGCGCGGCGGCCCCATCAGCCGCCGATAAGCTCGTGCACGAGCTCCATGTAGTAGGAGAAGTTATCGAATGGCACATCCGGGGGCACCGCATGGTCGACGAAGGGCACATAGCCCCCGTCGGCCAAGAGGGGCGGAATCCGCGCCATCACCTCGTCATACACCGCCTGCCTGTTCTTGGCCAGCGCCCGTTTGTCGATGCCACCGACGAGGATGAGGTCCCTTCCGTACTGCCGACGGTAACCCACGGGGTCGCAGCCCGCCGCGATCTCCAGTGGGTAGATGCCGTTGACGCCGCTCTCCAGGAACAGGGGGATCAGCTCATCCACATTGCCGTCGGAGTCGACCAGGTGGATGTCGATGCCGCGCTGGGCGAGGAAGCTCGTCACGCGACGATAGCAGGGCGTCATGAACTCGCGGAACAGCCTCGGTGAGATCAGACTGCCTGACTTCATGGCCATGTCTTCCCAATACAGCGCGAAGTCGAGGTCGAGCTCATCGGCAGCGCGAGTGATCGTCTCGATCACAAAGTCGGCGATGGTGTGGGTCATCTCCCGCACCAGCTCGGGGTCGTCGTAGTAGAGGATGGCCAGATGCTCCATGCCCACCCAGTTGCGGAGCCATCCGTAGTAGGAGCCGCCACTGATGCCCAGAGGATAGTCACGGCCGGCCCAGCACCGGCGCAAGTCATCCCAGTATTGCGGGTAGCGGGCGGGCGATGCGGGATTGAGGCGCTCTTTGAAGATCTCCCACTGTTCCCGCCCGCGGATCGGGTACACGAGCCACTGGCTCATTCCGATCTCCCGATCGGACCACGCCTTGGTCCGCCCACCCAGTTCGTCTTCGACGATGCGCCAGTGCTCGGTCTGCTCAACCACCTGAGTCTCGAGAGGGGGGACGGACCCCAGGTCGATCGGAACGGTCTCGTAGCGGTCGAATCCGAAGTAGGCATTCAGGTGGACGTCGGCCGGCATGCCCTCTCGCCGCCAGCGCGACAGCGTCTCGCCGAAGAACCAGTGGGGCATCAGAAA
>Ga0116184_10004043_pt1 | contig 11734 bp, 12 predicted proteins | sample AD_JPNNA5_MetaG_FD_89886 | JGI IMG/M metagenome (GOLD analysis project Ga0116184, IMG submission 89886) | Active sludge microbial communities of municipal wastewater-treating anaerobic digesters from Japan - AD_JPNNA5_MetaG | ecosystem: Engineered > Bioreactor > Anaerobic > Digestate | place...
AGCCACAGAGAAAATATATCAAGATTTGATTACGGGCGGGGCCCCCGGAATTTCAAGCATGATAAACGCCTTGCGCCAAGCCATAGGCCCTAACCAAATGATGGCATATCTTGTAATGATGGCCGTTAGATTGATTGAATTACACCGGGTTTTAAAACCGACCGGGAGCCTTTATCTTCATTGTGACCCGACCGCAAGCCATTATTTAAAAATAATTTTAGATGGAATTTTCGGGCCCAAAAATTATAGATCTGAAATTAGTTGGAAAAGATCAAGCGCACATAATGACGCGAAGCAAGGGCGAAACCAATATGGCAATATACGCGATATTCTACTTTTTTACACAAGATCAAATAACTGGAAATGGACTTGGCAATACAGTTCTTATAGTCAGGAATATTTAGATTCTTTCTATTCACATGTTGAACCAGAAACAGGGCGGCGGTTCAGGCTTGATAATCTTACGGCGGCCAAGCCTGGAGGGGATACTTTATATGAATTTATGGGCACAAAGCCTTATAAGGGGAGGTATTGGGCATATTCAAAAGAAAAGATGGAGGCATTTTATAAAGAGGGAAGATTATATTTTCCCAAAAGCGGCGGGACACCTGCATATAAAAGATATTTAGATGAAATGCCCGGGGTTCCACTTCAAAATAATTGGGATGATATAAGGCCCGCTTTAGGAAACGAGGCCCTGGGCTATCCCACCCAAAAACCCGTTGAGTTACTTGAAAGGATTATCCTAACAAGCAGTAACCCCGGGGATATTGTTCTTGATCCGTTTGGCGGATGCGGCACGACCATTTCAGCCGCCCAAAACCTGGGGCGGGAATGGATCGGAATTGATATAACCCACCTGGCTATTTCTTTACAAAAATACCGTCTTGCGGCGGCTTATGGCTTGCAGGCCGGAAAAGATTATAAAGTTATCGGAGAGCCGGAAGATTTTGAATCTGCAAAACAGCTTTCCCTTGATGACCGTTATCAATTCCAATGGTGGGCTTTGTCACTTATTAAAGCCCGGCCCCTGGGGGCCACGGGCCAAACGAAAACCGGGAAAAAGGGCAGTGACCGGGGTATAGATGGGATAATTTCGTTTATTGATGAAGCCAATGGAAAGGCAAAAACTATCCTTGTCCAAGTTAAAAGCGGCCATGTAAAGGCCGGGGATATAAGAGACTTGCGCGGGGCAGTAGATCGGGAAAGCGCGGCGATTGGTTTATTTGTGACCCTGGAAGAACCCACCCGAGAAATGATAAAAGAGGCCTCAACCGCGGGCTTTTATCATTCCCCAGGATGGGGGCAGGACTACCCCAAGATACAAATTTTTACAATTTCTGAATTATTGGCCGGGGCGGCAGTTAAAAGGCCCCCCGAGGCTATCACTTTTAAACAGGCGAAAAGAGAATCCGCAAAGCCAGGGGAAGCCCAGGCGGACCTTTTTACAGAATAAATCCAACAAAACAGAATCACCCGGCCCGGTTCCGCCCCCGGCCCGGCACAGGCCCCCAGGATTCCGCCCCCCGGGGGCTTTCTATTTTACCACCGGCCGATTTCCTGGGCAGCCCCCACCCCACCCCCGCGGCCGTTGAACGGGCCCGCCAGATCAAACCAAGTTTACAGGTTACAGCAAAAAACAGCGAGCTCCCGCCCCGAGCAAACGGGAAGCTTTCCCATTTGCTACTTTTCCCTTGCAGGATCCGCCCGCCCAGGAAACCCGCCCGGAATCCCGCGCATAACATAGATTATGTTAACATAATTCAACTATAATAAATACAAGGCGACGCCTTGCAAATTGCAATTGACAAAATGGCAGACATATATATAATAGTGTTATATTAGAAATAATACTTGCGTAATAATATATAATTGAATATATTCAAGCGGGGCCAAATATGAGGGCTTAAAAATGGCGGATCTAATCAAAGCGGACGCGGGCCTTGCCCCCATTGGGGCGGCCGGGCAAATGGCCGGGCTTGTAGAGGCTTTCCTAAATTCCCATGACGTGAAAGAATCAAGCCGGGGGACATATCGGCGTTATTTGCGGATGTTTTCCCGTTGGATCGAAAACCGCCCCCCCACCCCGAGCGGGCAATATACCCGGGAAACGATCCTTGAATACAAGGCGGCCTTGGCGGCCCGCGGCTTGGCGGCCGATACGATCAGCGGGGCCCTCGGGGCCGTCCGGTGTTTTTTTGCCTGGGCGGAATCAATGAAGTATTGCCCCAATATAGCCCGGGGCGTTAAGGGGGCCAAAAGGAAACGAACCCACAAAAGGGACTATTTCACCCCCGAGCAAGTCCGGGCCATTTTGGCGGCCATAGATCGGGGAACCTTGCAGGGGGCCCGGGATTATGCCATTATAAACTTGATGGTTCGGGGCGGCTTGCGGGATGTTGAAATAAGCCGGGCGAATATTGGGGATATTGGCCCCTTTTCCGGATCTGAAGTATTGCGCTTGCAGGGCAAGGGCCAAGATTCCAAGGATGACTTTGTATTTTTGCCCCCGGCGGCCCTGGGCCCGATCCGTGAATATTTGGCGCAGCGGGGCCCGGCGGGCGATAATTCCCCACTATTCGCAAGCGAAAGCCACAGGAACCAGGGGGAACGGATGACCCCCCGGGCAATTTCCGGAATGGTGAAAGCCCGCTTGCGGCGGATCGGGATAATTTCCGGGCGATTGACAGCCCACAGCCTGAGACATTCGGCCGTAACGTTTGCCTTGATGGGTGGGGCCACAATCCAGGAAGCCCAGGCTTTCGCCCGTCATGCAGATATAAACACGACCCTAATTTATAGCCATAACATAGACCGGGCCAATATTGCCCAGGCCCCGGAATTTAAAATTGAGGCTTTCCTAAATTAACCCAGGGCGGCGAACCTTAACACGGGCGGACGGGATGAAAAGGGATGATTGGGAGCGGCAAGAGGAGCGGCGGGAGTTTATACGGATGTTAAAGGATATGCCCCCCGAGCTAATAGAATTTTTCAAGAGCATTTTAGCGGATATGATTAAACGTGAAGCCCTGGAACGGGGCTATTTTGAGGCCCGGGCGGCTGGGGCGGAATTTTTGATTATTCTTAATTAGTGGGGCGGAAAATGATTGAATTGGAAAGCTTGGAATTTCACCCTTTGGCGGATTGCATTCCTTTGATGAAAAAGGAAGAAATAGCGGAACTTGCCAAAAGCATTAAAGCAATCGGGCTAATCAATAAAATTGTATTGTACGAGGGGAAAATCCTTGATGGGCGTTGCCGATATTTAGCTTGTAAATTGGCCGGGGTTAAGCCTGAATTTACGGAATACACGGGGGACGATCCGCGGGGCTTTCTTGTGAGCATGAACATTTTAAGGGCCCATTATACCGAAACCCAAAAGGCAATTATGACAATTGAGTTACAGGAATACCTTGAAGCCCACCCCGAGGAATGGGAAGCTTTCAAGGAAGCCATAGCCAAATATAAACTTTACGATCAAATATTTAAAACAGGGCAATTAGACCTTTTTGAAAATTCATAATTCTAAACTGAGGGCCTAAAAATGAGTGATTTATTGCGGATCGGCGGGCTTTGGAAAAGCAAAACCAAAAAGGGCGAAACCATTTTAAGCGGGAGCCTAAACCCGATAACCCAATTGCTGATTATGCCCAACACCCTAAAGAAAAATGAAAAGGATCCGGATTTTTACCTTTACATGAAAGCCCGAGAAAAGGCCCCGGCGGATAAGCCCCAGGCCAATAAAGATGAACTGGATTTTTAACCCCAAGGGGGCGGAATGGATGACGTTTTAGATCGGATCGATTTTGTTTGCCAGGAAATCATTAACCAGGGCAAACAGGCCGAACTTTTACCCGGCCGGGAAATGAAATTGCAGGGGACGGAATATAGAACGCTTTGCCCGTTTCACCCGGATAAAACCCCGTCCTTTGACATTAACCGGGATAAGCCCGTTTTTATTTGCCGATCTTGCGGGAAAAGCGGCCATTGGATCGAATTGATTGAACAAGTTTTTACCCTAACCAAGGGGGAAGCCTTGGCCCGCCTGGAACAAATAGCCGGGGTTCCGGCCCGGCCGATGGATCCCCAGGCGGCCGCCAAATATGAGAAAGCCCGCAGGGCGGCGGATATTATGACGGCGGCGGCGGATTATTTCAGATCGGCCCTTTTTGAGCCCCAGGGCAAGGAAACCTTGGCATATTTCCAAAGCCGGGGATATAGCGCGGACGAAATCCGGCAAATGGGCCTTGGGCATTACCCCGGCCGGGCCCAAACCATAAAGGACTTGACGGCCCAGGGGTTCACCCAAGCGGATATATTGGCGGCCTTAAAATGGATCGATTACGAGGGCAAGGAAAACCGGAAAGAATACCGGGCCGTTATACCTTGCCGGGACGGCCTGGGGCGGATCGTTGCGATGGTGGGCCGCCCGCCGGGCCCGCCCCCCGGGGACTTGGCGAAATATAAGCCTTTTACCGATACGGCCGGGATCAAAAACAAAACCCTTTTCTATATTGACCGGGCCAAGGGGGCCAAGGCTGTTATATTTGTAGAGGGTTTGCTTGATTGCTTGATTGCCCAGGCCCGAGGCATTGCCAATATTTGCGCCCTGGATGGAAAAGACTTTAGCCCCGAGCATTTGCAGGAAGCGACACGGCGGGGGATCGTAGATTTTATATTTGCCCTTGATAATGACGCGGCCGGGAAAGCCGGGACGGAAAAGGCCGTTATGGCAATCCTAAACGCCAAGCCGCGGGCGGGCGAACCGCTGCGCCGGGTTTATGTTGTAACATACCCGGACGGAATCAAAGACGCGGATGAACTGATTAAAGCCCAGGGGATCGGGGCCCTTGTGGGGCGGATCGATGCCAAGGAACAAGGCCCCCGATGGATGACCCGCCAAATAATAGAACGGACGGGCCGGGGGGACTTGCCGAAAATTCTTGATGCCTTAAAGCCTTTACTCGGGGCGGCGGATTGGGCTTATAAGCATGAAATTTACGCCGAAATCCGGGAAAGCCTGGGGCTTCCCCAAAGCGATTTTGACGAAATAGCCCAGGAAGCAAAAAAGGAAGCGGCCCAATTGGCGGCCCAGGCCAAGGCCCGGGGGCTTGCAAACGAAATACGGGAAGCCCTGGAAAGCGAAACCCCGGCCTTTGGGGATATTCTGGAAAAGGCTAACGATCTTTATTTGTACGATCAAAAGGCCCAGGCCCGCCAAACCCCACGCCTTGCGGATCGATTGGCCGCAAAATTCGCCCTGGATGACCAAAGAACCCCGGGCGAACCCCTGGGCTTTCGCCTTAAAAGATTTTCAAATATACAGGCGGATCTTGACGGGGTACAGCCCGGGGTTTATGTGATTGCCGGGGAAACGAGCGTAGGGAAAACGGCCTTTTTAACCAATTTCTTTTTAGACGTTTTAGAAGCCAATCAGGATTTACACGGGCTTTATTTTTCCCTGGATGATAACGAACAAGTTATATTTGGGCGGCTTTTGGCCGTCTTGGGGGGCGGGGATCTGTACATAAACGACACGCACAAACCCGCCCAGGGCCCAAAAAAGGAAGCGGCCCTAAAGGCCCGGGCGGCCCTGTTGGATCTTGCCCGATCCGGACGGCTTGAAATTCAAGATTTTTCACAAGTCCGTAATATTGACGACATAGAGGCCGAAATCCGGGAGCGGGCCCAGGGCGGGCGGCTGATCGTTGTAATTGATGGCCTGCAAAACGTAGACCTTGGCGGGAATTTCCAGGGCTTGCGGGATAAAAACGTTGAATTGGCGAACAAGGTAAAAAAGCTTGCAGATATTTACCGGATCCCGGTTTTAACGTCCGTTGAGGTGAGGAAGAAAATCCAGGCGGCAAAACCAGATCTAAACGCCCCGCCCACCATTAACGATATAATGGAAACCGGGAAATATGCCTATAATGCAAGCTTGGTTTGGACTATTCACCCGGCCGATTACCAAGCCTTTTTTGATAACAAAGAGCCTTGGCAAACCGTCATTTTGAAGATCCTTAAAAACAAGCTTTCCTTGCCAAAGGGGCAAAGAAAGTTAGATTATTCCAAGCCCACGGGGCGATTAAAGGAAATTTAAACCAAACAAGGGCGGGCCAAATGAAAACAATTGCACTATTCAACCAAAAGGGCGGGGTGGGGAAAACCACAAGCGCGGCCAATATTGGGGCGGGGCTTGCCCGCCTGGGGCGGCGGGTTTTGCTGATTGACCTTGACCCCCAGGCTAATTTAACCTATTCCCTGGGGCTTGACCCCTTTTCCCTGGATGCTTCCATTTATGAACTTTTGGACGGCAAGGCGGCCCTGGCCGATACGATCCGGCCCCGGGACGGGTTCGATCTGATCCCCGCGGCGATTCAGCTTGCCGGGGCAGAATTACAGTTTGCCGGGATCCCCGGCCGTGAATTTCTTTTAAGGGATGCCTTGACCGCGGCGGCGGGCTATGATTACGCCCTGATCGATTGCCCCCCGTCCCTGGGGCTTTTAACCTTGAACGCCTTGGCGGCTTGCCAGGCCGTTTATATTCCGATCCAGGCCGAGCTTTTGCCCTTGCAGGGGCTAAGGCAGTTAATGGACACCGTTGAATTAGTGAAGCGGCGGCTAAACCAGGAAATAGAAATAACCGGGGTTATTACTACCTTTTACGATCCCCGAAAGATTATGCAAAGAACTGTTTTAGAGCGGATCGGGGAGCTATTCGGGGGAAAAGTTTTCAAGGCCCCAATCCGGGTAAATGTAGCCCTGGCCGAGGCCCCCGGAAAAGGACAAACCATTTTTGAGTATAACCCGGACAGTAACGGGGCGGCCGATTATACAGCCCTTTGCCAGGAAATCCTAACCAGGGAGGGCGGCCAAAATGGCTAAAAAGAAAACCTTTGATATTCCGCCCCTTGATGACGGACGCAGACCGGCCCCCGGGGCCTTGGATAACTTGATACAGGACAGCCGGGCCATTTTGCCGGGATGGGTTAAGCTTTCGGACGTTTATTATGTGAAGCCGGGGGACTTGCAACAGAACCGCCTTAATTCCCTTTTCAAAAAGGAAAGCCCGGAATATTTTGAACGGCTAACGGCCGACATTAAAGAGCGCGGGCTAATTGTTCCCTTGATTGCCCGGCGGGAAAAAGAAAAGGCCCTGGGGCTTGGCGGGGTTTTATTGGCGGGCCATAACCGCCTAAAGATAGCCCTTGCCCTGCGCCTGGAAAAAATCCCCGTGCAATACGTTTTAAACGAATTGACCCCCGAGCAAGAGCGGGCCTTTGTGGTGAAAGATAACCTTTTCCGGCGGCAATTAACCCCCGAGGATCGGCTTGATTTATACCGCCTTATAATCCCGGACTTTGATGAACGGATAAAACAGGAAACCAGGGGCGGGGATCGTACAGCCCAGGGAGCAAACGGGAAGCTTTCCCATTTGCCCAAAGGTGAGGGCTTGACGGCGGGCGAAATGGCCCAGGCAGCCCAGGCGGCCGGGCTTGATGTTAGCCGGGACACGGCCCAAAAGGATCTTGCCCGGGCCCGGAAAGCGGCCAAGCCCACCCCCAAGGAACCCGCCCCGGCCGACCCGGCCCAGGATAACGCCCAGCGGATCAAAGCCATAAAGGCGCACAGTTCAAAAATCATTGAAGCCCTGAACGGGGCCGCGGAACAAACCAACAAAGAGGGCATTTTGGAAGTTTTGGGCTTGCTTGAATTTTTGACCGGGGAAGATAAACGCCTTGCGGCCCACTTTAAGGCGATACGGGCGGCCCTGGAATAGCGGGCCCCGGCGGACTTTATAAAACCGGAATCTTTTCGGTTTAACCAGATCCCCTAAACGAGGAAAGCAAACAATGATTAAGATTGCAGGAATGGAATTTTACCAAGTGGAAGAACTGGCGGAAATGTTGCGCCGGGATCCCCAAACAATCCGGGCCTATTTGCGCAAGGGCCAATTAAAGGGCCGGAAAGTGGGGCGGGCTTGGTACGTTTCGGCCCAGGCCGTCAAGGAACTTTTGGGGGGGCCGGATGAACCCCGGGCCCAGGCGGGGGCGGCGGAATGACAGCCCCGGGAATTGGCCTTATTTCCGTAACTTTACCATTACGGAAATTAGAATTAAGCTTGAAAAGGGGGCCCACGGGCCCCAGGGGACGGCGGCGGGCGGCCGGATCGGCGGGACATGGCCGGATCGATTGAAACCCCGGAAACCCCCGAGGCCCTATTTGCGGCGGCCGTCCGGGCCATAAACGAGAAATTCAGCCCCGGGGTTTTGGAACATACCCAGGCAAACCACCCGGATTTATACGGCCGGATCGAGCGGGCCCTTGACGGGGTAAATGATACCTGGGCCCGGTGCATTGGCCCGGGGGCGGGCCTGGATTCTTTCAAGGCTGCCTTGCGGGCTTGGTATAATTCATTGATGGAAGCAATAAAGCTTTACGAGGGCGGAACAAATGAGCGATGAACCGAAAAAGGCCGTAATAATCAGGGTTGTTATTAAAGACGGCCCGGAAACCAGGATTGCAGGGAAACCGATAGCCCCGGCGGATTATGTTTTTAATCCGCCCTTTGAATTGCTTGGGCTTTCAAGGGGCCCGGCGGGCCTGGATGAAGTAATAATTAAAAACAATGATTATGCCCGGCGGATCTATAAAGTAGGGGTTGGCTTTAGCGTTCCGGGCCGGGACGGCCTAAACGAGGCAAGCCGGGCCGATAATGCAAAGCCCCCAAATGATAGATTGGAGCCGTTTGTTGTGGCGGCCCTTTTGCGATTGGCCGAAAGCGGCAAGCTAAAAGAAAAAGAACTGGATACCTTTTTAGATGACGCGGAAAAATACCTAACGGGGAGATTGCCCGCCAATTGGCCCGGCCAAGTAATTTGGCGGCTTTTGCCGGAACAAATAACCGGGACAATCGGGGCCGCGGAAACTTTTAAATTGCCGTCCCATTCTTTTATGATAACCCTTTTAGCTATGTTTGCCGGAAAGCCCGAGCGGATCCCCAGGGCCATTTTTACAAGCGATTTTGCCAAATTGCCCAGGGATGACAGGGAAAAGGCCGAGGCCCAGGCCCAGGCCATTTTTAACGAAATTTTGGGGGAAAAGCGGCCCGTTAAAATGGATGACGGCCGGGAAATGGAAGCCCAATATTATATTGTAAGCGATAACCCGACGGTACGGGCCGAGGCCCGCCTTGACGAAAACCTTTTGGGAGAATTGCCCCAGGAAATAGAAAGATCCCTTGCCCTATACATTAAAAAGGCTTTCGGCCCCGAGGGGCTAAGGCATTTTTTGGCCCTGATTATTGGCCTGGATGAAAATTATAATAACGGGGTTTTCACTTGGAGCCTAAACGAACACCTTGAACGCCTGGGATACAGGAAAGAAAATAGATCGTACAGCCCGGAATTAAAAGAAATGGCCCGCCAAATTGTAACGGTATTTTTAAGCTTTTATATTACTACCAACAAAAAAAGGGGGAAGAAATTAGATATTGACGACCACCTTTTATTTGTTCAAGAGGGGCGGGGCCAAACCATAGACCTTGAAAACAAAGAAATTCTTGATAGCCGGGTTGTTATAAGGGCAACAGATTTTTGGTATAAAAACGCCTTTATTCCCAAAGATGACAAAACGGCCCCCAAATATACCAGGCTATTAAAGAAGATCGTTACAGAAAGCCACGCAAACCACAGGATAACAATTTACCTTGCCCCCCTGTTGGCTATTAAATGGCGGATGCACTTAACCCAGGCCGTGCGGGTTAAAAACTTAATGGAATGGTGCGACCTTGACACCACAAGCCCCAGGCGGACGGATGACTTGCGGCTTTTTGAGGGCGAATTAAATTATATGAAAGATCGGGGCTATTTGGGCGGATGGAATAACAGCGGCGAAAACCCCAAGCCCTCGGATTGCGCCGATCCTTTTAATTGCGTTTTGACCTTAACGCCCCCGGCCGATTTAGAGGGCGTAATCAAACAGATCAAAGAAAAAAGGGATGCCTTTTTGTTGGCCCCGGCCGATCCGTCCCCGGAAATATTGACGTTGGAAGAATTAAAAAGGCTTATGGCAAAGGCCAAACTAAAACAAAACCAAATAAGCGGACACGCCGGGGTAAGCAAACAGCAAATAAGCATGATTCTTGCAGGAAAGCGGAATATAACTAAAGACGTTTCGGACAATCTAAGGGCCAATTTGGCGGAATATTTCCCCCTTTAAAAAGTTAACAAATGCCAAGGCATGAAGCGATTTTGCCAAGGCATGAAGCGAGAAAAAGGGCCTTTTGCCAAGGCATGAAGCGATTGGGGAATAAATAAACGGGCTTAATTCCCTTTAAAAACAAGGGGCATTTTCCAAGTTAACACCCTTAATTATGCTTCTAATAAAGAAGCTAATATGTTTACTTTTTTCAAAAGTAAACATTGGCCCCCAGGGCTTGCGCCCAGGGGCCGAAAACGAAAGACGGAAACAAAACATGAACAAAAACAAAGCCCGCCCCCCGCGGGCGAGAGAACCCAAACCACAGGGCGGCGGGGATCCGTTGGAAGATCTGATTAATTCAGATTTGGGGCAGCTTGAAAAATTTTTGGCCGAAATTCAGGAACAGGACAAAGAAAGATTCGCCTGGATTGATGAATTTACGGCCCGGGATCGGGAAAGATTAGAGGCCCTTTTGGATTCATTAAAAGGCGATAATGAACGAATAGAGCAGTTATTGGCCGGAATGGCCCCAAAACGGCGAATAAATTAGTATTATTCACAGCCCAAGCACGAAATAACACCATAAACGCCTATATATTACGGACGGTTTAAATGTTTGCAAGCGGCCGGGACATATTGGAAAACCAAAGCCGGATCGATTTTGTTTGTTTGAAAGCCTGGGGATATTTAACCCCGGGGCATAGGGGCGGAACCCTGAACTTTAGCCGCGGCGGCCGCCAAACTGGATCCGCCTTGTTTGCGGTGAATATTCCGGAAAGCCCGGCTGAGGAAAACGGGTTTATTAGGTTTACTTATTCGGCCAATGGGGAGCCCCGGGACTATTCCCACAAGATCGAATTGAAACCTTGCCATTACGGGGGCCATAGATTCTATTTCATTTGTAAATTTTGCGGGCGGCGGGTGTTGGCCCTATACTTGAATGACGGATATTTTGCTTGCCGTCATTGTTTGAAATTGGCCTATTCATGCAGTAACGAAAAAGGATCTTATGGCTATTTTTCAACACGGGCCAATAATTATAAATCCCGGGCGGAAATACTGAGGCGGGCGGGACACCCCCGCCGGGCCAATTGGCTGTTATGGAAAGCCGAGGACTTGGAATTGATAGGGCTTGGATTTATGGCTTATAAAGTAAAATCAATGGAAGAAATGATAAGGCGAATCCAGGACAAAATGGATTAAGGGAGGCATGGGCGATGAATACCCTTTACTATGGTGATAATCTGCGAATTTTAAAGGATTATATTCAGACGGAAAGTATAGATCTTATTTATTTGGATCCCCCCTTTAATTCAAACCGGAATTATAACGTTCTCTTTAAAGAGGAAAGCGGCAAAGAGGCAGAGGCCCAGATAACAGCCTTTGAAGATACTTGGCATTGGAACCAAGCCACAGAGAAAATATATCAAGATTTGATTACGGGCGGGGCCCCCGGAATTTCAAGCATGATAAACGCCTTGCGCCAAGCCATAGGCCCTAACCAAATGATGGCATATCTTGTAATGATGGC
>Ga0116184_10004050_pt1 | contig 11726 bp, 7 predicted proteins | sample AD_JPNNA5_MetaG_FD_89886 | JGI IMG/M metagenome (GOLD analysis project Ga0116184, IMG submission 89886) | Active sludge microbial communities of municipal wastewater-treating anaerobic digesters from Japan - AD_JPNNA5_MetaG | ecosystem: Engineered > Bioreactor > Anaerobic > Digestate | place...
AAGACGTCCCAGTGCCGGACCGGTGCCCGAGGCCTGGAACTGCCTCAGGCCGGCCCGGTACGCCTCGTGGGTTTCCGGCGGCGCCACCAGCGTGTGGAGCTCTCGCCCCAAGGCCTCGTGCTCCAGCCAGCCGAAGATCCGCTCCGCCGCCGGATTCCAGTACGTGATCCGACCCTCGTGGTCCATCATGATCACGGCGTCCTGGGCGGCGGCGGCGATAGTACGGAGCCGCTCCTCGCTCTCTCGCAGAGCGAGCTCCATCTCGCGGCGCTCGGTGATGTCCACATGCGTGCCGACGAACCGGATCGGACGTCCGTCGTCGTCGCGCGCCACCACTTCGCCTCGGCTCATGATCCACACCCAGCCGCCCCAGGCCGTGGCGAGGCGGTACTCGGTGGTGAACCCTCCCGCACCGGGGCCCAGATGGTCGCGAATCGTGGCCTGAACCGACGGAAGGTCGTCAGGGTGCATCCGGGAGTGGAAGGCGCCGAAGGGCACATCCAGTTCGCCAGGTTCGAGGCCCAGCATGGTGTACAGCCGGGCACCGACATGCATACGCCCGGTGACCAGGTCCCACTCCCAGACGCTCGCACTCGTGGCGGCCATGGCCAGCTCGTGGCGCTCCTCGGTCGCGCGGAGCGCCTCCGACACCGCTCGCTGCTGTTCGAGCGCCTCGATCAGCTCGTGCCGCTGGCGGAAGAACGCGTCGATCAGGTCCGCGACCTTGCCGAACTCGTGTCCTTGCCCCATCAGCGGCGCGATGGGGTCGCGCTGGGCCGTCTCCAGGGCCCGCGAGACCCGTCGCAGAGGGTTGGCCATCCACGCGATCAGTATGTACGTGACGGCTCCGAGCAGTCCCAGAGCTAACCCACTGCCCAGGAGTATGCTGGCCCGCGCGCCGTCCCGCAGTAGGCGCGTCGCCGGTGAGGGCACCCGGGCTTCGAGCACGGCCACAGGTCGTCCCTTGTGGTCATGGAGACGGCACAGGGCCATGATGGAGGTAAGCGTGGGGGGCCCAGGCGCTGTCCGGCCGGGGCTCAGGCTCTCCATGGGGGGAGGCGGAGGCGAGCCCGCCTTGTCGGGAGGCGGGGGCGCCTCATCCACCGCGAGTTCGCGCACGGACTCCGCCAGACTGGTGCGTCCCTTCGGTCCCGGGCCGAGCTGTGAAGGTCCTGCCCCCGCCGGCTCGTCCAAGGGAGCCGGCGGCGTCCCCCGCGGCGGACGAGCCCGCAAGAGGTACACCTCGCCGCCCAGGACATCGGCTACGCTCTGGAGCACGTCGTCCGACAGGATTCGGCCGGCCAGGAGCCATCCCACGGGGGTCTGCTCATCCCTGTCGCCGCCAGCGGCTGATGGCTGGATGGCGCCATACCAGAGCTCGAGCACCGTTGACTCGAGCGCCATGTAGAAGTGGCCTGCCTGAGCGCCTTCACACAGCTCACGGAGCGCGTCCCGCCCGAACGGCGGATCTCCCGGCACCGCGGAACTCGGACCCACGCACACCGCGATCGGCACACACGACGCATCGTACACCCACACGCCGTCCACGCCATACAGGCTCAGCGAAGGCCGGAGCAGCTCGGCCACCCGCTGAGCCGACCTGCTGCGAACGAGCGAAGCAACCTCAACCGACCGGCATCGGTCGGCGGTGAACGTCGCGGGAGGGCTACCCGATAGCTCCACGACGCGTCCCAGGGTCTGGTCCATCTCGCGCTCCCGGACCCTGGACATCAGGGCCATCGTACTCGCAATACGTGCCTGCACGATGACCAGCGCGGCGATGAAGAACAGCATCAGAAGCGCGGCGGCGAGCCAGAGCCTGGTGTGAATCCGCATCAGTCGGTCGGCTCCCCCCTCGCGAACATGCGCCGCCACCGCTGCCCCGTGTTCAGGAGCGGGGCGACAGTAACAGTGTGCCGTATGGGCATTGTGGTCGGCTACCGCATGGCGCGCCGAGCGGGTGCCGCGAATGCCCCCGAACCATGTTTGCTCAACTCCTTGCCCATCCTTGGCCACGCGTTGCCGGCGCGGATACCTCCCCCCTGCGAGTCACTGAGCCGCGCGCGGCGGGCGCTCGCACGACTGCTGAGAGGAATCAACGGAGAGGAGAGGTGGGGGGCATGGCGAAGAGGAATGTGAGCAGCTAGGGATAACAGAAGCTTCGTGCTGTGGTTATGCCACCTGTCTTGGCCCGCAGTTCAGCTAAGCGTGAAAGGAGGAATAGTGATAGTGAAGTACCTTTCTGTGCTAGTGGTGGTCTGCTTCATCGGGTCCATCCTCCTCGTGGGATGCAAGACCCGCACCGACTCGCCCGAGCAACCGGACATCACCGACGGGAACTTCCCCAAAGCGGAGATGACCAAGGATCCTTCCCGGATGCAGAAGGGCATGGGCAAAGGACCCGGCGCGCCTGCGACGCGCTAGGATCCTGCTCTCTCTGAACCATGTGGAACGCCATGCGGCGGCGTGCTGAGGAGTGTGAAGGAGGGCTTTTCGTGAAACGACGTGCGGGGTTCACCCTGATTGAACTGCTCGTGGTCATTGCCATCATCGCCATCCTGGCGGCGATCCTGTTTCCCGTGTTCGCCAAGGCCAGAGAGAAAGCCCGGCAGGCGTCGTGCACCAGCCAGCTCAAGGAATTGGGTCTGGCCGTGTTGATGTACGCCGGGGACTACGACGACCGACTGGTCGACCACTGCGGCCAGACTACGGCCAACTGCTGGGCCGTCTCTCTCTTCCCCTATGTGAAGAACGCCGAAGTATGGCGCTGCCCGAGCTACGGCGGCACGGACACGTTCGGTATCTGGCGCGACTACGCCAACGGGCCGAGCCATGACTTCAGTCCGCGGCTCCCCCGAAGCTACGCCTGGAACCTCATGATCGACAACCGACTCATGGCCGAGATCGACAAGCCGGCCGTGGTGCCCTGTGTGGCCGACGGCGATGGCACCGGCTGGATGGCCCCGATGCACAGCTGCATCGGGTTCACCGACTTCGGTGCCAGCGCCAGCTGCGCTACGAAGTACGCCCGCATGAGCCCGCGGCATAACGAAGGCGCCGTGCTCGCGATGCTTGATGGACACGCCAAGTGGTTCAAGGGCTCGCAGATCATCAGCGACTTCGCGGCCGGCAACCTGCTGCCCCAGTAAGCCCACCTGACGCCATCCCGAACGCACCGGAGGCCGTGGCCTGGTCAAGCCACGGCCTCCGGTCACTGTGGAGCCAACACCCGGCGCCACCGCCCGACGGCTGCGCTTGCCTCCACAACCAACGCGCACCGCCCCAGCCAACCTCGACAGCTCTCGCCACCGATCCCTGCCTCTCCTCCGCACCCCAGCACCCGACGCAGACCCCCCCAATCGGATACCCAACCTGACACCCATGCTGCCTGCATGATCCCGACTAGGAGGCCACCCATGGACGAGTATCGGCTCCGAGTGTGGAGATACGATGGAGACGCCGTGGAGTTTCGCTGCGGAATCGGCCCAGCCGCGGTGGCCGCGCACCACAAGCGGCGGGGCATGCACCCATCCGCCGCGCCGCCTCGAAGATAGCAGCGCACCGCATGCCGGGACGACACACGGTGCGCTGAGGGGCTCGAGCCGACTCGGTTCGCCTACTGGCCGGCCGCCTTCTGCGCCCGCTCCATGCACGAGCGCACCCGGCGTTCCATGCCCGGGTTGTTCATCGCCTTGAGCACGCGCTCCATGGCCGCGGCGACCTCGGCCGGATGCTTCTGCTCCAGCAGTTCGCCGATGCACACCGCGGCGAAGCTCACCTTGTTCGTCAGTGGGGCGTTGTCCAGGTGCGACATGGCCATGTTCAGCGCATCCAGCGACGCCACAGTAGCCAGGCCACTGAGGAGCGCATCAATATCCTCGGTGGTCCGGCACAGCGCCGACGCCTCATTGCACATGGCCATCTTCTGCTCGGGCGACAGGTCGGGCGATCCGATCAGCCGCATGTAGCCCCGAAGCGCCGCCGTCCGTTCGGTGTCCGGTCCGCCCCGGGCCAACTCCAGCAGGTCCGGCGCCGCCGCCGGCGTGGCCCAGTCACACAGAACCCGGAACGCTGCCGCCCGCACCTCGGCCTGTCCGTCCCTCAGAGCGGCTCTCACCGCGCCCAGTGCCTCGTCTGTTGGGGCGGCGCCGGTGAGGCGGATCAACGCGCACCTGGGTGCGACCTCGGCTCTCGCCATGGCCGCCGTCAGAGCACTCGCGCAGACACGCTTGTCCGCCACGCGGCTGAAGGCGCTCGCCACGGCGCTCTCCGCTTGCCCCAGCTCGTCCGTGCTGGTGCGCGACAACAGCACATCGACCAGCGCGGTCAGACCATCTGGGCCGGTCGTCTGCCCCAGAGCGGCGATGGCGGCACTACGGATACTCCCGTCCGCGTCGTCCATCGCCTTGAGCAGCGCCGGGTTGGCCTCGACAAGCCGCCGCTGCCCGGCGGCTTCGATGGCGATTCGTCGGACCCGCGCGTCGCCGGCCGATAGCGCTTCGAGCACGGCCGTGTCCACATCATCGCCCGGAAGCGTTGCCAGGGCGATCTGGGCGGCTTCCGCTTCGCTAGCGTTCTCCGATGACGCCGCGGCCAGCAGCACAGGCACCGCGGAGCCATTGCCCAACTGGGCCAACGCCTTGAGCGCGGCCACGCGCACCGTTCCATCCGTGCTGTCGACCGCAGCCAGTACGACGGGAAGAGCCCCGGCATCTCCTCGGTCACCCAACGCGGCCAGCAGAGGGGCCTGGCGCTCCACAGGAAGGCGGCCCAGTCTCTCGGAGACGGCACGGGTGATCGCCGCGCCCGGGGCCTCCCGAGTCAGGAGCAGCGCCATCTGGAACAACTCGGGCTCCGGGCTGTCGAGCTGCCGAGCCAGCACGAGGGCCCCGGCCTCGCCGCGCAGGAGCACGGCTGCCCGCGTGGCGGCGGCCACCAGGTACGCGGGCACCCGGGAACGCCGGACCGTGTCGGCGAGAGCGAGTGCATCCTTCGTGGCGCCCCGGTCCGTCAGTGCTCGAATGCCCTCAATGCACCCCTCGGCCACGGCCGCCCGGCGCGAGCGCGGCGCCATGGCCAGGGCGGATTCGAGGACCCGCCGGCTATCGCCACCGCCGATGCGGCCGATGGCCCTCGCCGCCGTGGCGGCGACTTCGTCGTCTGGGCTGGCGATGAACGGCGCCAGCGCCTTCACGGCCGAGCTCTCACCCCGCCGGCCGATGGTGCTGATCACACCGATCAGCTTCGTTCCCGTCAGCTTCGGCAGGGCCGCACACAGAGCTTCTCCCGCCGCGGCGTCGGGGATGTTCAGCAGTGCGTGTCGCGCCATTCCCGTGAGCTGATCATCGGCAAGCAACGCGGCCAGCGCGGGCACGGCCCTCGCCGTGCCGATCACAGCCAGGCGGCGGCATGCCTTGTCCTTCTCGAACGGCTCCGCACCGGACGTAAGGGTGCCAACCAGTGCCTCCTCCTCGGCCGTCACGTTCTGCGCCGGTTGGGCGTAGGATGCGAAGGTGCCTGCCAGCAGCGCCACAAGCGCAGCCAGCACACCGAATCGATTGTCGCGGTTCTTCATGTCCTCTTCTCCCTCAAACAGCACCTAGAGCACCCAGGGGGCGCGGTTGGCGCGGAAGCGCATCCGGTTCGCCTCGTCGTCGCCGATGAACTCCTCGCGATCCGGGTCCCACCTCAGATCGCGCTTCAGGGCCATGCAGATCGCTCCGACGTGACAGATGTTGTGAGCCTTCCGGGCCACGTCGGCGTTGGCGATCGGCTGGCGGCGCGACTTGACGCAGTCGAGGAAGTCACGCACGTGATCCAGCGAGCGGCGCGTCTTGGCGACGTAATCCCGAAGGATGCGGTCGCGTTCGCCCAGCAGCGACGCCGGCGTCGCCGTCGGATCGTGGCCGTCGGAGCACTCCGTGACACCGTCTTCGCCCGTGAAGCGAACACCGCAGGTTCCCGGGAAGCCCGATGCGGTCATGACCAGCTCCACCCCGTTGGCATACCGCGCCGTCAGGCCCTCGCTGGTGTCGTTATTCGGGTAGACGAACTCGACGGGCCCCGTGTGCGCCGTGTCATTGGCGAACTGGCACAGGTCGAAGGTGTGGGCACCCCACTCATGCAGGCCGCCGGCCCACAGGTCCGCGTGCGCGTGGCGGCTGTCGACGTAACCCCGGTTGTAGGGGTGCCAGGGCACCGGGCCCAGGTACAGGTCGTAGTCCACCTCGTCCTTCGGCGGCTCGGGCTGGGCGGGCAGCCATACGTGCGGTGCGAAGCCGTGCACGATATGGGCGGTGAGCGTCTTGAGCTTGCCGAGGTACCCCAGGCGGGCCAGCTGGACGATGAACACAAAGTTCGGCTCGCTGCGTCGTTGCGTGCCGGCCTGGAAGATCCGGCCGAACTCCCGCGCGGTCTCGGCCAGGGCTTGGCTCTCGCCCACGTTCATGGCGCAAGGCTTCTCACTGAAAACGTCCTTGCCCGCCCGCATCGCCATGATCGACGCCATCGCATGCCAGCGGTCGCTCGTGGCGATGAGCACGGCATCGATGTCATCCCGCGCGAGCATCTCGCGCGGGTCAATATAGGTGGCGCAGTCCGTGTTGCCATAGGCCTGGTCTACCAGGGCTTTGGCCGCCTCCCGGCGGTCGCGTCGCGCATCACACATCGCAACGAACCGCACATCCGGGTTACGCATGAACCACTGTAGGTCGTACGTGCCTCGGCCGCCGATGCCGATGGCCCCCATGGTGATCCGCTCGCTGGGCGCAACACTGCCATCCGCCCCTCGAGCCCCCGATGGTACGACATAGGGTATGGCCGCCAGTGCCGCCGATCTGGCCAGGAATGTGCGGCGGGTCATGCTGCGAGGTCGACTCACGGCCTCTGCCTCCTCCGTGACAAACGGGGCCCGATTGGGGAATATGTGCGGAAGCCGGGCCTGGACACTCCTTCGCCGGCCGGTCGCCGCGGCCCTTGCCTCCCGTGTGGGCGTAGCCAGTGGCCCCGCGCCGGCACCCACGCTCCGATAGCATACATTTCCCACGCGTGGCCCGTCCCGCCGAGTGCATCCGGGAATCCCCTGCCCTGCTCGCCTCCCACAACGACACCAGTTCCCTGAGTGCCTCGGGAGTGCTACCCTGACGGCATGGACACCGGAGCCCGCACCCCTGCGACCTGCCCCGAGTGTGGCTACCTCGTGGAGCCGCAGGACCGGCACTGCGCCTACTGCGGGCGGCCGGTGCCTGCCTGCGTCGAGGCCGATGCCACGCTCCCCGCCCCCACCCCACCACCCCTTCCCGCGCCGGCCCCGGGCGCGGAACCCCGCCCGGCGGGCCAGTCCCGCGGCCACGGCAGGAGCGTGACGGCCGGTGCCGCTGCGGTCGCGGCACTCAAGGGGGGCAAGGTCCTGGTCGGGGCGTCGAAGTCCGGAGCTCTGCTCAAGATCGTGCCCGTGCTGCTCAAGACGGGCGGCTCCATGGCGCTGTCGCTCGGGTTCTATGCACCGATGTTCGGTTTCTGGTTCGCCGTCGGGCTCCTAGGGCTTCTCCTGGTTCACGAGCTGGGCCACGCCCTGGTGCTGCGCGCCCTGGGGGTCCCGTTCAGCGCCCCGCTGTTCATCCCATTCATGGGCGCCGTCATCGGGATGAAGGAGCTGCCTCGAGACGCGACCAAGGAGGCCGCCACCGCCTTCGGTGGCCCGGTCCTGGGCACCATCGGCGCTGCCGTGTGCCTGGTCATCTACCAGGTCACCGGGCACGACCTCATGCTGGGCCTCGCCACGTGGGGCTTCTTCCTGAACCTGTTCAACCTGATCCCGTTCACGCCCATGGACGGCGGCCGCATTATCGGCGCGGTCTCGCCCAAGATCTGGCTGGTCGTGCTGCCGGCCCTCCTCGTCCTCGCCCTGCTCCGTGGCTCGCCCCTGCTCGTACTCGTCGCGTTCATGGGGATCCCGCGAGCCATCGCCGGCTGGCGGACCCCGCCGGAGCTGCAGGACTACTTCCGCGTGCCGCCGCGCGTGCGGATCCTGTGCCTCATCGGGTACGTGGCGCTGGCGCTGGCGTTGGCGGCGCTGTTCTTCCACTGTGTGGCCCTCGCCTACGCCGAGGTCCATCCGCACGTCGGGGGCTGGGAAGCCTAGGAGCCCCACAGCCGGACCAACGCCCGCCTGAGCCGGACCGCAACAGGCGGGGGCGGCGCCGCTTGCCGAAGCTGCGTGACGACCGCGGCCAGACGCGCCGATAGGCGTCTGAGCTCCTGGCCATTGGGTGGGATCGGGCCGTACAGGTGAGCCGTAAGGGCCTCGAAGAGGCCGTGGGCCTCCCGGGCTACATTGTCGGAGATACCGGCCAGGGGGGCCCGGACCAGCTCCCAGTACTCACCCGATGCCGTCGACGAGTGCCGCGGGACCCCCACGGCAGAGCCCACTGCGGAGCACAGGCAGTCGTAGAGCGCGGCAGCCGCTCCACGCGGATCGCCGGACCCGCGCCTCCGCCGACGGCCAAGGAGCCGCCTCGCGGACCGAGACGAGTACAGCAGCACCCACAGAGAGGGCAGCACGAACAGCAGCGTGACCAGCCGGAGTCGTGCCCAGTTCGCGAGACCCCGGACCAGACGGCGCGTACTCTCCGCCACCTGCGCCAGCCGGTTCGCTCCCGCCGCCCGGTCGGCCACCGGGTCGAACGTGACCCAGCCGACTCCGTCAAAGTTGACCTCAACCCATGCATGGGCATGATCCGACCGGATCGCATACGTGCCCGAGTCGCCCCTCCGCTCGCCCGAGTTGTAGCCGCCGGCCAGCCGGGCGGGAATCCCCACACTCCGGCACATCAGGGCCAGCGCCGACGCGAACTCCGCGCACGTGCCCTCCCTGCGCTCGAACAGGAACTGCTCCACTGCATCCTTGCTCCCGTCATAGCGCGGCGCAGCCAGGTTGTAGACGCATGTGGCCTCAATGTGCCGTTGGAGGGCCGCCACCCGGTCGTACAGCGTCGTGGCGCCTCGAATGAGCTCCTGGGCCAGCTCGCGAATGCGGGCCGAGTCGGGGGCGGTCACATACGCCTGGCTCGTGACCCGCCCCGGCCGCTCGACGCGGCGCAGCAAGGCGGGGTCCGTCGTGTTCACACGGGAGACCCCCGTGATGCGCGATCCCGGTGGGATGGCCTGAGGCGAGTAGGCGCACCCGTTCTCGCTAATGCGAATCTCGGCCACATCCGATGACACCCGCTCGGGCACGGCGGGAACGGGGATGTAGCCCGACATCGCCGACTCCGGCACGATGGTGTACGAAACCTCCTCCTCGCCATCCTCGAAGCGCGACTCACCACGCGCCGCGTGCGCGGTCGCCCCGGGCTCAGGCATCGGCCCCTCAAACGACGGGTCCTCCTGCCAGCCGTTTCCCGTGTAGTTCGCGTAGACCCGGCTTCGCCACAATAACGGACGATCGCACTCGACCGTCATCACGGGAGTGCGCTCGTTGCGAATCGGGCCCACGCCCAGGGCGAGCTGCGGCCGATGGCCCGCATACGAGAACAGCTCCGGCGCGTTCTCCACCGTCTTGGACAACTGGTGGATCGGCCATGCGAAGGGCGACCGCAACCCAAAGGTGAGCACCGTGCCCACGGCATAGCCACTCAGCGCCAGCACGACGAACACCGCCGCGGCCGCATAGGACTGATCGCCCACGACACGTCGTAACCCGCCCGCGGCCGTCAGGGCGCTCAGCCGGCCGCGCCGGAGAAGGTTGTCATACCCCAGGAAGAACAGGCTGCAGTAGACGAACGCCAGGAAGCAGGCCATGGCCTCCACGTTCACGTTCAGCTCGCCCACCAGGCCCAGCGCGCTCAGCCCAAACACGAACATGAACAGAACCACAGGACGGTACGCGGAGGCGAAGCTCAGCGCCAGCAGGCCCGTCAGTACCCGGACACACAGGACCAGATCGGCGTCAACAACGACATCGGCCGAGAACAGCACCGAGTGAATGGCCGGAGTCTGCATGGCAACCAGAACCACGCCGACCGGCACGGCCGACGCCAGAGCCCGACTGCCATCCGCGATGGGCGCCCGCACCAGCACGTAACCCCAGACGACTCCGGCAGTCACCAGCGCCAACACCAGGGGCGCGAACCCCGGGCTGGCAGCCGTCGACGCCACGCCCAGTGCCACACACCACATGGCGGCCAACGCACTCGCGTACCAGGGCAGCAGGAATGTGCGCGATGCCCGCCATGCGTCGGCCTGGACGGCGAGCTGGTCGGCCGCTCGAGCTGAGCTAGCCATTCAGGAGCGCCTCCAGCTGCGGCCCCAGCGGCGCGCCGCAGTCGACGGTCACGATGCGAGCCGCGCTCCGATTCAGCGCCTCCAGGAGCCCGAGCCCCTCGGGCTCGACCGAACCCCCGCGCTCCGACCGAGTGGCTCTCCGCCTCAGCCGCTCCCACAGCGGCGGCGGCTTCCCCACGCCATCAGCGCCGTCCGCGGCCGGAACCAGGAGCACCACGGTCGCCTCCAGGCCCGCCGCCAGCAGGCAGAGCGCCGCTCGAGCCGCCGCAGGCCCGCAGTCCGAGGTGAACACGAACACCGAGGCCCCGCGGTCGACTCGGCGCGCCACCTGGGCACACACCTGATCGATGGGCGACTCGCCCCGGCCCTCGAGCCGGGCCAGGGCCTCGAACACCCGATGGGCGCTCATCGAGCCGGCGGGGATGGATACCCCATGGTTCATCGAGTCCACGGCCACCAGTTCGAAGGGTGAGTGCCAGCCGCACGCCAGCGCCGCCAGTGATGCCGCCGCCCGAGCCGCGCAGTCCAGCGTGCTGGAGCCCCGGGGGCCGATGTTGGTCCCCGCACCACAGTCCACAATGGCCACCATGCCCCTGGATGGCAGATCCTCGAACTCGATCACCGACAGGTTCCCCGTGCGCGCCGTTGTCGGCCAGTGGATCCGTCTGGGCTCATCGCCAGACCGGTACTCGCGGATCCCGTGGAAATCCACACTCTCCCCGGCCCGCGTGCGGCTCGGGGCCCCAACATCCCCCAGCGGGTTCCGCCCCACCGACGCCCAACGGCCCAGGCTGTAGACGGCCGGGTACACCACCAACTCAAGCCCGAAGCCCGTGAGGACCCGCGAGAACTCGAACACGCCCAGCAGGTCGGTGGTCTCCAGTTCCGCCTCGTCAACCCGATAGACGCCCCGGGCCAGCGTGTGGAAGGTAACCTCGATCTCGCGCGTCTCGGCGCCCAGCAGCGTTCCCAGTTCGCCATCCTCGGCCTCCGCCATCAGGCCCTCAGGTAGCCGGAAGCCAAAACTACAGAAGCACCGAGGCAACCGGCCCCGATTGGTGAGACCGACGCCGATGTGCGCCACCTGGTACTCGTGGAGCGTTCCGCGAGGGGCGCAAGTCACTCGAGCTTCCACGCTATCGAGTGACCGCAGACTCAGCAGACACGTCATCGGCAAGAGCAAACCGATGACACCCGCCGTGACGAAGATCTGCTGCGAGTGGTAGACCGTCCCCACGACGAAGAGCATGAGACTTGCCGCTCCCGCAGCCCACATCACCAGGCCACCATGGGGCGTGACGCGCTTCAGACCCCCGCGCCGCCCGCCCAGCCCTCCGCCGGCACCGAGAAACGGAACCCGCCGCACCCACGCGGCACCCTCCAGTTCGGCGCCGACCGGCGCCCGCGCGTCCACCGGATCCACCGACTCTCTCGCCGTGTCG
>Ga0116184_10004051_pt1 | contig 11725 bp, 9 predicted proteins | sample AD_JPNNA5_MetaG_FD_89886 | JGI IMG/M metagenome (GOLD analysis project Ga0116184, IMG submission 89886) | Active sludge microbial communities of municipal wastewater-treating anaerobic digesters from Japan - AD_JPNNA5_MetaG | ecosystem: Engineered > Bioreactor > Anaerobic > Digestate | place...
AATCTTGAGGTTATGGCCGATAACACCCCTGTTCTGCTGCCATCCCCATGTCTTGTCATGGCTCCAATCCTCGTGGAATTTCTCCTGCACGAACGGGCTGTGCTCGTAATCCTGGAAATGATCCGTGATACAGTCTGCTGTATACTCCAGGAAATCTTTATATTTAGGGTCTCCGGTCGCAAGCCACAGGTTGATCAGGTATGCAGGCGCATGGTCGCCGACCGAGTTCCAATTCTTGCGCGCCCGGTTGCGTCCCAAAGATTCAGCGCGCGGGTCGAGCTTGATCGGGTCGATATGCGAGAAATACCCGCCTTTTTCCTTATCGAGGAAGAACCGGTCGAAGAGATCGATCGTCATTTTGATATCTTTCATGATCGCAGGGTCCCCGGAAATGCGGTATGTCTGCGTCGGGCCTGCGAGCGCGTATATCTGCTCGTACGCCGGGATCGCGTCATAATCGTCGCCAAACTCGGACGCGAACACTTTGTGTTCCCGGCCGTGCTTGATGTCTATGCCGTGATACCAATAGACCACATTCTCATCCGTATCGTAGAACCTCATATGGTCGCGCAAATACTGGACGCCTTTTTCAGCCGTATTGAGAAACCGGTCCTCGCCGGTCAAAAGGAACGCCGATGCCATTCCATAGATCATACGGGAAATGGTATCGGTCTCCTGCCGGTGATCGGGTTTACGCTCTCCGGTCAAGGAGATATTGGTGCGGTAATTCGTATAGTCGATGGTATCAGGCGAGCCGAATTCTGCTTTGATGTAAAAATCCGCAATGTTGGAGGCCTGTTTGACCCACCAATCAGCCTCTTCAAAGCGGTATTTGCCAATCCCCTCTCCGGGGAAAATAAGCACTTTGGCGTCGAAATCATACCGGTCTTTTTCAGGATAAAATATGCCCAGGACGAACAGATATTGTCCCGGGACCATCAAACTGTCGATCTTTCCCGTGTAATCGCACCATCCCTCGCCCAGATTACGCGGGCCCTTGGCGTACGCGGTGCCGGTCATGCGGCCAGAATATTCTCTGCCATCGGTGGTTTTGAGGGTAAATGATTTTTTAGCACGGTCATAACTTATTACGTATCCTGCGATTGTATCAGAGAACTCAAAGTTCACCCTGTTCATGTCCACCCCTTGGTTTGTGAGATTGGCAACCGGATTGAATATCGCCTGGTGCAGCTTAAAAAAAAAGCCAAGGCACGAATGCCTTAGCTTGATGAAACTACTTTCTTCGGATAAACGTTTTTGCGGCCGACCCCATAAAAACTCCATCCGGATAACCTATGATTCTCTAACTGTAGAATAACGAAGTTATTATAGCATTTCTTTGCAATAATACAAGCGGAAATATTGATCTAACGGCCACCCTCTTTAGCCCTCTGCTGGATCTCCATAAAATACCTGTCAGCCTCTTCCATGCTCTCGAATATGCGCACATCAGGAAGCGCCTGGACTATTTCGAACACCTTAACGATCTGGACCGGCATATTCACCATGACAAAACTGGCGTTTTTTTCCTCGAACATCTTCCTGATCATCAGGATAGCGCTGATGCCCATGGAGCTGACATATTCAAGGCCTTCAAGGTCAAGGATCATGCCGGTTACGGATTTTGTGATCAGTTGTTTGGCCTTATCCAGCAGCTGCGTATGGGTCTCAGTGTCAAGCTGGCCCTTCATTTTGATTATGACCACATTCTCATCTTCTTTGCGGTACACGCTCAATTCCAGAGCCATAGGTCCTCCTTTATGGTGTATGCCCTCGCGGCAATCGATATTATCCGGTCTGCTCGAAGATAACCGCAGTAAGGTCGTCGAACTGCCTGCCTTTGCCCTCGAAAAGCTCGTGGCACTGTTCAAGATGCGACAACGCTTCATCAATGGCAACCGCCCTGACTTCCGTTACGGCCTTCTTGAGCTGTTCGACCCCGAACTCCCTGCCTTTCTCCGAGCGGGCGTCTGTCCAGCCGTCCGTGTACATAAAAAGCCTTTCGCCTGAAGTGAATGGCCGTCGGACCGTCGCGTATTTAATATTCTCCATCAACCCGAGGGGCGGGCCAGAAGCGGGAAGTACTTCGACAACTCCTTCGGTGCCCGGTTCTGTCAGAATGGCGGCCGGATGCCCTGCGCAGGCGCCTTCCCAATACGCTTCTTTGCCGTGAATGACGATATATTGCCCGGTTACGAATCTTCCGTTCAGCAGGGGCTTGAGCTGGTTGTTCAAAGCATACAGCACTTCACCGGGGTCGCGCGATGTGCGGCTGACGACGCGCAACAAAGAGATCGTCTGCGCCATGATTAAAGAAGCGCTGACGCCTTTGCCGCTCACGTCGCCTATAAAAACGCCGAAAGTCTCGTCATCAAGAACGATGATATCATACAGGTCGCCGCCGACATACCTGGCCGCCTTCAAATAAGCGCGGATATCGACCGTCCGGATCCGGCGAACGTCAGGCGGCAGAAAACTCTTCTGAATGCTTGCTGCTATCTCAAGCTCATTTTCCAGCAGCCGCCTCTTCTGCGCCTCCTCGAAAAACTTGCGTAAAAGAACAACCGCGTATATCAAACCCGTGCATGCGAGAGGGAAAAACACATCGAAGAATATGCCCTGCCAGGCAAATAAAACCCATGCGGCTGCGACATACACGATTGCAGCCAGAATACATGCTCCGAATGCCGCAACAGGAGCCATGAGCGAACACACTGCCAGCGCAAAGGCCGCAAGCGAGATATCGACCGCGGCGCGTACTATGGCAGAGGCGCGCTTGACGAATGCGCCGCGCAGGATACTGTCGCACACGCTTGCCTGCGTGCCGATCATCGGATACACCGGGTCTATCGGATTGGCCCTGAAATCCGATGTGCCTGTGGCCGTAAGCGCCACAAAACATATTTTATCCTTGAATACGCCCAGGTCCAGCCATGGAGATTCGCCCTTTTGCCTGGCAGCTGCGGCCCGCAAAACGTCAACATACGAATAATGGCTGAATGTCTTTGTCCACGGCCCGGGGAAATTGACCCATACGCAGCCAGAATAATCCGAGGCTTTTTTCAGGACATCGCCGGCTGCCGCGCCAAGATATTGTGAGGCGACAAGCGCGCCCAGCGGCGGACGCAGATCGCTTCCGTACTGGATCATCGAAGGGATCCTGCGAACTTTTCCGTCGCGGTCAACGGAAATATTGATATGGCCGATGCCTGCGGCTGCATCCTGCAACGCAGGGGCGACCCCTGCGAGTATCTGAGTCGAAACTGCCGGAGGGCGCCTGCTGGCCTTGTCTATCTGGAACGCCATGGGAAGATAGACCCTTCCGGAGTTCTCCATTGATTCGGCTAACAGAGGATCAGCCGCAGACGGCTCTGAGAGAAGAATATCGAAGACGATCATGCGGCAGCCGGCTTCGGTCAGGGCATCTATTAACGCAGCATGAAAATTTCTCGACAAAGGCCACCGGCCAAGGGCCTTTAAGGTGTCATCCGCGATCTCGATCACGACGACTCCAGAATGGGTGATTTGGACGGGCCTCGTCCGCATGAGCCAGTCGTACACGAACATTTCCTGCTGGTCGAACAGGCCGGAGAAAACCGCCGCGTTGATGCACAGGACAGCCGCGATAATGGGCCGATACAGGGACGCTGGTTTCATGGATTACGATGAAGCGATTTGGACATCCTGACGCCGCTGCCGTTGTCGTAAAATTCAACTTTGTCCATAAGCTTGCGCATGAGGTACACGCCGCGGCCGGAAGGCTGGTTCACTTTTTCGCCGCGCGTGGGATCGGGCAGGACGCGGAAATCAAAACCGTCGCCTTCGTCATGGACATCCATGACGATCTTTTGCGCGTCAACGCCGATGTGCACGGTGACGAAGCAACGCTCATCCATGCGGTTGCCGTGACGCATCGAATTAACCACGGCTTCCTCGAGTGCGAGCTTGATCTTAAAAACGTCGTCCTTCGAACCGACGAAAGGAAGCAGATCCTGCGAAACCCTATCGATGAACGGATTGACCGTCTTCAGGTCGGTCTTAAGCTTTTCATGCAGGCGATACAACAGGGCCGTGTCGTTCATCATGCCAAAGGGTCAGGCGGCTTGATGTTGCCTTTCTGGACGCCGTCAAGGAATTTATCCAGGTATTCGTCCGCTTCGGTAAGGCTGGCAAACATCTGAGGGCTCAATATCTTCATGGTATCAAAAACCCGCTTGACCTGCGGCTGCATGTTCACGAGGGCGATCGTCCCTGCGTGCTCTTCGACCGCAAGCTTGACGCGAAAAAGCGCGCTCAGCCCCATTGAGCTGATATATGAAACCTGCCCCATCTCAAACACGACAGCTTTTGCTTTCGGCACGATGTCTTTCAGACGCTCCTCGAAAAGCTGATACGTTTCCGTATTGATCTCTCCTTTGGGCGTTGCGACGAAAATTCCCGGTTCCTTCTCGGCGATCAAGATATCAAGAGCCATGCGGCCTCCTTATTTTTTCTGTGCGTTCTTTGGGACCGGCTTGTGCTGCGCAGGGATTTTCTTCGCAGCCCCCTCGTCGATGCTGTGGAGCGCCTTGCGTTCCTGCGCCTGGAGTTCCTTGACCTTTTGCTGCGCCGGAAGTTTGAATTGCTCCTGAACCTTTAGTTCCTTTGCCTTGCGAAACTCCGGTTCTTTAACCTGCTCCTGCCGCTGCGGCCCCCCGCTGACCAACGGCTTGAATCCGTCGCCCGGACGGGCTTTCCTATCCTTCATTTCCCTGATAAAATCGTCCCGCTTGAACGGCGGCCGCTGCTGCCTCTTGCCCACTGCCTCGCCTGCGCGACGGCGAACCTGCTGCTTCATGTCCTGCCATTGCTGTTGCCTGCCCGCAGCCATGGGGCGCGGCTGCATGGGCGGCTGGAACCGTTTGACCGATGTCATCTGCCCTGGCTGGATCAGAGTCATCTGCCCTGATTTTTTGCCGGCGCTCTCAAAATGCCGGACATACGGAACGCTGTCAATCGCCTCGACGTCGGTCCCCTCATCGCTGACCTTCGTGACCCAATCGGTCCCGCGCGCGCCTGAAACGGCGGTCGGAGTGCGGATCTCGAACGAACTGCCGCCGGCCAGTTCGCTCACCGAGGCGAACACCTCTCCCGTCGTCATTTCAAGTTTTTCATCGTCCGCGAGAATCATGGCAACATCGGTATTCTCGCCCAAGCGCACCACGTTCGTGTTCGCTTCGTTGAAAGAAAGTTCCGCAGCCCCTCCGGCAGAGGTCTTTATCTTATCCCCCGCCTCAAGGACAATGCCCTCCTCCGCAGCAGTGTATTCATCCGCGCCTTCAAGCAATACCTCGACCGTGCCGCTGGTGCCGATTACTTCAGCCTGCCCGGCGCCGAAACACGGCCCCGCGCTCATTACAAAATAAAACGCGCAGCATAAAATAAAACAGGCTTGTTTATCCGCGCGGTCTGGCAACGTAATATTTTTCATACGAAATAATTATACCGGAGTTTGCGCTGAAATGCAATTACTGATAACATCTTTCATGGTGCGGCGGGCAGCCACACGTCAACGGTCGTTCCTTTGTGAAGCTCGCTCGAAACCTTCATTTCACCGTTATGCGCCTTGATGATGCCATAGCAGACCGCAAGGCCTAGGCCTGTGCCTTTTTCTTTCGTGGTAAAAAAAGGCTCAAACAGCTTGGCAAGCGTCCCCTCGTCCATCCCGCAGCCCATATCCTTTATTGTTATCTTTACCTTGTCGCCGTCACGGGACGTGCCGACCTCGATAATGCCCCCCTCCGGCATCGCGTCGCGCGCGTTATTCAACAGGTTCATGAACACTTCCTGAAGCTGTTTCTCGTCGGCGGTTATCTGGGGAACGTCTGCAGCGAAGTGCGCGAAAATCCTCACGTTTCCGAGCTCATATTGATGGCCGAGCAGGTTCACGATCACTTCCACGCACTGGTTGACGTCAAGACGCTTCTGTTCCCCCTTGCTCGGCCGGGAGAATTTAAGCAAACGCTGTATAATGCTTTTCGCCCTGTTGCATTCGTTATGGATGACCTGAAGGTTATTCTTCAACTCCTCATCGAGGGATTCGCTCAAAAGGGCGAGCTGCGCGGAACCCGAAATGATCATCAGTGGATTATTCACCTCATGCGCCATGTCCGCGACCAGCCGGCCGAGTGAGGCGAGTTTTGCCGACTGCACGAGCATCGCCTCTGCCTGCTTCAATTCTCGCAATTTATTTTCCAGCTCCTCGCGTATGCGGTTATTGTCGTCAAGCATGCTTGTCATTATTTCACGCGCCTTCAGTTCTTCCCGCAATGAGGCGTTCAGGGATTTCTCCATCCTCTTCTGCTCGGTTACATCCCTGATCGATTCGATGGCTCCGACGATAGCGCCGCTCGCGTCCCGGATGACCTGCGCCTTGCCTGAAAGATACGCGCCCTTGCCCTGGTATGTCCCCGGGACGAACACATCGGCAAAAATGAATCCCCGTGCATCCCTGTGGATCATGGAATATTTCTTTTCAATGTCTTCGCTCGGGTGCAGGACCAAGTCGATAAGGATCGGCCGGCGGTCGCCGTAAAAGGGAATCGCATACTCGTAATTCCCTTTCCCGAGTATATCAGCGGCCTTGACACCTGTCATCTCCTCGATCGCCTTGTTCCACGCCGTGACAACGCCGTTCGCGTCGATCACGAACGTTGCGTCAGGAAGGAATTCTATGATGTCCATAAGCCGGCGCTGCGAAACCTGCAAAGCCGTTTCGGCATGTTTGCGGGCGGTGATATCGAGCGCGGAAAAAACCACACGGGACTCATGACTGTCATGCTGCACGGAAACGCCCGTCAGCAATATATGAACGATAGAACCGTTCTTGTGTTTCCATTGAACCTCAATTTCAGCGCGGCCTTTTTCTGCAACCTGTATATAGAACTGCGAGGTGTATAGCTGATATGCTCGGTCGTCCTCGTAAAAAATCCGCGCGTCGCTATCTAATATTTCATCCTTCTGCCTTCCCACAATCCCCAGCAGGGTGTCGTTGACCCACTCGATATGCCGACCATGGACAAGGCCGAGCCCGACGGGGGAGGCGGACGCGATTCCTTTGAACATCGCCTCGCTTTTCAAAAGTGCGTCCCTGGCCCGTGTGCGCTCGGTAATGTCCTCGATGATAACAACCACCCCTTCTTCAGGAGCATTTGCGCGCAGCGGGGCGGCGGTTAAGTATGTATCCCGCACCGTGCCGTCCTTATGGCGTAATCGTGTCTGAATTGAAGATACGTTTTCCTGTTTTAATCGCGCATATAACTCCCGGCCTACCCGCTCGTATTCCTCATCGCTGTCATAGAGCATCCGCGTCGTATTGCCAATCATCTCGCTTTCGGCATATCCAAAATGCTCGCACCAGTATTTGTTCACGCTCTGGTACACCCGGTCCTTCATCACGCAAATGCCCAACGGCGCGGCCGTGAAAACGCCGGCCAGCAAGGCCTCCCGCTGAAGAAGCTCTGCTTCTGCCTGTTTGCGGTACGATATGTCGGTAATCATCGCAAACGACCCCTGAAATGCCTCGCCGGAAGCTTCCCCGACCGGAGTGGCAGATACAATGCACCAGACCGCCGAACCATTCTTGTGCCTGAACCGCCGCTCGTATTTTCCGGATACGTTCATCCGGCGCTCCTTCATCTTTTCTTCATGGTCCGGGATATCCTCGGGGAACATGAAATCGGTCACGGGCCTGCCCATCATTTCTTCGACTGAATACCCGAACATGTCAGCCAATCGCCGATTGACGAACGTCGTCCTGAAGTTCTCGTCCATTTGCCAGACGCCTTCCTGCGCCATATCGATGATGCGGCGGTACAAGTTTTCCATTCCGGGATTTTCATTTTTAGCCATCATACACCCCGTCGGAACATTTTAATCGTCGATATAATAATTGCCTCTGCCTGATCCCATGCGTCCCCTGCCCATGGCTGCCTGCCCCGCGCCAGGCTGCCCTCCGTTCTCACGAAGCAGCTTGATAATTTCAGTGTTCTGCCTGAACATCGCCATTGAAAGAGGCGTAGTGCCCGTATCTATTCTTGCATTCACGTCAGCGCCGTTCTCTATCAGGATCTTCGCCGCTTCGATATGGCCCCTCTTCTGCCCTTTGAACGCGGCAAAATGGAGCGGGGTCGAATCGTTGCGCGTGCGCGCGTTTACGTCGGCGCCGTATTGTATGAGCAGACGCGCTGCCTCTGGCTGGGCCTGCGATGCGGCGACATGCAGGGGCGTGCCCCCGTTTTTGTTGCGGATGTTCGGGTCCGCCTTGTACGTTTCGAGCAGCAGCTTGACCGCCGCGATCTGACCTTTACCTACCGCCCAGTGCAAAGGGGTCTTTCCGACCTCATCCTGTACGAGCAGCAGCTTCGGGTCTTTGTCCAGCAGAAGCCGCAATTTCCCGAGATCGCCGTTCTTGGCGGCCTCATGGACCTCATCCGCATGCGCCTGCGCGCACAGCACGCCGGCTGCCAGGCAGCAAAACAGGATTGTAATAATTTGTTTCATCGCTTTTCCTCCGGTCACGTAAAACGGATCGCGAGCATCGTGATATCGTCGGACTGCGGCTCGTCCTTCGTAAAATCACGCAAAGCCTCACGCACGCCATGTATCACGGTCTTTACGTCTTTGCCCGTCAGGGCCTGCAACGTCTTTTGCAGGCCGTCTTCGGTAAAAAATTCCTTTTTCGAATCCATTGCCTCGGTCACCCCGTCCGTATAAAGGAAAAACGTGTTCCCGTGGCCGAGCGTTATGGAGCCTTGCACGAACTTGAACCCTGCCATAGGCCCGAGGACAAAACCCTTGCCGGCCCGAAGATACTCGAAAACCCTTCCGGCAGGGCAGACAAGCGGGGGGTTATGGCCGGCATTGGCGAATTCGATCACTCCGGTCCTGGTGTCCATGAGGCCGCAGAAGACCGTCGCGAACATGCTCGTGTTATTGTCAAGCGCCAGAATATTATTCACCCGGAAGAGGATATCCGACGGAGACAAACCCTGCAGGGCCTCATTCTTAAGCAGCGTCTTGGTGATCATCATGAACAGGGCAGCGGGAACGCCCTTGCCTGATACGTCTCCCATGCAAAAGTACAGCGTAGAATCGTTGACAAGCGCAAAATCGTAGAAATCACCTCCGACCTCTTTGGCCGGCTCCATCATGGCAAAAATATCGAACTCCTTCCTTTCAGGGAATGCGGGGAATATCCGCGGCAGGATCCCGGTCTGGATCTCGCGCGCGATCTTCAGTTCGCTCTCAATGCGCTCTTTTGCGGCGGTAGTCTCAGTAAGCCGCCTGATATAATCCTTAAGAGAATTCTTCATGGCAACAAATGCCTGCGCGAGCTGCCCCACCTCATCCTGCGACACGGTCCCGGGCAAGGCCGCGTCAAGGTCGCCCTGTCCTATCGCCTGCGCGGCACGGGCCATGCGCGCCAGGGGCCTGGTAATCGAATGCGAGATCGTCACGATCGCGGCGATTAACAACATGATGCCCAGCAGCCCGACCCCTGCCGCGATCAAGCTGTTCTTGCGAATATCCGCGAACAATTCATCCTCGGGGAACACGACCGCAAGCGACCAGCCGCTCGCTGGAACAGGCGCGTAATACATCCAGCATTTTTTATTGCGCGTGATCGACGTATACGGCACGAATCCCGTTTTTCCCGCGATCATGTCCTTGCCGATCCGGCGCAATCGGTCGTCATTGCGGCCTGCCGCGACGGTGAAGATCGTCTCGTTCATAATGAGATCCGTATTCGAATGGGTGATGATCGTGCCGTTGCGCGATACCAGATACGCGTCCCCGGTCTTGAGGATCTTGACCGAGTTGACGATATCGGTCAGGCGCCCGAGCGAGATATCGGCGCAGATGATCCCTTGCAGTTTCGGGCCGTAGAGCGTGCCGTAATAAAAAGGGACCGAGTAGGTGCCCATCATGATATCGTCAAAATACGGTTCGCTCCAGACCGCGGCATTGAGCTGGCGGGGGATCTGGTACCAATCTTCAAAAAAATACCGGTATGAATCGTCGCCCATGTACGTCAAAGTAAGGCCTTTTTTCTCCTTGGCGTAATAGGGCCCGAAATATAAAAACCCTGGATCGAAGGCGTACGGCTCAAAGGCGATGCCCATGCCGTAGATCTCCTCATTATTGGCGACTGCCAGGCGAAGAATGTTTTCGATCTCTTTTTTATTCATCGTGACGGATTCGAGGGCAAGCGCGATATTCTGAGGAATCTCCTCGATCTCGGATAAGACGCCGTTGATCTTGTTGACAGCGCGCAGCGCGACGTTCTGGACGTTCGTGCGTATATCGGCCATGATGATCCTGCGGGAAAAATAATAGTTCACTCCGATGATGGATAAAAAGATGAGCGTGCAGCTGCCTGAAAAGAAGAGAATGAATTTAAAGGCAAGGCTTTTAGTCTTGAACATTGTCCCTCACGGGCCGGTAGAAATCGTCATACGCCGGCGCTGCGGCGATGAGGCCGCTGCGGAGCAATTCAGCGGCGACACGTTCAAAATCATCTTTACTCAACGTTCCCGGTGCTGAACCGCTGCTTTGCGGGGATATCAGTTCCCTCATCTTTGATAGCATCCAGCGCTGATGTACACGGTTTGCCGGAAGATGTTCCTTGCGCATGTATGCCATGACCAGATCGACCGCTTCGTCTGGATGGTCAAAGGCATAGCGCCAGCCTTCGAACGAGGCGCTGACAAACCCTGCGGCCGCGTCCGGGTCACGCACGAGCGTATCCTGAAGGCAATAAATCCCGTCCTCAGGGAAATTGAAACCCAGGTCGCTCAAGAAGAACGTGTTGAGTTCGCCGGGATCAAGTCCGGCATTGATGATCGTATCGTATTCGTTGTACCACATGGCAGATACTACGTCGACGCCGCCCATAAGAAAAAGGTTCACGGTATAGGTCTGCGGAATGATCTCCGGGATAATGCGGTGGCTGCGGAACAGAGCTATCGGTCCAAGGCTCAGATCTCCTTCCCAGAGGCTCACCTTCCTGCCATGCATGTCCTGAAGATTGACGATCCCGCTTGACTTGCGGGCTATCAGCATAAGGCCTGAACGACGGACCACCTGTGCGATGTTGACAAGATTCACCCCTGACATGCGGCGCTTTATCGCCGAGGACAGCCAGGCAATGCAAAAATCTGATTTTTTATCATTCAGCGCCTTGAGGGAAGAATTATCCACGCCGCCCGATATCAGGGTAACGTCAAGGCCGCGTTTTTGATAGAACCCTTTTTCACGCGCGACGATATACCCTGCGAACTGCGCCTGCGGTTTCCAGAGAAGGCAACACGAAACTTTTTTTACGGGGACTCCCACGGAATGCGCGGCGGGCAGGGGAAGTATTGCAAGTGCCGCTACCGCAATGAAAAAGACAGTCTTCAAAAATCTGGAATTTCTGTCTGTCATCTCGATTATTATACCAAAATCTGTATCAGAAACAAATCAAAAAAAGGGGTCTCAAAAAAAGGGGTCAGACACAATTAAATTATCCACAGAGTTATTAACATTTAATTGTGTCTGACCCCTTTTTTTGATACAATGCAGGACATGGACAAAACGCACGTCAAAAGAGTCGGAATAACCGGATCAGCGGGGAACATCGGCTCGACGCTCCAGAAAGGGCTTTGCGACAAATACGACCTGTGCCTGTACGATATGCGCGACG
>Ga0116184_10004052_pt1 | contig 11721 bp, 6 predicted proteins | sample AD_JPNNA5_MetaG_FD_89886 | JGI IMG/M metagenome (GOLD analysis project Ga0116184, IMG submission 89886) | Active sludge microbial communities of municipal wastewater-treating anaerobic digesters from Japan - AD_JPNNA5_MetaG | ecosystem: Engineered > Bioreactor > Anaerobic > Digestate | place...
AACTTTGTTTATCTGTTAGCTTGTAACTGCAACCGCAAAGGCATTCCCGAAAATACAGCACTCGATTTTATTTCAACCAATTTTGATTTATCGGAACAGGAAATCGGAGCTTCCGTAAAGAGTGCCTACAACCACCACTTTAACGAGTTTGCAAACTTTGCAAAGTCTGCAAAAGTGCAAACTAATACGAATGAACAAAAACAGCAGCAGGAAACAATCGAGGAAGATTACCTCAAAAACACGCCAACCATTCCCGATGAGGTTTACAACCAACTGCCCGATTTGATAAAATCAGGTGCATTAGCATTTACAGATTTAAGGGAACGGGATGTATTTCTTACAGGAGCTTTTGCTATCCTCAGCGGTTGCCTGCCAAATGTAAAAGGTGTTTATGCTCAGCAAATTGTATATCCCAATCTGTTTGCTTTTGTCATAGCCCCTGCCGCAAGCGGCAAAGGTGCTTTAAAATTTTCAAAAACCCTTGCTGACAAGCACCACGACCAACTTCTGAAATCAAGTAAAGAAGAACAGCAGCGGTATGATAGTGAAATGAATGAATACAAAACACGCCAGAGGGCAAAGAAAAAACATGAACCGGCAGAGGAACCGCCGGAACAACCACCATTCAGGGTTGTTTTTATTCCGGCAAATTCATCTTATGCAAAAATCCTTTCACACCTCGAACAAAACCAGGGCGAAGGCATTATTTGCGAAACCGAAGCCGATACAATGGGCAATGTGCTTAAACAGGAATGGGGTGGTTATTCTGATATGCTTCGCAAGGCATTTCATCATGAACGGATTTCCAGTTCAAAGAAAACCAATAACGAGTATATTGAAGTGAACGAACCACGCCTGTCAGTTGCACTGTCAGGCACTCCAAGTCAGGTAACGGGTCTGATTGCATCAGCTGAGGACGGTCTTTTCAGTCGTTTTATGTTCTATGCTTTCAAGGTGGAGCAGCAATGGCGTGATGTTTCACCCTATGCAAGCAGTATCAACCTTACTGAGCACTTCAATACACTGTCCGATCAGGTGTTTCAGTTGATTCAATTTTTGAAGCAATACCCGACATCTGTAGACCTTACACAACAGCAATGGCAGTCTTTAAACAGTATTTGCAGCCGTTGGCTCAATGAAGTTACCACCTTTACCGGGGATGATGCCGGAAGCATTGTTAAACGTCTTGGTTTGGTTCTATTTCGTATAACCATGATTTTTACTTCACTCCGTAAATTCGAGAATGGTGATACCTCAACCACAGTTTTCTGTAATGATTCCGATTTTGATACAGCCGTAAACCTTGCCGACCTTTATCTACAGCATAGCTTGCTTATGTTTCACAATCTACCAAAACAAAACGACAATGCTGTTTTCCGTTCCGGCGACAATAAACGCAAATTTTTTGATGCATTGCCTTCCGATTTTAAAAGATCCGCAGCTATTGAGTTGGGCAAAAAGTACAATCTCTCAACACGTTCTGTTGACAACCTCCTCAAAGAGCTTACAGGCAACTATCTTTCGCAGCCTCAATATGGCTGTTACTCAAAGCTGTAGGGAGTTTTAACATCTTTGTAAAACTGCAAACTTTGCAAGGTTTGCAGTTTTTCTTTTTTTTCTATTGTTGTTTATTTTTTATGTGTATTTTTGTCATAGTTTGACAAGACAACACATAACAATATGAGCCAGTTTAGTGAACATATTCGCAGCCTGCGTGAGAAAAGGAAAATCCGGCAACGTGAAGTTGCAGCCTGCTTAAAAGCTGATACTGCTTTTGTAAGTAAGTTGGAAAAAGGCGAACGACAGGCACGTCGTGAACAAGTGCTGTTGCTTGCTGAACTTTTCAAAGTTGACAAAGAAGAGTTGCTTTCTCTTTGGCTTGGCGAAAAGGTATACGATGTATTGAAAAATGAAGACGTTGCAAAACAAGCACTGAAGATTGCAGGAAAAAAAATCGATAACAATAATACAAAATAACATGGAAGATAACATTAAGCACATCGATACCTATTTGTCACTGGCTAATAGCCTTCGTTTTAAACTTTGGGCAGTTGTTGGCAAAGATGAAGCAAAAATCCAGAATATAATCAGTTACCTTTCTCAACAAAAATATACTTTAGTTGATGTAAGCATTGAACTACAAGAACTTTATAAAGAACTTGATAATAAAGAAGCTGTAAATCATGATATTGGTCAAAAGATTAAGGAATGGTTTAATTCAAAACCTGACAAACTTATTTTAACTAATGCGAGTATCCTTTATCACAGTGAATTTGTAAAAATATCACCTATTGGTGCATTCAAATACAATTCAAGAAACAAAAGTTGTGTACTGTTCCTCGAAGATGAGCAGATTATAAGTAATCGCTTGTATTACGGTCAAACCGGTACAGAAGAATATTATGACAAAGATATTAATGACATTCTCATTACAAGGCTATCTGAAATCAAAGATGATTTTATTTCTCAGGTCAGTGAACGCGAGGTTACTTATGATAAAGACAATTTGCCGGCTAATGCAATCGGTCATTTATTCAACTATACAGTAATTAAAGATGTTGTTGATATTGATTCTGATCTACGGGAATTGGATATGAAAAAAGAGCTTATTTCAAGCTACATCATATCTGAAGGAACAGAACAACAAATTATTGATTTCTTTGATAATCTTCAAAAACCGAATCATAAAGCAGTTAAAATAATTGGTAATTATGGTAGTGGTAAATCTCACTTGATTGCATTTCTTATCGGAATAATCAATAATCCTGATTTAAGGCAGTTCATCAAAAACGATAAAGTAAAAAAGGCAACAGAAAAAATAACTCGTAAGTTCTTTACAGTTCAGTTTGAACTACAGCCTGTAAATGTGGACCTTTCATATTTTTTCTTTAAAGAACTTGAAAAGCAGATTAAACGAGAATATGATATTGATATACCAAAATGGACACCTGAAATAATTGATTTAAAAGAACATATTACGAATGTAATACTGGCTCTAAAGAAGAATGATGCCACAAGGGGCTTACTTGTAATAGTTGATGAAGTTTCGGACTTTATACAAACCAAAGTGCAAAATGAAATTAAAAGGGATTTTCAGTTTTTGAGAATCGTTGCTCAGGTTTGTCAGGATCAGGATATGCTTTTTGTAACTTCGATGCAGGAAGATATTTATTCAAGTCCAAAGTTGCAGAACATTGCAGCCGACGAAGAAAGAATAAGCCAGAGATTTCAAAATATTGTTATTCGTAAAGAAGCAGTAAGCCAGGTTATTGCTCAGCGTATCGTACCAAAATCATCACAGCAAAAGGCTGAACTCAACCAAAAATTAAAACCATATATTGAGAAAATTGAGGACATTGCGAACAATCAGGAAAAATTTATTGAGTTATTCCCTTTCACTCCATCACTTTTAAACCTGTTTCATGAATTGCCCTACTTTGAAAAACGAGGAGCCATTCAATTTGCACAAACTGAGTTAAAACACGCCATCGGATTACCATTCCCTTACTTCTTTACATTTGATAGAATTTTTGACCTGCTTGAAAACAATCCGAATGTCAGAAACCTTGAAGATGTTTACGATGTCGTAAAGGTGGTAAATATCATTCAACAGAAGATTACGACGAACCTTGATGAAAAACAGCACGCAGATGCAAGTAAACTCTTGAAAGCACTTGCCGTTTATTCTTTATGGAGTAAAGGACAAAATGGTGCAACATCAAAGGAATTAGCCGAACAACTTTTAATTCTGCCTCAGAATAAAGCCATCGAATCCTTTATGCAGGTTTCTATGATTATTAAAAAAATCAGAGAAGCTACAGATGGTTTCTATATCAAAATAGTTAAAGATGAAGTTTCTGGTAATGACTATTTCAAATTCGACCCTCATATAGTTGGTGGTGACCCTGAAGAAAAGATTGAAAAGGAAATTGTTGCTGTTTCGGGTGATACCGACCTTCAGGAAAATGTTCTTTTTGACCAAATAAGAGAAATTCTTGACCTGGAGTATTTTAAGAACACCCCAAATTTATTTATTGATGAATGTGCCTGGATTTCGGTTAAATCATTCCGCAAGGGTTTTATTGTATTTCAAAGGAAAGATCAGGAAATAAACGCTATTGATAATACGGATTATGTAATAAATTTTGTTTCTCCCTTTTCTAAAAAGAAACCTATCACCTACTGCAAAAATCAGCTAAATATAAAAATCAAACTTGAAAGCAAAGACCATAAAGAAAATATTGAACTGATAAAAAGAATTGTTGCGATTAAATCTTTGATTTCAAAGAACGTGATGGCAACAGCAATGCAGAAGAAATTACAGGAAGCATTAGAAGGTTATCGTAACCCTGCTGGGACAACAATTACTGGGATAAAATACCGATTGTCAAGGTGTATATATTTCCTTTCAGAAGTGGAATTAAATGGAAATACCATTTCCGTACAGTCAACACTTGGTAAAGAGTATAATAACATTTCCGAAATCATATCTGAGCTTAAAAAGAAAGTGTTCGATAAATGTTTCAATGATGTTTATCCTGAACACCCAAAATATGCGGAAATGCTGACAGGTAGTAATATTGTTAATTCGCTTTCCCAAATTGCTGATGAAATAACGTCAGGTAATTCTAAAGCACTAACTACACGGTCAAAATCATTTATTTCTACATTAAGCATCACCAATACCAATGGGGATATTGATATTTCAGGCAATAAATTAGCTCAAATTATTCTGACTACTATTTATTCAAAGAATGGGAAAGTAGTTGACATTGAAAAGGAAATTCAACCCTTGCTAACTATCGCACCTTATGGCTTAGAACCAGAAACAATTCATTTCTTTTTAATTGTTTTAACCACACTCGGGAAAATATCATTAAAGTCAAAAGGTGGTGGTGACGATTTTGATATTTCCAATATTAACGAAAAATTCAAGAGTTTAAGCCAGTTTGACAATATTATCTATGCCATAAAGAAAGATGATCTTTCTTACGACTTTGCATGCAACCTGATGAATGCTTTAGGGCTGAATGGTAATATGATTCTTAAAGAAAGTACAAGAAACGAAGGGTTTACCTCATATCTGAAAACTGTAAAATCAATCAATGAAGATTTAAAAGCATTGAGTTATCAGGTTGATGCATTGATTAAAAAGGACAATGTTTTTATTAATACAAAAGACTTACAGGAATACTTTTCTTCGATAACCAGTATTGAATGGGCAAAACTTGATATTCCAAATCATGCCAAGTTTAACACACTTGAGTTTTTAAATAGTAAGCTAAATATTATTAAGGATTCACTGAGCAGCCTTGCGACATTAAAGCAAGCAATCGATGACTACAATAAAACCATTCATTCCGGTATCATTTACATGAAAGATGCTTTGGAAATTGTAAGAGCAAATGAACAATACCTAACAGAAAAAACAATTCCTGGTAAACTTGAGCAATTCTCTAAAGACACTATTTTAATTACTGAAAATTTCAGCAAATTCATTCAATTGAATGAGAGATTTCCTCTTTCTGGTAAAATCGAAACATTCAAAAAAATATATGTTACTGAGTTTTATTATCCTGCATTGCAAAACACCATTGGCGATAAAGTTGATTGGAAACCATTAGAAACATTCACTAAACACAAATTGTTTCCACAAATTATGGCACTTGCACAGCTCGATTGTAATGTGCCTGAAAAAATCAATAAGAAAATTCAACTTTGGTCTGACTTATTCAGTTGGCGTAGTAAATCAGTTGATGTTGACCGCTTGTATCAGATTCCGTTTGATACCGCCACCAATTTCATGAAAATTGTACGTGATTACAGTATAATAAAAAAAGAGAGCCAGGCAGTAGAAACAACACTGGTTAAAATTCATGATGATTATGCTTCAACGGCTGTTACTGAAATAAAGAAACGGGAGCAACAGATTGAAATTGTAAAGTTATCAGCTGAATTAAAGAAAAGCATAAAAGAGATTATTAAAACCGGAACATTTCCTTCTCCGTTGACCTCTCAACTAATTGATGCCATTAATAAACTCTTTGTTGATATTAAAATAGTTACTCTAAAGAAGGAAGATGTGCTAAAATCCCTGTTTAAAAAGGACGAACTGATTACACTCGACCAATTACGGGAAGCCTTTTATAATCTTGAACAAAAGATTAAACAGGAAAACAAAGGAGAAGAAATTCGTTTGAAACTTGAATAACCCAAATATCTAAATTTTATGGATTACAAAGAAGATTTAAAAAATAAGCTCCCCGAGCTCAAAAAGATTGAGGGCTTTCCAATAGGTGCTGATGACGATATTTTGGCTTTATCTGATCCACCGTACTTTACTGCCTGTCCTAATCCTTATATTGCCGGATTTATAAAAGAACATGGAAAACCTTATGACGAGGTAAATGATGATTATCACAGAGAACCATTTGTGGGAGATGTTGAAGAAGGTAAAAATTCAAAATTGTATAAAGCCCATTCTTATCATACTAAAGTTCCTTTTGATGCTATTAAAATTTATATAGAACATTATACTAATAAAGGCGATATTGTGCTTGATGGATTTATGGGGAGCGGCATGACAGGAATCGCTTCTCAATTGTCTGACAGAAATGCAATTATATCAGATTTATCTCCATTTGCAGGCTTTTTAGCTAGTCGATATAATGATTTTAGTATCAACTTTCAAGATGAAACTTCAGAATTTATTGATATTGTAAAAAATCTTTCAAAAGAATTTGAATGGCTTTATACAACAAATATTAAAGGCAAAAAAGCTTTAATAAATTATTCTATTTTAAGCAGAATATTTCAATGTCCGTTTTGCAAAAATGAATTTTCATTCTGGGATTATGCAGTGGACAAAACATCTGAAAAAGTAAATGACAGTTTTAAATGTAAAAACTGCTCTGCAATAATAAGCAAAGATATATGTCATAATGTATTTGAAACAAAGTATGATTCTTCTTTAAATGAAAACATTGAACAAATTAAATATAAGGTAGTTATAAATGATATAACTCAACTTTCAAAAAGGTATAAAGTCGATGCTGATGATTATATTGAAACTTTAGAACAAAAAGTTAACGAATATATTATCCCATTCTGGTTTCCAACCGAAAGAATGCCAGAAGGTGATGAAAGTAGAAGAAATGATAAATTTGGGTTTACTCATATACATCATTTTTATACAAAAAGATCTTTGATTGCTTTATCAGCAATACATAATCAACTAAAAACTGATTTTCAGAAATATATTTTTACTTCAATTATAAGTATGAGATGTAATATGAGAATGCCATATAGACCTGGTGGAAAAAGTGCAGGTACAGTCAATAATTTAAATATACCCTCAATTATTCAAGAATATAATGTATTTGATACTATTTTACGAAAAGCAACCAAAATATATTCAGCGTTCAAAGAAACAAAACAAAAATTATCTGTTTCTGATAAAAAAAAGACTATTATTTCCACTAATTCGATTTCATCTTTACCATATATAATTCCAGAAAATTCTATAGATTACATTTTTACAGATCCTCCGTTTGGTTCCAATATAATGTACTCTGAACTTTCTTTTTTTTGGGAATCATGGTTGAAGGTGAAAACAAATAATTATGCTGAAGCAGTAATATCAAAAACTCAAAATAAAAAAGAAGTAGAATATTATAATTTAATGTTAGAATCATTTCAAAGTTATTATAAAGTTTTAAAGCCAAAAAGATGGATTACAGTGGAATTTCATAATTCAAAATCATCTATTTGGAACATTATTCAGGAATCTATAGCTAAGGCAGGTTTTATAATTTCAAGTGTTGCGATCTTAAATAAGAAACAAGGTAGTTTTACTCAAGTCACTTCACCAGGTTCTGTGGAAAAGGATTTAGTTATATCTGCGTATAAACCTTCATTAGAGTTCACAAAAAGATTTTTATCAGTTACTGGAAACAACTTAGAAGCTGACTTTATTAGGCAATTTCTTTCCCAATTGTCAATTCAACCATGCATTGAAAGGACTGAAAAAATGCTTTATTCAAAAATGCTGAGTTTTTATATTTTGCATGGTTATGAGATAAATATGGATGCTAAAGCATTTTATAAAATGCTGAATATGTCGTTTATTGAGATTGATGGTTTGTGGTTCACATCTGAGCAAATTGAAAAATACCTTGAATTTAAAAAGAAATTGAAATTAGAAGGTATCGAAGAACTAAAATCAGGCAGTATGTTTCTTTTTGTTACCGATGAAAAATCTGCTTTGGTTTGGCTTTACAATTTCATTTCTGAATCTAAATCATTTTCTGACATTCATACTGCTTTCACGCAGTTAGCAAATATACAAGGCGATGCTGTTCCTGAGTTAAGAGAATTGTTAGAGCATAATTTTGTTTTTGAAAATGATAAATACCGCAGACCTCAAAACGAACCGGAACATAATCAAATTTCTGAAAAACGGGAAAAAGCTTTGCTTCGTGAGTTTGAATCGCTTCTAATCAAAGCTAAAACAGAAAAAGGTAAGATAAAATTAGTGCGAAAAGAGGCGTTATTATTCGGTTTCGAAACCTGTTATAAAAGCCGAAGGTATCAGGATATTTTAACCGTTACCAGTAAGTTAGACAAAGCAATAATTGAAAACAGTGCAGAACTCAACGATTTTGTTGAAGCAGCCGAAATCATGGTAAAAGGAATGGAATAATGGTAAGTTGGCAGTTACGCATTTTGACACAGTTAAATCTGTCGGAAAAATCACATAAGATAATTTCTGATGAAACCGGTGTGCTTTCTAAACAAGTTTTTACAACATTTCTTTCAGAAAATCAAATTTCATTTTCAGTTACTGACAAGATACCCGATATGCTTTCGATTGTCAGCAAAAAAGAAACACTGATTATCATTACAGGTATAAGGGAAATACCCGATTTCATCACAAATAAATACGAACACCGCATATTCACTTTTGCGGATATTCCGCTCAATGGTCAAATCCAGTCCTTATTAGGTAACCAACCGGTAAACGCAATAATTCAATTATTGGATTACTGCTACAAAAATGATCCTCATATTGTTTTATCACAAGCAAACCTACCTGAGTTACTATTAAAAAGTGCACAAAATGCAGCTCATTCAAGAATTGAGGAAATTGTAAGTAAAATCCATTCGATTTTATCAGATGAACCGGAATACAAGACGGTCCTGCAATTAGGGAAACTTTTGGGTGAACTTATTTACCTTTCTCATAAATACAACAACAACCAGTACTCCGATATAATTCCAGCGATTGACAGTTATTCTGAAAAATTTGTAATTACCGGGAAAATGAATGATGCGTTTTTTGCATCACTATCGGGCAATCCGGTTACAGTTGACAAAATCCTGCACAACATCAGATTTGAAAAGAAAGATAAATCAGCATTGCTTTGTTTTGATTGTATGGGCTGGGCTGAATGGTTTTTATTGAAAGATGTTTTGCAGGAGATGAATCTTTCATTTGAAGAAACAGAATTGTTTGCCTTATTGCCAACAGTTACATCAATTTCACGTTCGGCGATTTTTCAAGGTTCAACCGAAGTGTATAACGTAAAAACACCAGGCAGAGTCTATGAAGAAAAAACTTTTGCAGCTTTCTTTTCTGAGAAAGAAATAAAGTATTTCAACGGAACAGACGCCATTACTGATGATTCTCTACTTGGCTATGACTGCATAAGTTTGCTGTTTACTTTCTTTGATGATATTGCACACGCTGCTCAGATTCCGGAAAATGGATTGGGAAAGCTATTGTATTTTGATGCAATAAACAGCTACCTCAAAAATTCAAACATAAAACAAGTTATAGAAACTCTTCTGGATAATGGATTTGCACTGTATTTCTGTTCAGATCATGGTTCCATTGTTGCAACAGGCAATGGTCAGCGGATTGAAAAATACCTAATAGACAATTTTGCAAAAAGAGCTTGCATCATTCCGGCTACATCCAGCGAACTTACAGAATTAAGTAAAGTAAATATCCCTTTTGTCTCAGATAAAGTTATGATACTTCCCGAAGGGAGGGAAATGTTTACTTATAAAGGAAAACAAGAAATTAATCACGGAGGCATTACTGTTGAAGAAATGGTAGTGCCATACATAAAAATAAAGAATTGAAATGATTGGCTACGACAGACCATTAAAACCCGAATGGATTTATAAAACCCTTCAATTGGTTCAACCAGGCAGAAAGCCGGAAGAATACTATGATGCTTACAATAGCATTGCAGTTGAATTAACTGGAAAAGACGGAAGACGGAAAACAAGAACAGTTTTATTTCGCACATTCATATATAGTTTTCAGGAAACAACAAGTATTATACAAGATAATATGCTTTTAAATCTTTGCAAACAAAGAGATTTTGAGTATATGAAACCTATATTGCTTGCGAAATTCATTATTGATTACGAAATACTTAGATTCTTCACCCAGAAATTTTATCAGATATTTGACCCTTCTCAGGAAGTAAGTTCCCCTGCAATAACAGCCAAAATGGTAGAAAGCTATGGAGATACAGAGATTATAAAACGCTCCACCCGTTCATTTCTGAAAACACTTTGCGATTTCAAAATATTAGAACCTGTAAATTCAACCAAATACCATCAATTACCTAAATCAGATTTGACTACAGAACAGATAAGAGATATTCTTAAACTCTATGCCATTGCAAATCATACAAAGCAAATAGACATTCAAAACCTTGATAAATCAATGTTTGCTTTCTATCAAACACCCGATTTAAATAAAGTGGCAAAAGAAAACCATACTTCTGAATGGGAGTATATCAGTGGGGTTGACAGAAAATTACTAATCTTAAAATAAGGATAAAATGGCAGAGACTAAAAGACATAAAGTTTTTATCAGTTTCCAGCATGGTTGTGAAGATACAATCCCTGAAGAATCAAACTTGTTTACATTTTTCAGCACTTATAATGCATTATCAAACAGTTTTTTACAATTTGCTCACCTCGTTGGTGAGGCGAACAAAATCAATTGAATATGAAAGACCTTACCAACTCAAATATTGACAGGCAGAACATTCTGAATAACCGCTATGCTTTAACCCAGATTCAAGAATACATCGGTTTACCCGGAATGTTATTTGAAGGCGAATTTCGTTTTACGAAAGAAATGGTTGCCAATTTCTTTGAAATTGACATTTCTACAATTGACAGGTATCTTGCTAAATATGAAGCTGAATTAAAGCATAATGGATACATTTTAACCAAGGGTAAACAACTGAAAGACTTCAAATTACAATTTGCTCACCTCATTGATAAGGCGAGCAAAACTCGTCAGCTTGGTTTATTCAATTTTAGGGCACTGTTAAATTTATCTATGTTACTTGTCGAAAGTGAAAAAGCCCGTCATTTAAGAAGTAAAATCCTCGATATTGTAATTCATACGATTAACGAAAAAACCGGAGGAGGCACAAAATATATTAATCGCAGGGATGAAGATTATTTAATAAATGCTGTCAGGGAGCACAAATACAGAAAAGATTTCACGAATGCCCTTAACCAATATGTTGACCTCGGTAATTATAAGTACTCTCTATATACTGACAAGATTTATCAGGCAATTTTTCGTGAAAATGCTAAAGAGTATAAGCAAATTCTGAAACTGGCAGATAATGAAAATGCAAGAGACACAATGTATGCAGAGGTTTTAAAACTAATAGCATCATTTGA
>Ga0116184_10004056_pt1 | contig 11708 bp, 8 predicted proteins | sample AD_JPNNA5_MetaG_FD_89886 | JGI IMG/M metagenome (GOLD analysis project Ga0116184, IMG submission 89886) | Active sludge microbial communities of municipal wastewater-treating anaerobic digesters from Japan - AD_JPNNA5_MetaG | ecosystem: Engineered > Bioreactor > Anaerobic > Digestate | place...
CCTCCTCCAACTCGTGTATTCGAAGTCATAATCCATCTTAAATAAACAACACTTTGATTTTCGCATACAGCCGGTAACGGATAATTTGTAACTACACCCGATGTCCAGTTGGCAGCAACTTGCGGAACAGTTGTTAAATCATAATACGTTGAGCCATTAAGACTATATTGAATTTTAAAATCTCTTGGACCGGCATAACTTTGAGAATATTGTTTCGAAGAGATTTTTAAATTTTTATAGCTGGTTGTTAAAAAGCTGACAGTCCAATATTTTACGCCACTACCACTTGACCATCCGGTACAACTTCCACTATACGTTGAAGCTCCTGTTGATGTATAACTAGGCGTTCCTGTAGCATTTTCAGAAAGAATTTTTGTTCCGTTATTACCACTTATTCCGGCATCTGCATATTTATCTTTTGAAGTAGAAGGGAAATTCCAAGCAACCACCGTTGTTTGATCGGTTGTAGTAACCGTTACATTAGGAACGGTTACAGTTGTTTTATAATTTATACTAGCAGCTGTTCCTGTATAAGGATAAATTTTAAAATAATACGTTTTATTCGCTGTTAAATTAGCAAACGTATAACTCTGAACAGCTTGTGCAATATTTTGGATAAGTGTTCCATTTGTTTCAGCAATGCCATCTATGGGGTCTGTAATGGATGCAAGACTAACAGCACTTCCTTTTATTAAATACCCGTTTGGAAGAACTCCACTGGCAGCATCTGTCCATGTAAGTTGTATTGCATTACTTAAAATAGTTCCCGTTTTGAAATTGGTTACATGATACGTAGGTTCATTAGAAACCGTGTACGGTTGTGCAAGGTACATGGTAGTCATATTTAAATTATTTATAGCTACTATTCTGTAATAAACAGTTGTACCTCCGGGTTGCGCCGGAATGGTTGACGTAGTCGTATATACGTTCCCATTAGCCGACATGGCAATTGTATTATTAAAAGATATACTATCCGTACACCATAATAAATTAACCGATGATATTAAATTACAATTATCGGTAATATTTGCAGACACAAGTACTTCGTCTGAAACACCAACATTTGAAGGCATTTGAACGATATTGGCAATTACCGGTACGCTTGTAACAACACTTATTGTAATTAAATTAGAATTTACTTGTGTTCCGTTTGAACAAGCATCGCTTGAAGTAACAATACAAGAAAAAACATCCTGATTAGCTATAGATACAGTGGAATAAGTAGCTCCATTTGCACCCGATATTTCTACCCCATTCAACATCCATTTATATGCCGGGGCTAAGCCACAATTAACCGGATTTGCAGTAAATGTAACTGATTCACCGGCACAAATATTTTGTTTGTTAGCTGAAATCGTGAGACTAGGTGTTATCATTTGAATGGTGACGGCATTAGATGTAGCAGGCGATCCAGAAACACAGGTAGCATTTGATGTCATAACACAAGTAATTACATCTCCATATGATAAGGAAGACGAAGAATAGATAGATTCAACTGCTCCAGAAATAACCACTCCATTTTTCTTCCACACATAGGTAGGGTTATTCCCGCCATTTGTCGGACTTGCTGTAAACGTAATTGTTTCCCCTTCACAAATGGTTGTTTTATTCGCAGTGATAGAAACACCGGCAACAACACTACTTCCATTAATAGGAACAAGCGAAATATTCTTTATTTGTAATGCGTTATCCGTTGTTGTAATATTCACTGTTTGCGAAGTATATCCTCCTGCAGAATAAGTAACACTCCAATTACCTGCTTTAATTGGACGGTAATAATCCCCAAATTTAGATCCTGACCATACCCAAGAACTATCTTTATCGTGACTATTTACAAACACTTTTGCTTTTATTGGAAGTCCTGTACATGCATCCGTTATAGTACCTTTAAAACCATACAGACATTCTTCTAATAGTTTTAACATTGGGTTTTTTAACACATTCCAATAATTTGGTAATAATTCACTACCCAATTTTTTAGTAAGAGAAATTTCAATTGTTGCTTCTCTACAATGTTTTTGATAATTCATAAAATCTTGACGGCCTCCGGTAACAACATACCAGTCGGCTCCTTCGGTAATTCCACTTGTATATGTATCTTTAAAATAATTAGAAATTGAATTAAGAGGACCATAATAAATACAGGAGTCTGCAAAATTCTTGGCGGTATATCTATACCAAGCATCATCGGCATGTGCTCTTGCAGAAGTAGTCCAGGTATCCCAAGGGTATGAATATACGGAAGCTCCTCCGTGGAAATTACCACCCATTACAAAATTTAAGGTATCTGCAAAACCCATCGTTATTTGCGTTTCTGCTTGATAGGAATTGCCATCAGGATGAGCACCGGTTCTCGGATCGGGATAATTTCTGTTTAAATCAACTCCATTCGCATTATACCTTCGGGCATAGGTTATCGAAGTTCCTGTTGATGAATTATAATAAGTACCATCGGGATTTGTATTCGGCAATATCCATAATTCAATATTGTTTAAAATATTTGTTACCCTTGAATTGGTGTTGTAATTAGATAATAAATAATCTGCTAAACGTAACATCATTATATATCCCGTAGTTTCATCTCCGTGCATGGTTGCACTGTATAAAAATTTTGGTTTAGCTACATTTGAACCAATGTTATTGGTAATTTTTAACGCTATAATTTTTCTTCCATTTACCGTATTTCCCAAGTTATATCTTTTGCATAAATTAGGATATTTGGATTGAAAATTTGTCATCATCTGATCGTACACACTATAGGTAGGATAGCGATTCCAACTACTCATATCAGCTACGGTAGTAGCCATTGTAATAGCTCTTGTTTCTTGTTCTTTAATAATAGTGTATGGGATTTTCAATTTAAGAAAATCCGCAAATTCTTTTTCGTTTGCAACAGCTTTAACTTGTAATGTCTTTGAATTAAACCCATCTAACGAAATCATTTTCGTAAGTACGGTATTCACTTGTTCTTTCGATTCTGCAGTAAACTGAAACGTTACTTCAGGGAAATCCTTGAATAAAGTGGAAAGAATTTCTTTCGTTTTTGCATCTTCATTTTTTATCTTTTCGTAAGGCGAAATAACTTGTGCCTTTGCAAGATTAAAGCCAAAGAAACACAATAAAATAAATAATGAGGTAAATGTAGTTAGTCTTTTCATAAGATATAATTTTAGGATATATGCAAAAGTAATAATTTGAACGAGTTTATTCATAGCTTAAATGTATATTTATATATCTTTATATATTTATAATTTGTCTATATTTATTAATTCTATATATGTTAATTTGATTAAACAATAAGAACCTAATTATTATTAAAAATTTTAAAAATAATTTTCTTATTATATTGAATATCAACAACTATTTTTAGACTTTTATGGCATTTACCAATCGTGTTTTATATAAATTTATTAACACATCTCTTTTAATAATTATATTATTATTAAATATATTCGATTAAATAATTATTTATTAACACGAATGCTTTATATTTTCTTTTAAAAAAAAGATAAAAAATATACTATTTGAATCTTTTCTACGTTAATTTTTTTTTTAAAACTCTTTTTTATTCATCTAAATTTTTAAATACTCTTTTTTATATGCGTAATAACACATTATTATTAAGACGTTTATGTTGTATTTTATTTTTTTTATTTATTTGTCTACAAAGCAAAAGTCAAAACAAGGATACACTTGTTCAATGGACATTTGCAACCGGAACAGTGTTAGATTCTATTGCAGACAAAGGAATACCTGAAAATCAAAAAAGCATTATCAGAACATATGGAGAAACGAATGAACTATCCTATACTGTTAACGGGTACACTACAAAATCTGCCGGTTGTTCCGGGTGGAATAATGGATCAGCATTAAAATATTGGCAAGTTATATTCTCCACCAAAGGGTATAATAAACTTGATTTAAAATCAAGACAAAGAAGTTCCAATACCGGACCTAAAAACTTTATTATACAGTATAAAACATCTTTATTAAATAATTGGTTGAACATATCAACCGACACGATACATCCCGCAGTAAATTGGACTTCTGCTATGGTGGATTTACCCTTACCGGCATACTTAAACAATCAGGACTCAATTTATCTTCGATGGGTAATGACAAATAATGAAGCTGTAAACGGAAGTGAAGTAAGTTCAGTTGGAACATCCAATATTGATGATATAATAATAATAGGACAAGCTAATTCCGAAACATTGAAGCCTCAAGTAATAAAAACCTACCTAAAAAATTTATCTCAAATAATAGTAATTTTTAATAAAGCCGTCAATCAAACTGCTGAAGTTACAGATAACTATTCAGGTGTAAATAATATTAGTGGAACCATATTTTGCGAAACAAAAGATACAATTACCCTTTGCTTATCGAGTCCACTTAATGATGGAACCACATATACCCTTACGATTTCAAACATTCAAGACATAAATGGAGTTACAATGGAATCGCCTCAATCTTTTTCGTTATCCTATTCTACCTATTTAGCACCATTAGTAATTACCGAAATTATGTATAATCCTCCCGAAAGTGGAACAGATTCGCTCGAATTTATTGAAATATTGAATAATGGAAATATTCCTGTAGCCTTAAAAAATTACACATTTATGGATGGAAATGATACTTACACATTTATGGATGATACCATTCATGCATATCAATACTATTTAATTGCATTCGATTCGTTGAAATTTAAAAATTTTTACAAAAAAACAGCTCGTCAATGGAATTTTGGAGGTTTAAGTAATACCGGGAATACATTCATTTTGAAAAATGCAAGTGCTGTTGTACTTGATTCTGTAGTTTATTCCAGTTCAAATGCATGGCCTTCAACAGCAAACGGCTTCGGAGCCTCCTTAACCTTATGCAACCCAAGTGCAGATAACGCCTTAAACATAAACTGGACAAACTCTACAGAATTTATTGACTCTGTTAATCATATTGCAGTATTTGCAAGTCCCGGAAACGGATGTATGACAACAGAAACAAAAGAAAAAGAAAAACGAGATTTATTCATTAATTGTTTTCCAAATCCTGCAAAAGATAAAATAAATGTACAAATTAAAGATGAAGCAACATCTCTTATTATTTATGACATATTCGGTAAAATCTATTTTAAATTAAATGAACCTTCGAAAAACACAATCATAGATACCGAATTGTGGACTAACGGAATTTATTATTTTCATATTCTTTTTAAAAATAATATGGTAATAACTAAAAAAATTATAATTCTTTAATTTTCAATATTAATAATTAACTTATCATTTCTAAATACAATATTTTTTTACATTTGTTTTTTAGAATTAAATCATAAAATCGAATGAAAATTAAGAAATTATTTATTTGCCTATTTTTTTTACTTCTCCCTTTCTTATCAATATCGCAGGATAAACCACTACGTGTTGAAATTGAAGCAAAATATAACTCCGATTCATACGTAATTATTCCTTTTGGAGAAAATGGAGTGATTCTTTTTTCCCCAAGTAATGAGAACATAGATAAAACGAATCAAAAATGGTATTTTACTTTATATGATACCGATTTTAAGGAAGTGTGGACCAAAGAGCAAGCTGTTAATAAAGGATTCCGTTTTATGTTTTTCGATTATAGCGATCAATATCTTTACATTTATCTTGAAAATAAATATTCTTCCAGTTCAAAAGGAAATTTTCAAATTTTGAAAATAGATGTCGTAAATTCAAGTATTTCAACATTCAATTCAGAAATATCCAAGAAATCTACCATCACCGGGTTTAAAGTAATAAACGATGTAGCCATGTTATCGGGATACACATTGCCTTCTAAAGGTAAAACGATTAGCCAAACCGTATTATCGTTTACACTAGTCCCTCTTATTACAGGAATGAATTTAAAAAGATACCAGCCTTTAATATATTTATATGACATGGCATCGAAAACGGGTAAAATAGTCGAAAACGAATACCCTGCTCAAGCCTATGTTGATGGGCTAACCAAAGACACGTTACAATCTTCCTATCTTTTAAGTATTAAGAATTTTATTCCTCGAAAAACGAATATAATGCACATTGATGAATATAATATATCCGGCGAAAAATTATCGACAATCAGCTTAACAACAAACAACGAAAAAAGAAAATTAAATACAGCAAAAGTTGCTTCTTTAAATCAAAACGAAAAAGTTATCATTGGAACGTATAATAACAACACTAAAGGAAATAGTGCAAATCCGGCATTTAGCGGTTTTTCGGAGGGGTCTAACGGCATTTATGTTGCGAACACGAATAATAATATTCAACAAAATATTACTTTTTATAATTTTTCGAAATTTAAAAGTTTTTATTCCTATTTAACAGCGCGTAGAACTTTTAAAATGATTAAAAAAGCAACTAAATTGGAAGCTAAAGGAAAAGAAATTTTATACGATTACAAATTACTCGTACACGATATTATTGAAAGAGATTCTTCTTACATTATGATTGCAGAAGCATATTACCCCGAATATCATCAGGTTCACAGAACTACCTTCGATATTTACGGACGACCTACAACCACTACCGAAATGGTTTTTGATGGGTATCGGTATACCAACGCGATTATTGCTTGTTTTAATAAAAAAGGGGAAATTTTATGGGAAAATAGCTTTGATATGTTTAATATTCTCACATTTAATCTACATGAACGTATTAAAGTTTTAATTGACGGAGAAGATATTGTTCTCGCTTATAACTATGCCGGCGATATTGCATCGAAAGTAATACAAGGAAACGATGTTATTGAAAGCAAGGAATATACTAAAATTGAAACAAGTTACAATAACGATAAGGTAATCAACGATTATGATAGTGATATGGAATACTGGTATGGAAATTATTTTATTTCATACGGGTATCAACGTATTAGAAACAAACAGATGGATAAATCGAGAAGAACCGTATTTTATTTTAACAAAATTGCTTTTCAATAATTCTCCTTTTAAAAAGGCAAGTCATCCATTTCTTCTTTAGATGCAGAAAACGTTGCAGGTAATTCTTCATTAGACATATTTTGAGCGGAAGAGGAATTCTCCATATTTTCTACTTTCCATGCCGTTGCTTTTGTGTACCATTTACCGTTGTATTCACGGCTATCAACATCAAAATAAACTTTTAATTTATTTCCTGGGTTTGCATTCATTAAATCAATTTTATCATTCCATAATTCAAAACAAAGCTTTTTGGGAAACTTAGATTCTATTTCAAGCACAAATTCCATTTTCCGCATAACCCCTTTTTGACTTTTAATGTCCTGAACTGGAAGCAACTGTAATAATTTTCCTTCTATTTCCATATACTTTTTAAAATTTTTTCAAATTTACTTATTTTTTCAGAAAGATTATCAAATAATATTTCTCCTTTTCTATAATATAAAAATTATCAAAAAAATTCTACATTTGCTAGAATGTTAAGTTTTAATTTAAAATAATTACTATGAGCAATAAGACTTTTATAATCATTTTTACAGCTTTATTATTTTTTCAATTTTCATTTGGACAAATAACCGATGCTGAAAAAAAATTAAAAGAAAAAAATGCCGATACCACGCAAGGGTGGAAAACAGGAGGTGTTTTTGCCCTTAATTTATCGCAAACATCGTTAACAAATTGGGCTGCTGGAGGACAACCTTCTCTTTCATTAAACGGACTTTTAAGCACCTTTGCTAATTATAAAAAAGGGAAAACGGTATTAGATAACTCTTTAGATTTAGGATATGGAATATTAAGACAAGGAAAGAAATCCGATTTTATGAAGACAGACGATAAAATTGATTTCTTATCTAAATATGGAAGAGAAGCATTTACTAATTTCTATTATGCAGCTTTAATCAATTTTAAAACACAAATGAGACCGGGATATAACTATCCAAATGATTCTGTTATAATTTCCAATCTTTTATCTCCTGCCTATTTACTTGGAGCTATTGGTATGGACTATAAACCAAACAATTATTTCAGTATGTTTTTATCTCCTTTAACTGCTAAAATAACGATTGTAAACGACAAAACACTTGCCGATGCTGGTGCTTTTGGTGTTGATCCCGCAACATACGATAATTTAGGAAATGTTTTAATTCATGGAAAAAAAATAAAAAAAGAACTCGGAGGTTATATACGTGTTATTTATTCACGCAACGATTTTAAAGAAGAATTGTTAAAAAATATAGCTCTTACCACTAAAATGGATTTATTCTCAAACTACCTTAAAAATCCACAAAATATTGATGTAAGCTGGGAAACACAAATAGCTTTTAAAGTAAATAAATTTATCTCGGTAAATATAAACACGCATTTATTATACGATGATGATATCGATATTCAAATAGATAATAATGATGATGGAATAATTGATGCAACAGGTCCTCGCATTCAGTTTAAAGAAATTTTGGGTATTGGCTTTGCATATAAATTTTAAGCGTACAATTAATATAAACTAAAAATTATGAAAATTATTGAAGAATTCAAAACATTCGCCATGAAAGGCAATGTTATCGACATGGCTGTCGGTATAATTATTGGTGCCGCTTTTGGTAAAATTGTTGCTTCTGTAGTAAGCGATGTTATTATGCCTCCAATAGGTTTGCTTGTTGGCGGAGTAAATTTTTCCGATTTAAAATTTGTGATGAAAGAAGCTGTCGGGGCTAATCCTGCCGTAACATTAAATTATGGAAACTTCTTACAAGTTACCTTCGACTTTTTAATTGTTGCTTTTGCTGTATTTTTATTAATTAAAGGGCTAAACTCTGCAAAGAAAAAGAAAGAAGAAGCTCCTGCAGCAGCTCCCGCACCTACAAAAGAAGAAGTTTTATTAACAGAAATTCGTGATTTATTAAAGAAATAATTATTCTTTCGTAAAATAAAAAAAAGCATTTTATAAATTATAAAATGCTTTTTTTATTTGAAAAAATAATTAGCTTTCGGTATTCCCATTGTTTAATTTAAAATATCCGTTGGATTATTTTAAATTTACAATTGGTTTAAATTTTTAAAATGTTCTACCAAATAATTTGTCGCTTTTATATATGCGCCTTTTAAGCTTTCTCCTTTCCCTAAAAAACAAGCTATTGCTGAAGAAAGCGTACAACCTGTTCCATGCGAATAGGTGAAATTATTCCATTCCCTTTCAAAAAAGAAGACTTCATTTTTGGTTATTAATGCTTCTTTCAATTTATCTCCTTTAAAATGCCCCCCCTTTAATAAAATAGCGGTGTTCCATTCGTTACATTTTATTTGAGCTATTTCAATTCCTTCTTCTATTGTAGTAATTTCAGTATTTACCAATTGTTCAAATTCATGTTTATTCGGGGTAATCAGTTTACAAAGTGGAAATAAGTCTTTTCTCATAATCAATATTGAGGATGCATCGAGAAAAGGAGTCCCTCCGGTAGAAGATAAAACGGTATCTAATACAATATTTTGTGTTGAATTATTTTTTAAACAATCAACTATTGCATCTAAATTTTCTTTACTACAAATCGCACCAATTTTAATTGCTTTAAGCGGAAAAGACTGCAAGCATTGGTTTATTTGTAATTGCAATAAAGAAGATTTAACCGCTTCTACCAGATACACGTTTTTAAAATCCTGCACCGTAATCCCGCTTATCGCGGAAAGAGGCCAGTATCCTAATTCATGACTCACCTTTATATCCTGCTGAATACCGGCACCACCACTATTATCGGAAGCTGCTATGGTTAAAAAATAATCCATTAGATGTTACGATCGTTTTTAACAGCACATAAATTCCCGCACATAGAGCAATGATCTTCCTCGCTACTTTCCGATTCTTTTTTTCTTTTTCTTGCAATTTCAGGATCTAGCGCCATTTTAAACATGGTTTCCCAATCAAGTTCTCTTCGTGCTTTAGAAATAATTTGGTCGCGTTCTCTACTTCCTTTCACATTTTTAACTATATCGGCACTATGTGCTGCAATTTTACTTGCCATTACTCCTTCTTTCACATCGTTTTCATTCGGCAAACACAAATGTTCGGCCGGTGTTACATAACATAAAAAGTCAGCTCCGTTTATAGCAGCTAGTGTTCCACCTATTGCTCCAACAATATGATCATAGCCGGGAGCACAATCTGTTACCAATGGTCCTAAAACATAAAAAGGCGCATCATGACAAACTCTTTTCATTAATTTCATGTTCATTTCAATTTGATCGAACGGCATATGTCCCGGTCCTTCTACCATTACCTGAACGCCCGCTGCTCTGGCTCTATCGACCAACTCACCTAATATAAGTAATTCTGCTACTTGTCCACGGTCGGTAGCATCTGCGCCGCTTCCCGGACGAAGACCATCGCCCAGACTTATTGTTACATCATATTTTTTACATATCTCGAGCACTCTGTCGTATTGTTCATATAAGGGGTTTTCTTTATTGTTATCCACAATCCAGCGTTTTAATAAAGCGCCGCCCCTACTTACAATACCGCAAACCCGTTGATCGTTATCTAAAAACGAGAGCGACGACCTGGTAACACCACAATGAAGAGTCATAAAATCGACGCCCATTTGAGCTTGCAATTCTATTTCCTGGAATAATTCTTCTGGATCGAGTTGCGAAATTTTCTTGCCTTCGGCTAAAATTTTAGTTGCTACTCCATAAATAGGAACCGTACCAATCATAACATCCGATTCGGCAATAATTTGTTTTAATATTTGATGTAAGTTACCTCCGGTAGAAAGATCCATCAATGCATCGGCGCCGTATTTAACGGCTATCTTCATTTTTTCTATTTCTTCTTTCAGGTTACAATGCTTTTCGGAAGTGCCAATATTTGCATTTATTTTGGTAGATAAGCCGCTCCCTATTCCGCGAACAGGAAAAGAATGGTTTACGTTTTTAGGAATAACAATTCTTCCGGCTGCTATTTCTTGTCGTAACCATGCTGCATCCACTTGTTCGTTTGCTGCAACTATTTTCATTTCGTTGGTGATAACACCTTTTAATGCTTGTTGTAATTGTGTCATTTTATACTGATTAAAATTTAAATTTTATATTAATTAAGGATAATAGCTCCGATGCTGCTTTTTGGGGATCTTCGGCTGAACAAATAGCCGAAACAACCGCAATACCGTTAGCACCTGCATCTATTATTGTTTTTACATTGGTTTTAGAAATACCTCCTATTGCTATTAGCTTATGATTAGTGATATTTCGTGCTTTTTTTAATCCTTCAATTCCCCAACACCCTAAAGTATCGGTTTTAGTAGGTGTAGCAAAAATAGGACTTATTCCCAAATAATCTACTTTATAATTATTGGCAATTTGAATTTGCTCCATTGTTTCTACCGAAAGGCCGACAATCATGCTTTCGGGAATTATTTTTTTAAGTAATTCATACGGCATATCTTTTTGTCCTATGTGAATACCATCGGCTTTTACCGCTAATGCCACATCCACCCGATCGTTAATAATAAGAGGCACCCGAAAAGGGTTTAATATTTCTTTTAATATGAATGCTTTTTCAATAAATGTTCGTGTGTCCGCATTTTTCTCTCTTAACTGCACCATGGTAACGCCCCCTTCAACTGCCTTACGAACAATATCTGGCAGGCTTCTTCCCATGCAAAGTTTTTCATCGGTAACCAAACACAATTTAAACATTTGTTTCCAATTTAATATGCTGTAAAAATTCTTCTTCTGTTATATTATACAATTTATCGAG
>Ga0116184_10004058_pt1 | contig 11705 bp, 9 predicted proteins | sample AD_JPNNA5_MetaG_FD_89886 | JGI IMG/M metagenome (GOLD analysis project Ga0116184, IMG submission 89886) | Active sludge microbial communities of municipal wastewater-treating anaerobic digesters from Japan - AD_JPNNA5_MetaG | ecosystem: Engineered > Bioreactor > Anaerobic > Digestate | place...
GATAGCGGGAACTGAATTCATCGATTTTCTTATCAATATACTCCAGCGCTTTTATGCGCTCCGTGATGGATACGCCTGGTTCCATCGCATCAGCAACGAATTGATTGGAAATCTCTGATCGTTTTGTCAGATAATCCGCGTAATCCAGACGATCGATCTCGATCCGGGTTTGCTCTAACTGCGCTAAAGCTTCATCCTGTAATGCGATCCATTTCCTGTAGGTCTTCGGGTCAATACCAATCTGGGCGCAAGCTGCCGTTTGCGTCATATCTGGATTGGTCAATATGAGCGTGTAAACCTGCAGCGCCTTGTCCTTTTGGATCTGAGCTTTCGGAGATGAATCTTTCATACATCCATATTAACAGGATTTCTCAGTATTGCTATAGTGAAGGATGAGATTTTCCCTAAATTTCCCTCAAAAACAGGCATTTATGGCAGTAAAGGGTAAATGTTTGTTCACGGGACCTATGTCTTCAAAAAACACTGAAAACCACTTAGACTATAATGTAATGAAGGAAACTAATCCAGAGGGAATAATAGGATGCCGATTAAGAAAAGCGAACTCTACAGCACATTATGGAAAAGTTGCGATGAACTGAGGGGAGGGATGGACGCATCACAGTACAAGGATTACGTCCTGGTGCTCCTTTTTATGAAATATGTTTCAGATAAATACGCGGGGAAAAAGCGCCAACTGATCGAGGTCCCTGAAGGGGGAAGTTTCAATGATATGGCAGCTTTAAAAAACAAGCCCCACATCGGAGATGGCATCAACAAGATCATTGCCAAACTCGCTGAAGCGAATGATCTTAAGGGCGTGATCGATGTGGCGGATTTTAACAACGAAGACTAACTAGGCAAGGGTAGAGAAATGGTAGAAAGGCTCTCCAACCTGATCTCCATCTTTGAGAAACCCGAACTGGATTTCAGTAAGAACCGAGCGGAGGGGGATGACCTGCTGGGTGACGCCTACGAATACCTGATGCGTAACTTCGCCACTGAATCAGGTAAAAGCAAGGGACAATTCTACACACCGGCGGAAGTTTCGCGGGTGATGGCAAAAGTCATTGAGATCAACAAATCCAAGAGCCAGGCTGATACGATCTATGACCCTACCTGCGGGTCAGGCTCATTATTATTGAAAGCCGCGGATGAAACACCTAGGGGAATCACGATCTACGGGCAGGAAATGGACAACGCCACGGCTGCCATGGCGCGGATGAACATGATCATCCACGAAAACCCGACGTCAACCATCTGGAAAGATAACTCCCTTTCCACCCCTCATTTTGTCGAGGAGAATGGTGCACTTAAGACATTCGATTATGTTGTTGCAAATCCACCTTTTTCCACCAAGGCGTGGAGCAATGGATTTGACCCTGAACATGACCTGTACGACCGCTTTGTAGATGGCATTCCCCCGAAGAAGAACGGGGATTATGCTTTCCTGCTGCACATCATCCGCTCGATGAAGAGCACGGGTAAAGGCGCTGTGATCATGCCGCACGGCGTGCTGTTCAGGGGCAACGCGGAAGGAGAGATTCGGAAGAATATCATCAACAAGGGATACATCAAGGGGATCATTTCGCTCCCACCGAACCTGTTCTACGGCACCGGTATCCCAGCGTGCATCATCGTGCTGGACAAGGAAAACGCCGGAGCGCGCGAGGGGATCTTCATGATTGACGCCAGCAAGGGGTTCGTGAAGGACGGCAACAAGAACCGCCTTCGGCACCGGGATATCCGCAAAATTGTGGATGTGTTCAACGACAAGCTGGAAATTCCGGGGTACTCACGCATGGTGAACACGGCGGAGATACGGGAGAACGAGTATAACCTGAACATCCCGCGCTATATTTACAGCAGCGAGCCGGAAGATCTGCAGGATATCGAGGCGCACCTGAAGGGCGGTATCCCCAACCGCGATATCGAGGCGATGGCGGAATACTGGGAAGTGTTCCCCAGTCTGAAAACGGGGTTGTTCGAACCTGGGGACCGTGAAGGCTACAGCAACCTAAAAATTGAAATAGATGATATTCGAAAAACCATAACACACAATAACGAAATGACGCAATTCGCGGAGAAGATTTCTTCCCTGTTCGATGGCTGGGCGGAGCGGAATAGATCCTTACTCGAGGGGATCAAACCAGGCGATAAGCCCAAGGAATTGATCGAACGCCTGGCGGAAGACCTGCTGAGCACCTTTGAGGATGTACCGCTGATCGATAAATATGATGTATACCAGCACCTGATGGAATACTGGACGGAGACCATGCAGGATGATGTGTACATGCTGGTGATGGATGGCTGGAAAGCGAACCCGGAACTGATCCCAGCGGAATTGATCATCGGCCGTTATTTTGAAAAAGAAAAACAGGCGATCGAAGAACTGGAACACCAACGGGACGAGATAATTGTACAACGGGAAGAAATGGAGGAAGAGAACAGTGGGGAGGAAGGTATTCTGGAGGAACTGAAATCAGTTACGGGGAAGATCAGCAAAGCCGAAGTTACCAGGCGCATCAATGAGACCAAGGACGATGTGGATTTCAGAGATGAGTTGGAAATCTTGAACACTTACTTAGGGGTGCTCGAGCATGAAACAGAAGCCAGTCGAAAGATCAAGGCGGCTCAAAATGATTTGAGCATGAAGGTTATGAAGAAATATTCAACCCTTTCTGAGGATGGTGTTAGAACTTTGGTCGTTGATGATAAATGGATTGCGACGCTGTGGGAAGAAATCGAAGGCGATGTTGTAAAAATCTCACAGGAGCTTACTCGACGTGTGAGAGAATTGGCAGAACGCTATGCAGACCCCCTACCTGCTTTTGAAAAGGAAGTTGAGTCTCTCAAGAACAAAGTTGAAGAACACCTGAAGAAAATGGGGTTTGAATGGAAGTAAAAAAAGGTTTCAAAAAAACTGAGATTGGAATAATCCCTAATGACTGGGAAATCTCTACTCTTGGGAAATGCTGTTCAAAAATAGTGGACGGAACTCACTTCACACCGATTTATCAAACAGATGGAATACCATTTATCAGCGTAGAGAATATCACTGGAAATAATCTTGATAATACAAAATTTATTTCCGTTAGAGAACATAAAAAATTAATTCAGCGTTGTAAACCTCAATTACACGATATTCTAATGACAAGAATAGGATCATTAGGCGAAACTAAGTATGTAACTTGGGAAACAGAATTTAGCATTTATGTGAGTCTTGTATTATTACGACCGGCTGATGAGACTTTGGGGAAATTCCTTTATGAATACTCAAAATCCCATCATTTTAAAAAGGAAATTGAGAAGAGATCCCTGACAAATGCGACTCCTCAAAAAATAAATATGGGGGATATAAAATATGTTTCCATCCCAGTTCCCTCAGAAAAACTCGAACAAAAAGCCATCGCGGAAGTGCTCTCGGATGTGGACGCGCTGATCAACGCGCTGGACGCGCTGATCGCCAAGAAGCGCGCCATAAAGCAGGGGGTGATGCAGGAGCTGCTCACAGGGAAGAGGAGGTTACCGGGGTTTAACGGGGAATGGGAACAGGTGAAACTAGGAGATATTACTAAGATTAATACCGGAAAAAAAAATAATGATGACAAAATAGAAAATGGAAAATACCCTTTTTTTGTAAGATCACAGATTATTGAGAAAATCAATACATATTCATTTGATGGAGAAGCTATATTGATTCCTGGCGAAGGTGGCATTGGGAATATTTATCACTATATAAATGGGAAATTTGATTATCATCAAAGGGTATACAAAATTAGTGATTTTCACTTCAATGTATATGGAAAATTTGTTTATTATGTTTTGACACAAAAATTTTATGACCACGCAATGCGTAATACAGTCAAAGCTACTGTAGATTCTTTACGACTCCCAACTTTTCAAAAATTTGAATTTTTAATCCCAAGTAATCTACAAGAACAAGAAAAAATAGTGGAGATAATTTCCGACATTGATTTTGAAATAAATACTCTCGAACTAGAACGAGATAAAATCAAAGCCCTCAAACAAGGCATGATGCAAGAACTACTCACCGGACATATTCGGCTGATGGGAGGTTAAAGTGACAAAATATTACCGGGTAATGTTGGGAAAAGGCAGTAAATTCGCACAGGAATGTTTTGATGGGAATTACATCGGCGCGGACTACAGCATTGACCAAGATCTGACTCATGAATTGGTGGATGATTGGAGAGTTTTCAACAAGAAGTTCATACCGATATATCTCGCCAACCGACCCGAAAAAACCAAAGTGGCGGCAGGGCTCGCTTGCGGTATGTTGCACACATTCTCAAAAGGCTTACAAAACGATGATATCGTGCTCTGCCCGGATGGTATTGGGAATTACCTCGCTGGCGTTGTGAACGGCGATTATTTTTATCGACATGGTGAGAACCTGCCACATCGCCGCCCGGTGCGCTGGTTGGAGAAGACTATCGCGCGGGATGACATGAGTGAAGCCCTGAAAAATTCTGTTAATTCGGGAATGTTGACTGATATAACAAAATATAGTGATGAAATTGGGGAGCTGTTGGGCTCCATTGAGAGATCCCCAATAATCCCCAGAGACGAAGAAGTCGAGGATCCATACGCATTCGCTATGGAGAAGCACCTTGAAGATTTTTTAGTGACAAACTGGGGACACACATTGCTAGGGCGGGAATATGAATTGTTCAAAGAGGAAAACGAGGTCATTGGAAGGCAGTACCAGACTGACACCGGACCCATCGACATCCTGGCGATCAGCAAGGATAAGCGCACTCTGCTGGTGGTTGAACTGAAAAAGGGTAGGGGTAATGACGTGGTGGTAGGACAGGTGCTGCGCTACATGGGTTACGTGAAAGAACAACTGGCAGAAGAAAACCAGATGGTCAAAGGGATCATCATTGCGATGGAAGACGATCAAAAGATGAAACGCGCTCTTTCGATGGTGCCCAACATCGAATTCTACCGCTATGAGGTATCGTTCAAATTGACAAAGGGGTAAGATGAGCAGAATCGGAGAAATCGAAAGACTAACCCAAAACCGCTTGGTCAGGTTGTTCCAGGACCAATTGCACTACGACTACCTGGGCAACCTGGAAGACCGGGACGATAACAGTAATATCAGGGAAGACGCGCTCTGTTGCTACTTAAAACAGAACCATTATTCTGAAGCATTGATTAATGGCGCTTTGTTTGAATTGAACCGCACCTCAGGAGATCAGAATAAGAGCCTCTACGAGATCAACAAAGAAGTCTACCGGCTGCTGCGGTACGGCATAAAGGTCAGCCCGGGGGCGGGTCAACGACATAAAACTGTGTGGCTGATCGATTGGGAACACCCTGAGAGGAACTATTTCTCTATTGCTGAAGAAGTGACCCTGAGCGGGATACACGATAAACGACCTGATCTGGTGCTGTACGTGAATGGTATCGCGCTGGGGGTGATCGAACTAAAACGGGCGACGGTCTCGGTTTCTGAAGGGATAAGGCAGAACCTGGATAACCAAAAGCAGCTCTTTATCCGCTCGTTCTTCACCACCATCCAATTAGTGATGGCAGGCAACGACACAGAAGGGTTACGATACGGGGTGATCGAAACCCCTGAAAAATTCTACCTGACGTGGAAAGAGCCATCAGAGGTGGAAAACCCGTTGGATAGGCATATTCTGCAGATATGCGAAAAGCACCGTTTTCTGGAAATTATCCATGATTTCATTGTGTTTGATGCAGGGATCAAAAAGATCTGCCGGCACAACCAGTACTTTGGCGTAAAAGCCGCACAGGAGAGTGTGAAGAAACGAGAGGGCGGGATCATTTGGCATACCCAAGGCAGCGGCAAGAGCTTGACGATGGTATGGCTTTCAAAATGGATCAGGGAACATTATCCGAACTCACGCATATTGATCATTACCGACCGCACCGAACTGGATGAACAAATTGAAAAGGTGTACAAAGGGGTAGATGAAGATCTGGTGCGCTGCCGCAGCGGGAGAGACCTGTTGGAAAAATTGAACGACACCACCCCACCGCTCATCTGCTCGTTAATCCATAAATTCCACAACCGTGAAGAACACGCGGTTGAAGATTATCTTGAAGATATCCAGCGCAACATGCCCGAGAACTTCAGACCGAAGGGTGACCTGTATGTTTACGTGGATGAATGCCATCGCACTCAGACGGGAGAACTGCATAAGGCAATGAAAACCATCCTGCCAGATGCGATCTTCATCGGTTTTACAGGCACGCCCTTACTGCGCAAAGATAAACCGCGCAGTATTGAAGTTTTCGGGAAGTACATCCACACCTACAAATTTAATGAAGCCGTGCGGGATGAGGTAGTGCTCGACCTACGCTACGAAGCCAGGGATGTGGACCAGTTCATATCACCCAAGGAGCGGATTGACCAGTGGTTTGAGGTGAAGACGCGCGGATTGACAGACACAGCCAAAACGGCGTTAAAAAGGCGCTGGGGAACGATGCAAACCATCTTCAGCAGCGAAGATCGGCTATCGAAAATCGTCAATGACATCCTGTTGGACATGGAGACTAAAGACCGGCTTTCAAGCGGGCATGGCAACGCTCTACTGGTGGCCGGAAGCATATACCAGGCGTGCCGTTACTTTGACCTTTTTAAGAGAGCAAGGTTTGATAAATGCGCCATCATCACTTCGTATGTGCCGGATATCCAATCCATCCGCGGTGAAGAGACGGGTGAGGGAGAAACCGAAGCCCAGGAGCAGTACGAAATCTATCAACTGATGTTGAATGGACAAACCGTTGAGGAATTTGAAAAGGAAGCCAAAAGAAAGTTTGTGAACGAACCCGGGCAGATGAAACTGCTGATCGTGGTGGATCGATTGCTCACGGGGTTCGACGCACCTCCCGCCACCTATTTATATATTGATAAAAAAATGCAGGATCACGGGCTGTTTCAGGCGATATGCAGGGTCAATCGTTTGGATACAGAGGATAAGGAGTATGGCTATATTGTGGACTACCGGGATTTGTTTCTATCGCTGGAAGGAGCAGTGAGAGATTACACTTCCGGTGCTCTGGATGGCTATGACCCAGAGGACGTAAAAGGTTTGCTCACTGATCGATTAGCGAAAGCAAAGCAAAGATTGGAGGAAAAGCGGGAAGCCATCAAAGCCCTGTGTGAACCAGTCGGTGCACCGAAGGACAGGATGGCATACTTGCACTACTTCTGTGGAGCAGACACAACTGACCGGGAGCAACTGGCTGAAACTGAGCCGCGCCGGGTGGCATTGTACAAGCACACCGTGGCGTTCATCCGCGCTTACGCCAACCTAGCCAATGAGATGGAGGAAGCAGGTTACTGTAAAGAAGAAACAGAAAGGATCAAGCAGGAGGTTGCATTCTATACCAGCGCCCGCGACGAAGTGCGACTGGCAAGCGGTGATTACATCGATCTGAAAGCATACGAACCGGCGATGCGCCATCTGATTGATAACTATATCAACGCTCATGAAAGCCGTACATTGACCTCGTTTGACGAATTGCCATTGGTAGAACTAATTGTGAAGCGCGGAGCGCAAGCGATCGAAGAATTACCGGAGGGGCTCAAGAATGATAAGGAGGCTATGTCTGAGACGATCGAGAACAACATACGCCGGAAGATCGTCGAAGAAGAACCAGTCAACCCGAAATATTACGAGAAAATGTCGAAGTTGTTGGATGAACTCATCAAAAAGCGACGTGCAGACGCGTTTTCGTATGAACATTACCTGCAGGAAATAACCAGATTAGCCAGGCAAGTTGTCAACCCGGAGGAAAGCGGAGAATACCCGGAAAGGTTGAATACAAAAGCCAGGCGAGCCTTATTCGACAACTTAGAAAAGAATGAAGAATTAGCGTTAGCGATAGATAAGGCGGTTCGTGAGACCAAGCGAGATGATTGGAAAGGCGATCGGATCAAAGAACGAGAGGTTAAATTTGCCTTGGCAGATCTGTTACCTGACGAGAGGGTGGACGAGATTTTTGAGCTGGTGAAAAATCAGCAGGATTATTGAAATGTACCAGATCACTGTCAACGACATCACGGTTGATGTGGAGAACAAAGAGATCAAAAACATGCACCTGGGTGTGTATCCGCCCAACGGGCGCGTGCGCGTATCGACTCCGATGAATATTGATGATGAAGCGGTCAGGTTGTTTATTATTTCGAAAATTTCCTGGATCCGCAAGCAGCAAAGACTGTTCAAGGAACAAGCCAGACAGACAGAAAGGGAGTTCGTTTCAGGAGAAAGTCACTATGTATGGGGCGAAAGGTATTTACTGAATGTAATTTACCAAAAAGGAAACCCACAAATAGTATTGCGAAATAAGGCTTACTTAGACCTATATGTGCGAGAGGATAGCGGGCAGGCTCAAAGACAGCGAGTGATGACCGAATGGTATCGAAAACAACTGAAGGAAGCCATACCTGGTTTGATTGATAAGTGGGAAGTGGTTATTGGGGTAAAAGTAAATGATTGGGGTGTGAAACTAATGAAGACCAAGTGGGGGACTTGCAATATTGAAGCGGGGCGTATATGGTTGAATTTAGAGCTGGCTAAGAAACCTGAACGGTGTCTTGAATATATTATCGTGCATGAGATGATGCACCTTCTCGAGAGGGACCATAATGAGCGCTTTGTGGCGTTGATGGACCAGTTCATGCCGAAGTGGCGAATACACCGCGATGAGTTGAATGCGCTGCCGTTGAGGCAGGAGAAGTGGGGATATTAATTTTCTAGAGGACTTCAGGATATCAACGATGGGTGCTTCATATTACGATTGGATAAGGAAAAAAGACACCATGGAATTTTCACAACCCCTGATGGAATTGCCACTTAGTTTATGTAATAGTTAATGCAAGCAAGAACGAAAGCGATAATTGAAGAACAAATATTTTAGGTTGGTAAATCTAATTCCTATGGGACAGAACACTCCTTTGTCGGTCCGAAATGCCATTCATTTGATGCTGCGGTGGAAAAACTATCAATATATGTGATTGGTGAATAGCCGTAATAGTTGAAGCATCAAAACTTTTATGGCGATGATAAAAAAGAGATCACATCATGAGCATTCAGGAAAAAAAATCGTATATTCATTGGAACTACTTCCTCGCACTTGAGAGCGACTTAGCCCAAGTTTCAAGGTACATAGAATTCAGTGAGAGTAATTATCGGACTTATTCAATAGAGTTAGTCCGTTTACTCCTCGCAGCTTCCTCTGAGGTAGATGTAGTCATAAAAGGTGTATGCAAATATCTAGATCAAGAAGCCCAGGCAGAGAATATCAATGATTACCGAGCAATCATCAAAAGGGAACTACCAGAATTCACCGAAGAATCTGTCGAGATTCCTAGGTTCAATCTCACTCTACAACCATGGTCTAAATGGCAACAGAATAGATCTCCACGATGGTGGAAGAGCTACAATAATGTGAAACATGAACGCAATGAGCATTTCTCCGAAGCAAATCTGAAGAATACTTTGAACGCAATGGGAGGTTTGCTAGTGTCAGTATTCTATTATTACAAACTGAAATTCATTTCTGAAGGCGAAGGAATAAATGACAATCGAGATGTTACAAGTAAATTAGGCGCAAGTCTTGGTTTTCTCACAATGCGCGATGATTATTACCACGCTGTTTTAGCGCTAGAATAATATAACCGAATAATCATAAACAAATAAATCTGGTGAGGTAATTACTTGCAAAAATAACTAAACGTTGCTGGAAGAAAATATCGTTCCTCAAGAGGAATGCTTTCTGGAAGGTAATTACAATGTTCGCATTTTAGCGCCAATAAATCAATTTTTACAAAAATGGAGAACGCAAGCGGATGAGAAGACTCTCTACCATTCAGACATGAGAATCTGAGGAACTGAGATGAAAAGAAAAACGAAAAATAATTTTTCAAAACCCCAACTTGTAATCATCATTGCTTTCTCAGCAATCACTTTCATGGTAATCATTTTGCTTGTGATCTTCCTTCTTCTTAACCTGAAGATAAATCAAGCAGTTATTCCTGATACTCCAGTCCACTCACTACCAACGCCTGTTGAGATCATAAGCACTCCTCTTAGCCTTCCAGCAACCTGGACGGTTACACCTTTTATCTCTCAAACTCCAAAGCCTTCTTCTACAGCCTTATTTACGATTACTCCTTTTATATTCATAATCGAGGAGTTTACGCCAACGAACACTGAGGTACCTCAGGATTTGCCAACAGAAATTCCGAGCAACGGTAACCCTGCGTTTGATCAATCAGATCCAATTATTGAATCGACATCAACCACAGAAATTATTATTCCGACGCGAACGAAAATAATGGTTCCCACCAATACGCCTTTACCGAAAATCAGTGTAACCTGCGGAGTTATACCTTCAACGATCCCTGGCGCATCTAATTCACCATTAACGTTCTGGGTGCAATTTTCCCCTAATTCGGGAGGATTAGGATTTGATGTGAGTAAATTCGAACCGAAAATTGGTACTGGGCAACGAGGATGTTCGGGGACTGAAAACTCAAGCGGTTATGCCAGCTGCACTGGCTCTTCTGGGATGTTATCATACGGACAGACAGTTACAGTAAAAATCGCGACTTCTGTCGGAAATTGCACTACCACTTACAGTTCAAAATAAATAAGTGAATTAATACGCAGGGTATAGCAATTTCTGCATAAGCGTCAACCACCGCTTAATACTTGGAATTAGCGTAACAAGATACAGGTATTTTAAAGTCTAACCATACTTAGAAATCATATGAAAAAAATATATAATACTGTAAATTATACCTAGGACAATTCCTAGTGGAATTGATGCCACAAGCCATTTAAATGACAGTCCAATCATTGAGCCAATAGACATGTTAAAATCTTTTATATATGCCCGATACCCATAATCCTGTTCATCTCTTTCCATGGATCGATTAAGAAGGGATTCTAGTCTAACCATCAGTTCGTTTTGTTGTTTTAACAGAGTGATAATTTCTTGATTTGATAGGTCATTACTCTCATTTGTACGAAACAGGTTGTCATTTTCCATCATTTTCCTCCAAAAAATGAAATTCCCTTATGACTAACAATTTTAATCTCATTTTATCTTCTATAGTTTGTATTCTTTACATCCTTTGCATCCTTTGAAAGATGCGCGGGTTAAGGTTTAATCGCCGAATATTGGCAATAAAGAAACAAAGATTTACTGCAACCGTACTGCAACCCGGATATAAGCAATATACAGAATAGAGAAATATATTGAGGAAACCTCCATATCTAGCGCTAGAAATATTGATGTACCCTCATTTATACGGTATATACATATTTCAAGACAACTTTTTGTCATCCATTTTTCGTCGCGATGATGCTTTTGGCTTCCGACTAAGACTACACTGACCCTCTAACCCAGATTGTTCGTAACGGTTCCGTCATTTTCATAATGTCGGTTTAGAAATCCCACATTGTCGACATTTAACTCAAACTATCCCGAACTTTTCGTAGAGCTTAATCCATTTAAGATGGGCCTGCATTTTGTTTTCCATAGAAACGTTGTAAATTGAAGAGATGTCTACAAATCGCCGGGTAACCATCCCCTAAAATAGTACCAAACAAAAGTGGAATCTTCTGGCAAAATATTAAAGGAGATTCCCAATGAAAAGAAACAGATTTAGCGAGACACAGATCGTAAACATACTGAAA
>Ga0116184_10004059_pt1 | contig 11702 bp, 16 predicted proteins | sample AD_JPNNA5_MetaG_FD_89886 | JGI IMG/M metagenome (GOLD analysis project Ga0116184, IMG submission 89886) | Active sludge microbial communities of municipal wastewater-treating anaerobic digesters from Japan - AD_JPNNA5_MetaG | ecosystem: Engineered > Bioreactor > Anaerobic > Digestate | place...
CGTCTGCAAGGCGTGCGACAGGCCCGTCCGGGTCGGATTCAAGACCGCAAAGGACGGCGCAAAGGAACGCGTCTGTAAACGCTGTGGAGGAACGCTCTGATCATGATACCGCGAATGCAGGAAAAATACCGCAATGAGATCATCCCTGAGATGATGAAACAATTTTCCATTAAAAACAGGATGGCCGTGCCGCGCCTGGATAAGATCGTCATCAATATGGGCGTCGGCGAGGCTTTGACGGACGTCAAGATACTCGACAAGGCAATGGAAGAGCTCGCAGCCATAGCCGGCCAGAAACCGATTATGCGCCGCGCGCGAATCGCCATATCCAACTTCAAGGTCAAGGAAAACAACCCGGTAGGATGCAAGGTGACCCTGCGCAGGGCGAAGATGTACGAGTTCCTGGACAGGTTTATATCGGTCGCGCTGCCGCGCATCCGCGATTTCCGAGGCGTTCCCTCCAACTCGTTCGACAAGGCTGGGAATTACAGCATGGGTCTTACCGAGCAGCATATCTTCCCGGAGATCGAATTCGACCGCGTAACGCGCACGCAGGGCATGGATATCACGTTTGTCATCAAGAACTCAAAAAATGTCGAACAGTCACGGACGCTTTTGAAATTGTTCGGGATGCCGTTCCAAGTAAAGGAATAACGTTCAATGGCAAAAAAGTCATGGATCAACCGCTGGAAAAGGACGCCGAAGTTCTCGACGCGCAAATACAACCGATGCCCCATCTGCGGCAGGTCGGGCGCGTATCTGCGCCGGTTCTCCCTGTGCCGTATCTGCTTCAGGGAGCTTGCGTGGAAAGGCATGATACCGGGCGTCAAGAAGGCCAGCTGGTAAAAATATAACAGAGGAGTCAGGTAGATGTCACGAACAGATTTGATCGCCGATACGTTTACGATGATGCGCAATGCGATAATGGCGCATAAAGATTCGCTCGATGTGCCCGCGTCCAAGGTATCCCGCGCTGTACTGGAAATACTGAAGAACGAAGGGTATATCGACAACTTTAAGGCGATCGAGGACAAAAAACAGGGCATCCTGCGTATTTATCTCAAGTATGTATCAGGCAAATCAGCCATTATGGCCATCAAACGCGTATCCAGGCCGGGATTGCGCCATCATGTCCGCGCAGGCCGTATCCCCAATGTCCTGCGGGGCAGGGGAATTTCTATACTTTCCACGTCGAGCGGCATCATGACGGGAAAAGAGGCAAAAGAAAAGAACCTGGGCGGCGAAGTCATCGGGTACGTCTGGTAAGGAGTGCACACATGAGTCGTATAGGCAGCAGGGCAATAACGGTCCCCTCAGGGGTAAAGGTTGAAGTTAAAGACGGCAGTGTCTGCGTCGAGGGCCCCAAGGGCAAGGCCGCGCAGAAGCTCTCCGACCGGATAACGCTGGATATAAAGGACAATATCGTCAAGGTCAGCCGCAACGGTAATATCGCTTCCGACCGGGCGCTGCACGGCCTGTACAGGGCGCTTATAAATAATATGATCATCGGCGTCACACAGGGGTACAGCAAAGAGCTTGAGATTAACGGCGTCGGGTTCAAGGCCCAGGTTCAGGGAAAGAAACTCACCATGGCGCTCGGCTTCTCGCATCCGGTCGTTTTTGAAATGCCCGAGGGCATTACCATCGAGGCGCCCAAACCGACCAATATCGTAATACGCGGCGTGGACAAAATGCTGGTGGGAGAGATAGCGGCAAAGATCCGAGATGTATACCCGCCCGAACCGTACAAGGGCAAAGGCATCCGGTATGCGGGCGAATTAGTGCGCAAGAAGGTCGGCAAGGCGCAGGCTACCGCTAAATAATCGTCAAACATACAGGGCATTCACATGACAAAGAACAACGATAAAGTACTCTTACGGATCAAGCGGCACAGGCACATCCGGCGACGGCTTTCGGGCACGGCGGAATCGCCGCGCCTGGTCATCCGCCGCAGCCTAACGAACATGTACGCGCAGCTTATTGACGACGTCAAAGGCGGCGTTCTGCTGTCAGCGTCGACAAACGACAGCGCGATCAAGACGAAGATTGCCTACCGCGGGAATATCAAGGCCGCGGCCGCCTTCGGAGAGATGTTCGCGAAAAAGGCGCTTGACAGGGGCATAAAAAAGGTCGTATTCGACCGGGCCGGATACCTTTATCACGGCAGGGTCAAGGCGTTTGCGGACAGCGCCCGCAAAGGCGGATTGCAGTTTTAATTACGGGGAAGGGCACACGTTATGCGAACAATGAGCATTGATCAGAAATCAGAGCTTGTCGAAAAGATCGTATCCATAAACCGGGTCACCAAGGTCACCAAGGGCGGCAAGAAAATGTCATTCTCTGCGCTTGTCGTAGTAGGAGACCGCAAAGGTCATGTCGGATATTCGCTGGGCAAGGCAAACGAAGTCGCCGACGCCATCCGAAAGGGGCTGGCTGCGGCAAAAAGGGAAATGCGCGCCGTGCCTCTTGAAGGAGGCTCGATACCGCACGAGGTCCTGGCTGAGTTCAACGCGGCCAAGGTGCTGCTCAAGCCCGCATCCGAAGGGACAGGCATTATTGCGTGCGGCCCCGTGCGCGCCGTGTGCGAGGCGGCAGGGGTCAGGGATATACTTACCAAATCGCTTAAATCCAACAACCCGATCAACGTCATCAAGGCGACAATGGCGGGGCTGGGACAATTAAAGGGTTAACAGATGGAAAACAGACCGCAGTTAGGGCTTCATACTATATCGGTGCCTGCGGGAAGCAGGCATAAGAAGAAGCTGCTGGGCAGAGGCTCAAGTTCGGGCCACGGCAAGACATCGAGCCGCGGGAGCAAAGGCCAGACGTCACGCGCAGGCAGGCATTTTTATCTGGGATTCGAGGGAGGGCAGAGCCCCCTGATCAGGCGTGTCGCAAAGAGGGGATTTGTCAGCAAATTCAGCAAGACCTATCAGGTAGTCAACCTTGACCAGATTTCAGGGCTCAAGGCCCCGACCGTCACGCCGCAACTGCTATGGGAAAAGGGCATGGTATCCAGCAGGAACAAGCTTGTGAAGATTCTCGGCCGGGGAGATGTCAAGGCCGCGCTTAACGTGAAGGCGCACGCATTCTCGCGTTCCGCAGAAGAAAAGATAAAAAAGGCTGGCGGCACAACCGAGGTGGTCAATGCTATCAGCGCTGGTTAATTCCTTCAAGATACCGGATCTGAAGAAAAGGCTTATAGTTACCGGGCTTCTTTTTATCGTTTACCGCATCGGGTGTTTTATCCCGACCCCGGGCATAGACGGCGCAGCGCTCAAGGAATTCTTCGCGCGCATGGCGCAATCGCAGGGAGGAACGCTCTTTGGCATAATGAACATGTTTTCGGGAGGCGCAATGGAGAGGCTGACCATATTCGCCCTCGGGATTATGCCCTACATATCAAGTTCAATCATCATGCAGCTGTTAACCGCGGTCATCCCGTATTTTGAAAAGCTTTCTAAGGAAGGTAAGGCGGGGTACGAGGTCATAAATCAGTTCACGCGCTACGGCACGGTCCTGCTTTCTATCATGCAGTCGTTCTTCATCGCGCTGTGGCTCGAGAACCCGGCGCGGTTCGAGGGGCTGCGCATCGTCATATTCCCCGGCTGGGGATTCCGCTTACTGACCGTGCTGACTCTGACGACCGGCACGATCTTCATCATGTGGCTGGGCGAACAGATACAGGAGCGGGGAATAGGCAACGGCATATCGCTGGTGATCACCGCGGGCATCATTTCACGAATCCCAACTGCGCTCAATCAGCTGTATTTCCTGATAACAAAACAGCAAATACAGCCTATCACGCTTATCATCATGGCGGTCCTTCTGGTAGGCGTAGTGTTCTCGGTGGTTATGGTAACCCAGGGCTACCGCAAGATCCCTGTTCAATACGCGCGCAGGATCGTAGGCCGGAAGATCTACGGAGGGCAATCGACCTATATACCTCTCAAGGTGGATACTTCGGGCGTTATCGCGATCATCTTCGCGCAGTCGCTTTTGCTGTTTCCGGCTACCATCGCCCAGTTCGTGCCTAACGCGGGCTTCCAGCAGTGGGCCATGACCTTTGTTCGGGGCCACTGGATCTACTCGGTCATGTACGCGTTATTGATCATATTTTTCTGTTATTTCTACAATGCGATCGTATTCAATCCGCTCGACGTGGCGGAGAACATGCGTAAATACGGCGGGTTCATACCGGGCATACGTCCGGGCAAGCCTACGTCCGATTACCTGTATTTCGTCATGAACCGCATTACCCTGGCAGGAGCCATTTTCATCGCTATCATCGCGATATTCCCGGATTTCATCATGGCATGGCTGAAGGTGCCGTACCTGGTGGCGTCCTTCTTCGGCGGCACTGGCATTCTCATCATTGTCGGAGTCATGCTCGACACCATACGCCAGATCGAATCGCACCTTGTCATGCACCATTATGAGGGTTTCCTCAAGGGCAGCAAGATAAAAGGACGCCGCGTATGAGGATCGTTCTCCTTGGGCCTCCGGGCGCTGGCAAAGGGACTCAGGCCAAGGCAATGGCCGGCGAATTAAAGCTGGCTCATATTTCCACAGGCGACCTCCTGCGCCAGAACGTAGCTCAGGCGACGAAGCTGGGGCTCGAAGCGAAGGATTATATGAATAAGGGTTTGCTGGTGCCGGATTCACTTGTGACGATGATGCTCGAAGACAGGTTCGGTCAGGCAGACGTCAAAAATGGATTCATCCTGGACGGATACCCCAGAACGTTGAACCAGGCAAAGACTCTCGACGCCATTCTCGCCAGGCGGGCCATGAAGATAGATGTTGTGTTTGACCTTGACTCAAGCGAAGCGGTCATCGTCCAGAGGCTTTCAGGCAGGCTTGTGTGCAGGAAATGCGGCGCGTTGTTCCACAGGACAAATATGCCGCCGAAACGCGAGGGTGTCTGCGATCAATGCGGCGGTCAGTTATACCAGCGGGACGACGATAAAGAAGCGACTATAAAGAAGAGGCTTGCGGTTTACCGCAGCGAAGTCGCGGCGCTACTGGAGTATTACCGCACAGCCGGCATTTTAACAACAATATCCGCAGATGACGATGCGGCTGTAGTACTGAAAAAGATCATACAAAAAGCGCGCTCCATCAAATGATCTTGATTAAAACAGACCGGGACCTGGAGACCATGCGTTCGGCCGGCAGGATCCTGGCTGAGATCCTGCGCAGGGTCCAGGAAGCTGTGAAGGAAGGCGTCACGACCCAGGACCTGGACAGCCTGGCTGCCGGGCTCATGGCTGAGGCCGGAGTGGAAAGCGCTTTTCTGGGATACCGCGGGTATCCGCGCAATATTTGTGTTTCGATTGATGACCAGGTCGTGCACGGCATACCCGGTAACAGGGTTATGCACCAGGGCCAGATAGCATCTATCGACATGGGCATCAGATACAAAGGCTTCTATTCCGATGCGGCGGTGACCGTGCCCGTAGGCACGGTATCACGGGAAGCAAGGCGCCTTATAGACACTACCCGCAAAAGCCTTGCCGCGGGCATCAGGCAGATGCGGCAGGGAAACAGGCTCTCTGATATTTCGCATGCCATTCAGCAGTATGCGGAGCAGCACGGATACTCGGTCGTGCGCCAGTTCGTAGGCCACGGTATAGGCGCTTCCCTGCACGAGGAGCCGGAGATTCCGAATTTCGGCAGGAAGGGCCAGGGACCGATTCTCAAAGCCGGGATGGTATTTGCCGTTGAACCGATGATCAACCAGGGCACATGGGAATGCGAGGTTCTCGACGACGGATGGACGGCGGTAACGGCTGACGGGAAGCTATCGGCCCATTGGGAACACACGGTTGCGATAACGGAAACAGGGGCTGAAATACTAACGCTCTGCGCGGGGCAGGGCTCATAACGAAGATAAGGCCGCGGTTATCGAAGCGGCAACGTAAAATGGCCAAAGAAGAACATATTGAGACCGAAGGCGTGGTGCTTGAGGCGCTGCCCAACGCCGTGTTTAAGGTCGCCCTCGAGAACGGCCATACTGTGCTTGCGCACGTTTCAGGGAAGATGCGCATGAATTTCATCCGAATTCTGCCCGGGGACAAAGTGAAGCTGGAACTGTCGCCCTACGATCTGACACGTGGTAGAATAACATTCAGGGTGAAATAAGACCACTCGCGCGAAAGGAACGGACAGGTGAAAGTAAAGGCATCAATCAGGAAGATATGCGATAAATGCAAGATAATAAAGCGGCGCGGAGTCGTGCGGGTCATATGCTCGACATCCAAGCATAAGCAACGCCAGGGATAAGGCGTTCATATACGCATTGTAAGAGGAGGAACTCGTGCCAAGAATCTTAGGTGTTGACCTACCGAAACAAAAACGGATAGATGTCGCGTTGACGTATTTATACGGCGTCGGCAGGTATAACGTAAAGCAGATACTCAAAGACGCGAATGTCCCGCCGGAAAAACGCGCCAAGGACCTGACCGAGGAAGAAGTCTCTCATATCACCAATACACTGCAGAAAAGCACGGTAAAAGTTGAAGGAGACCTGCGCAGGGACATCTCGCAGAATATAAAGCGGCTTATGGACATCGGCTCCTACCGCGGATACCGGCACAAAAAAGGCCTGCCCGTACGCGGTCAGCGCACGCGCACCAATGCCAGGACCCGCAAGGGCCCAAGAAAGAGCGGCACGTTAATCGTCAAAAAAGAAGCACCAGCGCCCAAAAAGGCATAACGAGGAGATAGTACATGGCAGTTGACAAGAACGCGCAACCACAACAACAAACACAGGCATCGGCTCCGGCATCTGCGTCAGGACACCAGACCGCAGGAACTCAACCTGGGGCGAAGAAAAAGAAAACACTCAAAGGCGTGACCGCAGGGGTCGCGCACATCCTGGCAAGCTTCAACAATACTGTCATCAATATAACCGATAAGCAGGGCAACACCATTACATGGTCAACACCCGGCATAGTCGGTTATGGCGGTTCGCGCAAATCAACGCCCTTTGCCGCGCAGGTGGCTGGGACGGATGCGGCAAAGCGCGCAAAAGACATGGGGCTCAAGTCGGTCGACGTGCTGGTCAGGGGTCCTGGTCCCGGGCGTGAATCGGCGATCAGGGCACTGCAGGCGGGAGGGCTTATCGTCACGTCAATCAAGGATATAACCCCGATACCCCACAACGGCTGCCGGGCAAAAAAGAAACGCAGGGTCTAATACAATCATTTAAGAGACGGAGTAAAAACACATGGCTCGATATACGGATTCGGTGTGCAGGCTCTGCCGCAGGCAGCAGGAAAAACTGTTCTTAAAAGGCAACCGCTGCAATACGGATAAGTGCGCGGTCAACAGGCGCAATTTCCCGCCAGGTCAGCACGGGTCTGCGAAAACAAGGATGAAACTTTCCAACTACGGCCTGCAGATGCGGGAAAAACAAAAGGTAAAACGTATCTACGGGATTCTCGAAAGGCAATTCCGCGGTTATTTTGCCATCGCCTCCAGGTCCAAGGGCGTTACAGGAAAGGTCCTCCTGCAGCTTCTCGAGCGCCGGATAGACAATGTCATTTTCAGGATGGGGCTGGGCTTGTCCCGTTCTCACGCGCGCCAGATCGTCAGGCACAATCACGTTGCCGTAAACGGCAAACGGGTAAACATTCCGTCGTACCTCATCAGGCCGGGCGATATCATCTCGATACAGGGCACGGAAAAATCAAAAAACAGGATCAAGGAAAACCTCGAATACACGAAGGAACGAACCGTGCCCGCATGGCTTGAATTTGTGCCCGCGCAGCTTACGGCGCGAGTCGTACGGCTTCCGGAAAGATCCGACATCCTGCACCCGATCGAAGAACAGCTTATCGTAGAATTGTATTCAAAATAATGTTCTATGCGTCCCCGCTGTTGCTGCACGTGCAGAACGGCCGGGGCATAAGGGAGGAACCATGGGAGTAAAGTGGAGAGATTTTCAGCTACCAAAGAAATTAGAGTGTGACGAAGCTAGCTACAGCAATACGTACGGCAAGTTCACGGCTGCGCCGTTCGAGCGCGGTTACGGCGTTACCATCGGCAACGGACTGAGAAGGGTCCTTCTTTCGTCCATCGAAGGGGCGGCCGTCACCTCAGTAAAGTTCTCCGGTGCGTCGCATGAATTCACAAACATACCGGGTGTCCTCGAGGACGTCACGGAGATTATCCTTAACATCAAAAACCTGATCCTGCGGTCTCACTCAAAGGTGCCCAAAACAGTTACCATCAAGAAAAGCTCCAAAGGGCCGGTAACAGGCAAGGACATCGAGACTGACGAAACAATCGAGGTGATCAACCCCGGATTGCACATCTGTACCCTGACCAAGGATACCAAGTTTTCCCTGGAGATGGAGGTCGCGCGCGGCAGGGGATACGTGCCGCAGGAACAGAACAAGAAGGAAGAGCATACCATAGGGACGATAGCGATCGACTCGATATTCAGCCCTGTTAAAAAAGTCAATTTCACGGTCGAGAACACGCGCGTGGGTCAGCGCACCGACTACGACAAGCTCGTGCTGGAGATAACGACCAACGGCGCCATCAGCCCAAAGGATGCCCTACTGTACGCTTCGAACATACTTCAGCGCCATTTTGACATCTTCGTGAACTTCGGCCAGCTGCCGGAGGAAGAAATGGAAGAACCGGAGATGACCCAGGAAGAAGCGGCGCTGTACGAAAAATTGAGGCTGCCCATATCCGAGCTTGAGCTGTCAGTGCGCTCATCCAACTGCTTGAGGGAGGCCAACATCAAGACTATCGCGGACCTGGTGAAGCGCGGCGAGGACGAGATGCTAAGCTTTAAGAACTTCGGTAAGAAATCTCTCACCGAAATAAAGCAGCTTCTCGGAGGCATGGGGCTGACGCTAGGCATGCAGATCGATTCGAAGAAACTTAAAAAATAACAAAAAAAGACCGAGGGGTAAGACTTTACCATGAGACACAGAAAATCCAGACATCAGTTCAACCGCAGGACCGCGTGGCGCTCTGCCACAATTCGCAGCCTTGTACAGGCGCTCCTGGCGCACGAGTCCATTCGCACGACGCTGACCAGGGCAAAGGCAGCGCAGCCGGTAGTCGAGAAGCTAATATCCTGGGGTAAGGCCAACACGCTTGAGAAGAAGAGGATGGCTTTCGCCGAGCTCGGTGACCATTCGCTCGTATCACGGCTTTTCTCAGACATCGCTCCTAGATTCAAATCACATGCGAGCGGTTTTACCAGGATCCTGCGGCTGGAGAACCGCCGCGGCGACGACGCTCAGATCGTGCTTTTTCAGCTCACGCAGCTGGCCGTGAAGGAAAAAGCGGCGAAGCAGAAAAAAACATCAAAAGAATCAAGGGAGGCATCCGGAGGCGAAACAGCCGGAGGCAAGCATATCGAGCAGCCGGCGCCCCATGAAGAGAAACCCAAGGCCGAACCCGCTGCCGAAAAAACTACAGCGCCTGAGTCGCAGCCTCCGAAGAAAACAGTCAAGCCCCAGAAGAAGTTCCTTGGAGGCATACGCGGCATCTTTAAAAAAGAACGGGATTCCCTTTAAGCTCAATGCGTATTGACACCAGGCTGTCAGAACGTATAAAAAAAATACATCCCTCGCCTACACTGTCAATAACGTCCAAGGCGAAAAAGCTTAAAAGCGAAGGGAAGGATGTGGTTTCCTTTGCCGCGGGCGAGCCTGATTTTGACACACCGGAACAGGTCAAGCGCGCCGCATGCTCAGCCATAGAATCCGGCTTTACCAAGTACACGGCCACTACCGGCATACCTGAGCTGAAAGCGGCCATCATAGACAAGTTCAGCCGCGACAACGGACTCACCTACGCGCCCGATCAGATCGTCGTATCCTGCGGCGCCAAGCACAGCATCTTCAACGCGATATTCTCCCTGCTGGACCCGGGGGACGAGGTCATAATCCCGTCCCCGTTCTGGGTCAGCTATCCGGAGATGGTCCACCTTGCCCAGGGAACACCGCGATTCATCAGGACGGAGGCGTCCAATAATTTCAAGATTACGCCTGAAAGCCTTAAAACCCAGATCACCCCCAAGACGCGCATACTGATTCTCAACAGCCCTTCGAACCCGACCGGATGCGTCTACGGCAAAAAAGAGCTTTCAGACATTGCCGGCATCTGCGTGGAAAAGAAGATATTCTGCATCAGCGACGAGATATACGAAAAAATCATCTTTGACGGCAATAAACACGTATCGATAGCGGGGCTCGGCAGGGACATATACGACTTGACCATCACGGTCAACGGCCTTTCCAAAAGCCATTCCATGACCGGCTGGCGGATCGGATACCTCGGCGCACCCCGTGACATAGCGCAGGCAATATCCAACCTTCAGGACCACACGACCTCTAATCCAGTTTCCATCAGCCAGAAGGCCGCAGTCGCTGCCCTGACCATGCCTGAATCCTTTTCGCAATCCATGTGCGCGGAATTCCAGAAAAGGCGTGATTATATCATTTCGCGCCTCAGCGCCATGCAGCGTATCACACCGGTTGTGCCGGGCGGTGCATTTTACATGTTCTGCGATATATCAAAAACCAGGCTTGATTCCATGGCGTTCGCCTCGCGCTTCCTCGACGAACAGCTGGTCGCCGTCATACCGGGCATCGCATTCGGCGATGACCGCTTCATCCGCATGTCATACGCAACGGGACTGCCCCAGATCCAAAAAGGCATGGACAGGCTCGAACAATTCCTGAAAAAATTATAGGATTTCTGCCATATGGGAAAGACTGTCGCTGAAAAAATATTGAGCGCTCACGCAGGCAAGGACGTGTACGCAGGAGATTTCGCGATATGCAAAGTGGATTTCGCATTCGGCCAGGACGGCACCTCGTCGATCATAATCGATCGCGTGCGCGAAATGGGGCTCAAAAAGCTGAAAATCCCTTTTTGCATGGTCATAGACCACAGCGCGCCGTCCCCTAGCGAAGGGGTGTCGCGGGTCCATAAGAAGATGCGGTCCTTCGCCTCTGAATTCAATGCGGGGCTGTTCGACTGCGGATGCGGCGTATGCCATCAGGTGATACCCGAATCCGGAAGGATACTTCCCGGTGACCTGGTGCTCGGCGCTGATTCCCATACCTGCACGTACGGGGCCCTGGGTATATTTTCCACGGGCGTAGGCTCGACTGACCTGGCGGTCGCTCTGTCAACGGGCAGTAACTGGTTCAAGGTCCCGCCCACCATAAAGATCATCGTCACGGGAAAGGTCCCTGCGGGCGTATACCCAAAGGATATCATACTGCATATCATCGGCTCGATCGGCGCAAACGGCGCGACGTATAAGGCTATCGAGTTTTCAGGCCCGGTCATTGATTCCATGGACATTGACGGACGCATGACCATGTGCAACCTTGTCGTAGAGATGGGAGCCAAGGCGGGGTTCATGCCGCAGGATAAAAAAACACTCGCCTGGCTGAAGTCCCGTGTGCCCGCCGGCACCCCTATCAGGGCGGTTTCCGCGGATAAAGACGCGGCTTACGAATCCGTCCGGACGTATGATATCTCGCGGCTGGTGCCGCAGGTATCGATCCCTCATAATGTCGATACGGTCACTTCAGCGGGCAAGCTTAAATCCGTCAGAATAAACGAAGCGTTCCTGGGCACATGCACCAACGGCAGGCTTGCGGACCTGGAGGCAGGGGCCAGGCTGCTCAAAAACAGGAAGGTCGCACCGGGCGTAC